>Ga0335069_10016587_pt1 | contig 10270 bp, 4 predicted proteins | sample Lox_Sample_11_FD_206714 | JGI IMG/M metagenome (GOLD analysis project Ga0335069, IMG submission 206714) | Soil microbial communities from Loxahatchee National Wildlife Refuge, Florida, United States - Lox_Sample_1.1 | ecosystem: Environmental > Terrestrial > Soil > Wetlands | place: USA: Florida...
GGGTTGCACGTCGTAATGGCCATAGAGAAGCAGGGTGGGTTTGCCGGGCGCCTCCAGCCACTCGGCGTAAACGAGAGGATGCTGGTTCTCCCTGCCCGCGATGATCTCCACGTTCTTCAGGCCCATCTCGCGAAACTCCTGGGCCAGGAATTCTGCCGCGCGTTGAATGTCCGGCTTGTGCTCCGGCAGGGTGCTGATGCTGGGAATTCTTAACAGTTGAAGAAGTCCATCCAGGTGGCGCTGCTTGTTCGCCTCATAGTAATCGAAAAGCGCTGTGCTCATAGTCCTCCTCTTGTCTCCCGAAGTTCACCCTCCGGCATTGCGACCGGGAAGTGAGGGCCGCTGGCGGCGGCGCTTTTTGCTGCGAAGCGCCAGTCTACACTCGCTCTTTCAAGGCGTCAATTTCACGTCTCGCCACTCGCCCATAGTGTCCTGCCTTCGATGATAGCGGCGGTCTCCCCCCGGCGGGTCCGGCAAATGCCACCTCCAAGGGCGGCTCTAAACTGAAATCAAGGCACCATCGCCAGTCGCGTGAACGTTTCAAATGGCTGCTGGATCAGTGGGAGGTCTGCCATTGGTTCGAACTCGGCACGGACCCGATTCTCATCCCGCAAACCACAGGAATCGGACCTCATGTATGCGGAAGGGAGCAGGTTCTTCATGCCAACCAACCTGTTTTCAATGACATCGTCTGAAAGAAATGCAACTTATTTATTTTCAATAACATCGTTACAAGAATGGCGAGTAAGCGGAATCAGGTTTACTTCGGGTTGCATGGCCTTCAGGCCACTCGATTCGGGGGGCAAGGACGGCACGGGAGAGTTCCCCACTACCCCCCGGGGATGGCCCGCCTTGTCCGAAATTGTAGTCTAGAACAGAGGCCAGGATCCGTGTCAAGGGAAAAATGGCCGGAAATCGCGTTCTCGCAAAAATGAGCGCCAGTTTGTCCCTACGATTTCCTACCGGCAGCAAACGGGTTTGGGTCAATCCGCCTCGGAGGCACACGCGGGCATGGCCTGTGGGACTCTGCAGGTCCGAAGGGGCGGGTGGGGTCACCTCGACACGGACCGAAGGCGGTTTCGTCGCCCCGAACGCCCGTGCCGGCCGCACCCCGGATTGCATGCCTGTTCAGGCATCGTGTCCATAGCCTCGCGCCTGTCGACAAATGAAGCCGCGTTCGCATTGACGTGGCAGTAGCTTGGCAGTACAGTTATCAGTTCCCTTCGCCCCGGATTTCGCCTGTGGGGAACTGGGAACGTTCGACGGCGCTGTGAAGCGGCTTAAAACCAGGAGAAGTTCGACCATGGGATCTCGTGCGGTGGTGAGGGAAACCCGGCGTGGCGCGTTGTCGTCGGCAAAACAAGCCGGCTGTGCCGGAGCCCTGCTCGCCACGGTGTTGCTGGCTGGCGGGTGCGGGTCCAAGCCGGTGCAGTCGGCCGGGATGACGATGGAGTTTCGCGTTCCGGTTACGGTGGCGAAGGCCGTGGCAAAGACGATGCCCGTGCAGGTGGAAGCCATCGGCAACGTGGAAGCCTATTCCAATGTTTCGGTGCGCACCCAGGTGGCGGGCGAAATTGAGCGCGCCTACTTTACGCAGGGCCAGGACGTCAAGAAGGGTGAACTGCTTTTCACTCTGGACCGCCGCCCCTTTGAGGCCACCTTGAACCAGCTTGAAGCCAACCAGGCGCGCGACCAGGCTCAACTCGCCAACGCCCGGGCTCAGGCGGAGCGGAACGACAAGCTCTTCCAGGCGGGCATCACTTCCAAGGACCAGTACGAGACCTTTCGAACCACCGCCCAGGCGCTGGAAGCCGGCGTGCGCGCGGACCAAGCCGCCATCGATAACGCCAAGGTGAATCTTAGCTACTGCTCTGTCTATGCTCCCATCGACGGACGCACGGGGAGCTACCAAGTCTATCCCGGCAACATCGCCAAAGTGAATGACACGGTGCTGGTGGTGATCAACCAGATCCACCCGATCTATGTGACGTTCGCGGTGCCGGAACACTACCTGGAGGACGTGAAGAAGTTTCAGGCGCGGAGCCCCTTGTTGGTGGAGGCGCGCGCTCCCAACGATTCCGGGCCACCCGCCGAGGGCCAACTCACATTTATCGACAATATGGTGGACACCGCCACGGGCACCATCAAGATGCGCGCCACGTTTCAAAATCCCGACAATCGGCTGTGGCCGGGGCAGTTCGTCAACGTGCTGATGCGCCTGACCGTGCAGCCCAACGCCACGGTGGTGCCGTCGCAGTGCGTGCAAACCGGCCCGGCGGGTAAGTACCTGTTTGTCGTGGAACCGGACGCGAAGGGCGATCTGACGGGCAACCTCCGGCAGGTGGTGGCGGGAGAAGCCGTACAGGGGGAGACGGTGATCGAGAAAGGCGTGGCCCCGGGAGAGACCGTGGTGACCGATGGGCAGTTGCTCTTGGCGCCGGGATCCAAGGTGGAGATTAAGAAAGGCAGTGGACAGTAAGAAGTGGCAAGTGATTAGTGGGGAGCGGCCAGTTAAAGGCCACATCGACCATCTAGCCACTGACCACTAACCACTATTCTTATGAACCTGGCAGAACTCTTCATTCGAAGGCCCATCATGACGACGCTCGTCATGCTGGCCATCCTGATTTTCGGCATCATCGCCTACCGCGAACTGCCGGTCAGCAATCTGCCCAACGTTGATTATCCCACCATCCAGGTGCAGGCGGCGTTGCCGGGCGCCAGCCCCGAAACCATGGCGGCCGCCGTCGCGACCATTCTGGAACGCGAGTTTTCCACCATTGCCGGCCTGGAATCGATGAATTCCATGAGTACGCAGGGCGGCACCCAGATCACCTTGCAGTTCAGCCTGAACCGTAACATCGATGCCGCGGCGCAGGATATCCAGGCAGCCATCGCTCGCTCCCAGGGCCGGCTCCCCGTCGATATGCCCGCCCCACCTTCGTACCAGAAAGTAAATCCGGCCGACCAGCCGATTTTCTATATGGCGGTCTACTCCGAGACGCTGGCGCCTGCCACGGTGGGCGAGTATGCGGATACGCTCATGGCGCAGCGGATCTCCATGATCACCGGGGTGGCGCAGGTGCAGTTGTACGGCGCCCAAAAATATGCCGTCCGCGTACAACTTGACCCCCAGGCGCTGGCCACGCGAGGCGTGGGCATTGATGAGGTGACCGACGACATCAAGAATGCCAATGTCAACCTCCCGACCGGAACCCTGTTCGGCACTCACCAGGCGTTTGTGGTGCAAGCCAACGGCCAACTCCAGAATGCCGCCGCCTACCGCCCGCTCATCGTCGCTTATCGCAATGGCGCGCCCATCCGCTTGCAAGCGCTGGGCCAGGTCATCGACGGTGTGCAGAACACGAAGGTGGTGAACTGGTACAACAACGCCAGCGCCATGGTTCTGGCCATTCAGCGCCAACCCGGCACCAATACCGTCGAGGTGGTGGATAATATCCGGCGTTTGCTTCCGACGTTTCGCAGCGAGATCCCCCAGTCCATCCACATGGATATCCTTGGCGATATGTCCATCAGTATTCGGGACTCGGTGAACGACGTTAAATTCACGCTCTATCTAACGCTCTGCCTGGTGGTGATGGTTATCTTTATTTTCCTGCGGAACGTTTCCGCCACCATCATCCCCAGCCTGGCGCTCCCCATGTCGATTGTGGGGACGTTTTCCGTGATGTACCTGCTGGGTTACACGATCGACAACCTATCGCTGATGGCGTTGGTGCTGGCGGTGGGTTTCGTGGTGGATGACGCCATCGTCATGCTGGAGAACATCGTCCGGCACCTGGAAATGGGCGAAGGCGTGATGGAAGCGGCGCTGCGAGGCTCACGGGAAATCAGCTTTACGATTCTCTCCATGACACTCTCGTTGGCCGCCGTGTTCATCCCCGTGCTCTTCATGGGGGGGATCCTGGGGAGGCTGCTGCACGAATTCTCCGTAACCATCATGACCGCAATCCTGGTGTCCGGTGTGGTCTCGCTCACCTTGACGCCCATGCTGTGCAGCCGCTTCCTGCGTCACGCCAAGCCGACCGAACATGGCTTTTTATTCAACCTGTTCGAACGCATTTTCCGCGGGTTGCTTTCCGCCTACGACTGGAGTCTGCGAGGGGTCCTTCGCCACCGGTTCGTCACCTTCTTATTCTCCCTCGCCATCCTTGCGGCCTCCCTGGTGCTCTTCGTCCGCATCCCCAAAGGATTTCTCTCCAGCGAAGACAGCGGCTTCCTTTTCGGCCTGACGATGGCCCAGCAAGGTATATCCTTCGATTCTATGAAGGCTCATCAAAGGGCCATCACAGACATCATTCAACACGACCCCAACGTGCAGAACGTCATGTCGTTTGCCGGGGCCGGCGGACCCGGCGGCGGCGGAAACTCCGGCTTCTTCTTTATGGACCTGAAGGATCGTCCCAGCGGGCGCGACCAGATGGTGAATTGGATTAAGGACCGCTTGCACATGTCTTACTCGCGGGACCCCAACCTTCGTTACCTCGATGCCGATCAGGTCCTGCAGGAACTTCGCCCCAAGTTGTTTGCGGTTCCAGGTATCATGGCCTTCATGCAGAATCCGCCCCCCATTCAGATCGGCGGCTACCTGACCAAGAGCCAGTACCAGTTTACTTTGCAGGGTCCGGATACGAAGGAACTCTACCGCGAAGCGCTGAAACTGGAAGGCGAGTTGCGGACGGTTCCGGGGCTGCAAGACGTGAACACCGACCTGCAAATCAGCAATCCGCAAGTGAATGTGGAGATCGACCGCGACAAGGCGAACGCCCTGGGGGTGAGCGCTTACCAGGTGGAAAATGCGCTCGAAACGGCCTATAGTTCGCGGCAGATTTCCACCATTTACACGCCCAACAATGAGTACCGGGTGATCGCCGAGCTACTGCCCCAGTACCAGATGAATCCCCAGGCGCTCTCTCTGCTTTATATCCGCTCGAGCGCCGGCCAACTGGTGCCGCTGAGCGCGGTTTCCAAACTCACCCAATCGCTCGGCCCCCTGGCGGTCAATCACACCGGGCAGTTGCCGTCCGTCACTGTTTCGTTCAATTTGTTGCCCGGCACCGCGCTGGGTGATGCCGTGAACCGAGTCGAGCAGATTGCCCGGCAGACCCTTCCCTCCGACCTGAGCGCCAATTTCGAAGGCACGGCGCAGCAGTTTCAGTCCTCGCTGGTCGGCCTGGGCGTGTTGCTGATCATCACCATCCTGGTGATCTACATTGTGCTGGGGATTCTGTATGAGAGCTTCATCCACCCACTAACAATTCTCTCCGGCCTGCCCTCCGCGGCGCTGGGAGCTTTGCTGACCCTGATGTACTTCGGCTATGAACTCAACCTCTACGGGTTCGTCGGGATCATCATGCTGGTTGGCATCGTCAAGAAGAACGCCATCATGATGATCGACTTTGCCCTGGATGCGGAACGCAACTCCGGCAAGACCACACAGGAAGCCATTTACTACGGCGCCCTGGTGCGCTTCCGGCCCATTATGATGACCACCATGGCGGCACTCATGGGAACCCTGCCCATCGCGGTGGGGTTCGGCGCGGGGTCGGAGGCGCGGCGCCCCCTGGGTCTCTGCGTTGTTGGGGGCTTGGTCTTCTCCCAACTCATTACCCTCTATATCACCCCCGTCTATTACACCTACCTCGACTCGTTCCAGAGATGGATGAAAAGGCTCTTCGGCCGCAATGGGGCGGTTCCCGTGAATGGAGTTGAGGTGGTGGAAGCCCGGAGGTAGGAGCCAGACTTCCGGGTGCTTGAAGATAAAGCATACATGTATAGACTATTTGTACGGCAGGCTTTCAAGCAGGTCGGAATCCTGGCCGCCGGGGAGCCTCGGAGTGCCCAGCCCGATAGGCTGCAAGTAGGAAAGGCCCGCCCAAGGGCGTCGCGAGTTCATCACCCGCATGCGCAGGGTTTGTTGCAGCGTTTCCAATACTGGGCGGGCATCCGGAAAGCCGGCCAGGTCAATCTGCTCCTGGGGTGTCTTGCAATCAAACCTCAACGCAGTTGCCCGGTCTGGTAGGTCAGGAACGCCTGCTGGACCTGGCAATCGTACGTGGCGTTAGTATTTTCGATTTGGGCCTGGGTCAGGTTCAATTGCGCCTGCGACAATTCAACAATCGAGGCAAGGCTCAGCTTGTAGCGGCCCTGGGAGAGGTCGAGGGCCAGATTGGCTTGCTTCAGCAATCGGGCGGTGACGTCGAGATTCTGGTAGGCGGTTAGGGTATCGGCCCAGGCAACCCGCACGTCGCGCGAGATGCGGTCGGCGAGATCGCGCTGAGCTTGGTCTGCCGCGCGGGCTCGGAGGTTGGCTTCCTGATGGCGGGCCGAGAAGAGAAACCCGTTGAAGATGGGGATATTCATGTTGATCCCGGCCGCTGCGTAATGGTCGGCAAGCGGGATCTGATTGGCGGGGATCAGGCCAGCCACCCCGACGGCACTGATGGTAGGCATCCACAAATCGCGTTCGGCGCGGGCGTACTTGAGGGCAGCATCGTGGGAGAAACGTGCGCTCGCTAAATCCGGCCGGCTTTGCAGGGCTTGAACCACCAGATCGGTGGGATCGGCAGGAGGTGGGGGAGGTAGAGTCTCATCCTCCAGTTCAAAGGGTTGCGGGGCTGCCAAGCCGAGGGCATTGGCCAGGTCGGCATAAGCCGCCTTCAGGCCGTTCTGGGCCTGCACAAGTTGCAATTGGGCTTTGGCCAAGTCAACATCTGCGAACGCCACATCCACGAGTGATTTCAGTTTGTTCTTTTCGAGGGTGGTTATCTGGTCGACCAGAATCTGACGTTGTTTGACCGTTTCATTCGCTACCTTGAGCAGAGCCTGAGCGCGCAGGACGCCGAAGTAACCGCGATTGACGGCTAGCAGCACATCCTGCTCCGTCTGCTGCTCGGTCTTGGAGGCAGCCTGCGCATCCAACCGCGAGGAAGATACGAGGTTGGAGGTTCGCCCGAAATCCGTGATGAGTTGATTGACTTGCAAGCCATCCGCTTGACGATTTAGAACTCTAGGGTTGTTGATGAACCCCGCGGCGATGCGGCTATTGCCTCCCGGCAGTCCCCCCGCTCCGGTGAGGTTGCCGGCCGCGGTGGGGTAATAAGCCGACTTGACCTCGCGAGTCACCTGGTTGGCGGCTTCTGCTTCAAAGGAGGCGGCCTGCACCAAGGGATGGTTGCGCAGCGCCATCGCCTCGGCATCCTTCAGACTGAGTTTTTGCGCCGGCACTTGGGGTGGCGCGGAACAGATGGCCTTCGGCGCGGCAAAGCACAACATGGCACAACAGAGCAACAACCGGGGCTCAAGCCGAGTGACACAATGTCTCATTCCGCAACCTCCTTGGACCCGCCCACTGGACTTCCTGTCTTGCGGCCGTATACGAGCAGATAGGCGGCTGGAACGATGAAAATGGTCAAAATGACCGAAGAAGTCAGGCCGCCTATAATCGCTCGCGCCATGGGGGTGTATTGCTCGGCTCCGGTGCCCAACTTCAGCGCCATCGGGATCATCCCGATGATGGTGGCCAGCGAGGTCATCAGGATGGGCCGCAGGCGCACCCGGCACGCCGTGATCACCGCATCCTTGGGCGACAATCCCTGACTCTCCAGGTTATGGGCGAAGTCTACAATGAGGATGCTGTTCGAGTCGGCGATGCCAACCAGCATTAGTACCCCCATCAGCGACATCACGTTGAGCGTGCTGTGGGTGAGGGGTAGAATGATGAGCACGCCCACAAAGCCCATGGGAATGGCCAGCATGATCAGGAGGGGGTCAACGAAGGAGCGGAACTGCGCCACCAGGATGAGGTACAGCAGCATGAAGGAGAGCAGGAATCCCAGCGCGAAACTCGTGAACGACGCCTCCATGCCTTCCACCATGCCGCGGAGGTTGACCCGCACGTTGGCAGGAATGCTGGCCTTATCCACAACGCCGCGGATGGCGGACGTGAGTTTCCCCAGATCCTCTCCCTTGGGAGTCACATACACATCCGAGATCCTTTGGATCTGGTAATGGTCCACCTCCGTGGGGGTCTGAATGTTGGTCAGTTTCACCACGCTGTCGAGAGTGGTAGGCTGGACCAGGTTCGGCGCCCGCAGGGGGATATTCTTCAGGTCGAGGGAATCGTGAATTGCCGGTGTGCCGTTTTCGAAGTACTGGACGGTGAGAAAGTAGTCGTTCCCGGTTTTCCTGTCCACCCAGTAATTCGGCGCAATCATCAGGTTGGAATTCAGGGCGGTGATGACGTTGTCCACCACGTCCTTCTGGCTCAGCCCCAGTTCCCCCGCGTGCACGCGGTCTACGTCCAGGCGCAGTCCGGGATAGTTCATGTCCTGGGGGATGTAAACCTCGCCCACGCCGGGCAACTTCCGAATCTGCCGCGAGAGACCCTGCGCGAGGTTGTAGGTCTGATTCAGGTCGCTGCTGCTCACCTGCACGTCGATGGGGGCGGGCATGCCCATGTTGAGGATGGCGTCCACCATCGAGCCGCTCTGGAAGAAGGTTCGAATCTCCGGGTAATGCTTGGCAATCTCCTCCTGCACTTCCTGCATGTATTCGAAACTGCTGCGCCGGTGGTCATCCTGCAACTGCACCTGCACGGTGGCGGTATAGGGTCCCGCGTTGGAGGTGTACAGCGCGGAGAAGTCTGGAACAACGCCGATATTCGAGACCACTAGCTTGTAGTCGTGGGGACCCACGACGTGGCGAATCAGGTTCTCCACCTTGGCGACGTATTGCTCGGTCACTTCGATGCGCGTGCCGGTAGGAGCTTTGAGATTAATGGTAAACTGCCCGGCATCCGTGCGGGGGAAGAAGGCCAACCCTAGGAAATAGTAAATCCCCAGGCTGGCCAGGAACAGGCCCGTCAAGAGGGCCACGGTGCGTCCGGGCCGCACCAGGGCGCGCCGCACCCAGTGCTCGTAGTAATCCAGGAGCCTGCCGAACATCCGGTTGAACCAGGTGTTGAACCGGTGTCCCCAAGAAAAGACGTTGTAGGGGCCAGCCGCGCTGGCCCCGGGCCGAACGCTGTTCGGACCTACGTCCTGTCCATGCCCTTCTGCGTGCGGCACCTGTTTGAGGAAGCGCGAACAGAAAAGCGGAATCACGGTCATGGCCACCACAAAGGAAGCCAGAAGCGACAGGCAGAAAGCCAATGCCAATGCCGAGAAGAGGAATTTGCTGACCCCATAGAGAAAGACCACGGGGAGAAAATCCACGACGTCGACCAGGGTGGCGGCGAGGACCGCCAGATTCACCTCCGCTCCTCCCACCTCCGCGGCGATGCGCGGCAAGGCCCCCATTTCCAGATGACGATAGATGTTCTCCAGCGAGATGACGGAGTTATCGATGACGCGCGAAAAGGCCAGCGCCAGCCCTCCCAGGATCATGGTGTTCACCGTGCTGCCCATCAGGGAGAGCACGACAAACGTGGCCAGGGCGGAGATGGGAATGGAGAGCAACACCGCCGAGGTGGCGCGGAAGCTGCCGAGAAAAAGGAGAATCATAATGCTGGTAAGCAGCAGGCCGAGGAGGCCCTCGTGCAGCACCGTGTGGATGGCTTCCTTTACGTATACCGACTGGTCGAACACCAGGCTGGCCACCATCTGCTTGGGGATGTCGAACAGATGGCCGAGGAGTTCCCGCACGCCGTTGACCACCTCAATGGTGTTGGTGTCGCCACCTTGCTTCATGATGGGGATGTAACAGGAACGCTGGCCGTCGACGCGCACCACGTTGTATTGGATTTGATTGGCGTCCTCCGCCTTCCCCACATCCCCCACCGTGACCCACGACGTGCCCTCCGTCTTGACGGGAATGTCGTTCAGGTCCTTGGCCCGTTCCACCAAGCTGTTGGAGTAGACGTAGTAATCGTAGGGGCCCATCTTCACGTCCCCGGCAGGGAGGATCAAGTTCGACTCGTTGACCGCATCCACCACGTTCATGGGAGTCATCTGGCGCGAGAGCAGCTTGTAGGGATCCACGTACACCATCACCTGCCGGTACTTTCCCCCGAAGGGTGGCGGGATCTCCGCACCCTTCACCACCGCGATCTGGTTGCGGATGGCAAATTGGGCGTTGTCGTGAAGCTGCGTCTCCGTGAGTCCTTCTCCCTTCACCGTCACGAGGCAAACCGGCAGGCTGGAAGCGTCGAATTTCAATACCACGGGCGGCAAGGTGCCCGGCGGCAGGCGCTTGAGATCGGCCAGCGCCAGGTTGGAGATTTCCGTCACGTCGGCGTCGGCGCTGGTTC
>Ga0335069_10016589_pt1 | contig 10269 bp, 6 predicted proteins | sample Lox_Sample_11_FD_206714 | JGI IMG/M metagenome (GOLD analysis project Ga0335069, IMG submission 206714) | Soil microbial communities from Loxahatchee National Wildlife Refuge, Florida, United States - Lox_Sample_1.1 | ecosystem: Environmental > Terrestrial > Soil > Wetlands | place: USA: Florida...
CGCGAGCGACGCGCTGGGAGCGCCCCTGCACGTGCATGACGACCGGAACTTCGCCGGGCCACTCGTCGATGAGCCGCGCGAGCCGATCGATCTGATCCCGTCGCGTCACGTCCACGTGCCAGCCGCGCACGGCGCCGACCGGCAGGCTCGATATCGGCGGCACGAACTTCGTCGCCTCGTTTGCGGCAAGATTGAGCTCGACGCGCGGTTCCTCGCCGGGAGCCGCCCCGGGCCGTTCGCGCAATCGCACGCGCCCCTTGACGATCAGGATCGTATCCGGCTCGAAGAGCTGATGCAGTTGCGGATATGCCTTTGAGAAGAGCACGACGTCGCAGATGCCGCTCGTGTCTTCGAGCTGTGCGATGAGAATCTGCTGGCCGGCCTTCGTTAGCGTGCGTCTGACGCCGATCACGGTGCCGGCGATCGTCACCGCGCTATCGTCGGGAAGGCTGGACAACTCTTTGATCGGCAGGGCCCCCGCGCGCGCGAGCATCGGCGCGAACTCCGCCAGCGGATGCCCCGAGACGAAGATTCCCAGCGTTTCGCGCTCCCAGGAGAGCATCTCGCGGGTCGTCGGCGCCGCAATCGGCGGCAACTTCGGCGCGAGCGTCGGCGTCTGCGCCGCTTCGCCGAAGAGCGAGACCTGGCCGAGCTCGGCGTCGCGCGAAGTTCGAGCCGCCAATTCGAGCGCGGCATCGAGCGCCGCGAGCTTCTGCGCGCGGTTTCCCGGCACGCCGTCGAGCGCTCCGCATTTGATCAGCGCCTCGAAGACGCGGCGATTGACCTGCTTGAAATCGACGCGCGCCGCAAGATCGAAGAGATCGGCAAACGCGCCGCCTTCGTCGCGGATCTCGATGATGTTGCGCACCGCGGCCTCGCCGACGCCTTTGACGGCCGCAAGGCCAAATCGGATCGCGTCGCCGACGACGGTGAAGTCAACCAAAGACTCGTTGACGTCCGGCGGCAGGACCTCGATGCCTATTTTCTTCGCTTCGTCTATATACTCCGCGAGTTTCTCGGTTTTGTCTTTCACCGACGTCATCAGCGCGGCCATGTACTCGAGCGGATGATTCGCCTTGAGATAGGCCGTCTGATAGGCGATCCAACCGTACGCCGCCGCGTGCGCCTTGTTGAACGCGTAACCGGCGAACGGTCCGATATATTCGAAGAGCCGCAGCGCGAGCGCGCGGCCGATTCCCGACGTCGCAGCGGCGCCCGCGATGAACTTCTCTTGATAGACCGGGATCTTCTCCTTCTGCTTCTTGCTGATGACCTTGCGCAGCTCGTCGACCTCACTTAACGTGAAGCCCGCGATCTCGCGCGCCATCCGCATGACCTGATCCTGGTAGAGCGGCGTCCCGTGCGTCTCCGAGAGAATCGGTTCGAGCGCCGGATGCAGATACTGCGTCGTCGTTCGCCCGTGCTTGACGGCGATGTACTGCGGGATCAGCTCCATCGGTCCCGGGCGGTACAGCGCGACGAGGGCCATGATATCCTCGAAGCCCGAGGGCTGCAGCTCCGCGCAGACGCGTTTCATCCCCTCGGACTCGAGTTGGAAGACGCCGACGGTTTCGCCGCGCCCGAGCATCTCATACGTCCGCGCGTCGTCGAAGGGAATCGCCGACAGCTCGAACTCCGGGTCGATCGTGCGCCGGATCTCCGAGACCGCCTTGTCCATCACCGTCAGGTTGCGCAGGCCGAGAAAGTCCATCTTCAGCAGGCCGATGCCCTCGACCGAGTCCATGTCGTACTGCGTATTGACGCCGCCGTCGCCGAACCGGCAGAGCGGCGTATACTCGACGAGCGGCCCCGCCGAGATCACGACGCCCGCGGCGTGCGTGCTCGCGTTGCGCGCGAGGCCTTCGATCTCTTTCGCGGTGTCGAGCAGCTTTCGCATCGCCGGCTGCGTCGCGTAAAGCGTCTTCAACTCGGCGATCTGCTCGATCGCACGCGCAATCGGAAAGCCGCCCGGCCCGGACGGAACGAGCTTCGCGATGCGGTCGACGTCGGGAAGCGGCACGCCGAGGGCGCGCCCCGCGTCGCGGATCGCGGCCCGCGCGGCCATCGTGCCGAACGTGACGATCTGAGCGACGCGATCCTTTCCGTACTTTTCGGTAACGTACGCGATCACTTCGTCGCGCCGCTCGACGCAGAAGTCGGTGTCGATGTCCGGCATCGAGATGCGCTCCGGATTGAGAAAGCGCTCGAAGAGCAGCTTGAAGCGAAGCGGATCGAGGTCGGTAATCCGTAAGCAGTACGCGACCAGCGATCCGACCGCCGAGCCGCGGCCTGGGCCGACCGGGATGCCGTGATCGCGCGCGTACTTGATGAAGTCCCAGACGATGAGGAAATACGACGCGAACCCCATCTTCGTGATGACCGAGAGTTCGTAGTCGAGCCGCTCGCGCAGCGTCGAGTCCTCGCGCACGCGCTCCTCGCCGTAGCGCTCGATCAGGCCGCGCTCGCACAACTCACGCAGGTACTCCTCGTCGCTGCGCTCTGCGGCGCCGGCTGCCTGCGGCACCGGATACTGCGGCAGATGGAAGACTTTCTGCGGGATGCGAATATCCACGCGCTCGGCGATACGCACGGTGTTCTCGCATGCCTCGGGGAGGTCGCTCCAGAGCGCGTACATCTCGTCGGGCGTCTTTACGTAGAACTCGTCTGAGTAGAAGCGCATCCGGTTCGTGTCGGCGACGGTCTTTCCGGTGCCGATGCAGAGCAGCACGTCGTGCGCGCCCGCGTCCTTCTTCTCGAGATAGTGCGAATCGTTGGTCGCGACGATCGGCGCGCCGACCTCCCGAGCGACGCGAACGAGGTCGCCGTTGATCGCATCCTGCTCCGGCATGCCGTGGCGCATCACCTCGACGTAGAAGCGATCGCCGAAGATCTCGCGGTAGGTCTTTGCGTTCTCCACTGAGGTCGCGTAGTCGCCGGCGAGCAGCGGCGCGGCGACGAGCCCGGACATGCAGCCGGAGAGGACGATGAGGCCTTCGTTATGCTTCTCGAGCAGCTCGAGGTCTATGCGCGGCTTATAGTAGTAGCCTTCGAGGAAGCCCTTCGAGACCAGCGCCATGAGGTTGCGGTATCCCGACAGATCCGCCGCCAGCAGCGTTACGTGCGCCTCGTCGCGCACGCTCCGGTCGAAGCGGCCGCGCGGCGCCACGTAGGCTTCACAGCCGAGAATCGGCGTCAGGCGCATCTCGCGCGCCGCGTGATAAAACTCCATCGCGCCGTACATGACGCCGTGGTCGGTCAACGCGATCGCGCTCGCGCCCGCCTCGGCCGCGCGTTTGCAAAGGTCTTTGATTCGACACGCGCCGTCGAGGAGCGAGTACTCGGAGTGGACGTGGAGATGGACGAACTGATTCACGGGCAGGACCTTACCACGTTTACCCTAAGCGACGCGGACACCCTGTCACTCCCGAAAGGAGCCATCGGATGCAACTCGAGCCGTATCTCTTCTTTCACGGACGCTGCGAAGAGGCGCTGAACTTCTACGCGAAGGCGCTCGGCGGCGAGATCGTCGGTCTCAACCGCTACGCCGGCTCTCCGATGGAGGATCAAGTAGATCCCCACTTCCGCGACAAGGTCATGCACGCCAGTTTCGTCGCCGGGGACGTAAAGTTCATGGCTTCGGACGGTCGGCCCGGTTCGCCGCCCGACGGCGAGGACGATATCGCGCTCTCGCTCGCAACGAACGACGCCGCGGAGGGCGAGCGCGCCTTTGCGGCGCTCGCCGAGGGCGGAAACGTCGAGATGCCGCTTGCGGACGCCTTTTGGGGTGGAAAGTTCGGCCAGGTGACCGACCGGTTCGGCGTTCAGTGGATGGTGAGCGTACACTAAGGCGAGATCGCGCCCGCCGCGCGGAGCATCTCCATGACGCGATCGACCGGAAGCGCGTAGACCGTGACCCCGCGCCGCCCGGTCATCGTCTTTGCCTCGAAGAGCGCGTCGTAGATCGCCGCTTGCGTCGCTTCGGCCGTCGCCGTGTAGAGGGCGCCGAGCGCATCGTCATCTTCGAGAATCGGCTCTCGCGGCGGCTGGACCGTAAAGTCCGCGGTGCGCTCGAAGACTCGCGACGTGGAGAAGGCGACGATCAAATCGCCGCTTCCGACCGAAGAGGTTAGGCCGGTCCGCGCCATCCCCATCGCGGCGCGCAGGGCGAGCGCGCGCAACTGCCGGCTGTCGAGCGGAGCGTCGGTCGCAACGACGACGATGATGCTGCCGTCGCCCAGCCGCCCCTTGAGAGAGACTTTTGTCGGGAAGACCGGCCGGTACTCGTTGAGCAATCGGGCGCCGACCGGAACGCCGACGATCGAGAGTTGACGCCGGCTGCTGCCCGTGTTGTCGTTGACGAGCACGCCGACGCGGTAGCCCCCGGCGTCGCTCGGCAGAACGCGCGAGGCAGAACCGATCCCCGCTCGGAAGCCGAAAGCGTTCATCGCGGTGCCGGCGCCGACGCTCCCCCGCGCGAACTGTCCGGGCTGCGCCGAGTCGAGCAGCGCGACCACGTCGTCCGGCGTCACGGCCCGTGCTTGAATGTCGTTGAGGAGCCCATCGTCGCATTCCGCAACGACGGGCAGCGGAACGTCGTCGGCGCGCCCGACCCTCGGATGGTGCTCGATCACCCAGCTGATGACGCCGTCGGCCGCCCGGCCGACGTCGAGCGTGTCGGTAAGGACGACCGGCTCTTCGAGGTAGCCCGACTCCTCGATCCAGTGCGTACCCGTCATCTCGCCGTTGCCGTTGAAGGCAAAGAAAGCGGCCGAAACCTTGTGGTCCCAGGGATCTGAGTTCGGGAGAACGGCGGTCGCCCCGGTTCGGATGTCGCTGCCTTCGACTTTGGTAATATGGGCGACGCGAACGCCTGCGACGTCGGTGATCGCGTCGAGCGGGCCCGACGCGAAGAGTCCGAAGTGGAACGGCAGAACCGCCCGGGCGCCGGCGGCCGAGGCAAGCGTCATCGCCAAAAAGCCCGGAATCAGAAGCGTCCGCCGCATCCGCCCAGCATTGGACTCCGCGCCCCGCCTGCCTGCAGGCGCGCCCGAAGGGTGCGGGAAAGGATTGACGCAGCTTCACTAAAGAGGAGGGCTGGAAAATTCTATCGGTTCCGGAGAAACTCAAGGTCGTCAAACTGTGGGAGAACCTGTCCGCACCCGTGCTCGTCGAGCACGCGCTCGCGCGCGGCGAAGGCGTGCTCGGAGCCGACGGCCAGCTCATCGTCGACACTCGCCCGCATACGGGTCGCTCGCCAAAGGATAAGTTCTTCGCGCGCGAGCCGTCGAGCGAGCAGCACATAGACTGGAGCGACTCCAACCAGGCGATCGAGCCCGAACGTTTCGACGCGCTCTGGGATCGCGTATCGGCCTATCTCTCCGAACGAGAGGCCTACTCGCTCGACTGCTACGCCGGCGCCGACGAGCGCTACCGCGTTCCAATCCGGGTCTACACCGAACTGGCGTGGCACAACCTCTTCGCGCGCCACCTCTTCATCACGCCGGAGCGACCCGATCCCGACTTCGTGCCGGAGTTCACCGTCGTCGACGCGGCCCTCTTCGAGGCCGACCCGAAGCGGGATGGAACGCGCACCGGCACGTTCATCATGATCCATTTCGGACGCCGCATCATCTTGATCGGTGGCACTCGCTACGCCGGCGAGATCAAGAAGTCCATCTTCACCGTGATGAACTATCTGCTGCCGCTGCGCGAGACGCTGCCGATGCACTGTTCCGCGAACGTCGGCAAGGCCGGCGACGTGGCGATCCTCTTCGGCCTCTCCGGAACCGGCAAGACGACGCTCTCCTCCGACTCGCACCGCCCGCTGATCGGCGACGACGAGCACGGCTGGTCGGCCGACGGCGTCTTCAACTTCGAAGGCGGCTGCTACGCGAAGGTGATCCGCCTCTCGCCGACGGCGGAGCCCGAGATTTGGGCGGCGACGAATCGCTTCTCGACGGTGCTCGAGAACGTCGTTTACGACGAAGCGACCCATAAGCTCGACGTAGACTCCGACGCGAAGACGGAGAACACGCGCTCTGCCTATCCGCTCGAGTTCATCCCGAACGTCGTCGAGGGGAGCAAAGCCGGACATCCCAAGACGATCATCATGCTGACCGCCGACGCGTTCGGCGTTCTGCCGCCGATCGCAAAGCTCTCGCGCGAACAGGCGATGTATCACTTCCTCTCCGGGTACACGGCGAAGGTCGCCGGCACGGAGCGCGGCGTCAGCGAACCGCAGGCGACGTTCTCGACGTGCTTCGGCGCTCCGTTCATGGTGCACCATCCAACCGTCTACGCGCGTCTGCTCGGCCAAAAGATCGATTCGCACGAGGTCGACTGCTGGCTGGTCAACACCGGTTGGAGCGGCGGGCCGTACGGCGTCGGAAAGCGGATGTCGATCGCGCACACGCGCGCGATGGTCAACGCCGCGATCGAGGGCCGCATTCCGAACGATTACGAAGAGGAGCGTTTCTTCGGGCTCATGATTCCCAAGGAAGTTCCCGACGTGCCGCGCGACGTGCTCAATCCCCGCAACATGTGGGCCGATAAGGACGCCTACGACGAGCAGGCACGCAAGCTCTCGCAGCTCTTCTTCGACAACTTCAAGCGGTTCGAGATGCACGTGCTCGACTCGGTCAACGCGGTCGCTATACGGCCGCTTGCCAGGTCCTAATCCCGGGTTCACGCACCGGGGCGGGGAAGCGGCTAAGATCGAGGCTATGAAGATCAACCTCATAGCCGCGGGCGCCTTTGCCGTCGCGCTCGCGATGCCGATCGGCCTCCGCGCGCAGCAGGGCCAGCCGCCCGGGCCGCCGGCGTCGCAATCATTCCACCACCACGGTACGCCGAGCGCGGCGAAGCTCCAGCATCGCTGGATGAAGCGCTTCGGGCATCTGAATCTCTCCGGCGATCAACAGCAGCGCGTGCAATCCATCATCAACCAGTACTCGCAGCAGCATCCCGAAGGCAGCCAGCCCGATCGCGATGCGAGCCGGGCGCTGCATCAGCAGCTCATGGGCGTACTGACGCCCGACCAACAGAGCGCATACCATCAGCAGATGCGCGAGCGGCGCGAGCAGATGCAAGAGCAGCGCGCGCAGATGCACGGCCAGGGTCCGGCCGGTCAAGGCCCAGCAACTCAGGGCGGGCCGCAGCAAGCGCCTCCCAACCAGCCGCCGCCGAACGAACAACCTCCCAACGGACAACCACCGAACCACTAGCCTCCCGCAAGTAACCGGGTAACGACGCGCATGCAACCGAAGCAACGGCCATGCGCGTTGCGTTTTTTAATCTCGCCCTGCTCGTCGCGGCCGTAGCCGCTTGCGACGCGCGCGAGAGCGCGGCGTCCGCACTGCACGTACCCGCAGGCTTCGTGCTGCAGAGGATCGCCGATATCGACGGCGCGCGAGAGCTCGCGGCCCTTCCGAACGGCGATGTGATCGTCGGCACGCGGGGAAGCGACGTCTACATCGTTGCCGACGCGGAGGGCGCCGCTCCGCGGCCGATACGCATCGCTACGCTCGACGACGACCGCGCGTCCGGCGTCGCGTTCGCCGCCGACCGCAACGAGATCTACGTCGGCACGACGCATCACGTCTGGGTGATTCCATACCGCGGCGACCGCACGTCGTCGCAGCCCCGCGCGATCGCCGACGTCCGCGGCGGATCGGTCGCGCCGGGAACCGACGGCGACGAGCACCTGACGACGTCGGTCGCGTACGCCGATGGCATGCTCTACGTCTCGGCCGGCTCATCGTGCAATGCGACGATGGACGGCGGCGATCAGCCCTGTGCCGAGGTCGATCCGACGCGTGCGGCGATCTCGGTGATGCGACCCGACGGCTCCGGGTCGACGCTGCGGGCGCGCCGCATCCGCAACGCGGTGGCGCTCGCGGTGAACCCGCAGACGCACGCCGTTTGGATCGGCGACGCGGGTCAGGACGGCCTCCCGTTCGGCCATCCCTACGAGTTTCTCGACGATCTCTCGGCGCATCCGGCCGTCGCCGACTACGGCTGGCCCGAGTGCGAAGAGAACCGTCACGCCTATTGGGGCGGTGCGGACTGCGCGAAGACGGTGGCGCCGCTCGTCGAGCTTCCCGCCTACTCGACGATCCTCGGCGCGGCCTTCTATCCCGCGCACCCAACCGGCACGTATGCGTTTCCGCAGGAGTACCGCGGCGGGCTGTTCGCGACCGCACACGGATCGTGGCACCGCACGCGCGTCGGCTGTTACGCCGCGCAACCGCGGCTCGTCTTCGTTCCAATGAACGGCGACCGTCCAACGAAGGCGGTGAACTGGAACGACCCGACGACGCAATGGACCGATTTCGTCAGCGGCTTTCAAGGGGGTTGCACGTTTCGAACCGGCCGTCCGACCGGGATCGCGATCGGGTCGCAAGGCTCGCTCTTCTTCTCCGACGATGCCGCCGGGGGGGTCTACCGCGTGAGACCGCTACGCTCGTGACGCGGCCGCTCGGCATTCTCGTCGGCGGCGGACCGGCGCCGGGAATTAACGGCGTGATAGCCTCGGCCGCGATGGAAGCGTTCAAGTGCGGGCTGCGCGCGGTCGGCATCTTCGACGGGTATCGCGACCTGGCCGCCGGGCGCGCGCCGCAGACGGTGGAGCTGACGTTCGACGAGGTCTCGCGGATCCACACGAGCGGCGGATCGGTGCTGCGGACCTCGCGCACAAATCCCGCGGAAGACGACGCGACGCTCGATCGTTGCGTCGCTTCGCTCGATGCCCTCGGGCTGCGCTATCTCGTCTGCATCGGCGGGGACGACACGACGTACGGCGCCGCGATGATCGCGCAGCGAACGCGGGGCCGGATCGGAATCGCGACGGTGCCGAAGACGATCGACAACGATCTGCCGCTGCCGGAGAACGCGCCGACCTTCGGCTTCGAGACCGCGCGCTCGGTCGGCGCCGGCATCCTCGAAAGCCTCATGGAGGACGCGCGAACGACGGCGCGCTGGTACGTCGTCGTCTGCATGGGGCGAAAATCGGGATCGCTTGCGCTGGGGATGTGCAAGGCGGCGGGCTCGACGCTCGCCGTGCTGCCCGAGGAGTTTCCGCAGCGCGCGACCCTCGCCTCGGTCGTGGATACGATCGTCGGCGCCGTCGTGAAGCGGCGCGCGGCGGGACGCGCCCACGGCGTCGCGGTCGTCGCCGAAGGCATCGCCGAGCGGATCTTGGACGACGTCTTCAGCACCTCCGAGAACCTCGGCCACGATTCGTTCGGCAACGTGCGCCTCGCCGACGTTCCGCTCGGCGTCGTCCTGCGCGATGCGATTCGGATTCGTCTCGCCGAGATCGGCGTCGACTCCGTCGTCCACGCGAAGGACATCGGCTACGAGTTGCGCTGCGCGAAGCCGGTGCCGTTCGACGTGGACTACACGCGCACGCTCGGCTTCGGCGCCGTCCGCTATCTCGTCGACGGCGGCAGCGGCGCGCTCATCGCGCTCGAAGGCGGACGCGTGCGTCCGCTCGATCTTCAAGAGCTGCTCGATCCGCAGACCGGCCGCATCAGGACGCGGCAGGTCGATCTCACGACCGAGGCCTATCGGGTCGCGCGCGACTACATGGTCTATCTCGAACCGCTCGACTTCAGCAGCCCCGAGCGCCTCGCGTCGCTTGCCGCCCAGACCAATCTCACGCCGGCAGAGTTTCGCGCCGGCTTTGAAAGCGTAGCGCGCCCGTAACGCTACGGCGGCGGAGAGGCCTTGCCGAGCGAGTCGAGCAGCTCCTGAGCCTTCGCGGCGTCGGCGTTGTCGTTATCTATCTGATAGTGCCGGACCGCGTTGGTCGCCGACGAGCGCGCCTCGGCCGCGTTGCCGAGTTTCATCTCGATCTGCGCCCGCAGGTAGTAGCCGTCGCCGTCGTCGGCCGCCTGCGAGATGTAGAGGTCGACGTTCTTTAACGCTTCGGCATATTGACCGGCCTCGCGCTGGCCGGCGGCCAGCCAGTAATACGCGTTGGTGTCGGTCGGATTCAAGCGCACCGCCTCGGTGAAATCGGCGACCGCAGCGTTCCATCGCTCTTGAATTAGCTCGACCCGCCCGCGGTAGAAGTACGCGAAGTCGTTAGTCGGGTCGATCGTGGCCGCCGAGTTGCAGTCGGCGAGCGCGTCTTTGTAGCGTTCGAGCGCGATGTAGGCTCGGCATCGGGTCACGAGCGCGTTCGCGCTGTTCGGGGAGAGCTGCAGAGCGTGGTTCGCGTCGGCGAGCGCAGCCTGCGAATCGCCGCCTCGCAGCTCGGTGAGTGCG
>Ga0335069_10016590_pt1 | contig 10269 bp, 10 predicted proteins | sample Lox_Sample_11_FD_206714 | JGI IMG/M metagenome (GOLD analysis project Ga0335069, IMG submission 206714) | Soil microbial communities from Loxahatchee National Wildlife Refuge, Florida, United States - Lox_Sample_1.1 | ecosystem: Environmental > Terrestrial > Soil > Wetlands | place: USA...
CATCGATCTCGCGGAGGGCGTGCTGCCTGCCCTGGGGGATGGGCCAGCACGTGGGGACGGGGCAGCGCACTCACAACGCCGAACGGAGAACGCCGAACCCCGCGCCGCCGTCAGGCGGCGCGCCTCACTCCGCCGCCGGGCGCCAGTAGAGGATGCGATGGCAGTTCGGGCACTGCCGGATGTCGCGGTATTTCTGCAGCTCGTTGTAGAGCTGCGGCGGAATCTGCATGCGGCAGCCGCTACAGATCCCGTTGCGCGCCGCGACCACGGCGTGACCGCCGCGGCGCTCGAACAGCTGCTCGTACTTGCTGCGCAGCGACGGGTCCATGCCGGCCGCGAGGGCCTCGCGGTTGCCGCGCTCGGCTTCCAGCTCCTGGCGCAGCGCTTCGGCTTCGGCGCGCCGCGACGCCACCGCCGCTTCCGCCTGCTCTTCGAGCTGCTGCAGCGCTTCTTGCGCCGCGGCGAGCTGTGCGCTGAGGCCTTCGACCAGCTCCATGACCCGCAGCAGCTCCTCCTCGACCTGCTGGTTCGCCTCCTTGCTGAGGTCGATCTCGCGCTGCAACGCCAGCAGCTCGGTCGCGTTGCGCACCCGGTTCATGCGCATCCGATTGTCGCGGATCTTGCCGCCCGCGACCTCGAGTTGGCGGTCCATCGCCGCCCGGCGCGATTCGAGCGTGTCGCGTTCGGTGGTGAGCTGGCCGACCTGCTCGCGCTGGCGCGTGATCTCCAGCTCGTAGCCGTCCGCTTCGCTCACCAAGAGCGTCATCCGGTCGCGCTGGTCCTTCAGTCGGCGATCGACCTCCTGCAGCGCGGCTAGGCGGTCGATCTCATTGTCGGCAAGGGCTTCGTTGGCTGTCGGCATGATGCTCCTATGCAAAATGGGCCCACCAGGATTCGAACCTGGGACCTCCCGGTTATGAGCCGGCGGCTCTGACCAGACTGAGCTATGGGCCCTTGGTGTCTCCTCGTTCGAAGGCGCCGCCGCGCGGCTCGCCCAGGGGACGCGGCCGTTGCGGGCGGCGCAGCTTGCGCAACGCCTTGGCTTCGATCTGCCGGATGCGCTCGCGCGTCACCGCGAAGCGCTGGCCGACCTCTTCGAGGGTGTAGTCGGTCGACTCGCCGACCCCGAAGCGGAGGCGCAGCACCTGCTCCTCGCGCGGGGTCAGCGCCGCCAGCGCCTGGCGCGTCTGTTCGCGCAGGGTGAGGCTCATCACCGCGTCGGCCGGCGCCATCGCGTGGGTGTCCTCGATGAAGTCGCCGAGGACGTTGTCCTCCTCCTCGCCCACCGGCGTCTCCAGCGACACCGGCTGCTTCACCACCTTGAGGACGCTGCGCACCTTGTCGGGAGGCATCTCGAGCTTGTCGGCCAGCTCCTCGGTGGTGGGCTCGCGGCCGAGGTCCTGCACCATGCCGCGCGAGGTGCGGATCAGCTTGTTGATGGTCTCGATCATGTGCACGGGGATGCGGATCGTGCGCGACTGATCGGCGATGGCGCGCGCCATGGCTTGGCGGATCCACCAGGTGGCATAGGTCGAGAACTTGTAGCCGCGCTGATACTCGAACTTGTCCACCGCCCGCATCAGACCGATGTTTCCTTCTTGAATCAGGTCGAGCAACGGCAGCCCGCGGTTGGTGTACTTCTTGGCGATGCTGACCACCAAGCGGAGGTTGGCTTCAATGAGGTCCTTCTTGCCCGCGCGCACGGCGCGTTCGGCTGTCTCGACGCGCTCCACCGCCGCGCGCAACTCGACGGTCGCGGTTGCGGACGCCGACGCGGCGCGCCGGCCGTGCCCGGCGCCGCCTTGCAAGGGCAGCACCCGCGCCGGCGCGCCCTCCTGTTCCAGCTCCCCGAGCGCGCGCCGCATCTCGGCCACGGCGGCGCCGATCTGGCGGTCGTGCAGCCGCAGCGCTTCGACCGCCGTGAGCAGCTTCGCCTGCCGCGCCGCCGCGGCGCGCTCGCCGCGCGGGCTGGTCGGCACCGGCGCGCGGTCGCTCTCGCGCACCAGCCGCGCCAGCGCCGCGAGCTGCGCCAGCACGTCGGCGCGCAGGCGCTCCTCGTCCTGCTCGACCGTCTCGCTGTCCTCGTCGAGGTCGCGCAGCACTTCGCGCAAGCGCACCTGCTCGTTCTCCAACCGCTCACCGAGCAACGCGAAGTAGCGCCGGCCGGCCGGACTGCTCAGCACCTCGGCCAGGACGCGCTGCTGCGCCTCTTCGATGCGCCGGGCGATGCGCACCTCGCCGTCGCGCGTCAGCAGCGACACCTTGCCCATCTCGCGCAGATACAGGCGCACCGGATCGGCGCCGGGGGACTCGCCGGGCGCGCCGCCCACCGACGGCGCCGCCGGCCCGTCCGCGGCCGGCTCCCACATCGAACGGCCGAAGATCTCCGCCACGTCCTCGGTCGCCGACTGCGGCCCCAGATCGATCAGCGACGCGCCGTCACTCGTCACCCGGCCCCCCGCCTCCGGCCGCGCGCGCCGGCCAGCTCCGTTGGGCATTCTCCGCATCGAGCGCTCCCTCACCCCGCACCTCCTTCCTTTCGCCGCAGCTCGTCCTTCAGGATGGCGAGCTGCTCCCGCTCGACCGCCTCGTCCCCGAAGGTCTGGGCATGCCGAAGCGCTGAATGCACGTGTTGGCGTTCCGCACGCGCCGCATCCTGCTCGATCCGTTGCACCAACCCGGCGGCGGTCCCACTCCGGTCGTCGGTCTCGGCGATCGGCCCCTCGCCCAGCAGCGCCGCCGCGATGCTGTTCTTCAGCGGCTCGGTCCACTGGTCGAGCAGCTCGCCGACCGGGCGTCCCTGCGCCCACGCCGCGCCGATCTGTTCGCCGGCCTGGGCCAGGTCGGCAGCCTTGAACCGCGCCAGCGTGCCCCCGGCCAGCACCGCCCGCGCCACCTCGGGTTCGACCGCCATCAGCTTGACCAGCATCAGCTCGGTCGCCGGCCAGGCGGCCGACGGCTTCGCCGGCGTCGGCCGCGGCGCCGGGGCGGCGGGGGCCGCCGAGCGGGCGCGGCGGAAGGTCTCCTCGCTGAGCCCCAGCCGCGCCGCCGCGTGGCGCGCCAGCAGTTCGAACTGCACGTCGTCGGCGACGCGGGCGAGCAGGCGCTTCACCTCGTCGGCCACGCGCGTGCGCTGCGGCAGCGTCGCCCCGGAGGGCAGGAGGGCATCGAAGTAGAAGTCGACCAGCGACGGCGCTGCGTCGAGCAGCGCGCGCGTCGCGGCGCCGCCGTGGCGGCGCGTGTAGCTATCCGGGTCGAAGCCCTCGGGGAGGAACGCGGCGCGGCCCCACACGCCCGCCTCGGCGCACACCCCGAAGGCGCGCAACGCCGCCTGGCGGCCGGCGCGGTCGCCGTCGAAGAAGAAGAACACGGCGAGCGCGTCCCCGCCGAAGCGCTTGATCAAGTGCAGCTGGGCGGCGGTGAGCGCGGTGCCGAGCGTCGCGACCGTGTAGGGAACGCCTTCCTGCGCGAGCAGCAGGGCATCCATGTACCCTTCGACCAGCACGGCGCGGTCGGCGGCGCGGATGGCGTCGCGGGCCTCCGCGACGCCGTAGAGCCCCTCGCCTTTGCGGAAGAGCGGCGTTTCGGGCGAGTTGAGGTACTTCGGTTGATCGGTGCCGAGCGTCCGCCCGCCGAACGCGATGGGGCGTCCCCGGCGGTCGCGGATCGGAAACACCACCCGGCCGCGAAAGCGGTCGTAGATCCGTCCGCTCTCGTGCCGCGCCAACAACCCCGCCTGCACGGCGAGGTCCGCCGGCACGCGCTCGGCCGTCAGCCGCGTCGCGAGCGCGGTCCCGGTGGCCGGCGCGAACCCGAGCCCGTACCGCGTGATGGTGTCCTGGCGCAGGCCGCGCTCGCTCAGGTAGCGGCGCGCCGGCGCGCCGGCGGCGCTCGCCAGCGTCTCCTGGAAGAAGCGCTCGGCGCGCGCGTTGGCGTCGTACAGCTGCTCGCGCCGCTGCATCACCGGGTCGTCGCTGCCGCGCTCGGGCAGCGCGACGCCGGCGCGTTTGGCGAGCTGGGCGACGGCGTCGAGGAACTCGAGCCGCTCCATCTTCATGACGAAGGTGAAGACGGTACCGCTCTCGCCGCAGCCGAAGCAGTGGTAGAGACCGCGTTCATCGCTGACGGTGAACGACGGCGTCTTCTCGCTGTGGAACGGGCAGAGGCCGACGGCGTTGCGCCCCGCCCGCTTCAGGCTGACGTAGGCGGAGACGACTTCGACGATGCTGATCCGGTCCCGGATGGCTTGCAGGGTCTCGTCGGGGATCCGGCGCGCCATCGTGAGCTCAGGCTTGCCGGCTCTCGCCGGCCCCCTCGCGCCACCCGGCGCGCAATGCGGCCCCTGCCGCGGACACCATCGGACGGGCGATGCGGGAACCGGAGATCTGCTGGTCGATGCCGGGCACGACCGGGAACAGATGGAAGAACAAGAGGACGAACGCCAGCACGGCGGCGCCCTTGCCGAGCGCAAACAGCGCCCCGAGGATGCGGCTCGGCACGCGCAGCGCCCCGCGCCCAAAGAGCTGGTCGCACGCCACGCCGACCACGCTCACCAGCGCGTTGACCACCAGGAAGATCGCCACGAAGGCCGTGCCGAGCAGCGCGGTGCTGTTGAGCCCGCTCGCCGGCGTGTGTGCGGCCAGCCACGCCGCCCCGGCATCGGCGCCGCGCAGCGCCGCCAGCAGCCCGAGCAACAAGGCGGCGAACCCGAAGCCCTCGCGGAAGAGCCCGCGCCAGGTGCCGCGCAGGGCACAGAGCAGGAGCAGGACCACCAGTGCGACGTCGATTCCGTTCATGCCAGCCGCCTCTTGGCTCCTGCTCGCCGCATTGGGCCCGCTTCAGCCTCCCGCGCGCATCATGCGGCGCAGATAACGCTTCTTGGCCGCCAGCGCCTTCTTCTTGCGCCGGACGCTGGGCTTCTCGAAATGTTCCCGCTTGCGCAGCTCGGAGAGGATACCGGCCTTCTCGCACTGCTTCTTGAACCGGCGGATCGCGACCTCGATGGGCTCGTTCTCCTTGACTCGGACACCTGCCATGTAGTGGTCGACTCCCTCCTGACTCCGCACTGCGCCGGCTTTCCCCGGCGCGCGGTGCGCCTACCGGGACACGCAGCCTAAGCGCTTCTTTCTATTCCATCCCCTCTCTGTGTCAAGCCAACCGGTCGATCGGGAGTGCCTCGGGTGGATTCACCACAGTCGGGATGGGCCGCAGGCCCAGACCGAGAGATCTGCAAATCTTGCTGGCAAGGCAACGCGCCTTCGGTGCGATATCGAATTTTCGAAAGAGAGGGCACCGCGGCCACCGCGGTATCCTCAGCTGCGCGGCACCCGGACGAGCAGCACCGGACACCGCGCGTGCCGGGTCACCTTCTCGGCCACGTCGCCGAGCAGCAGATGCGCAATGCTGCTGGTCCCGTGCGTGGACATGACGATGAGATCGGCGGGGATGGCGTCGGCGAGCTCGACCAGCTTCTCGGACGGGTCGCCGCCGAGCACGTGCAGCTCGCGCGCCGCGTCGGGCGGCAGGCAGCGGCGCGCCGCCTCTTCCAGCATCTCGCGCGCCTTGGTGTTGGCGTGCTCCACCACCACCCAATGCTGGACCTCGTCCGGCTTGTACACCGGGTCGAGGGGGTTCTCGACGACGTGCGCGAGATGCAGCGTTCCCGACGAGCGCTGGGCGAGCCACGCCGCGTGCCTGGCGGTGCGCTCGCAGTGCTCGGTGAAGTCGATCGGCAGCAAGATCCGCGGGTAGCCCGTGAACGTGTCGGTCATGCCGCCTTCATAAGCCATCCGGCGACGGCGAGCCAGGACGCCGGCCGGCTTTGACAAACCAGCGGCGCGGCGGTTGTGTCGGCGCGTGAAGTGCTTCGGCGCCGTCTGCTTCGTCGCCAGCGTCGCCGCGCTGCTGGCGGCCTGCACGAACGACCCGTATCCGAACGCGAACGCGCACGACCGGGTGCTGTACCTCTCGTACCCGATCGCGCCCAAGACGCTCGACCCCGCGGTCGCGTACTCGGTCTACGACCAGCAGGTCACCGGCAACGTGTTCGACACGCTGCTCGAGTACCACTACCTCGAGCGGCCGTATCGCCTCATCCCCGCCCTCGCCGAGGCCGTGCCCCACCCCCGGCTCGAGGCCGACGGCCGTGTCACCTATCGCTTCACGCTGCGGCCCGGAGTGCTGTTCCAGGACGACGACTGCTTCAGCCTCGACGGCAGCGGCCAGCGGAGCCGACCGGTGACCGCGGCCGACGTCGCCTTCGGTCTGGCGCGCGTCGCCGATCCCGACGTCGCCAGCCCGGTGATCGACACCTTCAACCGGCTCGACGGCTTCCGCGAGTTCAGCCAGCGGTTGCGGGCGCGGCGGGCCGCGGATCCCGCCTTCGCCGCGCGGCGCATCGACCGGCAGTACGCCGACGCCGGCGGCATCGCCGGCGTCCGCGCCCTGAGCGACACGGACCTCGAGGTGGTGCTGCGCGAACCGTACCCGCAGATCCTCTACTGGTTCGCCATGGCGTTCACGACGCCGGTGCCGTGGGAGGCGGTCGCCTTCTACACCGGCCGCGACGGGCGCGACAATTTCGCCGATCACCCGGTCGGCACCGGCCCGTTCCGGCTGCAGCACTACGAACGACGGCGGCGCATCGTGCTCGAGCGCAATCCGTCCTGGTACGGCACGCTCCATCCCGAGTGGCACGCGCCGGGCACGGTGTATCCGAGCAGCGGGGCTCCCGGAGACGCCGCCGCCGGGCTGGTGGCCTCCGACCTGGCCGGCCGGCCGCTGCCGTTTCTCGATCGCGTCGAGCTCTGGCGCGATCCCGAATCGGTGCCCGCCTACATGAAGTTCATGCAGGGCTACTACGACCAATCGACGATCATCCGCGAGAGCTTCGATCGCACCGTTCAGCACGGCCTCCTCGCTGCGGACATCGCCGCGCGCGGTCTCCAGCTCGGCAAGACGACGCTGGCGACGGTCTACTACCTCGGCTTCAACATGGACGACGCGGTGGTCGGCGCGGCGGCGGGGGACCGCGGCCGGGCCCTGCGCCAATCGATGAGCCTCGCCATCGATGCCGACCAGTTCCTTCGCCTGTTCACCAACGGCCGCGGCCTCGCCGCGCAATCCCCGCTGCCGCCCGACATCTTCGGCTACGACCCGGCGTATCGGAACCCGTACCGCACGGTCGACCTGGTCCGCGCCGCCGAGCGACTGCGCGCCGCCGGCTACCCGGACGGCATCGATCCGGCCACCGGCCGCCCGCTCCACCTCACGCTCGATGTCAACGACACCGCGGCGCGGTCACTGCTGATGTTCCAGTTCTTCCGCGACAGCTGGAAGCGCCTCGGGCTCGACGTCGAGATCACCGCCACCGATTACAATGCCTTCCAGGACAAGATGCGCACCGGCGCCTATCAGATCTTCTGGTGGGGGTGGGGGGCCGACTATCCGGATCCCGAGAACTTCCTCTTTCTGCTGTACGGCCCGATGGGCCGCACGCGCAGCGGCGGGCCGAACAACGCCAACTTCGCCGATCCGGCGTACGACGGGCTGTTCACGCGCATGCGCGTGCGCGAGAACGACGCCGAGCGCGCCGCGCTGATCGCCGAGATGCGCGCCATCCTCGAGCGCGAGTGTCCGTGGATCGCGGTCTACCATTCGGAGGACTACACGCTGAGCCAGTCCTGGCTCCATCACGTGAAGCCCTCGGCGTTGACCCTGCCGACGGCAAAGTATCTCGCCGTCGACCCGGGCGAGCGCGACCGCCTGCGCCAGGCATGGAACCCGCCGATCCGTTGGCCGGCGTACGCGCTACTCGCCCTCGCGGCGGCCTTCTCGGCCCCCGCGCTGCACCGTGCCTGGCGCGAGGGACGGCAATGATCGCCTACCTGCTGCGCCGGGTGGTGTTCGGCGCCGCCACCGTGCTCGGCGTCCTGCTGCTGCTGTTCGTCCTCTTCTTCCTGGTCGCGACACCGGACGACATCGCCCGCAAGGCGGTCGGCGAGAAGGCGCTGCCAGAGGCGCTGGCGCAGTGGAAAGTCACGCACGGCTACGACAAGCCCCGCGTGTGGAACCCGGCGCGGCCGACCGACACGATGCTCGCCGAGCACTTGCGCCGCATGCTGACCTTCGACTTCGGCCGCAGCGACGCCGACGACACCCCGATCCGTGAACGCCTGCGCACCGGCGTCGGCCCGAGCCTGGCGCTCACCGTGCCGCTGTTCGTCGTCGGCGTCACGCTCGCCATCGCGGTCGCCCTGCTGACGGCGTTTCTGCACGACAGCTATCTCGACCGCAGCGCGCTCGTGCTCAGCGTGGTGATCATGAGCGTCTCCATCCTGCTCTACATCGTCGGCGGTCAGTACGTGGTCGGCAAGGTGCTGCGCTGGTTTCCGATCTCCGGCTTCGACCCCTCGCCCCTGGTCATCGCCCGCTTCCTCGCGCTGCCGATCCTCGTCGGCGTCGTCGCCCACCTGGGCCAGGACGTGCGCTTCTACCGCACCCTCTTTCTCGAGGAACGCGGGCGCGACTACGTGCGGACCGCCGCGGCCAAGGGCTGCAGCCCGGCGCAGACGATGCGGCGGCACGTGCTGCGCAACGCGATGATCCCGATCCTCACCGACGTGGTGATCGAGATTCCGTTTCTGTTCACCGGGTCCATCCTGCTCGAATCGTTCTTCGGCATCCCGGGCCTCGGGACCATCACCGTCGACGCCATCAACGCCAACGACTTCGCCACGCTGCGGGTGATGGTCTACATCGGGTCGCTGTTCTTCATCGTCGGCCAGATCGCCACCGACATCGGCTACACGCTGGTCGACCCGCGCGTGCGACTGGAATGACGACGATCGCTCCTCCCCGACGGCGCGGCACCGCCCGTTGAGCCACCCGATGGCCCCGCACGCCCTCTCCAACCTCGCCGTCGCCATCATGGCCGCGGCCGCGCTCGCCCTGATCGCCACCGCTCGCCACCGCCCCTGGTGGCGCGAGTTGGCCCGCGACCTCTATCGCCGCCGGCCGGTGGCGGTCGCCGTCGTCGGCGTGTACCTGCTGATCGGCGGGCTCGATTCGGTCGCGTGGGTCGGCGGCACGCCGCCGCAGGGCGATCTGGTCGCGCAATACGAGCCCCGCAGCGTCATCGACCGCCTGTTTCCGCCCGACTTTCGCGAGAGCAGCTACTCGGCGCCGCTCGCCGCCAACGAGTTCTACGGCGGCGCGCCACTGCGATTTCCCGGCCGCCATCTGCTCGGCACCGACCTGCTGGGACGCGACGTGCTACTGCAGACGCTCAAGGGCGTGCGCGTGGCGCTGCTGATCGGGGGGGCGTCGAGCCTCATCGTCATCCCGATCGCGCTGCTCGCCGGCATGAGCGCCGGCTACTTCGGGCGGCGGATCGATGACGTGGTGTTCTTCGTCATTGCCACCCTGTCCTCGATCCCGGCCCTGCTGCTGCTGATCGCGCTGGTCATGGCCCTCGGGCGCGGCACGTTGCAGGTGTGCATCGCCCTCGGCATCACCAGCTGGGTCGGCTTCTCGCGCGTGATCCGCGGCGAGACGTTGAAGCTGCGCGAGCTCGACTACGTCGCCGCGGCGCGCGCGCTCGGCAGCGGCCACGGGCGCATCCTGCGCCGCCACATCCTGCCCAACCTCATGCACCTGGTGGTGATCACGTTCGTCCTGCTCTTCTCGCGGCTCGTCCTCTCCGAGGCGGTGCTGTCGTGGCTCGGCATCGGGATCAACGGCAGCTGGGGACAGATGATCGATCAGGCGCGCGACGAGCTCGCGCGCGACCCGGTCGTGTGGTGGAACCTCGGCGCCGCCTCGCTGGCGCTCTTCGGGTTGATCCTCTCGGTCAACCTGCTCGGCGACGCCGTGCGCGACGTGCTCGATCCGCGCACCCTGCGGGAGTGAGCGTGGGACGCGTCGCGCTCGGAGCGCTGAGCGACTTCCCCGACGGCCGCGGCGTCGGCGTCGAGGTCGAGGGCCGCCGGCTCGCCGTCTTCCGCGTCGGCGTGCGCGTCTGGGTCATCGACGATCGCTGCTCGCACCGCGGCTTCCCGCTCTCCGACGGCAGCGTCGATCAAACCAGTGTCCGCTGCCGAACCCACGGCGCCTGCTTCGACCTCGCCTCCGGTTCGGTCCTGCGCGGGCCGGCTCGGCGCGCGGTGCGCACCTATCCGAGCGAGATCGTCGACGGCGAGGTGGTCGTGCAGCTGTAGCGCTCGCGGGACCGCTGACGCCGAGCGCGCGCGCCTCGACGAGCGTTTCGGC
>Ga0335069_10016591_pt1 | contig 10269 bp, 10 predicted proteins | sample Lox_Sample_11_FD_206714 | JGI IMG/M metagenome (GOLD analysis project Ga0335069, IMG submission 206714) | Soil microbial communities from Loxahatchee National Wildlife Refuge, Florida, United States - Lox_Sample_1.1 | ecosystem: Environmental > Terrestrial > Soil > Wetlands | place: USA...
CTGTTTGCAGTGATGACAAATCTGGGGCAGGAACGGACGGTGGCCAGATTGAAAACAGCCTAACTCCACGGGCATTCCGTGCTGGATGACAGCTGCTGAGAGAGAACCGCGCCCTACTTTACTACGCTGACCTGGAACTGCACCGGAATCTTGCGCGGAGGATAACAGGCGCTGTGGTCGCAGGCCTGGAAGCGCAGCTCACCCTTGACGGGATACACCCCGGGCGAAGTGCCGGCGGGCGCTTTCAATAGCGCATTTATGCTGAAGTCACCGCTATAAACATTCAGCTTCTCGTCAGGCGAGAAGGAAAATGTCAGATCCTGACCTGCGGGATACTTCACGTCAGCCACCGTCACCTCCTGCGGCGGCGTGAGCGTCAGCACAGTGGGGATCAGCAAGGGTGAATGCGGCGCATGGGAGTTGATATGAAACTCGGAGTCAACCCGAAAGTCCAGCGGGATAGTCTTGCTGGCGCCCGCGTGCAGCTGCACGTTACCGACCGGGGCCACAATGACCGGCGACTTGTCGCTCATGTTCTGCGTTAACGCAAAGCCGGCAAGCAGAAAGAGGAGGGCGAGAGGAGCAATCGTCCGCTTCATCGGCTAGTTTCCTTCGCATCAAGATTGTCGGCCGACGGCGATTTTCCTTGTACCACCGCCTGGTTTTGCTGGGCGGTCGGGGATGCTTTGGATGGCGCGTTCATAATCTTCCTCACGGCGTCGTCGATCTCATTGCGGCCGAGTAAGCCGGTCATTTTGTCTACGATGATGCCGTCGCGTCCGATGTAGAAAGTGGTCGGCAGATACTGCACATCGCCATAGTCGTCTGAAACCTGATCCGTTCCCAGCAGCACGGGATAGTTAACCCCCAACTCACTGGCAAACTTTGCGATGGTGGCCGGCTCGGAATCATCCATCGCCACACCCAGCACCACCAGCCCGTCTTTCCCATACTGCTTCTGCAGGTCGGCGAACCAGGGCATCTCCACTTTGCACGGGGGGCACCATGTCGCCCAGAAGTTGAGCAACACAGGCTTGCCACGGAAATCGGAGAGTTTCACTTTTCGACCGTCTAGCGACAGCAGCGTGAAATCCGGGGCAGGCACACCCTGCACGTTACCCACCAGCTTCAGCGGACCGTGCTTGCGGGTGCGATCCAGATACTTACCGCTGGCGAGCATCGCCATGATAGCGACGACCAGGGCCACAAACACCAGTGCATTCCGCTTCACAAGAACCCCTTTACAGCGCGAACCGGTTCAGGAAAGAAAAGTAGCCGGAGAGCAATCGCAGATTGTTTAAGAAAATCAACACCCCAATAGCAATCAGCAGTACTCCACTGAGCACTTCCACCGTGTGCAGGTGGCGTCGAAAACGACCATAAAAGGCGAGAAACCGGTCTACCCCAAGCGACGTCAGCAGAAACGGCACAGCCAGTCCCAACGAATACACCGCCAGCAAGACTACGCCCTTCCAGACGGTTTGCTGCGCGCCCGCCAGCACAAGAATCGTTGCCAGGATCGGGCCGATACAGGGAGTCCAGCCAAAAGCAAATGCGAATCCTACCGCAAAGGAACCCACGGCGCTGGCCCCGCCCTTAATCTCGTGCAGACGCTTGTCGGCGTACAGCGCCTTGATCTTCAGTAATCCCGTCAGGTGTAAACCAAAAATGATAACTACGATTCCAGCGATTTTCGACAGTATTGAGTGATACTCATTGACGATTTGCCCGACTCCGGTGGCGACCGCCCCCAGCGCCACAAATACCACGCTAAACCCCAGCACAAACGTAATCGAATGCAGCATCACGGTGCGCAGCATTCGGCGTTCCGACGATTGCAGCTCCTCGACGCTCGCGCCCGAGATAAGCGACACATAACCGGGCACCAGCGGCAGCACACAGGGGGAAAGAAAAGACAGAATACCCGCCAGAAAAGCGGCGAGGGGCAACGGCAAATTGTGCATAGCTTATTGTAACAACGTCAGTTTCGGATGGTCATACTGCCAACCGCCCCACCACAGGGGGCCCTTCTGTATACAAGAGACGCTGCGCCTCGCTGAAGGTTACACAAATGTTCCCGACTCCGCTACCGGCCGTTGCGCCCCGATGGTGGGTTTTCTCAGTCCCGACCAGGTTTCAGAAATCACAATGGAATCCCCCGGGTTGTGAGGGTCGTATTTGACCGAGGTCGGCAACCCAAGCCGGCACGAGTAGAGATCGATGAACTGCCGCAGATGAGTAACGTCCTGCGAAGCTTCATACGTGACTCCGGCCACGTCGTATGTATAAACCAGCAGGATGCTCTGCCGCAGTGTCTTGTCGTCCTCCATTTCCAGCACGTCGATCACGTTGCCATCGATGATGCGGCCGCCTCGCGTCAGTTCTGCTCGGCGCTCGCGTTCCACGTCTTCCACCGGTTTCTTGTTCTTCCTGGACAATAGGGCGTAGCCGACGATGCCGGCTGTCACGCCAAAGGCGAGCACGGGATAGAGCCGCAAGGAGTTCATGGAGTTGCCGCGAAGGGTAAGACGCTTCCCTTCAAGATAGCCGCAGAATGCTCGTAAGGGAACCGCCAAATGGTGCCAGTTTTCGACGGATTTCGAATTAGTGGCTGTAGAACTCCGAAATCGCGGCGACTACCTGCTTCTGCTCCTCTTCCCGCAGCTCGGGAAACATCGGCAGCGCCAGAACTTCCGTCGCCGCGCGCTCCGACTCCGGCAGATCGCCCGCCTTATAGCCGAGATAGGCAAAACACTCCTGCAGATGCAGTGGCAGGGGGTAATAGACCTCGGCTCCGATTCCCCGCTCAGCCAAAAATCGCCGCAACGCGTCGCGCTCTCGTGCCCGTACTACGAATTGATGATAGATGTGGTAGGCATCATGCACCGACGCCAGCATCACGATCGGCGCCTGTCGAGTGGCCGTTTGTGCCTGCGATTGTGTTAGTCCCGCAGCAGCAAACAGACCGTGATAGCGGCAGGCGACGATGCGTCGCCGCTGATTCCAGTCATCGAGGTGCTTGAGCTTGACCCGCAGCACCGCCGCTTGCAGGGCGTCGAGGCGGCTATTCCAGCCGATCTCCTGGTGGTAGTAGCGGCGATCGCTACCGTGATTCCGCAGCCGGCGCACATGGGCAGCGAGATCTTCTTCATCGGTCGTGACGCAGCCACCGTCGCCGTAAGCGCTCAGGTTCTTCGTGGGATAGAAGCTGAAGGCCGCGACCTTACCGAGAGCACCCGCCTTCTTGTCCTTCCACGCTGCCCCGAACGCCTGCGCCGCATCCTCAACGATAGCGATGTTGTACTCCTGCGCGAGTTGGCCGAAGCGGTCCATGTCGGCACACTGTCCATACAGGTGCACCGGCATCATCGCGCGGATCGAGCGCCCGCGCTTCAGCGCAGCCTCAACTTTGCCGGGGTCGAGATTGAGAGTTGCAGGATCGATGTCCGCAAGAACCGGGGTTGCGCCACAGCGAACAATCGCGCTGACCGAAGCGAAGAAGCTGAACGGGGTGGTGACCACGGCGGCGCCCGGCCCCACGTTGCAGGCCTGCAAGCCGAGCCAGAGCGCATCCGTTCCGGACGCACACCCGATGCTGGCTCCTACGCCAAGGAATTCAGCCGATTCCCGCTCGAAACCTTCCAACTCGGGACCGCCGACGTAATGTTGCGAGATCACGACGCGTTCGATCGCGGCATCGATCTCGTCCTTGATGCTGTCGTATTGCCGCTTCAGATCCAGCATCGGCACTACCTGATGCGCCGTAGAAGCGGCTGAGGCGGACGTCGTTGGCACAGTTGGCATGAACTTCGATTCTAGCAGCGCCGGACAAGGTCATCGCGACGCAAACATTGCATAGTGACTCGCCGCGCCCATGAAGAACAGCATAGGGAAGGACAGCCAGAAGCTCACCGCCGCGGCCAGGAAACTGAGCCGCGCCTTACTAGCGGCCTCCGGCGGCATGGCTGTGCCTTTCGTGGCGCTCTCTTCCGTCCAGCGAATGATCCTCTTCTGCATGCGCCAGACGATTCCCCACACATTCAGCATCATGAACCAGCCAATGCCGCCGCCGATACCGATGGCCAGCACGCGATTGCTCTCCCATCCCTGCTGATTAACGGCGAGAAAGATGTACGACGCGGCGAACACCACAATGGCCATCACAATGCCCAGTACCCAGCCGTTGCGTAGCACTTCAGCCGGCGACATCAGCATGCCCATCTCGATGGCGAACGCTACCGTCCAGATGAGAAAAAAGCTGCCCACCACGCGGCCTACCGATGCCGGCTCACCCACCGCACTTGCCGCCTGCGCGTCCATTCCGACCATGTGGCCCCAATAAGCCAGTCCCGCCAAAACGGTGACTACCGAACTCCAGCGGAACCACCACAGCGCTTTCGGCATGAGTTTTGGAATCACCATGCCGCGCTCTTGCGCGGTGAGTTCCCTCATAAATGGCGCATTGACCAGAGTGAAAAAATAGAGCAGCCCAATCCACATGATGCCGGCGACGAAGTGAATCCAGCGCACGGCCATGAGAAACGTCAGCTCGGCACCCGGGAATTCGAGTTGCGGAGCCAGCCATGTTAGTGCCAGGTGAATGTGCACCTTTTCTCCTAACTCAACCGCTGGCGTGATTTGGCGCTAGCGGCAGGCGGAATTCTACATCACTGCCTGCTGTGTCCCCTGCCGCTGACTTAATCGGTTCGGCGGCGTTATGGTAATTGGCTATAATTTAGTCGTTGCCACCAGCCGCGTTCAACGGCTGTGCAGCGGAAGTATCTTTCTCAAACAGACCCTCTGTTCGTATGGGGCCGCGAACTCTGGGGCTGGCTGTTTTTTGCAGATAGCCGGGGGAGGACCCATGGAAAGCAAGCCAGCACAGAACATACAGGACTCGTTCCTGAACACAGCCCGTAAGGACAAGTGTGTCATTACGATCTACCTCCTGAGCGGCGTGAAACTATCGGGGCGAATCCGTTCCTTCGACAAATACTCCGTCGTACTCGAAACCAACAACCAGGAGCAGCTGATTTTTAAGCATGCGATTTCCACCGTCGTCATGGCCCGCTCACCGCATATGGAGCGACATGTCGAACCACGTCCCGCTGCAGAGGGAATGGCGCCGGTGACAACCGTTAACTCCAGCACCACGGTCGAGGGCTAGGTCTATTCCTCGCACGCAGGCAAGAAACTCCCTGGGCATGGCCCGTCCGGGTCAGGGCGAACGGGCCTTCCTGGTTGGTGTAAAGTTTTCCTCACGAGGAGCCAGTAAAAACACGCGAACAGCCGATGGGCCCGATACCGGTCTTGAGGATGCCGCTCCCGCGCATAACCGCGCCTCTGGTGTCATTCCGGCGGCGGCACGGGCCGCGCGTGACGCTGCCTCCGGCACTCTGAAGCAATCACAAGCCGATCTCACTGAAGTCTCCCCTGATGATTCGTTGGCAGAGCTTCGAGAGCTTACCGCCAGCGCGGGCGCAAGCGTTGCCGGCGAGATTCTACAGCGCAGGCAACGTCCGGATGCCGCCACCCTGATCGGCAGCGGCAAGGTGCAGGAGCTGCAAGGGGCGCTGGCTTCAACCGCGGCTGACCTAATCATCTTCGATCACGAGCTGACGCCTTCCCAGCAACGCAATCTTGAGCGCGAGCTGGACATACGTGTCATTGACCGCACCCAGCTCATCCTCGACATCTTCGCCCGCCACGCCCGCACCCGCGAAGGCCAGCTTCAGGTCGAACTTGCCCAATTGCAGTATCTGCTGCCACGGCTCGTCGGGCGCGGTGCGCAGATGTCGCAGCTTGGCGGCGGCATAGGAACGCGTGGACCGGGAGAAACCCAGCTCGAAACCGACCGGCGTAAGATCTACCGGCGCATTCGCCACCTCGAGCAGCAACTGGAGAACGTCCGGCGCATTCGCGGCCAGCAACGCCAGCGGCGAGAGTCCGTCCCGATCGCCACGGTAGCGCTGGTTGGCTACACCAACGCGGGCAAGTCCACGCTCTTCAACGCCCTCACCAGAGCCGGCGTGCTGGAGAGCCCGCGCATGTTCGCCACCCTCGATCCCACATTGCGGCACATCGTACTCCCTTCGAAACGCGAGGTGCTGCTATCGGACACGGTGGGATTTATTCGCAGCTTGCCGCACACGCTGGTCTCCGCGTTTCGCGCCACCCTTGAAGAGGTGCAACGTGCTTCCCTGCTGCTGCACGTCTCCGATGTGACCAGCCCCACAGCGGACGAGCAGCAGTCGCAGGTGGAAGAGGTGTTGCGTGAGCTGGAATCGCAGCACAAGCCGCGCCTGCATGTCATGAACAAAGTCGATCTGCTCTCGGAAAAGAAACGCGAGAGCCTGCCTGACTCTGACAACGTGGTATACGTCTCCGCAGCCACCGGCGCAGGACTGGACCGATTGCTCCGTTTGATCGATGACAAGATTGCCGACGATCCTGTGCAAAGGGTGCGGCTACGCGTCCCCCAGTCGGAAGGCAAGGCACTCGCGCTGCTGAACGCCAAATCGCAGGTGTTTTCCCGCGAGTACCGCGACGGCTTCGTCGACCTGGACGTGCAGGCTGCGGAGTCTGTGCTGCGCAAGGTGAAGACGTTCCTGACTGCCGATGCACCAGGAAGCTGATCGGCGAGTCAGTTGTGATCACTGCACATTTGAGTATCCCGACTCCAGGTGAATCGAGAGCATTTTTCGGTATGTGGCCGGAAACTTTTCCTCCCGTCGGGCGTTAATATTCAGCAAGTGCGGCAAGGGAGCTGCCTATGGCTCGTCCCAAATTGTTCTGCCTCGCGCTGCTGGCGACGGTAGCCATTACGAGCGTCGCTCTCTTCGCCAAGAAGCACAAGCCTGCCACGACCGCCGACCAGCCTCAGCGAGCCTTGCATGCCCTTGATCGCCTCACCTTCGGGCCGCGCCCCGGTGATGTCGATGCTGTCATGGCGATCGGTGTGGACAAGTGGATCGACCAGCAGCTTTATCCCGAAAATATTGATAGCAGCGCAATGCAGGCGCGGCTCGCGGCCTATCGCACCCTTAAGATGAGCACCCGGGAGATAGTTCTTGAGTTCCCGCCGAATGTCTTGACCAAGGCGGTGATGGATGGCAAGCTCCCCATGCCGCAGGGCGTCTACGCGCATGCCATCTACGCCGCCGCTATCGATCGGGTTGAGGCGAAGCAGGAGAGCAAACAGAACTCGAACGGTGAGGCAACAGCCACCGGCAATGTTGAGATGACCGATACCACCGGCCGCCAGATTGCCAAGCGCGAGGCTCACGGCGCCGTGGACGAACTCATCGCTCTGCCGCCGGAGACGCGTATGCAGCGCATCCTCCAACTGCCAGTGGCCGAACAGCATGACCTCCTGCAAGGCATTCCGTATCCGAAGCGACAGGCGTTGCTGGCGGGACTTACGCCGCAACAACGCGAGACCGTCATCGCACTAAATCATCCTGAAGCTGTGGTGCAGATGGAAGTCGAATCAGCGAAGCTGTTGCGCGCCGTCTACAGCCAGCGCCAGCTCGAAGAGGTGCTGACTGACTTCTGGTTTAACCATTTCAATGTCTTCATCGGTAAAGGACCGGACGGGTACCTGATCACCGCATACGAACGCGACGTTATTCGTCCGCACGGGATGGGCAAGTTCAAGGACCTGCTGATCGCCACCGCGCAAAGTCCGGCGATGCTCTTCTACCTCGACAACTGGCAGAGTGAAGGACCCAACTCCGATGCGGCGCTGGGACGCCCGATTGCTGCCAATGCCCCGTACCGCAGACGACCTTTGACGTATCCCCAGCAGCAAACTCCGCCGAAGAACGCCCAGCAAAAGCGCAGCGGCCTGAACGAGAACTATGCCCGCGAGCTGATGGAATTGCAGACCCTCGGGGTCAATGGTGGTTACACGCAAAAGGACGTGACCGAGGTCGCCCGCGTCTTCACCGGCTGGACCCTGGACGAACCGCGGCGGGGCGGCGGCTTCATCTTCCGCCCACGGTTGCACGAGCCCGGCACGAAGACCGTGCTCGGCCATCAGATCAAAGAAGACGGCGAGAATGAAGGCATCGAGGTGCTCAACCTGCTTGCGCGCCAGCCCGCGACGGCACGCTTCATCTCAACCGAACTAGCCCAACGCTTTGTCTCCGACAATCCGCCGCAGTCGCTGGTCGATGCGATGTCGAAGACGTTTCTCAAGACTGACGGCGATATCCGCGAGGTGCTGCGCACCATGTTCCGCTCCCCGGAGTTCTGGGCGCCGGAGGCATATCGCGCGCGCGTGAAGACGCCCTTTGAATTTGTCGCCTCCTCGCTGCGAGCCACAGAAGCGGACGTCTCGGATCCGGCGCCATTGCTGCTCGTGCTGAACAAGATGGGCGAGCCGCTGTACGGCTGCCAACCGCCGACTGGCTATTCCACCAAGTCGGACGTATGGGTGAACTCCGCGGCGCTCCTCGACCGTATGAACTTCGGCCTGGCACTGGCGACCAACAAATTGCCTGGAACAACTTTCGATCTCGATCAGCTCGTGAAGAATGGCGCCGCGTCGGAGATACCTGGCACATCGCCGGCGAATCCTGCAGCTGGAGGAGTCGCGGCCGACGATCCCTATGAGGCGCAGCTCAAGCTGGAACGGGCGTTGCTGGCTGGTAATGTTTCCAAGCAGACGCACGATACGATCGAGGAAAGAATCGTCGCTCCTGAATCCACAGCCGAATTTCAAGGTACAATGCGAGCGCCGAATCTCAACGTGATCGCGGGCCTGCTGCTGGGCTCGCCGGAATTTCAAAGAAAGTAGTGGTGAGCAATAGGCATTCGGCGTTCCCAATGCTGCAGGTAAAAGAGAAGTCATCGCGGGAGCGCATTGGCTGATTGCTGAAAGCCGATTGCTGAGGGCTGACTTCTTATGCCTACTCGACGCGCATTCCTCAAACACGGAGCCATGGCTGTCGTCGGAACGGCCGCCATCCCAAGCTTTCTCACGCGAGCCGCCTGGGGTACTACCGCAGCGCGAGCAAACAAACGGCTGGTGGTCGTCTTTCAGCGCGGAGCGGCCGACGGGCTCAACATCGTCATTCCGCATGCCGAGCCCGCCTACTACGCCATGCGGCCCAGCATCGCCATTCCACGCGATCAAGTCATCGACTTGGATGGGTTTTTCGGGCTGCATCCCTCGATGTCATCGTTGAAGCCGCTCTGGGACCAGAAACACCTCGCAATCGTGCACGCCGCCGGTTCGCCCGACCCCACGCGCTCCCACTTCGATGCCCAGGACTACATGGAATCCGGCACGCCGGGCGTGAAGACCACCGCCGACGGCTGGCTGAATCGCGTCCTGCAGACCGAACCGCGCTCCGCTGATGCGCCGTTCGAGGCCGTCGCGCTGGGCTCGTCGCTACCTCGCATGCTCTCAGGAAAGGCATCGGCCGTCGCGGTCAGCAACATCAAGTCGTTTGGCATCGCGGGTGGCAATCCCGCCGCCGCTCCGCTGGGCAACACGTTCGAAGCGATGTACGCGCAATCGGTCGATTCGGTCTTGCACGGCACCGGTCAGGAGACTTTTGAAGCCGTGAAGATGCTGAAGTCGGCCGATCCCCAACACTACACCCCGGCTCCAGGCGCGAATTATCCCAAGGGCCGCTTCGGCGATGCCCTGCGGCAGACAGCTCAGCTCATGAAAGCCGACCTGGGCGTGCAGGTCGCGTTTACCGACATCGGCGGCTGGGACCATCACGTCAACGAAGGCGCGGTAGAAGGTCAACTGGCCAACGTTCTGCGCGACTTCTCGCAATCCATCGCGGCATTCTGGACGGACCTCGAGCCGCTGGCCGAGGATACGGTAATCGTCACGATGTCGGAGTTCGGGCGCACGGCGCGCGAGAACGGCAATCGCGGCACCGACCACGGCCATGCCAACGTGATGTTCGTACTCGGCGGGAACGTGCGTGGGCAGCACATCTATGGGCGCTGGCCCGGCCTCGATCCGTCGCAACTCAACGATGGGCGCGATCTCGCGCTCACCACTGACTTCCGTCGCGTGCTTGGCGAGGCCGTGTCCCATCACTTGGGCAATCCTCAACTCGATGCGGTCTTTCCCGGGTTCAACAATTCGCCGCGACAATTTCCTGGATACCTAGGCTGAACTCCGAATGCACCGCCGGAAGTACTGAAGCTGTGATCTCGCGGCCGTAACCTGTAATCTGTGGGTCGAGCTTTAGATGCAGACTCGACTTCCACACCCGACCACCCGGGCCGATCCGCCTGACA
>Ga0335069_10016592_pt1 | contig 10268 bp, 6 predicted proteins | sample Lox_Sample_11_FD_206714 | JGI IMG/M metagenome (GOLD analysis project Ga0335069, IMG submission 206714) | Soil microbial communities from Loxahatchee National Wildlife Refuge, Florida, United States - Lox_Sample_1.1 | ecosystem: Environmental > Terrestrial > Soil > Wetlands | place: USA: Florida...
CGAAGTTGAGCCCCAAAGTTGTGCCGCATTTTTGAATGGAGGAAATTGATTTAAGTGCATACCATTCAGGTGGTTGCGGGGGGTGGATTTGAACCACCGACCTTTGGGTTATGAGTTTGATTCATGTTTCGTCTTCATTCACTCTGTTCCTTGTATTTCAATAAGATGATCCACCTTAGTGCGCCATGGTTCATGCGCGTTGGTGCTGGTTCTTGCATGAAGTGGTAGCAGCTTTGGTCGCAATTAGTTTCTCTGCGGGCTGCCGTCTTGGTCCATTGCCTTCGCCTTTTTGGGTTCGGCCCACAACGATTCACCAACCATCGCCAGGAGGGCCGAACTGAACCACCGGAAACTTGCTGCCTTCTGACTGGGCGCGCCGATGGCTCTTGCCACAAACCGTGCAACGTTGATCAGGAACCCCAACATTACCGGGCCGTCTTGGGCGGTAAACGTCCTCGGAATCTCTCAAGCCGCCAGCCTGACGGTGAACGGCCCCTGCCTTGTGTCCCAACCCTGGCAGGAGCTACTAGGAAGTTCGCCCGCGGGTTGGGGGCTACTGGTGTGCGCTTTGATATATCCGTTTCGCGCTGTCAGGCGCCGGTGTGAGAGTTGGCGGTGGGGGTGCTCCCTGCGTGACTAGCGCGGTTGCGGCAGTCGCGGGGGCGGCGCCCTTTGCGGATGCCGCGGCCACGATGATCGGCCCGCATACCCGCTCCGTCTGTGGTGTGGCAGCAGGTTTTGCGGGCACCGCGGAGCCGCCGCTGGTATCGGTCTCGCCGGAAGACGTTTCGGTGGTGTCGCCGGTTTTGACTTTGGTCGTCGTATTTACCTCTACGGAGGACTTCTCTTTGGCCGTCGCGTGGGTCTGCGGCTTGGTCTTGTCCGGAGTCGTCGCCTTCCCATCGCCGGCGGGCGCGTCCGGCGTCTTTGAAGCCGCGGCGTCATACGCCTTGACCTTGTTGAAGCACGCCACCACGGGCCGCTTCACGCCTGCGATGGCGAAATACAGCAGCGAATCCGCCTGCGGATCCTGTGAGAGGTTGACGAGCAGCCCTGAGTCGAACGGCACCGGAGTCAGCTCCTTATTCGAATCGCCTAGGTAGAAGCGGTCGATGTTTTCGATGTGTGTGCCGGTGAACTGGTAGAACTTGTTTTGCATCGTCAGCTCCAGATTGGAGGGAAGAACCAAGTCCTGGACGCCGGGCAGCGGCCCGTAATCGAGATCGTTCGCATAAAGGTGCAGTGGGCCCGGCACGATGGCGCCCAATCCGTCTCCAGGCAGGTCGACTGCAAGCACCGGCAGCCCCGAGCCAGCAGGGTCGGAAGTCACGCTAGCTGTGGCGCCGGCCACGGGTGTGCCGTTGCTGCGTAGCGCCAGAGGCGAGGCGCCAACTGCCAGGTTAAAGACCGGGAATGTGAAATGCAGCCTGCCGGGCTGCTTGGTAAACGTCGCCACGGGTCCTATGACAGGAGCCGGTCCACCGCTCTGCGGAAACACAGCGCTCAGATACAAAGTCGGGTTCTCCTTTGTGCCGGGCTGCGTTAGTTCGATCCGCAGCAGTGGATAGTTCTCAATCTTGCAGGTATCGAGCGAACTGTTGAAGACGGGGCGGTAACTTCCAGCAGGGGGTGGAGCGAGACACTCCGTGCCGTACAGCATGCTCGGCGGGTGCGTATGACAGAGCAGGCCGTTTAAGAGGCTCGAGCACTCAATCGGAATCGGGTGGGGGAAGCGCGAGTGGCCAGGATCCGTCAGCACTACCTGCGACCTCGGCGAAAGCCGCGCGCGACCTTCATCGGCGGAGAGAAAGAAATAGGCCTGGCCGGGCATGTTGCTGTTATCGGGGGCATCGGCGCCAGTCCGCGAAACTCGCAGCTTGTGCCCTTGGGACGGCAGAACCACAAAGAGCGGCAGCCACATCGAATCGGGCTGCTTCATACAACCCTGGTTGTCCGGGCCGGCGTTGTTGATTTTCGGGTGGCAGGCCAGGAATTCATGCGACCCGATGGTCACTTTGGCGGCGTACGTCCTGTAATCGACCAGGTCCGGAAGGCTCCAGTTCTGTCCGCCAGGCGTCAGAAGCCGGATCTCCGGGAAGGTAAGAGCTCCGGCCGTGGCGTATTTCAACTTCAACATGATCTTGGTCTGGCTGACTGCGATCCACGTGTCCGCCTCGTCTATGTCGGCCTCGAACAGTCCGCGGGCCCGCGAAACCTGGTGTGCCGCGCCGGACGAATCCGTGACGGTGATCGAGTCGCTCGACCCGGGAGTCGTCGCGCGCCCGCGCCAGTCCCGCACCCGCTTGAGGAGCTTTCCCGACGCCGTAATCATCAGGTTTGGATTGATCGGTCTCTTGAATTCCACAGTGACAACGTTAACGTCCGTCTGCAGATCGTCGGAGGAAGCATAGTGGGGGCCATACTGGACGTGCGTAACCTGGGGCTGAGCGTACGATGCTTCAAAACCGGAGAAGTTCCCGAGCGGGACCTCGGGGCTCCTGTCTTTGACGGTGCCCCCCTTCGTTGTCCAGTGAGACTGTCCGGTAATCGTCAGCCCGCAGGGACTCCCGGTGGAATCTTTCGGCACGAGCACGAGTGCGAACGTCGCGTACAGGCCGGGACGGATCAGATTTGTGTAAGTCGGCGGGCGGTAAACCCATCCGAACTTGGACGCCCCATCGCGAAAACCGCTCATGTAGACCGATTGCCGCAATGCCTGGCTGACGCGGTCGTGCTCCCGTTGATAGGAGCCGCTTCCGCCAAGGAAAAGCCCCTTGATGCCGCCGTTGAGCATGAACCCGCTGCTCTTGCCCTGAACGTCCGCCACGTTGAACGCCGAGAGCGACGGATAGAGGTTGTAGACAATCGGATGTTTGCCGGTAGGGCAGCCGGGGGCATCCAACTCAAACACACTGGTAGCCGACTGGTCCTTTCTCGAAGGGCGGGCGTCGATAGAGACGTCGAACTCGGCCACCAGCGGGAGGTAGTCGCCGCGCAGGCCGTCCTCGTCAGGACTCAGGGCCATCTGCTTGGTGAGGCGGTCGTTCAGCAGCGTGATGAAGTTATCAAGTTGTTCGCGCGGCGGCAGAGAACCGCCCGTGGAACTGAGAGCCGTGGTGAGGAAGCTTTTGGGGTCGACGATGCTCGAGAGCGCGGGTGGAGGATTCACCGGTGTGGCGGTGACCCCAGTCAGGGTTGGCGGGGTCAGTGAGCCGGGTGTGCCCACGGCGGTGGAAGCGCTTTGCAGCGAAGTCCAGAGCGCATTCAGATCGGTTACGTTTTGCTGGAGTTGCTGGCATTGCGGGTCGTTCGCGCAGGAGGTCCCCTGAGGGAGCGCGGCGATCCGCTTCTGCTGTGCGTCCAGCGCCTGTGACAGGCTCTGGAGGAGATTCAACTTCTCCGCCGATAAGGATTGCGCTGCCGTTGTCTGAACGCCCAGCAACGACTGCGAGGCCTTAAACAGGGATTGCACCGCCGCATTGGTAACGCCGGCGGTCTGATCCGCATTTACCGAAGCCTGGAACACGCTTTGCAGAAAATCGACCACCCTGGCATTCAGCGCGTTGGGGTCGAGACCACTCAGCGAGTTCAGGGATATCCCCTCGGCATCCCGAAGGAGCCCATCGAGGTTCGGATATAGTCGGTCATAGAGCCATAGCTTGGGACGGCCCATCTGAATCTCCTGGGCGGAGATCGCCGAATGGCCGATGAGAAATGCCACCAGGGTTCTGGCGGCGAGGGACGTGATGCGACGTGGGGTTGAACTCACCATAAGAGACTCCTAATCTAACGTTCCATTGTGTAATAGCGAAAACCGGGAGCGCATCGAGACACGCGCTCCTAACCTGCGAAGCCACCCTTTCAAACAAGTCGAGACCGGTGGCGGATTCGATCCGTGATCCAGAGGCCTCCATACACTCCATCGAGGGGTACCATTTCAGCACTTCCATATGGGCAATGTTCCTGCCATAATCGCCGAAAGGCAAGTCGAACCCACGGGACGTCTACGTAGACCGCGCGTTGAATCGTGACCGGCGGACCAGATTATACTTGAATCGGAGAAGAAGGGGCTCATGGCGCGACGAAGGAGTCCGGCACCCGATCCAGGGGAATTAAGTCGGTTGCGCGCGGAAATGGAACATAAGAAGGCGATTCTTGATTCGATCAAGATCGCGTTTTTCAATAACGTTCCGTTCGGCGGCACGATACCGGACGCGCAATCGGTACGGCAAGCCGCGCAAGACTTCGTCGTGGCCAATCACGCTTACCAGAGGCTGTTGTTCGGACGCGTCAAGGTGAAGTTGTCAGTGGCGAATCTGTTGCGGTAAGTCAGGGACGCAGGAAGTAGAAAAGAGGACGACTATGGACGAAGCAGTGGTTGTAATCAGCGACGTTCATCTCGGACAAGGCGACGATTTCGATATCTTCGCTGGCCCGGGAAAATTGGACATGTTTCGAGATTTCATGAAGCATACGGCAGCATGTGCCAAGTCGGTGGAAGTGGTGATCAACGGCGACTTCATCGATTTCCTTCAGGTGAAACCGTGGGAGATCAAGGTCGACCGTGCCGCAGCGGGGAAGAAGGTCGAAAAGATCGTGGACGCGCACAAGGCCGGCGTACTGCGCGCACTGGGAGAGTTGTTATCGTCGCCCGAACACAAGCTAACGATCCTGCTGGGCAATCACGATGTCGATCTCGCCTTTCCCGAAGTGTGGAAGCACGTGGCCGACATGATTCTGGCGGCGGCGGGACGCCCGGCGGATGGACGCCTCAGCTTTCTGGCGTTGGACAAGACCCGCGTCACCTATTTGAGGCAGGTGGGCGGCGTTACAGTGCACATCGAACATGGGAACGAGGACGACCCCTATAACGGTATGAACTATGCGGACTTCTTCCGGGATGCCGAGAGGGGGACAAGCGATTTCCACTATCCACCGGGCACTCAGCTCGTTTATGAAATCATGAACGGGCATAAGGAGAATTATCGATTCGTGGACCTTCTGAAGCCGGAGGTTCCGGCAGTGCCACTTCTGCTCTTAGCACTCGAACCAGGGGCGGTAGTGGACGTGCCGGGGATCGGGTTGAAGTCGCTGGCGGCACTGGGTAATGGATTCGTCGGCTGGCTGCGCTCCAAGATCTCGGGTCCCGTGCTGGGTCGGGCAGGCGAACCGGTTTCGGCGGAGGCGGCTGACGAAGACCAATTGAGCAGGGATATGGCGGCCGCCTACCAGGATGAACACGCCGCCACGTCGGGCGTGACGGACGCGGATGCACTATTGTTTGCCCGATATTTCGAAAGCACGGAGGAGGAACCGGCGGCGGAAGTCCCGGTGTTGCGGCCGAGCTTCGCCGGAGCCAAGAAGCGTCTTGCGCGCGCCGCGGTCGGCTGTTTGGGGCGGCCGTTGGGTCTGCGCGACCGCGCATATTACCAGTGTGACCACCCCGAAAGGGAGGATGTGAAATGGGCGCGCAAACGTCTGCAAGGAGACGTCAAAGTCGTGGTGTTCGGGCACACGCATCGCCCGCTGAAGGCGGAGTTTGACGACGGACGTGTTTACCTCAATTCGGGGGCCTGGGCCAATCAAATAACGCTACCCGGCCCACAGGACGATATTGAGGCTTGGATGGGAAGGATCCGCTGCAACGATGAATCGAACCGCACGGCGTTTCCGACATATATAACATTGTTTCCGAATGGCAGTGGAGTTACTGCCATGCTGAACCTGTGGGACGGCAAGGAAGAGACGCTATGGCAGAAAAATATTCCAGCCTGAAAGTCACGATCAGCCCGATTGGCGAGAAGCGGTATCTGAGTCTTCTCGACAGCGATCTGCCAGGCGTTGGGGGCGGCCGAGGCGCCGAGTTCACGTTCGATCCGGAGGCCCCTTCGGGCGGCGCTCCGAAATTAGCCAGTTTCCTCGGTATGCTGACGACTGGCGCGATCTCCTCCAGAGTTCTCGAGACGTTCGGCAAGTGCCTGTTCGATTGCGCTTTCGCCGGCGCCAACGGCCCCAAATACCAGCAGGCGATCGTGCTGGCGGAACACTTTGAGCGACGGCTGCGCATCTGCATGAATGTGCTGGCGCCGGACCTGATTCAGGTGCCATGGGAATTCATGCACGACGGAGCGGGTTTCGTCGTCAAGCGCGGTCCGGCCATTGTGCGTCTGTTGGAAGGAACGTCATCGGAAGGTTCCTCCTTCGCTCCGCTGAGGAGTCTGCTGGTCGCGATGGCCGACCCCACGTCGCAGCCCGATGACTACGTTCCGTTTGGTGGGGAGGCGCACGTGAACGCGCTGTTGCCGATTCTGCGGGACATCCGCGGGTTGAACGTTACGCCGCTATTGCATGTGAAGTGCGACGATCTCTTGCAGGTGTTCCGTAAGAACGAATTTGATGCTTTTTACTTCATCGGACACGGGGTCTACCTGAAAGACGGCGGCGGGCACTTGATGTGCGAAAACAATGGGGTGGCGGAAGCCCTGTCAGCGGACGATTTGGCCTCGGCGATTCGAGAGTCGAACAACCTTCGGTTCGTCTACCTGAACTCCTGTTCGACGGCGGTCACATCCAGTCAGAACCACATGCAGGGCGTGGGGCAGCGCCTCATGCGGGACGGTCGGGTTTCCGCCGTCGCGGCGATGCAGGCGGATGTCAAGCAGCAGGCCGCCCAGAGAATGGCGTTGAGCTTTTTTGAGAACCTTGCCGACGGCAGAAGCCCCGAAGATGCCATGCTCTTGAGCCGCATCAACGCTGGCGATCTCCAGACGTTTGGCATCCCGGTACTATACTCGACCCTGGATGCTCCGAAGGAATTCGAGCGGAACCGCATCGCAGCTTTCTTTCATAGCAGCAGCAAGAGCAGCTGCGTCCACCTGCTTCCGCAATTCATCCTGGGCTTACGCGGTAAAGCCGGCGAAGATGCAAACCGCAAGGGCCTCAAAGGGAAGCAGCCTTACTACCGCGGTGCGACATTTGCGACAGCGGATGTGAACGCGGCGCTACCGTTGATGAAGCTCCTGTCGCACGTGGTTCCGGAGGAGCGGATCAGGTTGGCATCTAATATGGAAGTTGATCTTGGAAAGGTGGGGGAGAGCCACTGGTTCATCTTTGGAAGCGAGTCGAGTAACGTCCTGAAGGGAGTTCTGGAACGTTCGAAACCCAGCTTCGAGTTCGAGTGGGCTCCGCCGAACCAACGTGGTTACTGGCTCATCCGCGATCTGGAGAACGAGAACTGCTACCGGGTTCGAACTCCGACCGATTTGGATATCGAAGCATTCAATGCGCAGACGGACTATGGCGTGGTCCAAAAGATTGTGGATCCGGCCAACGACCGGGTGTATTTCCTGATTGCAGGGCTGGGATCGCGAGCCACGCAGGGCTGCGGCAAATACCTGGCGGAGCGTTGGGAGGATCTGCTGCACGAATTCGGACAGGAGGAATTCGGAATTGTACTAAGGTTTCCCGGCAACCTGGGGCTCACTGCGGAACGGGAACCCCGGAAGCCCGGGGCAAACCCGTGCGTTGAGCCCGCTGGAGCGCCAAAAGCGTCAAAGAAAAGGTCTAGGCGGTAGCGATATCCGCAACAACGGCTGAAGCCACACACTCGATGCGCGCCAGATCGAAGGGCGCCGGAAAGCGCAGCACTACGGCAAAATCCGCGGAGCCGAATTTGGCGGCCAATTCCTGCCAGTTCTCGCGGAAATAGTAGCCGCAGCCTTCCGTGGCCCTGCCGCCCAAACCGGCGATGAAGAAAACCGGTGCGCCCAGCAGCGGCTGGACGCGAGCGACCACGCCATAGTCGTCGGTCGCCGCATAGGAGGCCGGATCCATGGTGCTCGGATCGGGCAGCGAAAAGCGCTGTCCGCCGCACTGGATGGTCCAAGTGTCGGTGAACTCGAATTGAAACAGACTGGGGTGCAAATTCTGCAACGCGGCCTGTGTGGCACAGTTGGAACGGCTGCCGAACAGGAAGGCCACGTCTTGTTGTTGGATCTCGGGCCTGGCAGGCTCCACTGTGACATTCCCCGCATCCACGATGCGATCAAGGAGACTCTGAACGTACGATGCTGCACGAGCATCCCGCTCGGCGAACGTGTTTCCGCGGTACGACAGATTCGACGCTACACTATTTCCGGAGAGCACAACGGGACCAGAGAACTCGGGCAGCACGAGGCGAAACCGCCGGCCCGCTTCGTGCGCTTGAAGGAACGCCCGCAGAGATTGCTCAGCCGGCGTGCCCACTGCATTTGCCACAAACCCCATTTCGCCCTCGCTTTCAGCTTCGCAGAACACCAAGGCGGGCGTCAAGTACGGTGCCGGATGGACCGGATGGGAGTGGGTTTGCCAGACTCTGGCCTTGAAGCCGGGAAATCTGGATTGGGATGCACTGAAAAGGCAGCAAGAGGCGATCGGCAGTCTTCGCAGTAATGGGCGCGCAGGTACTTACGATAGCGGGTCCAGGAGATATGGCGGCTCTTTACATGCCAACCCAGTTCGCGCAACAGTTCCTCCTTCGGGATCGTACCGCAGCGCGAGATGATCGCGTCAATCCGACGTGAAACATCCGTTTGCCCGCGCAGTTCGGGCGAAGCACGATCGCATATTTCGATGCATCGTATCCAATCTTCGACCCGGTTGTTCCAATCGTAATAGGAGCGCACTTGGTGCGCGATCGACCGAATCAAACGTCGTTCTTTGTCAAGGTTGTCCAGCAGGTACTCCAGTCGTTTCGAGAACTCGGACCTGTAGTAGAAATAGCGATCGCGAACCGCAAGAGGCAAACCCGTGGGAAGCGCAGCGGAAAGCAGCTCCTCAAAAAACGACTCGCTGTTGAAGAGCGGAACGCACTCAGCAGCCACTGCCTCCGCGGCGGCAAGTGACCATTGACTGGCCCCGTTATGGCACCCAACGACGATATCGGCCTTCCACAGCTCCCGAAGGTATTGAGCACGGTCAAACTCGCCGACTTCGAGGAACGGAAGACGCTGGGGATACCTCTTGATGTAGTCATATTCGCTGGGGTTCGTGACGACCACACGAAAATCCTGACGCTTACGCCACAGTGCCGCAAGATGATCGATGAAAGCGCGGAAGCCGGTGTATTTCTGAGCTCGGAAGGGATAAATGATTGTCTTTACTGGATGGTGAGACCGCACCTTGGCAGCGAGGACCTCGTTCGTCTGAATCCCCGGATGCAAGGGAACCAGCCTCCGCTCGATCTGGCTTAGGGCAGCATCATTGAACCACCGTGCGGCCTCTCTTATGATTCTGGCCTTGCCGTACGCCGAGTTGCAGCCAGTCACTGCCGATAATATGACACTCGACAACAGCGTCAAATTACCAGGCGCATTCCAACGATTCTTTACTTCATCGCTACGGTGCCAGTCCATCCAATGGACATAGTTGAAGCAATGCAGATCGAAAAAATGCACTCTATTGAAAAAATCGAGAAGACCCGCGGTCAACTCGGGCTGATTGATGAACAGAACATCGACGTCAATGCGGCGAAGGTCCAGCAGAGAGCGCAATTCGCGGACATCGAAGTGATGTGAGCCCCCCTGCTGGCGTGATAACAACGTTGTTGGAATCAGTTGCACTTGGTCAGTGCTGAAAGTGGACGCGAGTTCCTTCTCGAGTTCTTTCGGTACCAGCAGATAAAAGAAGTAGTCGCCACGCTTTCGAGCGACGGCCCGGATCAACTCACTCTGCAACCGAACGCCAGAATCCGCCGCTGGATTTCGCCAATTTGAGAAGTTTACGACGTCGAGGACTCGCATGACAGAACTGCTCCCGAATACTCATGATGCCGGAACGGGCAAGCAATGTCATGTTGTAGACACGTTGCGTTTCAAGTCGTTGGGTTTTCGACCCAAAGAGCCGCCCTGGTTGGGACCAGCCTGCCACCCTGTCACTTGTATCGGACTCACAGATCCAATTGGCTGTAAAATGCGAAAACATCCATGAAATCAGGCGCTCGGAGCGCATCAATAACCGGACATCGGCCTTATCACACCGGGCAGTTGGCACAACGTGGATGCGGGCACAGCAGGCGCAAGACCGGCGCAGTTTGGTAGCAGTCTGGTAGCAGGCTCGTTTTGCCCTATTGTCGTTGTCTTGGAACTTATTGATTAGGAAGGAGTTTTGGTTGCGGGGGGTGGATTTGAACCACCGACCTTTGGGTTATGAGCCCAACGAGCTACCAGACTGCTCCACCCCGCACATCTATCCTACCGTACCCTCCGCCCACGGTCAAATTTCCGTGACCA
>Ga0335069_10016593_pt1 | contig 10267 bp, 9 predicted proteins | sample Lox_Sample_11_FD_206714 | JGI IMG/M metagenome (GOLD analysis project Ga0335069, IMG submission 206714) | Soil microbial communities from Loxahatchee National Wildlife Refuge, Florida, United States - Lox_Sample_1.1 | ecosystem: Environmental > Terrestrial > Soil > Wetlands | place: USA: Florida...
AGACCATCTCGCCGACGCGCTGCGCGAGCGCGAGCGACGCGGTCAGCCCCGGCGACTCGATGCCGAACAGGTTCACGAGCCCGCGCACGCCATGCTGCGCCGCCCCCTGCACGACGAAGTCGGCGGGCGGCTCGCCCGGCCCGGCAAGCTTCGGCCGGATGCCCGCGTAGGCGGGCCGCAGCGCGTCGTCCGGCAGGCCGGGCCAGTATGCGCGGATCGACGCGTAGAACCCTTGCGCGCGGGCCGGATCGACGTCGTAACCCGGCGTGTCGATCCATTCGACGTCCGGGCCGAAGCGCGCCTGGCCGGCGAGGTCAAGCGTCAGGTGAACGCCGAGCCCGGCGCGGTCGGGCACCGGATAGACCAGGTGCTTGAACGGCGAGCGCCCGGACAGGCTGAAATAATTGCCGCGCGCGAGATACAGCGGCGGCACCCAGCGCAGATCCAGCCCGCGCGTGCGGCGCGCGAGCGCCTGCGCGCCGAGGCCCGCGCTGTTGATCACGCACGCCGCCTCGATCTCGACCGGCGCATCGCCGCCCGTACGCACGACGAAGCGCTCGCTGCCAAGCACGTCGATCGACTCGACCGGCGACTTCAGCACGCACACCGCGCCGCCGCGTTCGGCGCCGCCGAGCAGCGCGAGCATCAGCTGGTGGCTGTCGATGATGCCCGTGCTTGGCGAGAACAGCGCCTCGACGCATTCGAGCGCCGGCTCGAGCACCTGCGCGTCGCTGCGCGACATCGGCATCAGGTCGAGCACGCCGTTTTCCTCGGCACGTGCGGCGATCGCCTTCAGTTGCTTCACCTGTGCCGCGGAGGTCGCGACGAGCAGCTTGCCGACCCTGCGGTACGGGACGTGATGCGCGTCGCAGAATTCGTAAAGCAGGTCGCGCCCCCGCACGCACGCGAGCGCCTTCAGCGAACCGCGCGGGTAATAGAGCCCGGCGTGGATCACCTCGCTGCTGCGCGAACTCGTGCCGGTGCCGATCGCGTCGGCCGCCTCGAGCACCAGCGTCTCCCGGCCACGCCCGGCCAGTTCGCGGGCAATCGCGAGCCCGACCACACCCGCGCCGATCACTACGCAATCCGTCTGCTCCATGGTCGCTCTAATCGAAAGTAGGGAATACGATTGTACGTCCTGGCACAAGCGCGCGCGACCGACATCAGAAGCCTATCGGACGCCGTTTCGCGACGCCCTCGTCGGCGCGGATGTCACGCGCCTCGACCACATCCCGCCCGTCGAGCCGCGCCGCGCCGAACGCATGCAGCAGCGCGCGGCGCATCGTGCGCGGCGGCATCGCGGCGAGCACGTCGAGCGCCGCGTCGCCAAGCGACTCCGGAAAGCGCCGGCCCCACGCGTGCGACGTGCAGATTTCGTGGTAGATCGTCTGCGCGATGCGCCGCGCGCCGGACGCGTCGGGCGGCGCGATTTCATAGACGTTCATCCGGTTCAGGATCGGTTCCGGAATCACGTGCGCGTCGTTCGCGGTCGCGATCCAGATCACGTTGCCCGCGTCGATCGGCACCTCGGCGAATTCGTCGACGAACGCGCGCGCGGTGTCGTGCTCAAGCAACGCATAGAGCGCGCCGAGCGGGTCGTATTGCGCGTCGCTGCCAGCCTTGTCGATCTCGTCGACCGCGATCACCGGATTCGCGTAGCTGCCGTTGACGAGCGCGTCGAACACCTTGCCCGGCTTCGCGTTCTTCCACTGGGACGACGCGCCCGACAGCACCCAGCCCGCCGTCAGCGAACTCATCGCCACGTAGTGATACGACGTGCCGAGCAGTTGCGCGAGTGCCTTCGCGAAATACGTCTTGCCGATGCCCGGCGGCCCGAGCAGCAGAATCGGCATCAGCTCGAGGCGGTCGTCGGTCTCGATGCACAGCGCGACCTGCTTGCGCACGTCGTCGAGCGGCTCCGCGAAATTCGGCAGCGCGTCGTTCAGCGCATCGAACGACGGCATCCGGTTCGGCTTCACGCAAAAGCGGAGATTGCCGGCCTTGAGCATCTTTTCATAGGTAGCGCGCAATGCATTGCTTGCGCCCTCGTTGAGATCGTTCAGCGCCGTCTCGACTTGCTCCAGGTCGTACACCGTGCTGAACGACGCCACCGCCAGCTCCTGTTTCACCATCGCCGTCGTCATACCAACCTCGTCACCGCTTGCGTGCCGCCACATCAGACCCTTTCGATTTCAGTGTAGCGGGCCCACCCCCCCGCGCAAGCGAGCAGCCGCGCCCGGCTGCTGCTGACACGCGGCGCGCGCGGCGCGCACGCGCGTATCATCGGTACCTCGCGGGCCGCCTCGCGCGCCGGGCAGGCGCCCGTTGCCGGCTTCGCGCTTTTTTGCTTGAAAACGCATGGCACGCACTTACCTTTCAAGCATGGCCGCCGCGCGCGGCGCGCGGTCACATCACCGTTGATTTCGTTCGAGCGTAAGATGCCGGTTTGTTCCCCGTATTCGCGCGTTTCCGGAGAGGCTTCATGCTGAAACACGGCCTCGCCGTCCTGCTCGCGAGCGCCACGCTCGCCGCTCACGCAGAGAGCGCCGCACCGCCCGCCGTCGCCTGGGAAATCCAGGTCGTGCGCAACGGGCAGACCATCGATACGTTCCTCCAGACGACCACCGTCGGCCAGGCCCGCACCGACACGCATCACTATCCGTCCGCGCAGCCGGTCAGCTGCGGCGATGCGGCGCGCGTCGTCGCGACCGAGCGCACCCGCTCCGTCACCGTCGCGCCGCTCGCGGCCGACGCGAGCACCGTCTCGCTCGCACTCGACGTGCAGGAAACGATGGACGATCCGGCCAGCACCGACAGCGATCCTTGCGTGCCCGGCTCGCCACGGCAGATCGTCGCGAGCCACCCGGGCCTCACCCTCGGCGCGGACTGGACCGACTGGACGCTCGTCGAGCAGCACCCGCGACTCGTGTACCGCGTGCGGGCGCATATCGCCAAGGATTGACCGACATGCAAGCGTCCGACGCCCTGCCGTTCGCCGAGCCGCACGCCGCGGCCGACGAGATCACCGCCGTGAGCTGGAACCTGCACAAGGGCCGCTCGCCGCTCGGCTTCACCGCCTGGAATGCGATGCGCCGCTGGATGCAGTCGACGCACGCCGACATCTACTTCCTGCAGGAAGCGATGGCGCGGCGCCTGCCGCGCCCAGTCCTCGCGCCCGGCTTCGGCGCGCAGATGGACGAGTCGTTCGACGACGTCTGGCATTGCCAGGCGACCGAGATCGCCCGCACGCTCGACTGGCAGATCGCGCTCGGCCCGAACGTCTTCAAGCCGTCGTGGCGGCACGGCAATGCGATCCTGTCGCCGCACCCGCTCGACCTCGGCGGCCGCTGGGACATCTCCGCGCACCGCTTCGAGCGGCGCGGCCTGCTCGTCGCGCGCGCGACGCTCGCCGGCGCGCGCCCAGTCACGCTGCTGTGCGCGCATCTCGCGCTCACGCGCGCCGCGCGGCTGCGCCAGATGCACTGGATCGCGCACTGGATCGTACGCAACGCGAGCACCGGCCCGCTCGTGCTCGCCGGCGACTTCAACGACTGGCGCAACGACTCGATCGCGCTGTTCGGCGAAATCGGCCTGTCCGAAGTCGCGACGCAGCTCGGCGAGTCCGGGCGCACGTTTCCCGCGTTCTCGCCCGCGCTCGCGCTCGACAAGATGTTCGTGCGCGGCCTCACGCCGATCGAGTGGAGCGCGCCGTCCGGCGAGACCGCGTGGCTGTCGGATCACCTGCCATACATCGCCCGCCTGCGGCTCGATCCGCAGTAAGCGGCAAGCGCGTCGCGCGCTGCAGTGGCGGAGCGTTCCGCCCGAAGCCCGCGCCGCCATGAACCTGCTGCCGATCCTGTTGCCAATCGCCGCGGGCCGCTGAAAGCATGACGAAAGATTGAGAGGCGTTGAATCCGCGTGCGGCGCAATGTCAAGCCCGCAATCAGCGCAAGCAAGGTAAAATAGCCAACTATTCAATAGTCTGTCATCGAGAAGGCGCGTGTTCGGCGCGCCGGCCGGCCCATCGCAGGATTGGGTCGCCGCCCTCGTTTTTCGCCCGTTAACGCGTCCATTACACGCGCCCGTTTTCGCAGCCATGAGCAAATTCGACACCGCTACCGTCCAATCCGTCCACCACTGGACCGACACGCTTTTCAGCTTCACCTGCACCCGCGAGCAGAGCCTGCGCTTCAACAACGGTGAATTCACGATGGTCGGCCTCGAGGTCGACGGCAAGCCGCTGACCCGCGCGTACAGCATCGTGAGCCCGAACTACGAGGATCACCTCGAGTTCTTCAGCATCAAGGTGCAGAACGGCCCGCTGACGTCGCGCCTGCAGCACCTGAAGGTGGGCGACACGGTGCTGATCGGCAAGAAGCCGACCGGCACGCTCGTCGCCGACAACCTGCTGCCGGGCAAGACGCTGTGGCTGCTGTCGACCGGCACGGGCCTCGCGCCGTTCATGTCGATCATCCGCGATCCGGACATCTACGAGCGCTTCGAGCGCGTGGTTCTGACGCACACCTGCCGCCTGAAGGGCGAGCTGGCGTACATGGACTTCATCAAGCACGACCTGCCGGGCCACGAGTACCTGGGCGACATCATCAAGGAAAAGCTCGTCTACTACCCGACCGTCACGCGCGAGGAGTTCGAAAACGAAGGCCGCATCACCGACCTGATCTCGTCGGGCAAGCTGTTCACCGATCTCGGTGTCGAGCCGTTCTCGCCGGAAAACGACCGCGTGATGCTGTGCGGCAGCACCGCGATGCTGAAGGACACGACCGACCTTCTGAAGAAGGCCGGCCTCGTCGAAGGCAGGAACAGCGCGCCGGGTCACTACGTGATCGAGCGTGCGTTCGTCGATTGATCCGACACCGATATTTGGCGTGGATCAGGAACCGGAGCGAAAGCTCCGGTTTTTTTTTGCGTGCGTGTCGCGAATTCGTAACAATTCACGGAATCGTCATCTCAAATAGTTACATTTTGCGGTGCTGTTTCCGCCCAGTTGCGTGTCAGCATTTTTCTTACAAAGCGTTGATGCCGATCATGCACATTTACCCTTAGATGGCCGCCCGGCATAAATTTTCATTTTTTTTGGGATATGATGCCAAGCGCTCGGATGCGATCCGGATGCGCATGGAAGGGTCGGACAACTTTGTTGCAAGCTGTAAATTTTGTTACCTTGGCATATAGCGATTCTCTTGCGGCTACCGTGACGTCTGTTGCATCCGATGTCCGCCGCCAATCGGTGTCCGAATAGATTTCTGACAGCAGGGAGAGTCATGGATACGCCGTTCACCGCGCCCGAGAGCGCCAGCGCGCCGTCGTCGCCGCAACACCCCTCGTCTGCTGGCGCGTCGCCCCGGCTCCACACTGCCGCCAGCCGCGAAGCGCTGCTCGCGCGCATCGCCGAGCTGTCCGCCGAACTCTTTTCCGCCGACGAAGCCGCACGCCGCCATCTGGCCGGCGAGCTGCACGACGGCCTCGGCGCCGAACTCACCGCCGCGCGCTTCGCGCTCGCGAACGTCGACACCTGGCTGCCCGCCGACGCGCCCGAGGGCTGCCGGCGCGCGCTCGATCTGGCGCAGCGCGCGCTCGAAGCCGCATCCGACGCGAATCACCGGCTGATCGCCGAGCGCGACACGCCGGCGCTCGACGCAGGCTTGGTCAGCACGCTGTCGGCGTGGATCGCCGGCTACTCGGAACGCACCGGCCTGCGCACGAGCTTCGTGTGCGCCGCCGACGCGCGGCTGACGCAACTCGCCGGCCCCGGCGCGGTGGCGGTCGTCCGGGTCGCGCAGGAAGCGCTGTCGAACGTCGCGAAGCACGCACGCGCATCGCACGCCGACATGCGCATCGAAACCGACGACGCGCACCTGTCGCTCGTCGTCGTCGACGACGGCGCCGGTTTCTCGCGCGCCAGCCGGCGCGGCTACGGCCTTGCCGGCATGCGCGCCCGCTGCGAGGCGTTCGGCGGCCGCTTCGAGCTTGCCGCGCAGCCGGACGGCCGCGGCACCCGCCTGCATGCGCGCTTCGCGTGGGACGCCCTGGGCGCCGCGCCGGCCGCCGTGCCCCGCGTGTCGCATTCGTGAGGGCGCGATGAGTCTGAATATCCTGCTCGTCGACGACCACGCGATCGTCCGGCAAGGCATCCGGCAACTGCTGGTCGATCGCGGCGTCGCCCGCGACGTCGCGGAAGCCGAGACTGGCGCCGAAGCGATGGCGCTCGTCGACAAGGGCGCATTCGACGTGATCCTGCTCGACATCTCGCTCGCCGACATGAACGGCATCGAGGTCCTGAAGCGGATCAAGCGCAAGGAGCCGCGCACGCCGGTGCTGATGTTCTCGATGTACCGCGAGGATCAGTACGCGGTGCGCGCGCTGAAGGCCGGCGCGGCGGGCTACCTGTCGAAAACGGTCAACGCCGCGCAGATGGTCTCCGCGATCCAGCAGGTCGCCGCGGGCCGCAAGTACGTGAGCCCGGCGATGGCCGAGGCGCTCGCCGAATACGTGTCGTTCGAGAACGAGCCGATGCCGCACGAGAAGCTGTCCGACCGCGAATACCAGACGCTGTGCATGCTCGCGTCCGGCAAGCGGCTGACCGACATCGCGAACACGCTGTCGCTGTCGGTGAAGACGGTCAGCGTCTACCGCTCACGGCTGCTGGAGAAGATGAAGCTGTCGAACAACGCGGAGCTGACGTTCTACGTGATGAGCAAGCGCCTCGTCGACATGACGCCGACCGCCGGCGCCTGACGCGCGCGGCGTGCCGGGGGGGGGGAGCCGCGGCGGCATGCGGTGTGCGCGTGGCGGAACGCGCGCCGCACCGCTCGCGCAACCGCTTGCTTTAATTAGATAATTGCACTGCCCGATGCTGCATCGCGGCAGGTCATTTTTTCAAAATCCGCTAAAATTCAACGTTTTCACTTCGTTCCGTCGCGCTCGCGCGTTCTTGACAATTCATTCGCAATGTCTCTCTTTCGCAAGAAAAACGTCGATCACATGATCGCCGGCGCGCAAGCCGCCGGACTCAAGAAAGCGCTGGGCGCGATCGACCTCACCTTCCTCGGCATCGGCGCCATCATCGGCACCGGCATTTTCGTGCTGACCGGCACGGGCGCCGTACAGGCCGGCCCGGCACTGATGCTGTCGTTCGTGATCGCCGCCATCGCATGCGGCCTCGCGGCGCTGTCGTACGCCGAATTCGCGTCGACGATCCCGGTCGCCGGCTCGATCTACACGTATTCGTACGCGACGCTCGGCGAGCTGGCCGCGTGGATCATCGGCTGGGACCTGATGCTCGAGTACGGCCTCGCGTCGTCGGCCGTGTCGGTCGGCTGGTCGGGCTACCTGCAGTCGCTGCTGCAGGGCTTCGGGCTCACGCTGCCGACCGTGCTGACCGCCGCGCCGGGCGCCGTGCCGGGCGTCGTCACCTGGTTCAACCTGCCGGCGTTCCTCGTGATGGTGATCATCACGACGCTGCTGTCGATCGGCATCCGCGAATCGACCCGCATCAACAACATCATGGTGTTCATCAAGGTCTCCGTGGTGCTGCTCGTGATCGCGGTCGGCATGTTCCACGTGACGCCCGCGAACTGGAAGCCGTTCATGCCCCATGGCTGGAACGGCGTATTCGGCGCGGCTGCCGTGATGTTCTTCGCGTTCATCGGCTTCGACGCGGTGTCGTCGGCCGCGGAGGAAGTGAAGGACCCGAAGCGCGACCTGCCGATCGGCATCATCGCGTCGCTCGCGGTGTGCGCGGTCCTCTACGTGGCGGTCGCGGCCGTCGCGACGGGCATCGTGCCGGCGGCGCAGTACGCGAGCGTCTCGCACCCGATCTCGTACGCGCTGCAGGTCGCCGGCGAGAATTGGGCCGCGGGCTTCATCGACCTTGGCGCCGTGCTCGGCATGCTGACCGTGATTCTCGTGATGAGCTACGGCCAGACCCGCATCATCTTCGCGATGTCGCGCGACGGCCTGCTGCCGTCCCTGCTGTCGCGCGTGCACCCGCGCTTCTCGACGCCGTTCCTGACGACCTGGCTGGTCGGCCTGTTCTTCGGCCTGATCGCCGCGCTCGTGCCGCTCAACGTGCTGGCCGAACTGATCAACATCGGCACGCTCGCCGCGTTCTCGATGGTGTCGATCTCGGTGCTGGTGCTGCGCCGCACGCATCCGGAACTGCCGCGCGCGTTCCGCTGCCCCGGCGTGCCGGTCGTGCCGATCCTCGCGGTGGCCGCCTGCCTGTTCCTGATGCTCAACCTGGAACGCGTCACGTGGATCGCGTTCATCGTCTGGCTCGTGATCGGCCTCGTGATCTATTTCGCGTATTCGCGACGCCACTCGAAGCTCGCGCACGGCGACCGCGCGCACTGACGCCCCGGCGTGACGCGCCGCCGCGCGCGGCGCCGGCACGCCCCCTCGAAACGGCGCGCCCCAGGGCGCGCCGTTTTTCTTTTCGTCAGCCGAGGCCGGCGGCGAGCGCCGCCGCGACTGAGCCGGCGACCAGCACGACGCCGACCGTGCGGCGCTTGTTCAGCTCGGTCCAGAGCAGCACGCCGGTCAGCGACAGCAGGATCAGCGAACCGGCGATCGTGTCCATCAGCAGCACCCAGAACAGATTCATGCCGATGCCACGGTGCAGGTTGTTGAGCACGGTGAGAAACGTGTTGCTGGTCCGCTTCACCGACACGTAGCCGTTGCCGACCCAGTATTCGGCCTGCACGCTGTTGCGCGGCCCGACGATGCGGAACTGCCAGTACTCGGGCTGCGTGACGCGCTGGTCGCCCCACGCGACAGCCTGCGCCGGCTCCTTGCGGACCCGGTCCGGCTGGCCGTCGAACCGCAGCGTCCGCTTCAGCCATGTCGCCATCGCCGCAGGCGTCGCGGGCGACGGGCTCGGCAGCGCGAGCTGCAACTGCTCGACCTGCGGCTCGCCGGTGGCGATCTTCAGCGGCGGCGCACGGTGATTGAGCAGCACGCCCGTCACGCCGAACAGCAGGCCGAGCGCCGCGCCCCACAGGCCGACCCAGCCATGCACCTTGCGCAGCCACTTGACGAAGGTCGCGCGGCGCGAGCGCTGGCGGCGCGCAGACAGTTCGAGCTCGGACAGGGGGCGAGCCGCCGGATGACGCGCGGGCGGCGGGTCGATCATTTCGGGCGCGTTCACGCGAGTGATTCCATTCGTTCAAGGCAACGGGCGACGCGCGTTGCTCGTGCGCCACCCGCTTGATTTAAATACGAATGAATATCATTACATAAATTGCCGCGCGACTCAATCGCGCAGCGTGCCGCTGCGCGGCGGGGGCAACGGAAAGCGCGGCTCGCCGGCGACGTCGCCATCCTGGCGCTCGAGCGCGTACAGCCAGGCGAGCAGATCCGCGACCGCCTGATACAACTGCGGCGGGATGCGCGAATCGAGATCCACCTGCATCAGCAGCGACACCATTTCCGGCGCGGTATGCACGTACAGCCCGGCCTCGCGCGCGCGCGCGATGATCATTTCGGCGACGAGCCCGTAGCCCTTCGCGATCACGCGCGGCGCAGCGTCGCCGCCCTTCGAGTCGTAGACGAGCGCGGCTGCGCGCTTGCGGGACGATTCGCTCATCGCAGCATCCAGTCGTCGGCGTGGGCGGCGCCATCCGCGGCGGGCGCGGCGGCTGCGGGCGGGTGGCCCGTGCCGTCGGCGGCGCGCGCGTACGCGGCGGCGGCCGTCCGGGCGATGGCCGCATCGAAGCTGTCCGGCATGCCGTCGACCGCGCGGATCGACAGCCCGCCCAACTGCAGCCCCGATGCGAGAAGGCGCGCACGCAGCTCGCTTTCGTGCCGCGTGAGCCGCTCGGCACCCGCCTCGTTCGCCCCCAGCCGCGCGACGACCTGCGTGCCGTTCAGCACCAGGTCGGCATCGACGGTGCCGAGCGACGGCAGCGTCAGCGTCAGCCGCGTGCGCCACGCGATGCCGTCTTCCATGTCGGCGGCGCGCGCCGCGTGCCCGCCTGAGCCATCGGGCTCGATCGTCCAGTCGAGCCGCGCCCCCGGCCAGGCCTCGCCGATCCAGCGGAACTGGTCGGTCGCGAGCAAGTCGAGCTGCTGGCGCACGAGCGGCATGGTCGCCGGATGCAGCGCCGCCTGCGTCGCCGGTGCAGCGTCGGCGGAAGCGTCGGCGAGCGCCGCGCGCGTATGCGTCCCTGGCGCGCCCTGCACGTCGGCATCGGCCGCGTGCGAATCGCCCGCCACCGTGGCGAATCGCGGCGGCGTGGGCACGTCAGGG
>Ga0335069_10016594_pt1 | contig 10267 bp, 8 predicted proteins | sample Lox_Sample_11_FD_206714 | JGI IMG/M metagenome (GOLD analysis project Ga0335069, IMG submission 206714) | Soil microbial communities from Loxahatchee National Wildlife Refuge, Florida, United States - Lox_Sample_1.1 | ecosystem: Environmental > Terrestrial > Soil > Wetlands | place: USA: Florida...
GCGGCGTGTACAAGCTCAGGCTCGCGCTCGGCATCCGCTATCCCGCGATCCTGGGCGCGTCTGTCACCGCGATCCATGACGTCAGAGGTGGCATCGTCGAAAGTCAGCTTCACCCGAAACACCGCGTCGAGGTCGATTCGTACGCGGACTGCCTCCATCTCGCCGTAGGACTTGTGCAGATCGCGCACCTCCACGGCGAGCTCCTCGCTGTGCATGTCGATTATGACATGACTGCCAGCTTAGGTCTGCCACCTGCGCTGCGTAAGTGGCGCGCGACCGAAATCAGCCATGACATTCGTCATGGGTCAGGCCGCAGTGCATAACCCTCGTGGCAACGGCCGACCGCGCCGGCCCGTCAGCGATTCCAGCCCCGAAGCACCTCGGTCTCGCGCTCGAACCCGAGCACGCCGATCCCGCCGGCCTCGAGCGCCAACCGCGCGCCGGCAGCGACCTCCATCCCGAGCCAGCGGGCGGTGAGCACCCGCAAGATGTGCCCGTGCGCAAACGCGATCGCATCGCCGTCGGCGCGCCGCAGCCGCGCCAGCACGCGGTCGACACGCTCTCGTACCTGAGCCGGCGATTCGCCGTCTGGACAGCCGTCTCGCCACAGCAGCCAGGCGGGACTGCGCAGCCGGATCTCCGGGGTCGTCAGGCCCTCGTACGAACCGTAGTCCCACTCGCGGAGATCATCGTCGAGGACGGCCGCATCGGCGAATCCGGCCAACTCGCAGGTCTCACGGGCTCGCCGTAACGGACTGCACAGCACGAGCGAGAACTCTCGCTCAGCCAGCAACGGACCCACCGCCTCGGCCCGCGTCCTACCCGCCTCCGTCAGCCCCAGGTCGGTGTGACTCGTGTGCTTGCCGGCGCGGCTCCACTCCGTCTCGCCGTGCCGCACGACCACGATCTCTCTCGCCACGGCCTATCCCCCCGCTCCCGACCCGCCGGTCCGCTCGATCTCGGCGACCTTGGCCAGCCGCCTCGCGTGCCGCTCCGCTCCGCTGAACCTCGCGCGCAGGAACGCCGTCACGATCTCGGCGGCGACCTCCACCCCCACGACCCGACCGCCGAGGCACAGCACGTTCAGGTCGTCGTGCTCAACGGCCTGATGTGCCGTGTACGTATCGTGCACGGTCGCCGCCCGCACGCCGTGGATCTTGCAGGCCGCGACGGACACGCCGGCACCCGAGCCGCAGACGATGATTCCGCGCTCGGCCTCGCCCGAAACGACCGCCCGGCCGACCACAAGCGCCTTATCGGGGTAATCGACCGGCTCGGCCCGGTCGGTCCCGAGGTCCAGCACGCGGTGCCCCTCCGCCTCGATCAGCGACAGCACCCGCTCGCGCAACGGCACCCCCGCATGGTCAAACCCACACGCCACGACCATCAGCTCACCTCCGATGCCTCCGGGTCACGCGCCGTCGCCTCGCGACTGGACCGCGGCGGTCCGGCGGCGGCCGCCTCGAGCTCCTCCTCGGCAAGCAGCGCCGCTCCGAGCACACCCGCACGAACACCGTGCCGTGCCAGCCTGACCGTCGTCCTTCGGCCGAGCCCGGGAAGCGTGTACTGCGCCGCAACCCGCCGCGCCGGCTCGAGCAGCAGGTTGCCCGCCTGCGCCCCGCCGCCACCGATCACGACCTCCTTCGGATCGAACGTGTTGATCGCGTTCGCGACGCCGATGCCGATCCGCTGGCCCCAGACGTCGACGATCGCGCGCGCGGCCTCATCGCCGTCGAGCGCTGCGCGCACGATGTCCGGACCGAGCACGGGCCTGCCCGCCGCGTGGATCCGGCCCAGCGCCGAGTCGGGAGCGTCGAGCGCGGCCTGCTCGCCGAGCCGGTCAAGCGCATGGCCCGCTGCGGCGTACTCCAGCGAGCCGGGCTGCGGGAACCCGTCGGCTGCGGGAACTCCCCGCCGTACGTCGAGCGCAACGAGCGTGTGTCCGATCTCTCCCGCGCCGCCGGTCGCGCCGCGGTAGATGCGCCCGCCGAGCACGAACCCTCCCCCCACGCCGGTCCCGATCGTGATCATCACGAGATCGCGCGCCACCATCCGCAGGTGCTCGTCGTGGGCCTCGGCGAGCGCGGCGACCGTCGCGTCGTTGTCGACGAACACGGGCACGCCGAGACGCTCGCCGAGCACCTGTCGGAGCGGCACCTCGTCGAGTGGCACGTTGACCGAGGAGACGACGCGTCCGGTCGCGAACTCGACCACCGACGGCACGCCGATGCCGACCCCGTCGAGCACCGGTCCGCGGACCTGGCCGACCATCTCGACGACCTGGTCGAGTAGCGGCCCGCTGCCCGTGAGGTTGGTCGAACGCAGCAGCGAGTCCCCGAGCTCGGCCCCGCGCATGCCGGCCACGGCGATCTTCGTTCCGCCGAGATCGACGCCGATCACCGACACGCTCACAGCTTGCCCGCCGCCGCTTCGTCGATCAGCACCGTCACGTCGCGACCGAGGGTCGCGAGCATCGATGCCGGGACGTGGGGATCGGGTCGCGCATCGCGCCCGAAGGCCGCCGCCACGGGATCGGCCTTCGAGGCCCCGGACGCAAGCACGACGATCTGCCGCCCCCGTCCGAGCGCCGGCAGCGTCAGCGTCACCCGCGGCACGAACGGCTCGAGCCCTGCCTCGGGCACGCCGACCGCGAACCGGTCGCGCACGGCCAGCGAGGACTGATCGGGAAACATCGAGGCCGTATGCCCGTCGGAGCCGATCCCGAGCAGCACGAATGCGAACTCGGGCGGGCCCCATGACCGCAGGGCACCGTCATAGGAGTCTGCGGCCGTGGCATACCCGAGCTCGCCTTGGATCCGGTGGATCCCCGCAAAGCGGCCCTCGCCGACCCGGTCAAACAGCGCCCGCCGCACCATCAGATAGTTCGAGCGATCATCATCCGGGGGGACGCAGCGCTCGTCGGCGAACCACAGCGTCGTCGAGCTCGCATCGAGCCCGGACTCGGAGATCGCCCGCGCGAGTTCCTCATACGCGGGACGCGGTGTCGAGCCACCCGTCAGCACGACGTCGCCCCCGGCAGTCACCGCGTCGATCAGCATCGCTGCGCACGCGGCGCTGGGATCCCCCACGACCTCGATCCGCACGTCGGCATCGCTCACGAACAGAAACCCCTCGCCGCCTCGAGCGCCGGGCCGTAGGTGGGGTCGCGGAGCAGCGCCTGCCGGACGCCCTCGCCGAGGATACCCCCCTCCCCACGCGAGGCGCCGAGCACCTGCCATCGCCGCTCCGTGCCATCCCACCGCTCACTCGCCGACAGCCCGCCCCGGCCGCGATCCAGCGACAGCGAATACCCCGAATTGCACGACACGGTCACGCCCGCCAGACCCGGCACCGTCTGGTCGGCGTGCTCCAGTGAGACCGCCACCTCGCCCGTCTCGCGCAGGGCCACGCCGCGCGCGCCGCTGCGGCTGCGCGAGGAGAACGGCGTCGGTTGCCACCCCAACCGCGAGCTGAGCCAGCCCGCCAGCAGCAGGGCGCTGCTCGTCGACGTCGGGCGATGGCGGATCGTGATGCCGTTGATTCGCCCGAGCGCCGCCCGGCGGGCAGGCGGGTCGAAGCTCGCCGCGAGCCGCTCGCGCCACGGGGTCGTGCGCAACCAGGCAAGGTCGACCACGTATGCGGTCCGCAGCAACTCCAGCGAGCGCTGCACCGCGGCGGACCAATCGAGCACGTCGTCGCTGTCGAGCAGGATCACGTCGGTCAAACCGCGAAGCGTCTCGACGGCTTCGTCGTGGCCGTGGGGAGACCACAGCATCGTCGGAAGCTCTGAAACGATCACCGGGTCGACGATCGTCTCGAGCCGCGGTAGATGCTCGGGACCGATGTCGATCTCGACCTGCTCCAACATCACGCCGAGCCCGTCAGCAGGTTCCTCGTAGGACATCGCCGCCCACGCATCGATCGTCGTTCGCCCCTCCTCGACCGCGCATAGGATCGTGCGTGACGCGTGGTACCGGCCGACGTGGGCAAGCCTGTTGGAAATCTCGCCCTTCCACTCGCGGTCGACGATCACGACGAGGTTGAGCACGCGGGCGGGAACGAGCGCGCCGTTCGCGACGTGCCGCTCGTGCAGCATGCGCCGCAGTGCGTCGTCGATCGCGCCAGGATTGGTGTTCTCTTCCGACCAGACGTCCTCGGTCACAGCCGTCGCCACCGCCGTCCTTCCTCCAGTAGCGCGTCGGCTTCGCGTGGCCCCTGGGATCCGGACGGGTATTCGGCTATCGGCGACGTCGTGTCCTCGTGCCACGCGGTCAGGATCGGGTCGATGATCCCCCACAGCGCCTCGATCTCGTCATTGCGCGTGAACAGCGTGGCGTCTCCCCGCATCGCGTCGAGGATCAGGCGCTCGTACGCCTCCGGCGACTGTGACATGAACGACGTCCCGTAGCGAAACTCCATGTTGACCGGACGGATCCGCATCCGGGGGCCGGGGATCTTCGCCCCGAGCGAGACCGACACGCCCTCATCGGGCTGCACCGTCAGGATGATCTGGTTTGCCTGGACCCCGACCGAGCCAGAACTGTGGAACGCGAGGTGCGGCACCGGCTTGAGCGTCACCGCGATCTCGGTCAGCTTGCGCGCGAGGTTCTTGCCGGTCCGCAGGTAGAAGGGAACGCCCGCCCAGCGCCAGTTCGACACGTGCAGGCGCAGGGCCGCGTACGTCTCGGTTCGCGAGTCGGGCGCGACGCCCTCCTCCTCGCGGTACGCCGGAGCGGGGCTGCCACCGACGACGCCGCGGCCGTACTGCGCGCGCACCGACATCGAGGCGACCTGATCGATCTCCGGCGGCACGATCGCCTCGAGCACCTTCAGCTTCTCGTCGCGCAGCCGGTTCGCCTCGAATGCAATCGGGGGCTCGATCGTCAGCAGTGCGAGCAGTTGCATCATGTGGTTCTGGACGAGGTCGCGCAGCGCACCCGCGCCCTCGTAGTACCCCGCGCGCCCGCCGATGCCGAGGTCCTCGGCTGCGGTGATCTGCACGTTGTCGATGAAGTTGCGGTTCCACACGGGCTCGAACAGCGCGTTGGCGAACCGCAGCGCCAGCAGGTTCTGGACCGTCTCCTTGCCGAGGTAGTGATCGATCCGGAAGACCTGCGACTCGTCGAAGACGTCGAGCACGTCATGGTTGAGCTGCCGTGCCGACGCGAGGTCATAGCCGAACGGCTTCTCGATCACGACCCGCGCGGTCGCGTTCGACGGCCGGTCGAGGCCCGCCGCACCAAGCTTCGCGCAGATCACCGGGAAGAACTGCGGCGCGGTCGAGAGGTAGAAGACGCGGTTGAGTTGCTCCCCCGCCTGGGCATCGAACTCGCGCAGCACGGTGTCGATCCGTGCGTAGACGCTGTCGTCGTCGAACGTCCCGGGGACGTAGCGGATGTTCGACAGCAGGCCGCTGAGCACGTCGGGATCCGGCCGCGTCCGCGAGAACCGCTCGATCGATTCGCGCGCGACCGCGCCGAAGTCCTCATCCGGCTGGTCGCGCCGAGCGACGCCGATCAGCTCTAAGCGCTCCGGCAGCGCGCCCTCGTGAGCGAGGTTGTACAGCGCCGGCAGCAGCTTGCGGTGCGCGAGATCGCCGGTCGCACCGAAGATCACGAGCGCGGTCGCGTGTACCGGCAGCCGCTCGAGTCCCTCGATCAGCGGATTCTCGAGTGAAGCGGCGGAATCCTCGGCAACCGCTGCATTCATGCCCACGCCGCCCGCGTCAGGAACTCCCGGAGGTCGCCTTCACGGCGTGCCCACCGAATTGGTTGCGCAGCGCCGCAAGCATCCGTGCGGCGTAGTCGCCGTTGTCGCGCGAGTAGAAGCGCGCGTACAGCGCCGCCGCGAGCGCCGGCATCGGCACGTCGTGGTCGATGCCCGACTCCAGCGTCCAGCGACCCTCGCCCGAGTCCGCGACGAATCCCTCGAGGGCGTGCAAATCACGACCGTCGGCCTCGAACGCACGGGTCGCCAGCTCGAGCAGCCACGAGCGAATCACCGACCCCTGCGTCCACACCTTCGAGATCTGCTCGACGTCAAGGCCGTACTCGGACTGATGCAGCAGCTCGAAGCCTTCCGCGTAGCCCTGCATCAGCGAGTACTCGATTCCGTTGTGAACCATCTTCACGTAGTGGCCCGAGCCGGGGCCTCCCATGCGACCCCACCCGTCCGGAGGAGCGAGCACGTCGAGGATCGGCGATAGCCGATCCACAGCCGCTTGATCGCCGCCCGCCATCATGCAGTAGCCAACCTCGAGTCCCCACACGCCGCCGCTTGTTCCGACGTCGACAAACGCGACGTCCCGTTGGGCGCACTGCGCATGGCGCGCGATCGAATCGGTCCACCGCGAGTTGCCGCCGTCGACGATCATGTCGCCCTGCTCGAGCAGCTCGAGCAGCTGATCGACCGTCTGCTGCGTGGGATCGCCGGCCGGAACCATGATCCACACCGCACGCGGGGCCCGCAGGGCCCCCACAAGCTCCTTCAACGACCCAGCGCCGGAGGCCCCATGCGATTCCGCCGCCTTGACCGCGTCCCCGCTGAAGTCAAACGCGACGACCTCGTGGTCGGAGTCGCGCCTGATCCTGTGGACCATGTTTCCGCCCATCTTGCCCAGCCCCACGAACCCGATCTGCATCCGCTCAGCTCCTCATCAGTCAGCCGGCCCCAAGGAGGCCCTTGATCCGTTCGGTCAGCCCGCGCATCGCTCTCACCGGGTCGCCGTGGAGCTTGACCCGCTCGGCCGCCAGTCCGTGCGAGCGGAGCGTCTGCAGGTCGCCGGCCGCCTGCGCCGCGATCAGCGTCCCGAACGTGTACCCGGCGCCCGGGATCTCCGCGTCGCGCGCGGGATCGTCCACGAGCTGCAGGAATCGCCCGGTCGGCGGGCCGCCCTTGTGCAGCTGCCCGGTCGAGTGCAGGAAGCGGGGGCCATAGCCGTACGTCGTGGCGGCGCCGGTCGCGCTGCGAATCACCGATCGCAGCTCGGAGGTGGCCACGTCCAGCTCGTCGGACGGCGCCAGGTAGCCCATGATCGCCACGTAGTGCGGCGGCGTGGCGTCGGCGAGCAGCGCTCGCAACGCCGCGTCATCGGCGACCGCCAAGTCGGGCACGGAGCCGCTGTCCAACACCCGCTTGGTGTTGTCCTTGGCCTCCTGCACGTTGGGCTGGTCGAACGGGTTGATCTCGAGTGCCCATCCGGCGACCGCGACCGCGAACTCCGCGAGGAAGAAGATCCGTCCGAGATCGCTCGGACCATCGGTCGACACCGTCAGCGTCGGATGGCCCGCTCCCGCCAGCGCCTCGACCGCGGCGTCCAGCGCCGCATTCGGCTCGTCCTTGTTGCGCAGGTAGGCGAACACGCGATCGCCGCGGTACGCGTCCGGCGTGCCGACCGGCTCGTCCGCGACCGGCAGGATCCCGCGTCCGTGTTTGCCGGTCGACTCGGCCACCAGCTGCTCGACCCACAGCCCGAAGCTCTCGATCGGCGGCGAGACGATGAACGTCAGCTTGTCGTGGCCCCGCCGTGCGAGCTCGCCGACCGCAGCGCCGAGCCACAGCCCGGAGTTGCTCTCACTCGAGTCAAAATGAACGCAGTTCTGCTCGGCGACCTGGCAGGAATGCAGCAGCGCCTCGATGTTGACGCCCATCAGCGCCGCTGGGACCAGACCGAAGTACGACAGCACGGAGTAGCGGCCGCCGATGTCCGACGGGTTCAGGAAGCACCGCCGCAGCCCTCCGTCGGCTGCGAGCGACTCGAGCGGGCTGCCAGGGTCCGTCACGACGACGAATTGCGACGGCGAGGCGACCGCACGAAAGTGTTTGTAGTGCGACATCGTCTCGATCGTCCCACCGGACTTGGAGGAGACGACGAAGATCGTTTTCGAGACATCGATCGCGTTCTGCACCCCGAGCACGACATCGGGATGGGTCGAGTCGAGCACCGTCAGGCGCAACCCGCCGGGGATCTCACCGTACGACCGGCGAATCACCTCGGGGCCGAGTGACGAGCCGCCCATCCCGAGCAGGACCGCGTCGGTGAACCCCTCGGCGCGGACCTCCTCGGCAAAGCGCTGGAGGTCAGCGGCATGCTCGAGCATCGTCTCTGACACCGTCAGCCAGCCGAGGCGGTTCTCGATCTCGGGGATGCCCGGCCCACCCCACAACGACGGGTCGCGGCGCCACACCCGTTGGGCGACGTCCTGTTCGAGCGCGCGCGTGACGCGCTCGCCGACCGCCTCCTGAAGCTCGGCCGGCATCTGGGCGGCGATCGTCGGCGGGCGTCCGGTGATGACCGCGGCGCGTTGCGCGTCGATCCCTTCGAGCAGCCGGTTCATCGCGTCCTCGAATTGCTGCACGCCCTCGGTGAGCAGTTCGTCGGTGACCTGCTGCATCACGATCCCCGCATCGGCGAGCGCCGTCAGCGCCGGCTCGGGGTCGTGCTCGGCGGTCGGACCGCTGAGCACGCCGTGGTCGGCGACCGCCAGCAGCGTTGCCAGTGGCATCGTGTTGACGGTGTGCATCCCGACAAGCTCATCGACGTACTTCGTATCGGAGTACTGCGGGTTCTTCGTCCCCGTCGACGCCCACAGCGGCCGCTGCACGGCGGCGCCGGCCTGCCGCAGCGCCTCCCAGCGCGGACCGTCGAAGATCGTCTTGAAGCGGCGGTACGCCGCGCGTGCGTTGGCCACCGCCGCTGTGCCGGCGAGGTCCGCCCGCCCCAACGCCTCGAGCTGCTTGTCGGCCTTCGTGTCGACGCGCGAGACGAAGAACGAGGCCACCGAGTTGACCTCGAGCGACTTGCCCTCGGCCTGCCGGCGCTCCAGGCCGCGGAGGTACGCCTCGGCGACCTGCTCGTAGGCCTCGACTGCGAACAGCAGCGTGACGTTGACGTTGATCCCCTCGTAGATCGCCTGCTCGATCGCGGGGACGCCCTCCGGCGTACCGGGGATCTTGATCATCAGGTTGGGGCGATCGACGGCCTGCCAGAACCTCCGGGCGGCCTCGATCGTCCGCTCGGTCTCGTGCGCGATGTCAGGGGCGACCTCGAGCGAGACGAATCCGTCACGCCCGCCCGCCTCGCGGTGCACGTTCGAGAGCACGTCGGCGGCAAGCTGCACGTCACGGATCGCCAGGTGCTCGTAGATCGCCTGCGCATCGAGGTCCCGCTTGGCCAGCCCCTTCAGGTCCTCGTCGTAATCGCTTGATCCGAGGATCGCCTTTTCGAAGATCGACGGGTTCGCGGTGACCCCGCGCAGTGACTCTTGGGTGACCATGCGCTGGAGCTCGCCACCCTCGACCAGCGAGCGACGGATCTGGTCGAGCCAGACGCTCACACCCGCGGCGGTCAGCGCGGCAAGCCGCTCGTTGACCTCTGCTGCGGTGCTCATCCGATCAACCCCCTTCCGAGCTCCGCGACGCGCGCGGCCGTGATTCCGAAGTGTGCATAGACATCCTTGGCCGGACCGGACTCGCCGAACGTCTCCATGCCGACGAACACGCCGTCGGCGCCGATCCACCGATCCCATCCGAGCGGGCTCGCCGCTTCGACCGCGATCCGCGCTCGGCACGATGACGGCAGCACCAGCTCGCGATACGTCTCGTCAGCGTGCGTGAAGGTGTCCATGCACGGCATGCTCACCACGCGCACGCGCAGCTCCTCGAGCATGTCCGCAGCCTCGAGGCACAGCGACACCTCCGAGCCGGTGCCGATCAGGATCAGCTCTGGCTCGCCGCCGTCCGCGTCGCGCAGCACGTACGCGCCGCGCTCGATCGCGTCGTCGGGAACCGCGGCCGGGTCGAGGATCGGCAAGTTCTGCCGTGAGAGCGCGAACGCCGTCGGCGCCTCGTTCTGACGCAGCGCGAACCGCCACGCGAGTGCCGTTTCGTTCGCATCCGCAGGGCGCACGACGTTGAGCCGGGGCATCGCACGCAAGCCCGCGATCTGCTCGATCGGCTGGTGCGTCGGGCCGTCCTCGCCGAGACCGATCGAGTCGTGTGTGTAGACCCAGATCACCGGCAGTTTCATCAGCGCCGACAGCCGCACCGCGCCGCGCATGTAGTCGGAGAACGTGAGGAACGTCGCGCCGAACGCGCGGAAGCCGTGCAGGCCGAGGCCGTTGACGATCGCGCCCATGCCGTGCTCGCGGACGCCGAAGCGGAGGTTGCGCCCGGCGTAGGAGCCTTTCTGGACGTCGCCGCCGCCGGCGATGTCCGTGTTCGTCGAACTGGCGAGGTCGGCGGAGCCGCCGATCAGGTTCGGAACCGC
>Ga0335069_10016595_pt1 | contig 10266 bp, 8 predicted proteins | sample Lox_Sample_11_FD_206714 | JGI IMG/M metagenome (GOLD analysis project Ga0335069, IMG submission 206714) | Soil microbial communities from Loxahatchee National Wildlife Refuge, Florida, United States - Lox_Sample_1.1 | ecosystem: Environmental > Terrestrial > Soil > Wetlands | place: USA: Florida...
GATCACGGAGAGCGCGACGACGACGACGGTCGCCGGGCGCAGCATGGGAAGGACGATGTGCACGGTCTGGTTCCAGCGGCTCACGCCGTCGATCTCAGCCGCCTCGATCAGGTCGTGAGGGATGGAGGTGAGGCCCGCCAGGAAGATCACCATCGCAAGCCCGGTCTGCTGCCAGGACCAGGCGACGATCACGGAGCCGAGCGCCGTCGACGGTTCCGCCAGCCATGCGAAGTTGAAGCGGCGAACGCCCAGGATGGGCGCCAACGCCGAATCGATCAGCCCCCATCCAGGCTGGTAGATCCAGATCCAGATCTGTCCGACGACGATCGCCGACAGGCAAATCGGCAGATAGAAGATCGACTTGAAAATCTTCGAGCCGCGAAGGCCGGCGTTGAGCAGAAGGGCGAGCGCCAATCCGAGGAGCGTCGGCAGAAAGAGCGCCGCGACGATCCAGATGGCCGAATTCGTGGTGGCGCGAAAGAACTCCGGATCCGTGAAGATCTTCTGGAAGTTGGCGAGGCCGACGAATTTCGGATCCGAGGTCAGGCCGTTCCAGTCGGTGACGCTGTAGCGGAACGAATCCAGAAGCGGCCAGACGACGAAGACGCCGAACACGGCGAGCGTCGGCCCGAGGAGGATCACCCGCCAGAAGACGTTGCGCTGGCGATTTGTCACCGGTTCAGCTCGCTCCGAGAACCTGACGAGGGAGTCGGCCGCGGCCGGAAAGCTGATCAAGCCGCGAGCGGATCCGCTCGCGGCTTGATCGGATCCCTACTGCTTCTTGAAGGCGTCTGCGGCGCCGGCCTGGGTCTCGGTCAAGAGGCCGTCGATGTTGGAGGGATCGCTCAGGAACTTCGCGAACATGTTCAGCCCGACCTCCGCGACCGGGGGAGGCGTCGCAAGATCATAGTTGAAGACATAGGACGCGGCCGCCGTCACATAGCCGAGGGCCTTCTGCTGGACGGGCGTATAGGCCGCCTGGCCGACCTGGACGTTCGGCGAAAGCGCGCCTTGCGCCTTGGCCCAGTTGGCCTGCAGCGGCTCGCTTGTGATGATGAACTTGAGGAACGCGTGGGCCGCGTCAGGATGCGCGGCGTTCTTCGCCATGACGAAACCATCGACCGGGCCCACGGCCGAGGTGGCCACTTTCGGGTCGATCGTGGGGAAGGGGAAAACGTCGTAGTCCTGCACCGGCTTTAACCCGTTGCCGTTCCAGTACGCTGTGATCCAGGTGCCCATGAGCGTCATGGCGGCGTCGCCGCGACCGACCTGGTCCGCGGCGTCCGTCCAGTCGTTTGCGTTCGAGTTCGGCGCGAAGCAGCCGGCGTCGGCGAGACTCTTCCAGAGCGCCAACGCCTTCTTGACTTGGGGGTCAGTGTAGGACGCCTTTCCCGACATCAGGTCCGCGCGATACTGGGCCCCCGCGGTTCCGAGGAGAATATAATCGAACCAGAACTGAGCCGGCCAGCGGTTCTTCGCGCCGATCACGATCGGTTCGACGCCCTTCGCCTTCAGCGTCTTGCAGGCGGCGACGAGGTCGTCCCAGGTCTTCGGCGTCTCGGAGACTCCGGCGGACTTCATGACCTTCGGATTGTAGAACATGCCGGCGTAATGGAAGCCGATCGGGATGAGGTAGCGCTTGCCGTCGTAGATGGTGGCCGCTTCCGCGATCGGCTTCGCCACGACGGCCCCGAGATTGTCCTTCGCCCACATGTCGTCCAGGGTCGCGAGCTTTCCGGCGCTCACCATGAACTGGGTCCGCGCGCCGGCCCAGTAGCTGAAGACGTCAGGCAGCTTGTCTCCGGCGGCGCGGACCAGGATGCCGGTCTTGAAATCCTCATGGCCGATCGGGCTGTCGACGACGGTCGTGCCGGTCTCTTTCTTGAATTCATTGAAGAAGGCCTGGATGCCCGCGAGCCCGATGTTGCCGGTAAAGTAGTGCGAGACCGTCATCTCGCTGTCCGCGGCGGCCGCGGGGGAAACCGCCTGCGGGGATGCGGCGAGCACGGCCACGCTCACAGCAGCGCCGATGGCTCCGAACATTCTCATGCGCTTCCTCCCTGAGATGAGAGACCCAGGAGCGCCATTATGGCAATTCCTTCCCAGTCCTCTTGCGACTTTGTCTGGCACATGCTCATTAATGTCAATAATGTCGCCGCGAAAACGCGGTTCGGCCCGGTTCTGTTGCCGTAATGGCTACGCTCCGGCGCAGTCTTTGCCCATGGGGCAACTTGATACGAAGGCGCGACGGACGGAAGGGGTTGGATGCGGGTCGTTCAAACTCTGCAGCGCGGCTTGGCGGTCCTGGACTACATGGCGGCCAGCCGCGAGCCGCTTCGCGCGACGGACGTCGCGGAGCGGTTCGCCCTCGACAAGGCGAACGCGTCGCGCCTGCTGACGACCCTGCACGAGTCGGGCTGGGTGCGCCGCCGGGACGACAGACGCTACGTTCTCGGATCGAAATTCTTCGGTCATGAGCGAAACTCACTCGAGAGCGTGCTGGCGCTCCGCGAGCGCACCCATTCGCTCCTGGAGAGTCTCGTCGACATGTCAGGCGAGTGCGCGCACATGGCGGTCTGCGTGGGCGAAAAAGTCTGGTACCTGGACAAGGCGCCGTCGCCGCAGGTCTTGCGGGTCGATCACCCCGTCGGCGCGCTGGCGCCGCTCCACTGCACAGCGCTCGGCAAGGTCTTCCTCGCCTTCGGCGAACGGCCGCTGCCCCGTGACCGGGCGCGGTTCACCAGCCGGACGCTGACGGAGACCGAAGCGCTCGAGGCGAACCTCAACGAGGCGCGGCGCAACGGCTTCACGAGCGACGACGAGGAGTTCAGCGCGGGAGTCCGGTGCGTCGCCGCGCCCATCCGGCGATCCGACGGCGGCGCCGTCGCGGCCGTCGGCCTGTCGGGCCCGTCGGCGCGCGTCGACGCAAGACGTCTCAACGAGCTCGGCCTGATGCTGCGGGATCGTTGCCGGACGGTCGTTCCGGGGGAGGAGAGCGCATGAGAAAACGGCTTGACCAGGTGCGCGTCGGATTCATCGGCGCGGGGCGCATATCGGACCTGCACGCCATCGAATATCAGGCCAATCCGAACGCCGAGATCGTCGCAATCGCCGACGTCGACACGGAGCTGGCCGCCACACGCGCGCGGCTCTGGGGATGCCCGAACGCGCGGGTCTATTCGGACTATCGGGCGTTGCTCGACGACCCGCGCGTCGACGCCGTCGAGATTCTCCTGCCGCATCACTTGCACGCCGACGCCGCGATCGACGCTCTCGACGCGAACAAGCACGTCTCGCTGCAGAAGGTGATGACGCGCACGATCGAGGAGGCCGACAGGGTGGTCGCACGGGCGGACGCCTCGCCCGACCTCGCCTTCAAGGTGTTCGAGAATTTCATCTTCTATCCGCCGGTCATGAAGGCCAAGGAACTCGTCGACCAGGGCGCCATCGGCGATCCGCTCACCATCCGGATCAAGAGCAACGCCGGCAAGAGCCGCACCGCATGGAAGGTGCCGCCGGGAGCATGGGCCTGGCGGCAGGACAAGGCCGCCAACGGCGGCGGGCCCATCGCCTTCGACGACGGCCACCACAAGTTCGCGCTCGGGATGCACTTCATGGGCGAGCCCGAGGAGGCGCACGCCTGGATCGGCTCCACGACCGCCGCCGACGGATCGTGGCTCGACGCCCCCGCCATGATCTCGTGGAGGTTCGCCGGACAGCGCCTGGGGGTTCTCGAAATCGCGTATTCTCCGGACCTCGAAATCATCACCGAGCACTACGCTCAGGACGACCGCGTGGAGATCACGGGCACGCGCGGCGTCATCTGGATCAACCGCGGTCACGGCCGCACGGTCGACGGGCCGCCGCTCACGCTCTACGCCGACGGCAGGACGGAGAGCCTCGGCTTCCCCGACGCCGAGCTCGGTTGGCAGGCGAGCTTCGTCCATTCCGTGCGGCACTTCATCAACGCGCTGAGGACGGGCGAGCCGCCGGCGCTGACGGCCCGACAGGGGCGCGACGTGCTGCGTTTCACGCTGGCAGGGCAGTTGTCGGACCAATTGGGCCGCGCGGTGAAGGTTGCGGAGGTCGGCCGGGGGGCGAATGGCAGGCCATCGCCATGAGGCCGCAAGGAAACCCCGCCGCGGCCGCAGAGGAGGCCAGCCGGCGCGCCGCCGCCGTCGTGAAGGCCGGCGGAGTCGAGGCGGCGCTCGCCAGCGGCGCGCTTCCTGAGATCGTCACCGTTCCGCTCGTCGAGGCCCTGGTGTTGGGTCTCCTGAAGCAGGGCGTGCGCAAGTATCTCGCCATCTTCGGCCACGGCAACACCGCGCTCGCGGAAACGCTCCGGATCTATGAAGGGGCCGGCGCCACGCGCGCCTGGCAGTTTCGCAACGAGGTCGCGATGGCCCACGCCGCGACCCAGCTGTCCTGGCAGTACGGCGAGATCGCAGCGGTCGTCGCGTCCATCGGTCCGGGCGCCCTCCAGGCCTTCGCCGGGTCGCTCGCGGCCGCATCGAACGGGGTCGGCGTCTATCACATCTACGGCGACGAAACGACGCATGGCGAAGGCTACAACATGCAGCAGGCGCCGAAGCCCGAACAGGGGTCGTTCGGGCGCCTGACGGCGGTGATGGGTCGGAGCTATGTCTTGCATACGCCCGAGGCGTTGCGGGCAGCGCTGCGTCGCGGCGTCGCGACGGTCCGGCATCCGTATAGGCCCGGCCCGTTCTATCTGGCGCTGCCGATCAACACGCAGCCGGCCGTCGTCTCCGTCAATCTTGCCGCCCTGCCCGCGGCGTTCGAACCGCCGCCGGTGGCCATCGCAGAGCCGGCGATCTTCCGGGAGGCGGCGAGACTCATCGCCGAACACGATCGCGTCGTCATCAAAGTCGGCGGCGGGGGTCGGCGTTTCAGCGATCGCCTGCGCGCCCTCGCGGAGGCGGCCGGCGCCGCGGTCGTCCTGTCGCCGGGGTCGCTCGGCGTGCTTCCGGACGCGCATCCTCAGAACATGCATGTCGGCGGATCGAAAGGGTCGATCAGCGGCAATTTCGCGATGGAGAACGCGACGCTCCTCATCGCCGTCGGCACGCGCGCCGTTTGCCAGTCGGACTGCTCCGGCGTCGGGTATCCGAGCGCACGGGCGGTCATCAACCTGAACGGCGATCTCGACGATCTGATCCACTACAACAACACGCTCGCGATCCCCGGCGATATCGGCGCCAATCTGACGCGCCTGAACGCCGAGATCGCGGCCGCCGGCGAGCCTTCGGCGGAGAAGCAGGCGTGGCTCGCCGCTTGCCTCGCCAAGAAGGGCGAGTGGACGCAATTCAAGCGTTCCCGCTTCGAGGCGGCGGCCCCGACCGACGACGTCCATCAGCGGCGCGTGATGACCCAGCCTCACGCGGTGAAGGTCGCCGCCGACTTCGCGCGAGAGGTCGGGGCCGTGAAGCTGTTCGACGCCGGCGACGTCCAGGCCAACGGTTTCCAGATCGTCGAGGACGACCAGCCGTTCGAGACGTTCACCGAGACGGGCGCTTCCTACATGGGCTTTGCGGCCTCGGCGCTCATGGCGTCGGCGATCGCCGACCGGCCGCGCTATCCGATCGCGTTCTCCGGCGACGGCTCTTTCATGATGAACCCGCAGGTGCTTCTCGACGCCGCCGAGCACAGCCTCAGGGGCGCGCTCGTCATCTTCGACAATCGCCGGATGGCGGCGATCTCCGGCCTGCAGATGGCGCAGTATGGCGCGCAATTCCGGACGAGCGACGGGGTGGCGGTCGACTACGTCCGCATGGCGAGCGCCTTCCCCGGAGTGCTCGCGCTGTCGGGCGGCGATACGCCCGAGACGCTGCGTTACGCGCTGGCGGCGGCCTATGCTCACGACGGCCTCGCGGTCGTCCACGTTCCCGTCTATGCGGGGTCCGATCCTGTCGGCGGCCTCGGCGTCTACGGATCGTGGAACGTGGGCAGCTGGGTCGAGGACGTCGAGGACCGGTATCTTCACACGGCGATCTGAGAGCGGCCCCTCATGTACGAGCGATTTGGCGTCTTGGTGGACAACGCCTGGCGGCCCGCCGCCTCGGGGCGCACGCTCGACGTCATCTCGCCGGTGACCGAGGAGGTCGTGGGCGTGATCCCGGCTGGCGGCCCGGCGGACGCCGACGCGGTGATCGAGAGCGCTGCGAGAGGGTTCGCGGCCTGGCGCCGGACGGCCGCCTGGGATCGGGCGAAGACGCTCCGGCGGGCGAGCGAGTTGCTGCGCGAGCGCAACGAAGAGATTGCGCGACTCATCAGCGCCGAAACCGGCAAGCCGCTCGCGGAGTCGAGAGGCGAGACGACCGCCGCGGCGGACCAGTTCGAATGGTTCGGCGAGGAGGCAAGACGGGTCTACGGGCATACGATCCCGGGCCGGTCGCCTGAACAGCGGATGTCGGTGATCTACCAGCCTGTCGGCGTCTCTTTGGCGCTGTCGGCCTGGAACTTTCCCGCGCTTCTTCCCGCCCGCAAGATCGCCGCTGCGCTGGCCGCAGGCTGCTCCGTCATCGCGCGGCCGTCGTCCGAGGCGGCAGGCGCCTGTTTCGAGATCGGGCAGGCGTTGATCGACGCGGGAGCGCCTCCTGGCGCAATCGCGATCATCACCGGCTCGGCGGCGGAGCTCGTCGCTCATTTGATCGCCTCGCCCGTGGTTCGGAAGGTGTCGCTCACCGGCTCCGTCGCCGTCGGCAAGAAGGTGCTCGCGCAATGCGCCGAGGGCATGAAGCGCGCTTCGATGGAGCTCGGAGGCCATGCGCCCGCGATCGTGCACAGGGACGCCGACCCGGTCGGGAGCGCGCGCGCCCTCGCGATGGCGAAGTTCCGCAACGCCGGCCAGGTCTGCATTTCCCCGTCCCGGTTCTATGTCCACGCGAGCCTGCGCGACGCCTTCGAACAGGCCTTCGTCGACTCCGCCCGCGCCATTGTCGTGGGAGACGGGCTCAAGAGCGGTGTCGACATGGGGCCGATGATCCGGCCCGCCGCGCTCGACAGCGCGCTCGCGCTGATCGAGGACGCCGTCGGCAAGGGGGCTCGTCTGCTGTGCGGCGGCCGCCGTCCGGTTCATCTCAACACCGGCCATTTCATCGAGCCGACCGTGCTCGGCGACGTCCCCGACGACGCGAGGATCATGCGCGAGGAGCCGTTCGCTCCGGTCGCGCCGATCAGCGCCTTTCGCGACGAGGACGAGGCGCTGGCGCGCGCCAATTCGCTGCCCTACGGGCTCGCGGCCTATGTCTTCACGAACGACGCCGAGCGGGCGGCGAGGACGGCGGAGGGACTGGAAAGCGGAATGGTCGGCGTCAACGAGGTGCTTCTGGCGACGGCCGAGGCGCCGTTTGGCGGCGTCAAGGACAGCGGTTTCGGCCGGGAGGGGGGCGCGTTGGGCATTCTCGAGTATCTGGAGCCGAAGTACATCCGCCATCGATTGATGAAACAGCCTGAAGGAAAGCCATGAGCGGGAAGGGCTTGGCGCGCGGGCTCACCAACTACGGCGATCGCGACTTCGCCCTGTACCTGCGCAGGTCCTTTGCGAAGTCGATGGGCTATTCCGACGAGATGCTGGCCCGGCCGATCGTCGGGATCTGCTACACGCCGTCCGGCTTCAACAATTGCCACCGCCACTTTCCCGAGCTGCTCGACGCGGTCGCCCGCGGCGTCCTCGCCGAAGGCGCTTTGCCCCTGCCCTTTCCGGTGGTGTCGCTCGGCGAGGTGTTCCTCAGTCCGACGAGTCTCAAGTATCGCAACCTCATGGCGATGGACGTCGAGGAGATGATCCGCGCCCAGCCGATGGACGCCGTGGTCCTGATGGGCGGCTGCGACAAGACGGTTCCGGCGCAGCTCATGGGCGCCGTCTCGGCGAACATCCCATCGGTCATGCTGGTCGCGGGGCCGATGATGACCGGACGCCGCCGGGGGGAACGCCTCGGCGCCTGCACGGACTGCCGCCGGTTCTGGGCGGCCTACCGCAGCGGCGCCGTGTCGGCCGAAGAGATCGCCGAGGTCGAGGACGGACTCGCCGTGACGGCCGGGACCTGCGCCGTCATGGGCACCGCCAGCACGATGGCCTGCCTCGCCGAAGCGCTGGGCTTCGCGCTGCCGGACTCCGCCGCCGCTCCGGCTGTCCATGCGGACCGGCTGCGGATCGCAGAGGAGTCCGGCCGCGCCGCCGCGCGGCTCATCGCCAGGCCGGTGAGGCCGCGCGACCTGGTGACGCAGAAGTCGATCGAGAACGCGCTGCGGTCCCTCTTGGCTTTGTCAGGCTCGACCAACGCGGTCATCCATCTCACTGCGGTCGCCGGGCGCGCGGGAATCGACGTGACGCTCGAGGACTTGAACCGACTGTCTGAGGACACGCCCGTCCTCGTCGACCTGAAGCCGACGGGCGACAAATACATGGAGGATTTTCACGCGGGCGGCGGGATGTCGGCGGTGCTTTCCGAATTGGCGCCGCTTCTTCATCTCGATACGCCGACAGTGACAGGTGAGACGCTGGGCGAGCGTCTCGCGCAGGCCACGCGGCGATACGTGGACCGCGACGTCGTCCGCGCGCGGTCGGCGCCGCTCTCGCCGGAGGGCGGGCTGATCGGCCTCTCGGGGACGCTCGCCCCTCAGGGCGCCCTCCTCAAGCGCGCCGCGGCGACGCCCGCCCTCCTCGAGCATACCGGACGCGCGGTCGTCTTTTCGTCGCTCGAGGACCTCGCCGCCCGCATCGACGATCCGGCGCTGGATGTGACGAAGGACGACGTCCTGGTTCTCCAGAACGCCGGGCCCAAGAGTCCGTCCGCCATGCCAGAGGCCGGATATCTGCCCATTCCGAAGAAGCTGGCCCAGGCGGGCGTGAAAGACATGGTGCGGATATCCGACGCGCGCATGAGCGGCACGGCGTTCGGGACGGTGGTCCTGCATGTCACGCCGGAGGCGGCGGCCGGCGGCCCGCTCGCGCTCGTTCGCACCGGCGACCGGATTGCTCTCTCCGCGTCGCGGCGGACCCTGGATCTCCTGGTCGACGAAGCGGAGATGGCGCGCCGGCGCGCGGCCGAGCCGCCTCGCTCGCCGCCGTCCGGCCGGGGATACGACCTGCTTTACGCCTCGTCGGTGCTTCCGGCGACGAAAGGCTGCGACTTCGATTTTCTGCGCGGCGTTTAGAACTTCAGAAGGCGTTGGTACGGCGCCCCCGCTGGCGCGGTTCTTGGTGGCTGGTAGCCGACCAGGATGACCAAGATCAGCCAAAGCGGGTATCGCTTCCCGCCCGAGGTCAGCGAGCGATCTGGCTATACCTCCGCTTCACGGTCAGCCTGCGCGACGTCCAAGATTTTTTGGCCGAGCGTGGAGTGGCAATCTCTTACGAGACGGTTCGGCGACCAAGGCGGACAGGGGCAGGACGACGGCTGGAGTCGTTCAAGGTACAGGGACCGGAACGACCGGATTGGGCGTCGACCGCCGGTTCGACTGGCGCCAGCAACGAGACCGAACCGCCCGATCGCCGCCAGTCGGTCGACGCGACAGTCGCGCCAAATGCGGGCGTTCGGATTCGTTCGATTCGTGCCTGACGGGCGGCCCGTTGCTGACATAGCGACCGAACACGGTGTCGGGAACATCCAGGTCGCGAGGCGTTGACGGTCGCGGCAAGAAGGCGCCGCGCACGAGATTGTTCCGTGGCGGTTGCCAATACCCACGCCGTTGTTTAGGCCAAAGAGGGGACCGAGCGAGGTGAGCGTGAGCCTCCGACGCAAGAAGAGAAGCCGCACAGGCCGCACGGCGACCGCCGCCATGGCGAACCATTCGAGGTTCGCCAGGATCATCGTCGCCATTTCGCTCGCCCTCCAGCTCGTGTTTGCGCCCACGCACAATGCGTCCGCGGCGGCGACGCAGCCGTCGAACGCCGCCATCGTCGCCGACCTCAAGGCGATTTTTGGCGACGCGACGGCTCTTTGCGCGCATAGCGACGACAGGAATGGGCCAGCGTCTCCGAGCGGCGACTGCGGCGACCATTGTCCCTTCTGCCGGTTCGCCGCGCAGGATTTTGCGCTGATCATTCCGCAAGATCCGGGTCTTCCCGCGCCTCTCGCCGGCTTGGTGGACGTCGTCGCGGGCGAGCGCCAGGACGCCGTGGTTCGGGCTCAGCCCACACGTCACAACTGCGCGCGGGCGCCGCCGTCAGCGGCCTGAGGTCGATCTGCGCCGCATCCGGTCCGGGCCCGCGGCTGCAATCCATCAATCCGAGGGTCGCCGCAC
>Ga0335069_10016596_pt1 | contig 10266 bp, 11 predicted proteins | sample Lox_Sample_11_FD_206714 | JGI IMG/M metagenome (GOLD analysis project Ga0335069, IMG submission 206714) | Soil microbial communities from Loxahatchee National Wildlife Refuge, Florida, United States - Lox_Sample_1.1 | ecosystem: Environmental > Terrestrial > Soil > Wetlands | place: USA...
TTGGCGAGCGCGACCACCGAAAGCCCAATCAGCACCAGCATTTGAATGGACAGTAGAAGGTACAGCAGCCTGGCCGAGACCTCGATGCCGCGATAGCAGACATAGGTCATCATCACAATCAAGATGGCACCCGCGACCGTCGAGCAGAACCTGCTGTTGGCCAGGCTCGCGAGCGAATGCCAGCCCAGGTCGCCGGCGAACCTGAACGAGTACGCCCCGGCGATCTCGACCAGGTTGGCCATCACAATAATCTCCGCGGCGACGATGCCCCAGCCGCCGAGCCATCCGACGATGGGTCCAAATGCCCGCGACGCCCACGTGAACGTGGTGCCGCAGTCCGGTTCGGCCTTGTTGAGTTCCTGGTAGGCGACGGCGATCAAGTACATCGGGATGAATGAAATGAGAACGACGGCCGGGGCTTTGACGCCGGAGAGCAGTCCACTGCCACTGGCCACGATGAGACCCAATGTCGCGGCAAGGCTGTAGGCCGGTGCCATGGACGCCAAGCCGACCACGACGCCGGAGAGCAGGCCGAGCGCGCCACCCCTGAGGCCTTTGCTCTTGACGGTCGTCAACGCGGCCTCGGTGTCCCGACCGGTCGTGACCTCACCTTTGTTCATCGCGCCCTATGCTTGAGCACGTCGTTGAGGGTCACCGTTTGCAAGTCGCGGCTGTGGATGATGTCGAGTAGCTGGAAGCTTGGCGTGGCTCAACGCAATTTGCCTGGGCCGCAACGATGTTGCGCCGCGCCAAGCCGGCGTCGCTGATGGGGAAAATGCCGTCTTTTCGTTGTGCGGCTTTTCGCATCGGACTCGCTGATTCTCGTGCAGCGAACGAACACTACCGCTGGCTACAGCGGCCGTTGTTTACTCCTTGTCGCCGCTCGGTTTGCTGCCCACCGCCTCACTGGCGCTGCGCACCACGCTGCGCAGAAACTCCAAACGAGTTGTGACAAGCGAGTCGGCCAGATCCAAGGCGGCGTCGACGATGGTCTTACGCAGCGCCGGATCGACCAGCGCGGGCGTCGCCTCATCGACGGTGTCAACGAACTTGCGCACCGCGGCGATCGCGGCCCGCCGTCCGGCTTCAACCGATTCGAGCACCTCATCGGACAGGCCCGCTGCCCGTTCCACCACGGTCTTTTTCTCAGTGCTTGTCATGGTCGCGCTCCTAGGTTGGATTCAGAGAGGGTGTTGAACGCAGCGACGTCAGATTGCACTTCGAACTGGGACGTGTCATAGGGCCGATGGTCACCTTTCCGCGGATTCGGGTAGTGGTCGAAGCTGAATGACCGCAGGGCCTTGGGACTTCGGACCCTAGCGGGGGCCGACTCGTTATGGTCCGATCGAAAGCTACTTCCCTGAGACCTGCTGAGGAGGGAACACGATGCGTGCCGTGCGGACTCGCCGACAGCCTCAGTCGCCAGCCTCCGATCGGAAGGCTTCCCAAGCGGCGAGTAGGGATTACGACGACAACCGACGGCGGATTGAGGAGCCGTTGGACGAAATGTTGGCCGGCAGGGACCTGGCCGCCCGTTGGGCTGATATCGACGATTCCGAGGAATCGGGCATGGAGCGCGCGGTTGAGCTGGCCGGCGGCGATGTCATCGGCGAAGACATCTTCGTACCGATCGCCCCAAAGCAAGCAAACGAGTTCACATGCTCGAGCTGCTTTCTCATCCACCACATGAGCCGTCTGGCGAGCTCGCACGGCGGTCGGCGGATCTGCACCGACTGCGCATAGCGATGGGGGGTGGACGGCCAGAGTTGACACACGGTGCGGCCACCAGGCATCCAAGAATTTTCGTCAGGTCGCGGAGGCCGCGGGACATTTGAATACCTAACTAACACCTCGTGGGAGCGGCGACCGTTCCGGGGCTGGTGTGGCTGTCCAATCCGGTGGATGTCACACGCAATGTTCGCCGTGCTTACCGTCGCGCGGTGGCGATCACTGCCACTTGAGATCTTCGTCAAGCTGTTGGGCGCGTTCGTCGCGCTCGCCCGCGGCGCGGGTATCGATCGTGACCTCTTGCCAGTATGCCGGACTGTAGAGGTGAATATCCTTGCCGCTGCTGACCTTTAACACACCGCCGGTGAGCACTTCATAGGTGGCGCCATCCGGATATTCGTCATCTTCGTCGTGGCCGTCAATTTGGATCCACATTTTCATGTCGCAAAAATCCTCCGCATGGGCCGATCGAAGTCTTGAGGCTACCGCCGCGGCGGCGAACGGGGAGTCGGAGGTCCTGCGCATCCGTGGTCAGGAGTCCCGATAATAGGGTCTTTAGCCTGCTGACCGGCGGCCGTGGTGCGCTCCATGCTGTACCTAGCCATAAGGTGTACCGGCTTAGTTTGGCGGGATTGCGCGATGCGTTCGAATGACGTTGCGGCCGAGGCGCTGCAGGAACTGGCCGATCTGATCGCCATCTCCGGCGGCGACCCCTACCGGGTGCGTGCGTATGAGAAGGCGGCCCGCTCCGTCGCGGGACACCCCATTGAGCTGGACACTCTGGACCGCAAAGGTTTGATGGCGATCCCGGCGGTCGGTGCGCACACCGCCGAAAAGCTGCTCGAGTTACGCCAGACCGGCCGCATCACCGCTCTCGAGGAACTGCACGCCCAGTTGCCCGCCGGTCTGCGCGCGCTGCTGGGAATCCCCGGGCTCGGGCCCAAGCGGGCCCATCAGGTGTATGTGGAGCTGGGCATTTCGTCGATGCCCGAGCTGCTCGACGCGCTGCACGACGAACAGCTGCGCAACCTGAAGGGCTGGGGTGAGACCAGCGAACGCAACCTGGCCCGCGCGATACGCCAGATGCAGGAGGTCGGCGGGCGCATCCCGCTGGCGATCGCCCTGGACATCGCCGAGGATCTGGTCGCGCGCATTGCCGCACTGCCCCACGTCAGCCGGGTGGACTATGCGGGATCCTTGCGGCGGATGCGCGACACGGTCGGCGACATCGACCTGCTGGTGGCCGCCGACGAGGATCCGGCGTCGATCATGGACCACTTCTGCACCATGCCGTTGGTGGATCGTGTGTTGGCACACGGCCCGACGAAATCTTCGGTGGTGACCACGAAGGGCATCCAGGTGGACCTGCGGGTTGTGCCCGCGAATGTCTGGGGTGCGGCCCTGCAATACTTCACCGGGTCGAAAGCTCACAACATCCGTGTCCGCGAATTGGCCGTCCGGGCCGGGCTGAAGCTGTCCGAGTACGGACTGTTCCGGGTCGATACCAACAAGCTCCTGGCATCGACGGACGAAGCCGAGATCTACGGCACGCTCGGGCTGCCGTGGATCCCCCCGGTTTTGCGCGAAGACCGCGGCGAAGTCGAAGCCGCACTGGCTGGTCACCTCCCCGACCTGGTGCAGGTGGCCGACATTCTCGGCGACCTGCATGTGCACACCAATCTGACCGACGGCATTGCCAGCCTGGATGACATGGTCGCGGCCGCAGCGCGCCGCGGATATCGTTACTGCGCCATAACCGATCACGCCACAGAACTGGCGATGCAACGGATGACAATCGACAAGGCGCTCAAACAGCGCAGCAAGCTGCCCGAGCTGTCTCGGCGTCATGGCATCGAGTTGTTGCACGGCTCCGAACTCAACATCGCCGCCGACGGTTCCCTGGACTGGGACGACGACTTTTTGGCCGGCTTCGACGTCCTGGTTGCTTCCGTGCACTCCGATTTCGACCAGACCCCCGAGGAGATGACCCGGCGTCTGATCACCGCGATCGAGCACCCCTACGTCAACATCATCGGCCATCCGACCACACGCGTCGTGGCTCGTCGTCCGCCGATCGAGTTCGACGTCGACGCAGTGTTCGCCGCGGCCGCGCGCACCCATACCGCCTTGGAAATCAACTCTTTTCCCGACCGGCTGGATCTCAGCGACGAACTCGTGCGTCGTGCCCGCGAGTACGGGGTTGTGTTCGCCATCGATACCGACGCCCACGCCGTCCCGCACCTGGACTACATCCGCTACGGTGTCGCGGTCGCGCAGCGCGGCTGGGTATCGGCCGGCGAGGTGATCAACACCTGGCCGCTGGACCGGCTCCGCGCGTTCCTGGGAAAGGGGCGCCACTTGTCCACCGCGCACCGGCGCGCCGCCTCCCGCCGTCATTGAGCAGGCGGGAAGCTCTGCGGCGACGAACGACCATCGGGAAATGGGACTTCGGTCTCTACCGGTCCGCCGCACACCGTCGAAAGATCAGCCGCATGGCCATGAAGGTTGTGACCACGTCGTCAAGTAGCACACTTGCCGCAGCCGCTCGGTTCTGATCAGCTTTGCAACCGCTTCAGAAGGGATCGCACCGTGAAGCCCCAAGTAGGCACCGACCGCCGGGATCCTCGCCGCAGCGGCCAGCGCAGTCTCGGCGCTGCCGAAGGCGTGCTGGTTGCCCTTCGCCACTGCAGCCTCGACGAGGCGTTCGCCGACATAGTGCAAACGGCCAAACGGCACAGTGTGGCCCCCTTGGAGTTGGCCGATGCGCTCGTGGCGATCGCCGAAAACGATGTGACGTGTGACTTAAATGACGCGCTCACCGCGGTCGTTGACCGAGCCTGGGGCACCTTGTTGGCCAGCGGGCCGAGCAACGACTGTGACTGCTACCGGGCGCAACAACCGCCGGGGACGGCAACGCATCCGGCCGGAAACTCGAACTGATGGGATTCGAATCGTGATCAAGCCGATTTCGCAAGCCGATGAAGCTGACGTCGCTGGGCAACCTCGGCCGGTCGACGATGACATCGAGACGCTGTCGGTTTCGAGTCACGGCAGCGGTGCCGCCGCGGCGTTGGCCGACAGGGGCTTCTGGCCGGTCTGGCAATCCAATTCGCTGGGAACCCAACGCTCTTTCATCGACGACATGGCGTCGCTCAACGGGCCATATCGACCGAATTGGTGACGATGCGATGCCCGCTCGCAGCGCACACTCGGGTGTCGTGGTCGGAGTAGACGGATCACCGTCATCAACGACGGCCGCGAAGTGGGCCGCGCGTGAGGCGATCATGCGCAACGTTGGACTAACCGTCGTACATGTCTCAAACCCCGCCTGGCCCGGCGTCCCCGTCCCGGCTGCGCTCTCCCGATTGCACGAAGAGGAGGCCCGCAGGGTCATCGCCGACGCGGTTCAGGTCGTCGAAAGCGTCGTGCGGGAGGGCGATCGACCAGAGATCGACAGCGAACTGGCGTGTGGGCCGCCCGTACCGACCCTGATCGACCTGTCTGAAGAGGCGTACATGGTGGTGGTCGGGTGCCGCGGACAAGTTGCGCCGGAGCGGATCTTGCTCGGCTCGGTCAGCACCGGATTGATCCATCATGCTCACTGCCCGGTCGCCGTGATTCACCGGGAGGCCCCAATTCCGCTGGGGCCCTCGAAGTTACCGGTGTTGGTCGGCATCGACGGGTCGAGGGCATCCGAGCTGGCCACCGCAATTGCCTTCGACGAGGCCTCTTTCCGCGGTGTGGACCTACTGGCCGTACACGCGTGGACTGATTCGGACACCTCGGGCGTGCTGAGCAAGGAATGGTCGGCGCTGCAATCGAGGGCAGCGGAAATTCTGGCGGAGCGCCTGGCCGGCTGGCAGGAACGCTATCCCGACGTTACCGTTCACCGCCGGCTGGTGTTCGACCGCCCAGCGTGCCACCTCCTCGAGGAATCCGAGTCTGCCCAACTTGTCGTGGTCGGCAGCCATGGCCGGGGCGGATTCCCGGGAATGTCGCTCGGATCGGTGGGCGCCGCCGTGGCACACGCAGCCCGTATCCCGGTGATCGTCGCCCGCCGCGACTGACGCGTTGCCTGGCGGACTTACCCGTTCGCTATTCTTCGTCTTCGACGACGTAAACCTCGTCTTCGATGATGTGAACCGCGGCTTCCTCGGCAGATGCTGCGCCTCCGCTGATACCGACGTCCTCAGCGACCAATTCCGCCTCGGCGTCTTCGCCAAATCCCTGGTCCGGGGCGACAAGCCGACCGGCTCGGGCTCGGCCAACCTCGCGTCCCTGGGGAAATTCGGCTTCGCGCTCGGCTTCGTCGGAGCGTTGCCGCTCGGCTTCATCGAACAGGACATCAATTCGCGCGGCCGGATCAGGCTCTTCCTCCACAAGCAGCTGGTCCATGGTTTCGGACGGCCCGAAGGCGCCGGGCCCATACGGCCGTTCGGGGGGCGAATAGCCCTCGTCGAGCATGTCGTCCATGCCACGGTCGATAAGGGTGTCCTCTGGCTGAAGCTGATTCTCGTCCTCGCCGCTGTATTCGCCCGCCGCAGGGCCGGCCTCATAGTGAGTGCTCATGATCTGCTCGCCACCTCATGGTCGATATGCGCCAAGTCGCGGGCCGTGGTCATTGTTTACTCCCTGATTCTGACGGTGCCGCGGTAATCGCCGCGTGGGCAGTCCAAACATAAGGATGGCAATTTCGCCCGCCTAGGGCCATTCGTCCTTTCCGCCGACGACGTTGGCTGATCGAGGCCAGGCGGCCCGGAAAGTCGCGGCTTCGCCCCGGAATGACTTACTGCGGCCCATCGAGGACTTTCGGCCCCTCGGCCCGACGCCGCGCCGGTGCGATGGTCGAGATTGGTCGGCCCGAAGCGGCATGCGCGTTGCCAATTTGGACCCTGTGCGGCGACGGAAAGGATGCCCGATGACCGTTCTGCGAATCGTCTCCGGTAGCGCCAACCCGGCTCTGGCCAACGCCATCGCGAACTATCTGGGAGTCGAGTCCGATGGCTGCTTCGTGCAGCGATTTCCCGACGGGGAGCTCCGTCCTGCCGTCGAAAACGTCTGTGGCGCAGATGTATACGTCATCCAGCCGACATCGCCACCGGTCAACGAGCACGTCGTCGAACTGCTGTTGTTGCTCGACGCGTGCCGTCGGGACCGCGCAGCGCGGGTCACCGCGGTGGTGCCGTACTTCGGCTACGCCCGCCAGGATCGACGCACCGGGGCGGGTCAGGCCGTCGGATCAGCAGTCATCGCCGATGCGATCGGCGCCGCGGGCGCCGACCGGCTCGTTGTTGTCGACCCGCACACACCCACGCTGGAAGCCTTATGCCGCATCCCGGTGGAAACACTGTCCGCCGTCCCCGCCCTGTCCGGTGAGCTCGCCGCCGAGCTGGAGGAGGGGGCGGTGGTCGTCGCCCCCGACCTGGGTGCGGTCAAGCTCGCCGAACGGTATGCGGCGGTGCTGCGCGGCCCGGTTGCGGTGGTGCGCAAACAGCGCGAAAGCGGCACGGCCGTCACCGCATTGGACATCGCCGGAGACGTGCGCGGCCGCGCGGTGGTGATCATCGACGACATGATCACCACCGGGGCCACGATTGAAGCGGCGGTCGAACTGCTGCGCGTGCGCGGCGCTGCACCGCACGCCGTCGTGGCCGCGACGCACGGGCTCTTGGTCCACGCCGCCGTCAGCCGCCTGCGTGAGCTTGAACTGCGTTACGTGCTCGTTGCCGACACCGTCGCGGTCAAGGCTTCGGGCACCTTCATCCGCGTGTGCTCGATCGCGCCGATGCTGGCTGAGGCGATCGCCTGTCTGCACGCTGACAAACCCCTGCAGAAACCACTCATCAGCTCGCCGTGAGCGAGACGATTCGGGGTGCTGCCCACTTCGGCTAAACCCGTGCCTCACCGGGTCAGCCCGATCCCATGAATCTCTACGCGTCTTGCGTGCACCGTCGCCTGCGCGCCGAACTGGGTGACCAGCCAAAGGTTGCTCGCGAGATGCGCGGTCGCACGCGGCACGGTGTAGCTCGACATCCCGCGAGCCAACGCGCAGAACAGCACGAGCTGATCGGCCAGATGACGGTCCACGGTCGCTCCGCTGCGGACGTCCTCGAGGAAAGTCGCGGCGACGAAGCGGCCGATCTGCTCCGATGATCGGCCACGCTTGCCCGCTCGGTCGGCGCCGAACCGGCCTCCGGTACTGCTCTTCGCCCATATCGCCAGGCAGGCGCCCGCGTGTACGGCGGTGGCATCGTCCACGCGGTCGACGGTGCATGTCATGCCCGCGCCGCGGATCTCCGCCTCGCACGTGGCTGCCATGCGCTCGCTAACCTGTTGTGCTGCCAGGTGGCTGGCTAAGGCGATGCCACCCACGTCGCAGACCCGACCGGCGGCGCCGAGCACCAATCCGTCGAGTCCGGCACGCCCGGGTATCACGGTCATCTCGATGACGCCGCCGCCGCCCGGCACGTAGCCCGGGCGGATGACGTCCAGTGACAGGTCCGCCCCCATCGAACGGACCAGCGGCGCCAGCACCCGTTGCATGTGGAACGGCGAGGGGGCGAAGTCTTGAAACAGTCCACCGGTGATTCGCGCTTGTACGGGCGCGGAGGAAAAGCATGCCACCGGCAGCACGCTCAGGGCCAACATGGTCGCCGAGCCCGCGGTCCCGATGTCCCATTCGAAGCTCCCGCCCCGGATCTTCGACCCCGGGATGAAGTCGATTGTGCGGCTGCCGACTTCGACACCATCGACTGTGGCCCCGCAGAGTTCCGCGCAGGCATGCACGCCGGTCACGTGCTGCGGTCGCAGCCCGGGCTTGCTCCGTCGCTCTCGCGCATTGATGATGCGGACGGGCTTGCCGCACAGTGCTGCCAGCGCCACCGCGTAGCGGACGATTGTCCCGCTGCCTGACATCTGCGAGCCATCGATGGTGACCACAAGCGACCCGATTATGGCTCGGTGATCCTGTTTTCGACGCATTTGATGAATCCGCTTGCGACGTGCCCGGTGACGTCGATGCGCTGCTCGCGGCCCGCGAGCGACCCTGCGAATCCACCTCGCTCACGGTCGGTGCAGTTGGTCGTCCGCTGCGCCTCGATAAGGAAGCCCAGCGCGCTGGTGATAGATCGCCGGTAGGCGGCAGTGCGGGGATCCCTGGTCGCCGCCGCCATGGCGTACGTGTCGGCGAGCCCTTCGAGCCCGCACGCCACCTCTACGCATGCCTGCTCTTCTGGCCTGCGCGCCAGCCGATCGTAGAAGCCACTTTCGACAATTCGGTCCTGGAGCTCGAACAGGAAGTCGCGGACGAAATCTTTGACCTCCGGCCTCGACGTAGCCGCACAAAGCGCCCTGCCGGCTTGTGACTGCCAGTTCGCAAAGAAGACCACGAGATCGGGGTCGAGGAGCCCGCGGTCGTAGTAGCCGCGCTTGTAGTGGCCGAACCCGCGTTCCACGCTATGCAGATAGCGGGCATCCCCGGTCAACCGGTAAGCCTCCAGCAGCGCGAGCATCGCCTCGGCGGGGTAGAGTTCCTCGCCGGCATCCGGCGCGGCACCGAAGAAGACCTGGTACGAACCGTCTTCTCTCTGCTGGCGAACGATGCCGTCGGCGAGTGGTGTGAGCCGCCGTGCTCTGTCGGGAAGATCCGAACGGGCCAGGGCCAAAGCCAGAAAAGCGTTATGCGCGATGGACGAGGACTCTCTTTCAGGCGCCACGATCGCATAGCCGTCACGCCCGATGACAAGTCGATCGAAGTGCGCGAGCGAGCGCCGGATCAGATCCGACAGGTCGTCGCGGCCGAGAAATGCGCTCAGAACTTCCATGTCCCACACCGAGGCGATGTCGCGGATGGGTTCGCCGTCGCCGATCGCGAGATCGCTCCGCGGGTCGTAGAGGTACAGCAGCCGGCCCGTGCGCGGGTCGACCATCCCCTTGTACCAGTCGAACATCAGCTTGAGGCGATCAACGAGTCTGCCTGCGTGTTTCATGTCGTCAGCGACGCCGGGTGTGACGTGTCGCCATTCGGGAGCCCTGCTCGGCTCCCGAATGGCGAGTATGTGAAGTTAGCTGGCTTGTACCGCGATGTGCTTTTCTGCGGCCGCCGCCGGAGCCTGCTGGGGGACGGCCACGTCCACGGTCAGGATGCCCTTGTCGTAGGTCGCTTTGATGTCGTCCTCGTCAGCGCCGGCCGGCAGGGTGACCGAACGGGTGAATGAGCCGTAGGAGAACTCCGAACGTCCTTTGCTGTCCTTCTTCTCGCCGCGTTCGGCCGTGATGGTCAATCGTCCGTCGCGCACCGTGATGTCGATGTCCTTGGCCGGATCGATGCCGGGCAGTTCGGCACGCAACACGTAGTGGCCGTCTTGCATGTCATCCTCGAGCCGGATCATATGGCCCGGACGCAGACTCGCCAGTGACGGGAAACCGGTCCATAGATCCGACCAGTCCGGCCTCCAGGAGCGATGTTGGTGATGCGCGGGGAAATTGGGCACGATCCCTCCTTCGGTTTGGGTTGCTATTGAATACCCCTTCGATCTT
>Ga0335069_10016597_pt1 | contig 10266 bp, 6 predicted proteins | sample Lox_Sample_11_FD_206714 | JGI IMG/M metagenome (GOLD analysis project Ga0335069, IMG submission 206714) | Soil microbial communities from Loxahatchee National Wildlife Refuge, Florida, United States - Lox_Sample_1.1 | ecosystem: Environmental > Terrestrial > Soil > Wetlands | place: USA: Florida...
ATACCCCGCGCCTTTATGACGTTCCCCCAGAAATATTGACCTCCTGCTCCCGGGGTGTAGCCGCCTTCGGTGGTGAAGACGTTGCCGGCGGCATCGACAATCAGGTCGTAATAGACGTCATAACCGGTCGGATCCAGCCAGTTGTTAAACCAATAATCACGGGTATCGTCGAGCACCGACATTTGCCAGCCGTTGTCCGACGGTGACAACGAAAAAATCGTTGCATACTTGTTCCACAGGCACCCGGCTGGGCAAATGTATACGTCGTAGGGATCGATACCGTAGAGTTTGCCGGAGCTTTCCTGAACCAGGATGGGGACGCAGTCGTAGTAGCTGGTGCAAGGGGCGAAACCTGCGATCTCCTGATACGTCCACCCCTGTCCGGAGGGCGCAAGCTGGAAGATTCCTCCACCACCATGCGAGGGGTACGCATAGAACGTCGATCCGTACAGATTGCCGTCATGACCCATCAGCAGTGCGTTGGGTCCATCGCCGTCGTTCGCAGTGAAGCTGTAAATGACATGCCCGGTCCAGCCGCCGTTGGAAGGCGTGAGCTCATAGACCGTGCCGTGCCCGTAAGCGCCGCCGTTCAGCGTTGTGCCGTAGAGATTGCCGGCCCGGTCGAAGACGAGATTCCCATTTGGCTTCCACCCATCGGGGTCTCCTGTGAACTGATACACGACTGTCTGGGTCCAACTGCACAACGCGGTGAGGCAGACCGTCGGCGACGGTCGCAGCTTGTAGACCACGCCGCAGTAGTCGGTGCCGGAGCTGCCGCAATTTTGCAGACCGCCGTCGGCCGTTCCGTAAACTGCCCCTTCCGGACCAATGATGCCCGGCAAAGGATTCTGCCCGCCGGCGCCGCCCGTGAAGCTGTATAGCGGATCGAAGATCCAGTTGTCGGCGATCGATGTGAGCTTGAAGTCCAACCCGAATCCGTCGCTGCCGCCGAAACCACTCGCGCCGTAAAGGTTCCCCGCCTGATCAAAGGCCAGCCCGGGAGCCGGCGATGGACCGCTCCTCGCGAAGTCGTGGACGATGGTGAAGCTGTCGCGCGGGACATCGTGCACACATTCGGGTGGGCAGTCGAATTGGCAGCCATTCGTATTGCCGGTAATGGTGAATGCCTCGGACGGAATGGTGCCGATCGAGGTCTGTTCGGCCAGCGAGGGGCAACCTGAAGATTCGCATCCGGCGCCCGAGTTCTCGTCCCAGTACAGCGGGCTGCCGTCGTTTACGACCGCATTCTGCAGATTCACCCAGTAGGTGCCGCTGTTGAGACTTGGCCCATTGAAGCCGGCGGAGGTCTCGACACAGATGTTGTAGTCGTACTGATTGATGCTGCAGTCGCTCTGGGTGAAGCTCACCACGCCATCGAAGTAGGTGGTGCCGCCGAACTCCGACGAGGTGATAGAGATCTCCACCGATTGCGCGACGTCGCCGGGGAACAGCCACGCGCCAAACGTAAGTCCAGTGACCGTAGCTCCATTTGTGCCTGTCACAGTAAAGGTGTCGCTCACCGCGAAACCGTAGTTGATGGCCCAGCCGTCGGTGGCTCCCTTGATGGGGCCGTTGTCATAGATCTCGTTTTGCTGCGGCAGCCAGCCGCGCCCGCTTCGCCAATCAGTCGGCTTCTTGTAGCTCGCACTTGGCTGGGCGGTATGACGAACCCGCGATGCGCCACGTGCCAGCCTAGCGGCGAACTGCGTCATGGTCGCGGCCTGGCGCGCCGTCGGCGGGACGGAATTCTGCGCCGCCGCCGCGAGGCTCAGCGCCAGCAGAATCAGAATGAACGTGATAGCGAGTATCGAAATGCTGCGATTGCGAGTCGCGCATAGATCCGCGGATTGAGCCTGTGCCTTACTATGCATGGGAGTCGCCCTCCTGAATCTCGGCTTGAAAGCGAAGCAGGGCCCGGGGCCAAGGAGCGCAGTTAGAACTCGGGAAGAAAATGTGGGAGAGATTACGTCCGCGCGGCCGCAATGTCAAGCGTGCGGAAACGCTGGTAGTAAGCGGTCTGAATTCGAGCCGAACTTACTGGGTGGAGCACGCCTCAGTGCATGTCACGGCTTAACCCGACTCGCGCCCTAGCGCCTGAGATAACCGCTAGTCTTACCTCAGCGGCCAAAGCCGAAATTCACTCGAAGAGTAAACTGCACGCCTGAAGGCGTGGTCCACCTGACGTCATCCGGTTCCGAATTTCAAACTGCGCCATTACCGGAACCCTTCACCCCTTTCCTCCGGCACTCGTCAGAATTGCACATCGCTACTTACGTTCTGTCTGTGACTTGCGTCGCACGAGGGCGTGACGGCACGGCCGGTTTGCGTCCTGGCGCAGCTTGCTGCATCTATATGTTTGCTGGGATGGTAGGATAAAAACTAGGCCCCAAATAACCTGACGGGGCGGTACAAGTCCCGCGGGAGGAAGAATGGCAAGTAACGCAATTGTTGAAGTGACAGACGCGAATTTCGACCAGTTGGTGCTGCAGTCCGACCAGCCGGTGATCGTGGATTTCTGGGCTACCTGGTGTGGCCCCTGTCGCGCGCTGGCGCCGATCGTCGATGAAGTAGCGCAGAACTACAATGGCCGGGTCAAGGTCGGCAAGATGGACGTCGACAAGAACGCAGCCACGCCACAGCGCTACGGCGTGCGCGGAATTCCCACGCTGCTGGTGTTCAAAGGCGGCCAGGTGAAGGAGCAGATCGTGGGCTACGTCTCGCGGGACGTCATCGAGAAAGCTCTGGACAAGAACCTGTAGCTGCCGGAATGGATTTCAAGGGCGCGGCCTCAAGCCGCGCCTTTTGTTTGCCGCCGGAAATCGTTCACCACGGAAGCACGGAATTCACGGAATTTATGAATTTGTTTTTTCCGTGAATTCCGTGCTTCCGTGGTGAATTTCCGCTTGGACCCAGGTCTCGAAAGTCGGCGAGACCTGGGGCGCCCGTTTGGACTCACTGTCTGGCGAATCAGAGTCGCTATTGAACGGGTCCAACCCCCCTTCCATTACCCCAGTCGCGCGAATTCGGCAGCGGCGTCATGGTAGCCGGCGCGCTGTGCGTGTTGGGCGACACCGTCTTGGCGGCCGGGCTGGTGGTCGCGCTGGGCTGGGTCTTCGACGCGCTGGAAGCGGTGGTGGCTGGGATGGGCGTGTGGCTCGTGCCACGACCTAATGTCCAGGCACTGGGGGACCGCGCGCCCGGAGCTGTGCCGCCGGTGGATAGCCGCCCGCGCTGGGCAAAGCTCATCCCGCTCAGCAAACCGAGCAGCGTTAAACAAGCAATCAACTTCCACAGATTCATGGTCGTTCCTCCTCGGTGCCATGACTCTGGCTCATTGCTTGCGTACGGCGCCCGGCGAGCACAGGGTTCGGCACCGCGGCAGAAGAATGCAATGTGAATGCCACGCTGCCGGAATCGTGGATTGTATGACTTAGCACGCAGGGCACGGGAAAACTTTTCCGCAACCGGGAACTTTGTCTCTGATAGGAAAGCTACGCTTATCGGCACGGCGAAATGCGGGTGAGGGTTTTCAGCAATGCGCGGGACGACGGATTTCAGCAATGGCGGACGAGGGATTTCAAGAGCGTGCGGGACGACAGATTTCAGCCACGCGCGGGATGAGGAAAGTGATTAGCCCAGCGCGGAAGCGCTGGGTACGCGGGCATCAAATTTGTCCTTATCCCCTTCAGGGGCGATAGTGCCCTCATGAGGGAATCACACGGATGCGCGTAGATGGGTCTCGCGCGGCAGACTTTCAGCGCGCTGTGGCGCCCCTGAAGGGGCTGGTTGTCATTTAGCTGATCGCCGTACCCAGCGCTTCCGCGCTGGGCTAATCACTTTCGATAATCCCTTCCGCGTCGGCGAATTACTTGAACTCGCCATCGCGCCTAGATGCTGGCCAGCACCGCCTTCAGATACTTCCAGTAGCCTTCGACCGACGAGATCTCGACGCGCTCGTGCGGACTGTGCGGGTTGACGATGGTCGGGCCGAACGAGGCCATCTGCATGCCAGGATACTTCTCGCCGATGACGCCGCATTCCAGCCCGGCGTGCATGGCGATCAGCTTGGCAGGATGGCCGAAAACTTTTTCGTGTACCGATTGCAGCTTGCGCACGATCTCGCTTTCCGGTTCCGGCTTCCAGCCGGGATAGCTGCCGGAGTTCGTCACCTCGAATCCCGCGAGCCGGAACGCGGTGCCTACCATGTTCGCCACCGCGAGCTTGCTGCTTTCGATGGCGCTGCGCTGGCTGGTCACGATTTCGACCACGTCATCTTTCGTCGCAATGGTCGCGAGGTTGGTGGAGTTCTGCACCAGCCCGGGCACGTCGGGGCTCATGGCGATCACGCCATGCGGCAAGCTCACCAGCAGGTCGGCGATGCGCCGCGCGTCGTCGGTTTCGAAGACCCTCGCCGGACGGTCAACTTTCTCGATGCTCACCTGGACCTCGGGATCGAAGCTGCCCAGGTCGGACTTGTAGTCGGATTGCATCGTCGCGACGAGCTCACGCAGCGCATGCTCGCGGGAACTGTCGATCAGGACGATGGCGAAGGCCTCGCGCGGAATTGCGTTCTGCGCGCTGCCGCCGGTGATGCTGGCGAGTTCAGCGTTCGGGATCTGGAGCAGCTTCTGTAGTTTTGCGCCGAGAATGCGCAGCGCGTTGCCGCGGCCGAGATGAATGTCAACTCCCGAATGCCCGCCGTGCAGGCCGGACACCTTCACGCGATAGGCGGCATCGCCGGTTGGCGCTCGCAGCGCGACCTTGCGTCGGCCAGTGGTCTTGATGCCGCCGGCGCAGCCGATGCAGATGGTGTCCTTCTCTTCGTTATCGAGGTTGAGGAAGTATTTCGAGTGCAGCAGTCCCGGCGGAAATTCCGCCGCGCCGGTCAGGCCGGTTTCCTCGTCGATGGTGAAGACGAACTCCAGCGGCCCGTGCGCGATGTCGGTGCTCTCCATCACCGCCAGGGCCGAGGCGACACCGACGCCGTTGTCGGCGCCCAGCGTGGTGCCTTCGGCTTTCAGCCAGTCGCCGTCGCGCCGCACCTGGATGGGATCGGTATCGAAGTTGTGCGGCGTGCCCTCGTTCTTCTCGCAGACCATATCGAGATGCCCTTGCAGCAGCGCCATGGGCGCCTGTTCGCGTCCGGGACGTGCGGGCTTGCGGATGACGGTGTTGCCGACGTGGTCGTGCTCAGCTTTGAGGCCGGCGCGCTGGGCGACGGACAGAACGTAGTCGCGCGCGGCGGCTTCCTTGGTTGAGGCGCGCGGGATCGCGGCCAGGGCGGCAAAGTGCTTCCAGACTTCCTTCGGTTCAAGCTGCGCAAGTGCGGGTGTCATGAGGGCTCCAGTCGTTTTCCCGGCAACCGCCGGGGAATATCAATCGTACACTCGGCAGTCGGTGCTCGGCAGTCGGCAATCAGCAGTCGGCAATCAGCAATCGGCTACCAGCTACCAGCCATCAGCATTTGTCAGATGCCAAATGCCGACTGCCGATTGCCGACTGCCGCTCTTCCCATTCCGGCACGCGCGCACAAATCTTTCCCGAAATCACTGCGCGCGCGGACGCGCGCGGCTTAGTGTCGATGAGGATCACTCGTCCTGTGGTGGGGACGGCGCGATTGCTTTCTCCGTGCAAGATGCCAGTCGCGCCGTGAGTCATTGTTCCGATTCGACTCGCCTCCGGCATTTGCCGGGCCCAAAAAAGACCCTCACATCGCATGCGCAATTAATCGGCAGCAACATCGGTCCGATTGACGGGCCGCATCCGTTAGTCCGAGCGGGCATGCGGTGGGCGGAGGATCGCGTGATTTTCGGGAGAACGTGTTCTGCCGGTGTACGAGTGGCGCTGTTACTGCTCATGCCGGCGAGCTACTCTGTGGCGCAAAGTCTGCTGGCCACGGTTCCCACCGGAGTCCATCCCGTCGCGGTGGCGGTGAATTCCGTTACCAACAAGATCTACGTTGCCAATCAGAACAGCAACAACATGACCGTCATTGACGGGGCGACGAACAGCACGGCCACCGTGAGCACGGGCACAACCCCCGCAGCGCTCGCCATTAATCCGGTGACGAACAAAATCTACGTTGCCAACCAGAACAGCGCGACGCTCACGGTGATCGACGGCGCGACCAACCACACCTCCAGCGTCACGACCGGCAGCGGCCCAATCGCGATCGGCGTCAACACTGTCACCAACAAGGCTTACGTCGCGAACTATTCCTCGAACACGGTCACCGTCGTCGACGGCAGCAATCACACAACGACCATCAGTGTCGGCAAGCGTCCCTTGGGCATCGCCATCAACAGTACGACGAACAAAATCTTCGTGAGCGATTCCGGCACAGACGACGTCGCGATCATCGACGGAGCGACCAACGCGGTCAGGACGGTTGCGGTTGATGTCGCACCGCAGGCGATTGGCGTGAATCCGCTCACCAACCAGATCTACGCCGCCAACTTCCAGTCCAACGACGTCTCGGTGATCGACGGCAACACGTATTCGGTGACGAACGTCGCGGTAGGCGTCAACCCTGAGGTGCTGGCGGTCGACGTAGCCCACAATCAGGTCTACGTCGGAAACACGGGGACGAACACTGTAACCCTGATCGATGGCGCTACGCTCTCCACCACTACCTTGGCAATGGGCGGCCCTCCGTTCGCAATCGATATCGATCCTGTCACCAGCAAGATGTACTTCGCGATCTTTGGCTATCAGGGAATGCTGACCATGCTGGACGAGGCGGCCGGCACTCTAAACAGCGTTGCGGTCGGCATGTACCCTATGGCGCTGGCTGTCGATGCGGTCACGAATCGGATCTATGTGGCGAATTCGATCTCCAATAACGTCTCGGTGGTCGGCGGCGGCGCTGCCGATCCGCTGCAGTTTGTGCCGCTGGCGCCGTGCCGCGTCGCCGATACGCGTCAGGCGACAGGCCCGTTTGGGGGACCGTACTTGTCAGGCGGAACTTCGCGCAGCTTCGCGCTGCCGCAGAGCAACTGCAACATTCCCGGCACGGCAGCGGCCTACTCGCTGAATGTGACCGTGGTGCCGCACGCGGGAACGCTGGGATATCTGACCATCTGGCCGGCGGGCGAGGCGCAGCCGCTGGTTTCCACGCTGAACTCGCCGGACGGGCGGGTGAAGGCCAATGCCGCCATCGTCCCCGCGGGCGCAGGCGGCGGGGTGAACGTTTATGTGACCGATGCGAGCGACGTGATCCTGGATATCAACGGCTACTTCCAGCCTCCGGCGCCGCAGACGCTGCAGTTCTATCCTGTGCCGCTGTGCCGCGCCTTCGACACGCGCAACGCCAACAGCAACCTCGGTGGCCCACATCTCGAGGGTGGACACGAACGCGACTTTCCGGTCCTGTCGAGCAGCTGCCAGCTCCCCTCCCACGCTGTGGCATACTCGATGAACTTCACGGTTGTGCCGGTCTCGGGCAAGCCGCTGGGATATCTGACGGTGTGGCCGGCGGGCAGTCAGCAGCCGGTGGTCTCAACGCTCAACAATCCTACGGCGACGACGCTGGCCAATGCCGCCATCGTGCCTGCCGGAGTTGGCGGGGCCGTCGCTGTCTACGCCGACCAGGACACGCAACTGATCGGCGACATCAACGGCTATTTCGCAGCGCCCGTATCGGGCGGCTTGTCGTTGTATCCGCTGGCACCCTGCCGCGTGGTCGACACGCGCTCGACAGGAGGCGCCTTCAGCGGAGAGCGCAATCCGCCCGTGAATGTCGCAAGCAGTGCATGTGGAGTTCCTGCCGGCGCTGAGGAGTACGTCTTTAACGTGACGGTGGTGCCCGTGGGTCCGCTAGGATATCTGACATTGTGGGCCGATGGCGACACCATGCCGGGGGTCTCGAACCTGAACGCCACCGACGGTGTGGCGGCATCGAACATGGCGATCATCGGCAATCGCGATGGCAAGAGCGACGCCTACGCATACGGCGTGACACAGCTGATCCTGGATATTGCCAGCTACTTCGCGCCGTAGGTGACGTGTTCTATCCATCGGAGCGGGTCACCCGCGGCTGCATCGTGCGTCACTGACAAAGCCGGGCTTGTGGCATGACAATTCGGTTAGGCGTCTCGGAAGAGGGAACCCAGGCCTTTTTCCCACTTATTGCCAACCTGCGGGAGAAAACTGACCCCTCTGCCGCAATCCTTTTCGCGCCGGTTCGACCGAGGGCGATTCTTCAGGCTAGCCAGCAGGAGGTTACTCACATGCGCACCCACACAGCACATCATCACCCCTCGATCTTCGGGATGAACTGGAACACGGCGAATGTGGCCTTGACCATTTTGCTGATGTTGCTGTTCCTGATTTTCCTGTTTCTGTTCCTGAACCTCACGGCACTTCCGGCACAGGCGCAGCCGGTACAGATTGCGGAGGTGGGCGCCGACGCCGCGGTCGGAGGCAGCGCGGCTTTCTGTCTCGCTGGCTGAGGTCAGCCGGAGAAAGTTAGAAATGGGAACAGCGTATAAAGGTAGTACGACTACAAGCTATATTTGCGGTGTATTTTTTACATGTCAATACTGAGAAACGCAACAATAAGCCGTAAAGTGCTGAAAGTGTAGTAAATAAAAAGTGCCAAAAATCCGAACAAAACCACTCTGAATGTGCTATATTGAAATTTAGAGTTGAAGAACAGGACAGGCGCCTATGCGAGCGCCTTGCAACAGTGACCCAGCCATGCGCTGGGTTTTCGTGTTTCTGGGGTTCTTGTCCAACCGCCCTACGTTACGGCGGGCTAGAGCCCGACAGATCAAAAGCTACGTAGCGTGATGCGGCACGACCGCGAACCTGTCTTGAGGGTTGCCGCGTCGTTACTCATCTCGTTCCTGAACCGACTTTTCAGCGGCAGGCTATAAGGCTGCGGCTGTGCCGCGTCGCCCCAGACAAACCTGACAGCAGAATTTATTGGCTTGCAGCGGGCCGAGATCAGCATTCAATGCTCCAACGCAAGAGCGGACAGCCATGCGCCAAGTGCTAAATGCTAAGTGCTGAATTTCCTGCTCTGGCGTCATACGCCGGCGCGGATTGCTTAAGCTCCGGGGTGCATCACTGGCGGACGCCGATGAACCGTCTGGTTCGGCTCGCAGACCGATGCGCTTCCGGGGCTGCAAGCAGGAATGAGTAGCAAGTAACTAGAAGCTATCTCATAAATGCCTTGTATCAGGGCACGTCTTCAGACGTGCCGACAAGGACAGCTGATTTCCTCGAGCCGACTTCAGTCGGCGGTAGGTAGGTTTTTCGCCCCTCGCCGGGGCACAGCGGCTAAAGCCGAATTGCTCCTGGCGATCTCGGCACGACTAAAGTCGTGCCCTGATACAAAGCAAAACCGCTTTACGAGATAGCTTCTAGTTACTAGTTACTCGTTGCTTCTTAAGGAACAAAAACTATGCCATTCACCAAGAATTCTTCTAACGGCAAGAAACAGACGGCCATGCCCGGGCCGAAGAGCGCGGCGTACAAGAGAATCGTCGCCGCGAGGAAAGCCGCCAAAACGGCGGCAAAGCGGGAACGCAAATCCAGCAGGAAGCGTCCGCGATCGAGCGCCACCTACTCGTCGGTGAAGTCGCGGCAGCTGCTGGTGGAGCGGATCAAGCGCGAGATTTGGTCTTCGGTACCGAAGATCAACGAGGCCATCATTAACCTGGCGCTCGCGGGTAACTATACCGCCGCCAAGGCGCTGTTCGACTTCGCGGGCGTGTACGCGCTGCCCGAGCCGGAAGAGGAGAGCGCCAAGGCTGCGCCAGCTCCGGTGGCGGCAGCCGAGCCGGCGGTCGACGACGATGAGTCCGATCCGGTTGGCGCGCTGATGCGCAGCATTGGCATGTCGCCGCGATCGGCCGAGGCGGAAGCCTGACGGAGTGCCTCGCCCTGTAGAATGGCAAGAGGGACGAAGTCGCATGGACATGACGTGGGTGATGCCCCGCATCGCGGTCGGCGGTGGCATCTGGACCGATGACAAGATGATCGAAGTGGTCCGCGCGGGAGTGACCCATATCATCGACATGCAGATCGAGTTCGATGACACCCCCCTGGCCGAGCCCTACGGCGTGAAAGTGCTGTGGAACCCCACCGACGACGACTACCGTCCCAAACCGCCGGAGCTGTTGCAGCGCGGGGTGGAGTTCGCGCTGGAGGCGTTGGACGATCCCGAGGCGAGGGTGTTTATTCACTGCGCCGCGGGCGTGCATCGCGCCCCGATGATGGCGCTGGCGGTAGTGCGCGCCCTGGGCTTCACCCCGATGGACG
>Ga0335069_10016599_pt1 | contig 10265 bp, 10 predicted proteins | sample Lox_Sample_11_FD_206714 | JGI IMG/M metagenome (GOLD analysis project Ga0335069, IMG submission 206714) | Soil microbial communities from Loxahatchee National Wildlife Refuge, Florida, United States - Lox_Sample_1.1 | ecosystem: Environmental > Terrestrial > Soil > Wetlands | place: USA...
AACTCGCGGTGCAGGTTTACGAGCTGGATCTGTTCGACGAGCGCATCGTTCGTGTGGAGCCCTGCAAGAACGGCAATGTGAGCAGCTGGCTGGTCCCCCGGCGCGAGTCGCAACTCCTGCTCGATCGTTCCGAAGGCGCACTTGCGTCGATAGTCGCATCGGCTCCCGAAGCGATTACGCGGCATGCCGTGCCGGCGGAACAGGAAGTGGCGCTGCGTTTTCGCGGATTGGCTTTTGCCCGATGGAGCGAGAAAGGGACTCGTTTCGGGATTACGACCGCGATGGAGGAACTAACCAGCGCCACTCAGCACAAGCTGGATAAGCTGGTGAAATATCTCAAGCGATTTCGTGACCCCGGAGCGTCTGACACGCGGCACGCGCTGTATCGCGCGCAGCCGGAACGCTGGATGCAGTCACTGATCGCCCAAGACATCACGCGAATCGATTTGAATCTCGATGGCAGTCATTTGTACGAGCAGGTGTTCGCTCAGGCGGCGGGACAGCACGGGGTAATTGATCTGCTGACGGTGACACGCTCGCACCGCCTGGCGATCCTGGAGCTAAAAGCCAGCGAGAATCCGGATTTGCCGTTGCAGGCCGCGAACTACTGGGAGCGTGTCCGGCGCCATCAGGTGGAAGGACACTTCGCGCAGTACGGTTATTTCAACGGGCTGGAGCTGCAGCCGATGGCGCCTTTGGTTTATCTGGTAGCGCCGGCACTGCGTTTCCATCCCACTACTGATACGCTGCTGAGGTACCTCACACCGGAAATGGAAGTGGTTCGGGTAGGCCTTGCGGAAAGCTGGAGGGGGGCGTTCGCGTGGTGATGCGTCTATAGCGTAACGGTGCCGTTTTTGGGCTGTGGATTCGCGGACCTTGCCTTCCCGGGAAATCACTGTAAAATCCTTCTTCGCCGGCAAGAAAGGGTCCTTGTGAGCTTCTCGTTGAATGTGCGCCAAGCAGATGGTGTCGCCCTGGTCGGGCTGACGGGGCGATTCACTTCTTTCGAATCGAAGGCATTCCGCGACACGATTTCCGGACTGGTAAAAGACGGGCAGACCAACATCGTCTTGAATCTCTCCGCTCTCGATTATCTCGACAGTTCGGGCATTGGCGAGTTGGTGCGGAACTATATGACCGTGGTGAAAAAGGGTGGGGCGATGAAAGTGGTCGGGCTGGCGCCGAAAGTTGAGGAAATCCTGAAGGTTACGCAGCTCTATCAGGTCTTTCCCGAGTTTCCGGACGAAGCCTCCGCGCTGGAGAGTTTTCCCGGCGCGCAACGAAGTTCTCCATTCTGAGTTTTCAACTTCCGACGCAACCTTGTAGAAGTGTTCGCTCAGGTGTGTGCGCCCGTGGGTACGCAGTGTACAATGGGCCTTGTTTGAAGCTGCTCTTGGCGCTCCACTGCACTCCGCTTTCAAGTCAGGCAAGAGTTTCCTGGAGGCCTACATGCGTGTGTTTATCGTAGTCCTGTTGAGTTTCGTGCTAATTCCAACCATGAGCTGTCCACGGGGAAAGCCGATGTTGTCACCGACTAGCGAACAAGCTGCGCTGCCTTGGATCAAACCGACTGGCGAGAAAGTCGTGAAGGATCTCGTGGCCAAGTACGGCGAAGGACAGCGCCCAAGGGCCGAGCGGGGTGTTCGCCAGATCTCCGAGTTCTGGCGCGCAGAAGATGGCGACGCCAAAGCATTCGAAGAGTTTGCAACCACGAATTTCGCCGGCGACCAAGCAACCCTCGACACGATGTTCAACCGTTTCCAGACGCTGATCGAGCAACTGAACGGGCACATGCATGAGATCAATCGCGAGTTTCGCCAGCAAGCCGACCTGGATGCCGGGCCAATCTATCCGTTTGATGAGGTCTTTGCAGGATACGATCCGGCGGCGCATGTCATCGATGATTTCTTCAATAACAAACTCGCGTTTGTGGTGCTCTTGAACTTTCCGCTCACGACCCTGCAGGAACGCCTGACCGAGGGCCCAAAGTGGACGCGCCGCCAATGGGCAGAAGTGCGTCTTGCCGAAATGTTCTCCAAGCGGGTTCCCGCGTCGGTGAATCTCCAGGTCGCTCGCGCGACTGCCGACGCCGAAGGGTACATCTCGCAATATAACGTTTGGATGCACCACGTTCTCGAACCGAATGGACAACGGCTGTTCCCTGCAAAGCTCCGGTTACTCAGTCACTGGAACTTGCGCGACGAAATCAAAGCGGACTACGCAGACTTGCAAAACGGGTTGGCAAAGCAGCGCGCCATCCAACAGGTGATGGAGCGCATCATCACGCAAACGATTCCGCAGTCGGTGATCAATAATCCGAACGTCGACTGGAATCCCTGGACCAACGAGGTGAAATCGGCAGCGGAAAAAGACAGTGATCAAGTTCCGCCAGCGAACCAGCCGGTATCGAACGCAGCGGAGCCTTCAACTCGATACGAGATGCTGAGCCTGACGTACAAGGCAGAAAAGCTGGTGGATCCGTACTCGCCGACGGCACCGACCTTGATCTCGCGCAGATTCGACGAGGATCGCGAAATTCCTGAAGCGCAGGTGCGGGCGATGCTTGAGAAAGTGCTGATGTCACCGCTCGTACCGCAAGTGGCCAAATTGATCGAGGCGCGGCTGGGCAGGCCACTCGAGCCATTCGATATCTGGTACGACGGATTCCGAGCGCGCGGCACGTACACCGAAGCGCAGTTGGATGCGATCGTTGCGAAGAAATATCCAACACCCGACGCATATCGCCAGGATATTCCCGAGATTCTCGAGAAGCTTGGGTTTACACCGGAGAAGGCGCACTACCTGGCGGATCACATTGCCGTCGATCCGGCGCGTGGCTCCGGCCATGCAATGGGAGCGGCAATGCGAGGAGAGAAAGCGCATCTCCGTACCCGGGTCGAACCCACTGGCATGAACTACAAGGGATTCAACATTGCCGTTCACGAGATGGGGCACAACGTTGAGCAGACTTTTTCGCTGAACGAAGTGGATTACACGTTGCTTGCCGGCGTACCCAATACGGCGTTCACCGAAGCGCTGGCCATGGTGCTGCAGGGGCACGATCTGGAAGTCCTTGGCCTGGCTGCGCCTACCGCCGAGTCGGAAGCTCTGAAGACACTGAATGATTTCTGGGCTACGTACGAAATCAGCGGAGTCGCGTTTGTGGACATGGATGTATGGCACTGGATGTACGAGCATCCGCAGCACACGCCAGAGCAGCTCCGCGATGCGACCGTTGCCATTGCGAAAAACATCTGGAATAAGTATTACGCGCCGGTATTCGGCAAGAAAGATGTGGTCTTGCTCGCGGTGTACTCTCACATGATCGATTCGATCCTCTATCTGCCTGACTATCCTATAGGCCATCTCATCGCGTTTCAGGTGGAAGAACAGATGAAAAAAGCCGGCGCGATCGGCCCGGAATTCGAACGCATGGCAAGAATCGGCGACGTCACACCCGATCTGTGGATGATTACGGCAACAGGGAAGCCGGTCGGCGCGGACGCGCTGCTGGAAGCAACAAAGGTAGCTTTAGCGCAAGTCGAGCGGCGCTAGTTCGAATGACTGCGGGGAAGAGGGTTACAAAAGGAGAGAAGCAGCTAGGGTGTGGACCCTAGCTGCCTCCCGGGGTGTGTCCTCGAAGTGGTTGTTATAAGTTTAGATGCACGTGGGGCAAAAAGGTTTCCTGAAAGTTTGCTAAATCGATTAACTAGTGTATATGCGTTAGCGCCGGGCTGGCGTCGCCCTAAGTCTCAGTAAAATAAGTATTTGCGCCAGCGCTCGTCTCGATGCCCGATCAACCTCATGAGCTGTCGCGACGTATGCAATGTGAACGGCCTGGGCTTTCTCGCGAGCTTCAGCCCTGCCTCTTCGGGAGTCCGGTCCCCCTTGTTATTGTTGCAGCGGTAGCAGCAGGCCACGAGGTTCTCCCAAGTGGAGCGCCCGCCGCGGGAACGCGGGATCACGTGATCCAGGGTCAATTCTGCGCTGGGGAAAACCTTCCCGCAGAACTGGCAGGTATTACGATCGCGGAGAAGGATATTCTTCCGCGAAAGTGCGCGGCTCTGCTGGGGGATGTGGCGGTACGCGAGCAGGCGGATGACCGAAGGTACCTTGTGCGAGTTTGCGGCTGAGTGAACCTCGGCATTGTGCATCTCTTCGGCTTGGGCTACGCCTTTCAGCAGGAGCACCATCGCGCGGCGGACAGCGGTCACATTGATGGGCTCGTAGGTCGCGTTGAGGACGAGAACGGGTTCCTGCATCAGGGAGGCGCGGTGGGGGAGGAGGGGGGGGAGGTGCCGGCTACCGATATTCCCCGAAGCGCTGGGCACAGGCGTTCCAGTCGCTTCGGGGGAGTGTCGCCCCCGGAGGGTTATCGCCTCTGGTCGTCTGGCGCTCATCGCGCTTCCTTCAAACTTGCCCTGCTTCGACGAAGGAACTTATGGGCTGCCCGGCGCGGGCAATTGTTAGTCCCAGCACCGATTTGGCCCCAGCTTCGCGGAGTGCGCGAGAACACGCATCCAGCGTCGCTCCAGTCGTCATTACATCATCTAGCAGCAATATCCGTAAATTGTCAACCCGACCGCCTTTTCTCATTGCAAATGCGCCACGTACCGCTTCCCACCGTTCCTCATGACGGAGCAGATGCTTCTCGGGGCGAGGCCGTGACCGGACCAGTAGAAGCGGATTGTAAGGCAGGCCGAGCAGCCGTGCGAGCGGACGGCCAAAGATGTCCACTTGGTTGTATCCGCGTTCGCGAGCCCGCTGGGAGTGCAGCGGCACAGGCACGATGACGTCCGCGCCCATCCGCTCCCCTTCGCGCTGTACTACGGCCACGAGCTGCTGGGCGAACCACTTCCCGAGCGGCTCAATCCGCTGGTGCTTGAGCAGCAAGACAGCCCGCACCAACTCGCCTTCGTACAGGGCATAACTGCGGGCCAATTCGAAAGCGAACCGGTGGCGCTGGCAATCCTGACAATATGCCGCGTCTTTCGGGAATTCGGGATCAAACGCTCCGGGTTGGCCACAGATTTCGCAGCTCCCCGGCGGAATTGCGGGGAACGAACTCAAGCAGTCGTCACAAATGGGGATGCGTCTGGCATCCACAAGCAGCTGGTCGCAAAGGCGGCAACAGCCGGGAAACAAGACGCTGGCAATACTACCCGCCAGCTGGGCAAGCCAGCTTGCAACCGTCCGGCGGGGACTGGGAATGGGCATGATTCACCGTAGGGCGATCATGCCTAGTATATCTCTAGTTAGGTATATCCAGCATTACTAGCCTGGGAGGATGGTTAGAGGGCACCTTGCTCCATCTTTTCCTGGCACGAGATGCAATGCTTAGCCCATGGCACGGCTTCAAGGCGCTTCTGTTGCATTTCCTCGTGGCAGATGGCGCACTCGCCGAACTCCTCATTCCGAATCCGCTTCAAAGCCTCGTCGATCAGATTCAGCATATTGCGATCAGTGCTGGTCTGACCGAAGAGGAATTCCTTAGTGTAGGAATTAGCAGCCTTGTCGGCGAGATCGACGGTGGGATCGTCGTCTGCCTGACGGCCTTCTTCTTCGGTGCGGGTGATGGTCTTTACCAGCTCGTCCCGGCGGGTCAGCAGCCTCTTCCTGTAGTATTCCAGTCTCTTCTTGTCCATGTGTATCCTCCCCCAGATGGCTCCAGGGGCCACCTAAAAACCAGATATTTTAGACCGCATTCGAAAAACTGTCAAGGAAACCGGGGCACTATGTCGTCCGCGCGTCTAGGTTCTTGATGTTTGTGCGTTTTTTTTGCCGGCTGCGAGCGAAAAAATTCCGTCGGTATTGCACCGACATGGGGGTAAACTGAGCCATACCTGCGCCGCCCGGAAAGCAACGGCCGAGCCCTTTGAGGCTGGAGAGACAGAGGGGTGTATGAGGAAGCTACTGACGGGAACGATGCTAATGATGGCTCTCGCATACGGGGCCAGCGCGCAAGTGGGAATGGTGGAGGAGAGCCGGGGAAATGCAGCCGCAGATTTCGGCGCAACGTCTGCGTCGCAGGTGACCCTATCTACGGACGCGGCGGCGCGTGAAGCTGATTTGACCACCTCGGAAGCGAGTTCAACAGCGGCGGTGCCGGAAGCAGCAGCGGCTCCCGCGCCAGCGGCCAAGCCCAAATTCGTCTTCGGTGATCGCGATGACTACCGCTGGCAGTTGGGCGTGGGATTTGAGTATTTGCGGTTTCGTTCGACGCCGATCGATTCGAGCCTGTTAGGGTTGAACACGACCCTGAGCTATTTCACGAATAGCTGGTTTGCGCTTGAGGGAAACGTAATCACGGCATTCGGAACATCAAAAGTGGACACCTCGACGCCGAAGTTCTTTGGCGGGGCGGGCGGATTTCGCATTGGCGGACGGCGGCAGAAGTGGGAGCCGTGGGCGCACGGGCTCGTGGGCGGAAGCCACTTGCAGCCGCAAACGGCGTTGGGCGGGCGAAATGCGTTGATGGCGCAGGCCGGCATCGGTGTGGATTACCGAATCCACGCGCGACTGTCATTGCGGGGACAGGGCGACTGGGTGTTCACGAACTACTTCAGCCAGAACCAGAACAGTTTCCAAGTTGTCGCCGGCGTCGTCTTCCACTTCTAATGGGTTCCCGAGATTCGGGGACGTGTGTGCTCGGGGTGTTTGACACTGCTGATTCTGGTCCGTTACACTTTTTTGGTAACCTTTGCTCCTGCCTTCGCGGTTCCCCGGTAGCTCAATGGTAGAGCATTCGGCTGTTAACCGAAGGGTTGCTAGTTCGAATCTAGCCCGGGGAGCCAAATTCTCCTTCTTCTTCAACTAGTTAGGGACGACCTTTTCGGTGCCCTCCTCACTTTCCGGCGAAACGTTGTAAAAACGTAGTATATCGCCATCTCCATATGCAGACTTGTTAGCCTTCTCCACAGCTTCACGCACTTGGTTCGCCATCCCCAATTGATAACGGCGTTTCGTTTCTGGACTAGTGTGCCGCATTGCACGCTGAACCACGGCGTCCGAAGCGATCGCACTCAAGCGTGTGCAGAAGACGTGCCGCAGATTGTAAATCGGGAAGTGCGGTACGCCTGCCCGCTTGAGCGTGCTCGTCCAGATCGTTTTCACCGTACCAATTGGTCGGTCAGAAAAACGTGGGCTCGGGAATACGAATTGACTACTTGAGCCCTGCTCTTTCCTCCATGCAAACAACGTGCTGCATGCAAGTTCAGAAAGTGGGACGGGTTCGGCGGAGCCTGCTGTCTTGACGTTGTTATCGAGGCGGATGACTTTATTCTCGAAGTCCACCTGATCCCAACGTAGCGAAAACCCTTCCGAATACGTACGTCCCCCGGTCTGTGAGAGCAAGATGATGGCTACGCGCAAATAGGGTGGCGCAACCTCCATAATCCGTTGCTCTTCTTCGACCGTGAGCATTCTTCTGACTGGCCTCTCTCTCAATTCATTGAAGTGCTTGACTGCTACGGCAGGATTCTCCGGAATATATTTCCGCCGTACAGCAAGATCCAAGATGCACTTCAATGCCTCGAGTTCGCGATTGACGGTTGCTCCCTTGAGCCGTTTATTGCTAAAGCGTAATTTTTGCTGCCTGCGTTCGTCACGGTAATTCTCGATTAGATGAACTGTCAGGTCAGCAAGCTTCCGTTCAGCAAAGAATGCCTTCAAGGATTTTAGATAGACGCGATATCCATTTACGGTGCTTTGTGAAAGCGAAGGAAAATGGGAACGTTCGAATTCATCGCAAAGCTGGCCGAACGTAATCCTCTCTCCCTGCCATCCAACTTTAAACAACCCCAAGACAATCTCGCTCTCGCGACGTTTCCAGACGCGGAGAGCAAGCTCCTTGCTTGTTGTTTTGGTTGACTGGTAGTGATGTTCACCGTTCAACGTGTAACCCATCCACCAATAGCGTGAATCACTTCTCTTGAATAGCCCCACTGGCGCTCCTCTTAATTGCCGGAGCTAAGCGCCGACGGGATTATACATTCTCCACGCGAAGTTCGGCGTGCCGGTCGGACGTGCTGGTCCTTGAATGTGTCCAGTGCGGTTCTGCGATATTTGAGATGGCCACCGAGCTTGCGTGACTCTATGCGCAGTTGCTCTGAGTATCGGTAGAGGGTGCTCTTGGCAATACCGAGGTAAGCCGCGGCTTCGTTGTGACTAAACCACTCTTCCTCCGAGGCAGTTCTTGCGGAGGTTTTGTGAAGGACGGCCGTATTTACGGGTGCCGGGTCCTCCGAAGTCCCGATCAGTTTACGCAAAATTGCTAGGGCAGATTCTGACTCCTTCGGCAGCAGCAGAATGCATGCCAACAATGTTGAGGGAGTCGCGTGATTGGTGCTTGGCGTATTCTTCTCTTTCGTGGTTTCTTCATCGAAGAATGTAACGGTTCTCTCGGCGGGCATGCAGTTCTCCAAAGGTGGCGTTCTCTTCTACGGATTACGGTTCTGGTTGGGGTTCGATGGCGTGGAGAGCGAAGAAGCATTGACTAACGCTTTGCAGGGTTGCTTGGTGACGGGTCTGTTGCAGGGATCTCCATGGGGCTTTCCGCAGTGGTTGGTTTGTACGCCGCGAGGTAGGCTTGAAAGTCTGCATCTTTTCGGAAAAGACGTTCAAGCAGCTCAACGACGATGAACGACGCGCTCGTGTGGATGAATTCTGCGTAACTTAAGAGGCGACACTTCACCTCTTGCGGGATGCGAAGTTGGACGGTTTCGTTCTTTGGTTGCGGTGGTGGAGCTTTCAGAACTGGCATCGCGGTTTCCTTTCAGAATGGAAGGCTTGTAACTAAGGTTGAGAAGGCAAGAGGCGGCTCACGAACAGACCAGGGGACTTGAGGACGTACGGCAGTTGGGGAAGATCAAATTGAGGAAATATCAATCCTCTATTTTATCTATAGCCAAAAAATGAGCGGCACTACCCAAAGAAAAACTCCCCGCCTGAGTGGAAAAATAAACGAGAAATATCGAGAATGTTTAAAGCTGAACTGCTGTAGTGATTTGAGGGGAAGTACGTACCGTAATGCTTCTCAAAATAAAAAGGGCGGGAGCGACCCGATGGCCAAAAGGGCTGCCGGTAGGGTCGCTCCCGCCCTTTCCGCGATTTTTCCCGCGTCCCGGTTCTGGCTTTGGGACTTTGCAAGCTGTTGCTCGGGAATTGGTTAAGGCGGGCGGGTGCGGAAAACCGTAAGGAAAACCGCGAGGAAAACCGTTTTCATGCGGCTTTCCCGATGATTCTTGAGTTCTGGCCGAACGAGGAATAGTCACGAGGGAGCAAGCAAGTTCGAAACTCGATCTCCTCTTTACGAGGCGAGCGGTTTTCAATCTCCGCAACGAGTTGATTTTCGTTAAGGGAGCCTGCCACTTCTTATAGGCAGATTCGAATGGCTCGCCAGCAAAGCACTGCTTCGCGCGGTTTAAAAACTCCATGTCGCTGTTGTTTAGTGACGCATACTGCTTCGCGCTCGTTGGGGATTTTCATAGGGATAGAATCTCCGAGATGAGATGGGGGTCTTGAACGGCGGCTCGCACGCGATCCGCCTCGCTCATGGGAGCGTAGACCCAAGAAACCAGCTTTACCTTTTGCCGCGAGGTTCCTCGCCCGGTAGTCTTTCGTGGCGAGTTCGAGGTCAACACGAGCCTGCTCGTGGTCCGGGGTTTCGTATTCGATTCCCAGGTCCGGCAGCGGGATCTTTCCATTCACAACTTTCAGCCCGTGGGCTTTGGCGACGTCTTCGGGACGGCTGTCCTGCTCGGCTTGGTTCCGATTGCTGTCTATTCTGACTGGACTCGCTATTTGCTATCAGGCTGAGTTTGCTGTTCGGCGTCCTGCGACGGAGTCCTAGTGGTACTTTCCGCCTGCTCTTCGCGCTTGGCGGCTTTCCTCTGCTCACGCTTTTCCGCCTTTGCCCGTTGCTTTTCTTGGCGCTTGAGTTCCTTCTGACGCTTTTGGAAAGTCATGCTCATCGGTTGCCTCCAGCAATCCTGATCTATCGTACTTTCTGCTTGCGTAGCAGAACTGCCTCACCAGGACCCCTCGACAAACGGGCGGACGTGGCTGGAGCGCGACGGGTGGCGCAACTTGCGCAGTGCCTTCGCTTCAATCTGGCGAATGCGCTCGCGGGTGACGGCGAAAACCTGGCCGACTTCTTCGAGGGTACGCTGATTGCCGTCCTCAAACCCGAAACGCATGCGGATAATGCGTTCCTCGCGAGGACTAAGCGTCTTCAGCATAGAGGCCATCTTCTCGTTGAGGCTTAA
>Ga0335069_10016600_pt1 | contig 10265 bp, 8 predicted proteins | sample Lox_Sample_11_FD_206714 | JGI IMG/M metagenome (GOLD analysis project Ga0335069, IMG submission 206714) | Soil microbial communities from Loxahatchee National Wildlife Refuge, Florida, United States - Lox_Sample_1.1 | ecosystem: Environmental > Terrestrial > Soil > Wetlands | place: USA: Florida...
GATCTCTATCGACTCGTACCGGTGCGGCCGGGCGACACGTTGGCTGCACGGGATGCCGATCGCATTCGCGAGCGTCTGATGCAGCGAGGGATCTTCACCGCCGTGAACGTGACCGCGGTGGCGGAGGGCGAGCGGTCGGCTCGCCTGGTCGTCGAATTGGCGCGCAAGGCCGTCGTCGATCGCGTGCGCTTTTACGGCAATCGCGCGTTGCGCGACAGCGCGCTCGAGCGCGTGGTGCGGCTGGCGCCGTCGGGAATCTATTCGGACGATGCGCGCCAATTCGCGGAACACCGCATCCGCGAGCGCTATGCGGCGGAGGGGTTCAGCGAGGTCGCGGTGCAGACGGTGCTGAGCGAGCCGGCACCCGGCGAAGTGGACGTGACGTTCGATATTCACGAAGGGCAACCGCTGCGCGTGGACGGAATCGAATTCGACGGCGACCTGCCGATCCCGCTCGCCGATCTGCAACGAGCGGCCGGAGTGAAAGTCGGTTCACGTTACGCGCGCAACACGCAGCGCAAAACCGAGAAGGCGGTGGTGCGCGCGCTCCGTCGCCGCGGGTACTACGAAGCGCAAGTCGATTCGCGTTGGGAAGCGGGCGACAATCGCCGCGGCCGATTGCATGTCCACATCGTCGCGGGTCCGCTGGTGACGATTGAGATCAACGGCAACGCGCATCTGAGCGATCGCCGAATCGGCAAGCTGCTCGATCTGCTCGATCGGCCGATCATCACCGACGGAACGTGGCGGGAACTGGCGCGCCGGACCCGTCGCGCGTACCAGGAGTCGGGCTACTACTTTGCGACCGTTGGGGTGCACGTCGTGCCGGGATCGCCGAAGATTGTGCGTCTCGATGTGGTGGAGGGACCATCGTTGCGGGTCGCTGATGTGTCGTTCGACGGCAACCGTGGGCTCTCGGCAACGAGCTTACGCGCCGCGATGCAGACCGGACCGCCGAGCTGGATTCCGTGGCGACGCGGCGTGTTGCTCGACGATGTGCTCGACGAGGACCTCCGAAGTCTCTGGTACCTCTATCGCCGCCACGGGTTCGAGTCGGCGGAGATTGTTGATCTGCGAACGCAGTTCGATCGCGACCGCGGCAAAATCACCATCACGGTCGTCATCGAGGAAGGCCGGCGCACGACGGTAATCGCGGTCGAGCATAACGGGTTCGTCGGCGTCGCGACGCTGCCATCGGTGAAAGTCCAACCGGGCGTGCCGCTCAATCCCGACGACGTCGAACGCGATCGACGCGCGCTGCTGTCGGCGCAGCTTCAGGTGGGGTACCCGCACGCCGCGGTGCAGGCCGCCGTATCGCGCGAGCGTCGCGGCGACGAAGAGTGCGCGACGGTTCGATTCGAGGCGACCCCGGGGACTGCGCAACGCGTCGGCACGATCATCGTGCAGAATAACATCGACACCAAATCACGCGTTGTCCTGCGCGAGTTGACGGTCAAGCCCGGCGATCCGCTCGATCCCGAAGCCTTGGCGAGCAGCCAGACGCGACTGTATCGGCTGGGGCTGTTTCGCACCGTCGACGTGCGTCCGATTGACGACGCGACCAGCGGCGATCAACGCGACCTCGCCGTCACGGTCGCCGAGAAGGCGCCCGGGAGTCTACAACTCGGCGCGGGCTACAATACCCGCGACGGTCTGCGCGGCTTTGGCGAGATTGCCCACAACAACTTGCAGGGCCTCAACCGGCGGTTGAGCCTGCGGGGCGAGGTCGCGTTGGATCCGTCAAGTTTCTCGCCGAACGAGTATCTCGGCGTGCTCGGCTACCGCGACCCGCGGTTGCAGGATTCGCTGTGGGCGTTGCGCACGGATCTCATTGCCCAGCGCTCGACGCGCTCGATCGACCAGTTCAGCGTCGAGCGATTCGCGCTGGTGCCGGCGCTCGACTACCCGATTCGACCCGGCTTGCGAGTCGGGAGCGAGTTGGTGATCGAACAGAGTCAGGTCTTCGACGTCGCGTCCGACGTGCTGGCGTTCAACCCGAGCGATCAGGGTCGGTTGCGCACGATCGGGCTGGGTCCGTTCATCGTCTACGAAGGGCGGGACGACCCGTTCATGCCGCGGCGCGGTGTCTTCGAGTCGTTTCGGGTGCGCTGGGCGCCGGAGGCGACCGGATCGGACGTGCCGTTCGTGCGCATTCAAGCGCAGCACAGTCACTACGTGCCGCTCACCGACGCGCTCACGTGGATCTACGTGGCGCGCATCGGCTGGGGCTACGCGACCGAAAGCCATGATCAGCTCCCGATTCGCGAGCGCTTCTTCCTCGGCGGTCGCACCACCGTGCGCGGGTTCAGCGAGAACTCGATCGGGCCGACCGGCACCGCGGGCAATCCGATCGGCGGCGACTTTGCCGTCAACCTCAACACCGAGCTGCGTTTTCCGTTGGCCTTCGGTGTCGGCGGCGCGACGTTCGTCGACGGCGGCGGCCTGTATCTGCAGGACACATCGGCCTGCAAGGCGGCCGGTGCGAAGGGGTGCGCGATCAACCTCGACAACTTCCGCCGCTCCGCCGGGCTCGGTCTGCGCTACGACACGCCCGTCGGCCCGCTCGCCTTGGATTACGGCTTCAAGCTCGACACCCGCAGCGGCGAGTCGATCGGCGAGGTACACTTCAGCATCGGGGCGAATTGGTGAGTGGTGAGTGCTGAAGTCGCGGGTGGATGGAGAACACGATCAGGCAACAGACCCCATGGCTCAGCGAGATCGAGGCGTGACTCAGGCATGTGGGACGATGCGCGTGCCTTGGTGAAACACGATTTGCCACTTGCCCTCACAGTGCTGCCAGAGCGAACTGCGCAGCGTGTGGATCGGGGGTTCGGTATGGCTCTGCGCACGATAGGTGACCAACGCAATGTGGGATGCGAGGAGCCGAACCTCGAACTGTGATGCCGACACCGCGACCGGTGACTCGGCCCGTAACGAGGCCACCACTTGCGCCTTCGTGCACACGCGGCCGGAACTGCCGAACTCGACGAACGAATCTGCAAGCAACGCCGAGACAACCTCGGACTTGCGAACGCTGGGATCGAGGAGGCTGCGTTCGTAGCCTTCCAACAATTGTTCGACCGGCCCCTGCTCCTGCATTTTGGGTTCCAAGTGATTCGATCTCGAACTGAGCAAGACGCTTCAGCACGCCCTCCATGGGTCGACCGCAGACGATGACCACGCCGGCACCTGGTTGATTCGCGCCATCCAGCGCGCAACCGATGGATGCTCATCCTCGGGAAATCCGGCTGCTCGAAAGTACGTCGTCATGCCTGCGAGCGCGAAGTCAGCGAGGCAGATCTCCGGTCCACACACGAAGCCGGTGTCAACCTTCGCGCCAAGAACCTGAAGAAGAGTCGCCAGCTCCGGGTCGTTCCAGTTCGATGGGATCGCCGGCTCCGGTTTCGAGAACAGGATTTGCGCAACCCGCGGCGCGAGCACTCGCGTCAGCACCGGTTGCCAGTGTGACGCCTCCCAGAACATCCACCGCAGCATATCGGCGCGGCGCTTGGGATCTCTCGACGACAACGCATAGTCGCCGAGCACTTCCGAGAAATAGACCAAGATCGCGTTCGATTCCCACAAGACTGTGTTGCCGTCGACCAGCGTCGGAACCTTCCCCCACGGGTTGAGCGACCGATACGCCGGCGTCTGTCCCTCGCCCCGGTAGACGTCGACGGATGCGATCTCGACATCTAGCGACAGATGCCGTGCAACCGCGATCGTCTTGCGCCCGTTCGCTGACACGGGCGTCGTATAGAGGACCGGGACGTTTGTACCTGTCATGACGCGCACGGCTTACACCTCGAATTCATGGTTGAAAGTCGCACCATGTGCGCGGACCGGGATTCGTCCACGACGCGGCCGCTGCGACCGCGCCGTGGGACAATCGTGAGTGGCAGCGGGGCACCGCCTATGCGGCGCAGCCCATGACGGCTTTGACTTCGAGGAATTCTTCGAACCCGAACTCGCCCCACTCGCGGCCGTTCCCGGATTGCTTATAGCCGCCGAAGGGCGCACTGAAGTCAGGACCTGCGCCGTTGAGGTGCACATTGCCGGTGCGCAAACGCGAGGCGACGCGTAGCGCGTGGTCGTTGTCGCCCGACGACACGTAGCCGGAGAGGCCGTAGATCGTGTCGTTGGCGATGCGGATCGCATCTTCCTCGCTGTCGTACGGCAGAATCGAGAGTACGGGACCAAAGATCTCTTCGCGCGCGACCGTCATGTCGTTGCGCACGTTGGCGAACACGGTCGGCCGGACATAGTAGCCTTTGCTCAAACCCGACGGCAGGCCGGGCCCGCCGGTCACGAGCTCGGCGCCTTCATCGATGCCGGCCTTGATCAACCGCTGGATCTTGTCGAACTGCGCCTTGCTGACGACCGGACCAATCGTCGTCCCTTCCGTTGCCGGGTCGCCGACCTTTACCGCCTCGGCGGCGGCTTTGGCGATGGCGATCGCTTCGGCTTGCCGCGATCGCGGCACCAACATGCGCGTCGGCGCGTTGCAGGATTGGCCGCTGTTGGTGAAGCACGAGCGCACGCCGCCTTCGACCGCGCGTTTGAGGTCGGCGTCGTCGAGGATGATGTTGGCCGACTTGCCGCCGAGTTCCTGCGCCACCCGCTTGACCGTGTCGGCGGCGGCTTTGGCAACCTGAATGCCCGCACGCGTCGAGCCGGTGAACGACACCATGTCGATACCGGGATGCGACGAGATCGCTGCGCCAACGGTCGGCCCGTCCCCGTTGATGAGATTGAAAACGCCCTTCGGCACGCCCGCCTCATGCAACACCTCGGCGAAGATGATGGCGTTGAGCGGCGCAATCTCGGTCGGCTTGAGCACCATCGTGCAGCCGGCGGCGAGAGCCGGGGCGACCTTGCAGGCGATCTGATTGATCGGCCAATTCCACGGCGTAATGAAGCCGCAGACCCCGATCGGTTCCTTGATCAGGCGCGTGGTGCCCTGATTTTCGACAAACGCATACGACTTCAGCACTTCGAGGGCTTGCGAAAAGTGCGCAAGGGCCGACGGCGCCTGTGCGGCTTTCGCCAACCATAATGGGGCGCCCATTTCGGACGAGATGGTTTCGGCAATTTCTTCCATGCGCGCCATGTACCCGGCGATGATCCGCTCGAGCAGCGCCACGCGTTCCTCGCGCGATGTCCGGCCGAAGGTCTCGAACGCCGCGCGTGCCGCCGCCACAGCCTTATCGACGTCGGCCGCGCTGCCCAAACTGATGCGACCGATGGCCTCCTCGGTCGCGGGATTGATGACGTCCATGGCCTTCGGCACCGCAGGGGCAACCCACTCGCCATTGATGTAGAACTTGAGACATTCTTTCATGTGCACTCCTCTTGGTTCGTGGCGTACGTGACACCTCCTACATGAACCGGACGCGGGCTTGGGTCAAGGATGTGTGAGGTGGGGAAGTCATGGCCCGTGATGTCGGTTCACTTCCGCCTGGAAATGTGCTGCGTCGGATCGACCGCCAACCAGCAGCCCGCGGCGATCAGATAGAACGCCGCGATGCTGAAGAGCGGGGCGTCCCAGGAACCGAGGCGATCGACGCAGATGCCGACGGCAATCGGGCTGAGCGCGCCACCGAGATTGCCGAACATGTTCATCGAGCCGCTCACGACCCCGGCGTGCGGGCCGCCGATCTCCAAGCACACGGCCCACGCCGGGGCGATACCCAGAGCGGCCAAGCCGGCCGCCGCGCTCAGCATGAGCGCGGAAAGCAACGGCGACGCCGTCACGATCGCCCCCACAACCGACAACGCGGCAAGCGGGAGGCCGACCACTCCCGGCAGACGACGACCAACGCGCGAACCCCAGCGATGGGTGAACTGATCGCTCAGCCAGCCGCCGAGGAAAACGCCGCCGGCGATCGCCAGCAGCGGCAGCGCGGCGAGCCAGCCCACGGCCGTCAGATTGAATCCGCGCGCGCGCAGCAAATAGGTCGGCAGCCAGGTCAAGTAGAAGTACCAGCCGTAAATCGCGCTGAAATACATGGCGCAGACCATCACCAGCGGACGGCTGCGCACGAGCAGTCGCCACGGCACGGACGCGGGATGTGCCGGCGGGTCCGCGCCGGCGAGCGCGAGCAGTTGCAGCTCGGCGCCGTTGACACCCGGGTGATCGCACGGGTCGTCGCGAAACCACCACCACCACGCCGCCGCCCAGACGACTCCCACCGCGCCGAAGATCGCGAACGCGTGATGCCAGCCCATGATGCGGAGGAGCGCCACCACCAACGGTTGCGTCGCCGCGCCGGCGAGCGCGCCGGCCATGATCAGCAACCCAAACGCGCCGCCGCGCCGGGCCGCCGGTAACCAACGCGCATACACGCGCGCCGTCGCCGGAAACGCGCCGGCCTCGCCGACGCCGAACAGCAGACGGATCATGAACAGCGAAAGGAAGCCCAGCGCATGGCCGGTGGCGGCGGTCATCGCCGACCACCACAACACGATGCGGGTGAGCGCGATGCGCGCGCCGAAACGGTCGGCGAACCAACCGCTCGGGACTTCGAACAGCGCGTACGCCAAGGTGAACGCGCTGAAGACCAGCCCCATTTCCGTGTCCGTCAGCTTGAGATCGGCCTTGATCACCGGTGCGGCCGTCGCGATGCAGATGCGATCGAGATAGGCGACCGCAATCAGCGACAGCGAGAAGGCCAGCACGCCGTGCCGCACCCGCGTGGGTGGAGCGATGGGTTCGTGCGGATGTGCGGGTGCGGTGGTGAGCTGGACGGGGCGCACGCGGTGCGCCTCTACGACGAGCGACCTTGCGTGTACTTGATGATCTCGGCCTTTTCGAGCGTCACCAGTCCACCGCCGCCGGCGGCTTCGATCAACGCGTCGAAGTGCGGCAGCGCGTCGCGAATCTTCTCTTCACTGTCGACGATCTCGATCAGCACCGGCAGGTCTTCCGAGAGCCGCAGAATCTTCGCCGTGTGGATGCGACTGGCGGCGCCATAGCCTTCGATGCCCCGCCACACCGTCGCGCCGGCAAGACCCAACTCGCGGGCCTTCCGCACGATGGCTTCATACAAGGCGTGACCCCCGCAGCGATCGGACTCGCCGACGAAGATCCGCAGCAGCTTGCCTTCGCCGGTGATTTTCATCGCTAGAGAATCCTCGCCGTCAGATCGCCGAGCCAGACCGCGCCCAAGCACAGCACGAGCGTCGCGGCGACGTTGCCGAACGCAGCCGCCGTGCTGCCGTCGCGCAGGAGGGAGACGGTCTCGAAGCTGAACGTCGACATGGTGGTGAACCCGCCGCAGAAGCCGGTGGTCAGCAGCACGCGGGTGTCGGCGCTCAGCAACCCGCGTTCGATCGACAAGGCAAAGATGAGCCCGATGATGAAACTCCCCAGCACGTTGACCGCCAGCGTGCCGAGGGGAAATTCCGCGCCGTTCCATTGTTGGACGAACCCGGTTAGCCAGTAGCGGCAGAGCGACCCGACCAGGCCGCCGATTCCGACGAGCAACGTGCGCGGCACGCCTCGCTCAAACCATACGCCGCGCGGAGACTCAAGCCAGCTTGATCAGAAGGAATAGCGCAGGCGAACGAACGCCTCGTCGTTCTTCTTGTACTGGCCGCCGATCGATTGCGCACGGCCGGCGATGAACAGATAGCCGACGCGAGCATCGATCGAGTCGGTGAAGCGATACGTGAGCCGCGGCATCAGCACGGTGTAGTCACTTTCGATTGCATACACGCCGATGAGTTGCGCCTGGAGATCGTCGTTGAGCCATGCCTTGCGCAGGTTGGCGAGCAACCGGGTGTCGACGTCCTTGATCAGGAGGTCGACGTCGTTGTGCAGCACGTCGGTTTGATTCACCTGCAGCAGGAGGAAGTACCCGTTGACCGAATAGTCGGCACCGACGCCCCATTCGGCCGCGTCGTGCACCACGAACGAAGTGCCGAGGTCGATCGGTACGCGACCAGCGCCGGCCCGCAGCGCCCCGAGCCCGTCGCGAATCTGATCCGCGATCGAGCGCGGATCGGTGACCAGAAAGCGCAGGTCGCGACTGAACGGCCGGCCGCTGACGTACGCCCCTTCGGCGCGGAAGGTGAACGCGTCCCACGTGTACGCCCAGTCGGCGCCCCACGAATCGATGTTGCGAAAGACCGGCGCCAACACCGTCGCGGCGGAGAGGTTCTTGACGCCGAGCGGGTTGCGCGGGTTGTCGTCCGGCTCGCCAAAGGCGAGTGCATGAAGGCTGAAGGCCGGTGACACGTCGAAGCCGTGGAAGTAGTACAGGGCGACATCCGAGCCCTGGATGCTGCCAGACCAGCGCGCGGCCCACTCGGTATTGGCAAAGGTGAACGCGGGAGTTGGCGTGTTCTCGGTTGAGAGTCCGACCGGAACCGTGAACGGCGGCGAGGGGCTGCCGTTGGGAAAGGTGAACAATCCGGCCGGCACGCTGAACGCGGTCGGCGGTGTTGCGGCGGGAGGAAACCAGCGCTCGCCGGGATTGGGGAATCGATAGGGTACGTAGAATGGAACCCAGACCGCAGTGAAGCGCGCATCGTCGGGCAGCCACGCCGCGGCAGGGAGCGAGTAGGTTGCTTCGATCGATGGGATGCCGATCTTGCGATCGTTCTCTTCTTGCAACAGCGGGTCGACGTAGCGTTCGGGATTGAGCAAGTCGTTGGGCTGCGTGCGGTCGAGCTTGCCCCAAGCGAATTTCTGCTTGCCGCCGCGGATCTCGAAGCGGTCCAGATGGGCTTCGAAGAACGCTTCTTCAAACTCGATGGCGGGGGAGACGTCTTGAAACGTGTCGTGGAGATTGAAGGTGCCGCTCTTCGAGGCCTGGAAGGTCGGTCCGCCGTTGGTGCCGACGGTGGTGCTGTCGAAGCGCAGCCACGAAGTCAATTCGGCTGCGGCGCGCAGCCGCAGCGTTTGCTGCGTTCGATCGTGACCCGTGTTCGCGTTGCTCTCGATGACCTCGCGGATCTCGGCGCTGCCGTCGAGATCGACGGCGCGGCCACCGATGGTTGTGTGGAGCGCCCAACCATTTGCCGGGGCCAGACACACCAACAGCAGGACGGAGAGCCGAGGTGCGAATGATCTCATCCGCGGTGCGCGCATTGAAATGACCGCGCCTCTTACCCTAGAAGACTGTCGTGGTGCAACGCAGTGTCTAAGCCTTCGTGCATCACCCGTGAGAGGAGATCTGCCATGAGTTCCGATGCATTGATCGTTGCGCTCGATAGCGACATCCGGACGGCCCACGAGCGGTTCTTGGTAGCCATGAGCGACCGGCTGCCGGGAATGCAACCCGAGACCAAGGAGCGGTACTTTGCGGTGTTGTCGACCCTGGTCGCGAAGCTCGAGGCGCCGGAGAAGAGCCTGCACGAGATCGTACAAGAAATGATGTCGGAAGTTGCCAGCTATCTGTTCGAGGAGATGTCGCGACGCGGCTGAGTGAGGCTGTCGACTTCTGTTGCCCGACCGTGTAGGAAGCCCCGCGTCACGAACGCACGCATCGTCGGTGGTGAAATCGAGGTGAATGATGAGCACGCCAAGTAAAGGAATGCGTCGCGGCGCCCTGTTCGCGGTGGTCGTCGCGAGTTCGCTCGCCGGTCGGGCCGCAGCGGTCACTCTTGAGGTCGGGTCCGCGTCGACGACTCCTGGTGGCACGGTGGAGGTTGGGGTACGGATGCAGGCCGGCTCGGGTGAGCGGGTTGCCGCGGTCCAAAACGATATCGTATTCGACTCGTCGGTCGCCACGGTGACCAGGCGCGACTGCCGCATCAACCCCAATATCGACAAGTCGCTCAACGTCGGCTTGCCGAGCCCCAACACGATTCGCATCATCATCATCAGCCTCGAGCGCAGCGACCCGATTCCGGCGTCCGATCTCCTGTACACCTGTACGTTTCACATCGGCCCCGACGCGCCCGATGGCAACATCGTTCTGAACATCGCCAACGTCGGCGCCTCCGACCCGGGGGGAACGAAGCTGCCCGCTTCCGGCATCGGCGGCTCCATCTTCGTCAGCGCGCCGTCGAGTGCCGGCGGTGGTGTGCAGCCGCAGGCCGCTCCGGCGGCGCCGCGGGCGGGTGCCGCCGCACCGGCGCCGGCTCAACTGCCGGCGGGGGTTCAGCCCGGTGGCGCGGTGGTGCAACCAGGTGTGCCCGGCGCCCCACCACCGCCGCAGCCGGAACGAGCGCTCCAAGGCGTGCCGGAGATGGCTGGAGTGCAGGCGACCATGACGCCGGCCGCCACCGCTCCGGCTGCCGCGGCGACCGCGAAGGCG
>Ga0335069_10016601_pt1 | contig 10265 bp, 7 predicted proteins | sample Lox_Sample_11_FD_206714 | JGI IMG/M metagenome (GOLD analysis project Ga0335069, IMG submission 206714) | Soil microbial communities from Loxahatchee National Wildlife Refuge, Florida, United States - Lox_Sample_1.1 | ecosystem: Environmental > Terrestrial > Soil > Wetlands | place: USA: Florida...
GTCAGAGCCCCTCGCCCTGTGATGTGAATCACCGTGATTGCCGCCGCTTCCCGGTCTAATAAGCCTTACGAACGTAATATCGTTCACTCGGAATTCAGGGCCATAGAGCTCCGTTTGGTGCTTGAAGGTGCAGCCGGCGGATGCTGTGGACCTCCCAACTTGGCCTATGAACGTGGTCGGATCCTTTGTTTGTTCTTCGACGATTGCGACGCGCACTGCGCGCCGCCTTCCAGGCATCCTTGCCCTGGGCGCGCTGTTCTTTTTGCTCGGAATTCCGCGTACCTTCGCTGCAGTCCATCCCGTCCCTCTCGACAAGAACACCGATGCGGCGAAGTGCCTCGAGTGTCATGACGACAAGACCAAAGGCAAGTCGGTTCATTCCGCGATCTCTCTGGGTTGCCTAAGCTGCCACGAAGTCCGGGTCAACAAAGATGTCACCCATATCAAGCTCATTACGGCCACGCCTTCGGCTCTCTGTATAAGCTGTCATGCCGACAAGAAGGCATCCGATATCAAAGGAACAGTCCATCCCCCTGCAGTCCGCGACTGTCTCGGCTGTCACGATCCCCACGCGAGCGATAACAAGAATCAGTTGCTCAAGGCCGCCTCGGGCGATGAGAAGGAAAATCTCTGCCTGGGCTGCCATCAGACGGGTCTTCATGTTTCCGATAAGGGCAGCAGGCACGCAGCGCTCGATGCCGGCTGCGATACCTGCCATCTGACCCACAAGACTGGGCCCGAACCGACTCCAGAGAACAAGTTCCATCTCACGAAAGCCGTCCCCGCACTCTGCATCGATTGTCACGACACCAAGGACGCCGACTTGCAGAAGGCACACAACGGCCAGCCGTTCGCCACCGCAAACTGCGTGGAGTGCCACAACCCCCACCAATCCGATACGCCCAAGCTGATGGCCCAATTCCAGCATGTTCCTTTTCAAGGAAATGGCTGCGATACATGTCATGCCCCCGCGAAGGATGGAAAGGTCGTGCTCACGCAGGCTGACGCAAAAAGCCTTTGCGTGACCTGCCATGACGACAAGGCCAAAGAGATCGACGCGGCTAAGGTCCCGCATCCGGGCGCCGCGGGTGACTGCACGGATTGTCACAGTCCCCACGCCAGCAATGTGCCTGGCCTGCCGAAGACCGATGCGGTGAGCATCTGCCTGAACTGCCACAGCGACATCGAAGACCTTCGCAAGAAACCCGTGCACCATCAACCCGTGTTCGATCAGGGCTGCTCGACTTGCCACACACCCCACGGCGGCGAAAACGATCATCTTCTGCGTGCGAAAGGCAACGCCCTCTGCCTCGAATGCCACGGCCCGGATTCCGTTGCCGCGAAGGATGAAGCCAATCATCTGCTCACCATCTTCAACGGGACGGTGCGGTTGCCGGATGACTATTACAAGAAGAACCGGGTTCCCATTCTTCCTCTCCGGTTTGGACTCGGGCATCCGGTGGAGTATCACCCCGTTTCGGATGTGATGGACCCATCCGATCAGAGCAAGGTCAAAACGCCGCTCAGCTGTCTCAGCTGCCACCAGCCTCACGCCTCTGCACAGTCCGATCTGCTGGCCAACGACCAGGCAAACAACATGGCCTTTTGCGATACCTGCCACAAGAACCGGCTCAACATGAAGGAAACAACCCGGCCCGGGAAGTAATCGGAGATTCAGATGGATCGTTGCTTCTTTCATTCAATACGGACCCTCAAGAAAGCCCTCGTACTGGTGCTCGTAACCGGTAGCCTGGCGACTTCCCTCTCGATCCATGCGAGTAAGAAAAAGAAGCCGGACACCACAACCGCTCCCGAGGTCGGACCACGCAAGTTTCCTTTCGACCCGACCAAACTCGCGTGGCCAAGTCCGCCCAACATCGCGCGCGTGCGCTGGCTCGACTACTTCGCGGGCGCCAAAATCGACTACACGCAGCAGGCCGCGGCGAAGGCCAAGACCAGCTGGATGGATCGGCTCGCGGGCGAGCAATCGCAAGCCGAAAAGGTCAACCCGAAAACTTTTCCCTTTCAACTCATTGGTCCCTACGGGATCGCCTTCGACTCGAAGGGGCTCGTGTATGTGGCCGACCAGAGGGTTGGAGCGATCTTCATCTTCAATCCGGAAAATCACGATACCGAGTTGATCCGCAACGGTGCGGACGCGCATTTCGGCTGGATCAATGGTCTCGCTGTCGATGACGACGACCGATTGTTCGTCTCAGACGGTAAGCTGCATCGTGTTCTGCTCTTCAATCCAAAACACGAGGTCGAAGGCCAGATCACCGAGGGGATCGTCGACCCCGTTGGCTTGGCAATCGACAAAGAGAACCGGTTTCTGTACGTTGTCGATACCCAACAGGATCAGGTCCTGGTCTACGACGCGGACACGCTGAAGCTTCTGCGCCGCATCGGGACCGGAGGCAAAAACCATTTCCTCACAACCCCCGGTGACTTCGGGGCGCCTCAGGGAATCGCACTCGACGGCGATGGAAACGTCTACGTGACCGACACGCTCAACAACCGGGTCGAGATCTTCGACGCCGACGGGAACTTCGTCAGCCTCTTCGGCAAGCATGGCGACGGACCAGGCTACTTTGCCCGTCCAAAAGGCATCGCGGTCGATTCCGATGGGCACATCTGGGTTGCGGACCAGATGGAAGATCGGCTACAAGTGTTCAATCGCGAAGGCCAACTTCTTACCTACATCGGTTCTGGACATGGGGAGCTGCCGGGACAATTCAAATCGCTGGTCGGCGTTGCCATCGATAAACAGAATCGCGTCTTCACAACGGAACAGGAGCCGGGCCGTCTTCAGATGTTCCGCTACGTGACCGATGCCGAGGCCGCCACGGAAAAGACAAAGAGAGCAGAAGCGCTTGAGAAGGCAGCCGATCAACGTCGAAAGACGAGCACGCCGCCGGCCGAAGACAAGTCCACGCCTGCGAAGGCCACCGATGTTCCCAATCCTCCGGGAAACACCAATAAGCCCGCGCCTCAATAGCGCTTCGCGACGGACGAAGCTGGCAGCCAGAATGCACCTTCTGTTGCTGAGGTGCGATCGCGCCGGATCCCGTCTCTGAGCGAAATCGGGCAGTCAATTCTGCCCTCCCTCCGCCGCATTCGGTCCATCGAAAGTTGGAGAATCAGATCCGCCATTCGAGGGTTACATCTCCTCGACGTCTCCGCGACAATCCCCTGTGCGCGGGTTCCCCTTGGTTTCCCGGCGCGAAACTGAAAGCTTGAGGACCTTCCGGATGGCGAATGACCGGCGTGGTTTCATCCGCGTCTTGCGGATTTCTGCGCTCCCTGTTACCCCACTCGACGCCATCTCTCTGCTCTCACGAGGGCAGCAGTCACTTTCCCCTGGTTTCGAGCCCTAACTCACCAGAAGGAGCGGCAACGACGATGTCAGCGAATCCTCGCAGACCTCAAAGAGGCGCATACCGGCCGCGCCCAGAGACCCTCTCGCTGCTGCGCGTCTCCGGCAACCCGATTAATGGCGTCGGCGAATCGAGTCCGCGGAGGCCCTCCCCTTTCTTCTGGCATCCGCCGGACAAGCATCCCTGGGGAGCGCTGCAGATTGTGGCGCGCGAAAGTTCGCGGCGCTGCCCCGGCGCGACAGAGGCATTCCAGCGTGCCTACGAGTATCCTTCGCTCGAACCCGTCGCCAAAACGCGTCTCCAGGCGTCGTCGGAAGAACGGACGGAGTCCATGCGCAGTTTTGCACTGGAGCATGAGGCCGACGCGATCGGCATCGCGGCCATGGACCCGTTCTACGTCTTCGAGGGTTACACCATCGAAGAACCCTGGGTGATTGTTCTCGCGCTCGCACATGACTACGAACGTTTGAAGGAAGTGCCGTCGGACGAATCCAACGGCATTGGCGTCTGCGATGTGGGGGATCAGTACGCTCGTGGAACTCGTGCCTCCTATACGCTTGCCAACTGGATTCGCGCGCAGGGCTTCAAAGCCGATCCCTATCCAGGTCCTATGGCTGGGGCACTGGCCCTGATCCCTCCCGCCATCGCAGCCGGCCTCGGCGAATTAGGAAAACATGGCTCGCTGATCAGCCGCCAGTTCGGTGCGGGTGTAAGGCTCGCTGGCGTCACAACGGATATGCCGCTGGTTCCTTCCGGACGCGACGTCTTCGGCGCCGACGAATTCTGCACATCCTGCCAGATATGTACCCAGGCATGTCCACCAGGAGCCATTGGCACGGAGAAGCAGATGGTCCGCGGGGTCCAGCGCTGGTATGTCGACTTCGATAAGTGCATTCCCTTTTTCGCAGAAGCTGCTTCCTGCGGCATCTGCATCGCAGAGTGTCCCTGGACAAGGCCCGCGGTTCGGCCAAAACTCCTGGCCACCATGGCTAAGCGGCTTGACGCGCAAGACGAAGGCACGGCCCAAAAATGAACCGGAAACCGGCACAGGTTGCAGATGAAAGTTCGTCGCGCTATCCCGGCTGGAAGGTGGCCGGCGCGGCGTTCGCCGGAGTCATGGTCAGCTTCGCTCCCATCGTTCCCTACACCTTCAGTCTCTTTTTGAATCCACTCCATGCTGCGTTTGGATGGAAGCGCGAGGCGCTAAGCGGAGCTTTCGCTCTCGCCGCGATTACTGTGGCCTTGGTCTCGCCTCTCATCGGACTGCTGCTCGATCGCTTCCCTACCCGTCGCATCCTCCTGCCCGCGATCGTCGTCTTTGCAGCGGCGCTCGCCTCGCTCAGCAACCTGGGCCCGGGGATTGGCCGATTTTATTTGACCTACTTCGTGCTGGGCGTGGTCGCCAACGGCACAGCGCAATTTGCATACACCCGCACCGTGCTCACGTGGTTCGACCGCCATCGTGGATTTGCCCTCGCTCTCATCCTCACCGGTAGTGGCGTCGGATCTCTCATCATTCCTCCGCTGACCGAATGGATGATCGAGACACACGGCTGGCGCAATGCATACGTTCTGCTGGGTGGAATTGCCATGTTGGGGCTGCCTCTCACTGCATTGCTCGTGCGAAACAAGCCGCAAACGGCCACATTCGATACCGCGCACCCCTCGGCCTCAGGCGCAACAGTTACCCAAGCCCTGGCCAGCTCTGCGTTCTGGCTTCTGGCTGCCATTATTCTGCTCGGTGCATTCGCCGAAAACGGCCTTGTCACCAACCTCGCCTCGATCCTCACAGAGCATGGCGTCACACCTTACCTCGCTGCTCTGGCGCTCTCGGTGCGCGGCGGCGCCGGTATCGTGGGCCGCCTCGGAACTGGGCTCCTCATTGACCGGTTCTCGCCGCAGCGTATCCAGACATTCATCCTCTTGCTCTCTGCGACCGGGATCGTCGTGCTCGGCTACGCGGCGTCTCCTGCCGCGGCGCTCGTCGGTGCCGCTCTGCTTGGCATCGGCCTTGGCAGCGAGACCGATGTTGCGCCCTACCTGCTGGCGCAGTACTTCGGCCGCCGTCACTTCTCCATGCTCTATGGACTTACATGGACTGCCTACGCGATTGGCGGAGCAACCGGTCCTCTCACGATGGGCCATCTCTATGATCGCGCCGGAACCTACGAACCCCGGTTCGTGGTCTACATGGCTTGTGCTGCTTTGGCTGCTGCACTCTTGAGCCTCTCCCTTCGGCGCGATCCCGGGCTCGCTCAATTATCCACTGAAGATACCGCTGCGATACCCGTCAGTTCCTGGGAGAGTTAATCGATAGCGACTACAGATTGCAACAGAGTCAGAGACCCGGTGCAAGCGACGGAGTTTCAAGAGCGATTTCAATCTGCGGTGGATGGAGGAGCGTGTTCTTCACAAGGCAATGCTCAACGGAGCGCATCAATCCATCGCGCTGCTCGGCCGTCAGGCTCACAGGACAGTCGACGCGAATCCGGAAATTGCCTAGTCTCGCGGGCCCCTTGAGCTTTTCCGCCTCAACGGAAACCGCGACGCCGCAGCTTGCCAGATTGCGGGTCCGCAAGTATTCGGCGGCGTAAAAGGCTGCACACGTGCCCAGCGAAGCCAGGAGAAACTCCGGTGGCGTCATTCCGGCATCGGTGCCGCCATTTTCTCGCGGCTGATCGCATAGGATGCTATGCGTGCCTGCCTGGACAGAGAATCTCACTCCTTCGATCTGACGGATCCGGACTTCCATAAAATTACCCCGATCAGTAGCCTCTCAATAAATCCCGGATCGCGCAGTGAACTTCGACACACCACAGAAACAGCAGATCGCGAGCCAGCTCCTCGTGGAGAGGATCTGCCGCCTTCTGCTAGGGCCTTCTCCGCAACCGGCAGTACAGCTCTGATTTGAGTAGCGGAAGGCGCTCGACTCACGTCGGGCGAATCCACTTTTGGCGCTAGACGTCTCGCACACTCAGCGTCTGCGGATCCTTCACCCGCTGCATCAAGAAAGCCGCCACCAGCATGAACACACCTCCTGCGATCACAGCGTCGATCCGGTTGTTGTGCAGAACGTGAATCATGAGCCAACCGAAGAACAACGACGCTAGAATCTCGGGGGTGACGATGAAAAAGTTGAAAATCCCCATATAAACACCGGTTCGCGCCGGCGGCAGCGACGCGGCCAACACCGCGTAGGGCATCGAGAGAGTGCTGGCCCACGCAATTCCGACTCCGACCATGGTCAGCAGAAGAACATATTTGTCGTGGATGACGGCGACGGACATCAGGCCCGCTGCGCCGCACAACAGGCAGAGAGAGTGCGTATGTTTGCGGCCGAGCCTCCGGGCCAGATATGGCAGAGCAAACGAAAAGCCGAAGCACACCGCGGAATAGAGCGCGAAGCAGATGCCGCCCCATTCGACACCAGCCTTGTAGAGAGGCGAACTCGGATCGTTCGCGCCGAAGACGTTATGCGCGACGGCAATTGGAAAGTAGAGCCACATGCAGAACAGTCCCAGCCACGTGAGCAGCTGAACCGGTCCCAGTTTGCGCATCGTCTCGGGCATCTCCGCAATTGCAGCCAGGATCTCCCGGGCGTTGGCGAGCAGACCCGTTTTCTGCGCCTTGGCTTCGCGAAACGCTTCGAGATCCTCAGGCGGATATTCCTTGGTCGTGACGATTGTCCAAAGCACCGCGCCCATGAAAGCGACTGCCCCAACATAGAACGAGAGGCGCACGGTTGAGGGCACAGCACGAACGTCTCCCGCAGCCTGTTGCATATGAAAAACATTGGTAAGCAACCACGGCAGAGCTGAGGCAACGACTGCGCCCAGTCCGATAAAGAGGCTCTGCATCGCGAAACCCGAGGTTCGCTGTCCTTCTGGCAGCAGATCGGCCACGAAAGCCCGGAATGGCTCCATGCTTACGTTGATAGAGGCATCCAGAATCCACAGCATGCCGGCAGCCATCCAAAGGGCCGAACAGTTCGGCATCAGCACCAGCATCAGCGAACTCAGGATCGCGCCAGCCAGGAAGTAAGGACGGCGTCGGCCGAGCCGACCCCACGTGCGATCGCTTGCATGCCCAATCATGGGCTGAATCAACAAGCCCGTCAGTGGAGCAGCGAGCCACAGAATTGGGATCTGGTCCGCTCGAGCCCCCAAGTATTCGTAGATGGCGCTCATGTTGGCCATCTGCAAACCCCAGCCAAACTGGATGCCGAGAAAGCCGAAGCTCATGTTCCAGATCTGCCAGAAGCTGCGCTCCGGCTTGCGAAAGTGAGTGATGCTGCCGGATTGCTGTCCGGGACTGGCATGCGACGCCTGCGCGGCCGTTGCTTGATCGGTTCTTGCTGTACTCATCTTTGGTCCTACCGTGATTGCCTTTGAAAGATGCGAGCTCCAAAACTGTTCAGCGAAACAAAAGGAATACCGACTGCCGCCGCGCCTGCATTGGGCAAGGGGATTTCCTTCCATTCCCCGACTTCGGCCTCGACCGTTCCTCGGAACGGCGTGCTCGATAGATTCACGGCGATCAGAAACTCCTCGGAACTTGCTCGGCGTAGATACGTGACAATGTGCTGCTCGTCCGAGTTGTGCAGCCACACGGTCTCGCCCTGCTGCAGGGCCGGATGCTGTTCCCGCAGCGCTGCAATGGCCGCGTAAAACCTGCGGAATTCGGGATGCCAGTCGCCCGCCGCCCAGACAATCTTCTGCGGTTCAAACAAAGCCGGTGCGCGCGATTGCGTCGAGTCGCCCACTTCCATGCCGTTGTAGATCAACGGAACTCCATCGAGCGTAAACATCAACACAGATGCGGCAATGGCACCCGGATACCCATAACGTGTCGTCGCCCTCAACTCATCGTGATCGTCGCTCATGCGCAGATGTAGGGCGCCCTTGGGAAACAAGCCCTTCTGCTGCTCAAACGTGTCCCGAATTCCAGTTGCAGGACTTCCATTCATCACCACATCGTCGAGTGCGTGCATCAAGGGCCACGCATAGTCGATGTCAAAGGCGGTCCTCAGCAATTCGGGCTTCAGTGCCTCGGCCAGGAGCATGATGTCCGGCTTGGCTTGTTCCAGCTCCTTGCGTGCTTGCTCCCAGAAATCGGTCGGGACCTCGCCTGCCGCATCGCAACGATATCCGTCGATATCGAACCCCTTCACCCAGTAGAGAAGGACATCTGTCATGTAACGGCGCAGATTGGGATTCGTGTAGTCCAGAGCCGCAACATCGGTCCAATCGTACGGAGAGGTAATGTGGCCTCCCTGGTCCTTCCGGTAAAACTCCGGATGAGCCATCATCACGCTGTCCCACGCTGTGTGGTTGGCCACCATGTCGAGGATGACCTTCATCTGCCGCCGATGCGCTTCCTGCACCAGCCGCTTCAGATCGTCCTTGGTCCCCAGCGCGGGATCGATCGCATAGTAGTCACGCACCGCGTAGGGACTGCCTAATGAGCCCTTCTTCTTTACCTGCCCATCCGGGTGAATCGGCATGAGCCAGACAATATTCACGTTGAGGGCATGAAGATCGTCCAGCCCCGCGATAACTCCGTTCAGATCTCCGGTCGGCGAGAAGGACCGCACGAAGACCTGGTAGATCACCCCGGATTGGAGCCACTGCGGAGAGGTGCGTGCCGCCTGCAAGGCGAGCGCGGAAGCGCCCTGCTGCGCAGGCAGCTGAATTCCGAACGCTAGAACAAAAGCGAGACAGGAAGCGTGCAAGAGCCTCGGCTTCATAGCGCCGAAAGCATAGCACCCTCGGCTCCACATTCGCCAAGGGCCCTCAGGTGAATTGGCCCCATCCGGCGCATACCGCTAAGATATTGCCATTCCTGAAGTAGTTTCTCGGAGGGGTTCCCATGCGGAAGTTTGGCCTGCCTGCTGTTGCTCGCATATTCCTTCTCGTTGCAACCGCTGCCCTCGTCGCGGCATCGGTCCGCGCCCAAGCCGCCAGCCCCCACATCTTCCAGCGGCCGGCCCTCAGCAAGGACCTGATTGCCTTTGGGTACGCGGGCGACCTCTGGACTGTGCCCCGCACGGGCGGCAAGGCCACGCGGCTTACCATCGGCATCGGTATCGAGACCAGCCCGGTCTTTTCCCCCGACGGATCGGCAATCGCCTTCACCGCCGACTACGACGGCAACACCGACGTCTTCACAATCCCGTCAACCGGTGGAGTGCCTTATCGCGTCACCTATCACCCCGCGGTGGACCAGGTGGTCGGCTGGAGCCCCGACGGCAGCGACATCCTCTTCCGTTCCGATCGCAATTCCGCCAGCCGCTACACTCAGTTCTTTCGCGTTCCTGCCAAGGGAGGCATCGCGAAGGTCATCCCTCTGCCCATGGCCTATCAGGGCCAATTTTCGCCGGACGGCAAAGAAATCGCCTACTCCCCCCTGCCGCTGGCCTTCGGTTTCGGCTACACCAACTATGTGTCCTGGGGCAACTACCATGGTGGCCGCGCAAGCACCATCTGGATCACCACCTTGCCCGGCCTCGACTCGGTGGAGATTCCTCATGAGTCTGCATCCGATTTCTTCCCGGTCTACGTCGGCCAAGACATCTACTTTCTCTCTGGACGTGCCGGGCCCATCACGATCTTCAAATACGATCGGGCAACCAAGAAGGTAACCGAGACGCTGCATAACAACGGGGCCGATCTACGCACGCTGGCCGGCGAAGGCAGCATGCTGGTGTATGACCAGCTGGGCGAGATTTATCTATTCGACACCTCCACCAGCCAGAGCCATCGCGTTCCCATCGAAATTGATGCCGACCTTCCCGAGGTTCGCCCACGCATCGACAGCGTTGCCGACCAGGTCCAGAGCGTAACCATCTCTGCTACGGGAGTGCGGGCTGCGGTTGAAGCTCACGGCGAG
>Ga0335069_10016602_pt1 | contig 10265 bp, 10 predicted proteins | sample Lox_Sample_11_FD_206714 | JGI IMG/M metagenome (GOLD analysis project Ga0335069, IMG submission 206714) | Soil microbial communities from Loxahatchee National Wildlife Refuge, Florida, United States - Lox_Sample_1.1 | ecosystem: Environmental > Terrestrial > Soil > Wetlands | place: USA...
TCGCGCGGTGCTCGACGACATGGCACGCATGCTGCTCGACGACAGCGGCAACGAGACGACCGGCATCGCGGTCACGGCCGACGCCGAATGGACCGTGCAGGCCGCGGCGCTGCGCGCGTCGTTCCTGCGCGCGATTTCGCGTGCCGACAAGGAATCCATCGCATCGCAGTATGTCGACCTGCTCGACAAGCAGGAATCGACGCAGGCCGCGATACTCGCGCTGAAGCATTCGATCCGGGAACTCGCCGCCGCACACGGACGCGCCGCGGCGCCGGGGCCCGGCGGCGTGGAAAAGACCGTCGCCTACCTTCGCGATCAGGCGCGGTTCGCAACGAAACTGCTCTCCGACGTGAAGCCGGCGTCGAAGTAGATCCTGCGAGGACGATGCCATGGCCAAGGCCCCGTCGGCGACGAAAAGTCCCGTCGCTCCCCCTCCCCCGGCGCCCGCTCCGCCAGCGCTGAATTCCGGCATCCGTGACCTGCAGGGCACGCTCGTCGATCAACTGCACAAGCTCGAATCGAGCCTCGACGACACGAGCGACCCGAATGCGGCGGAGGCGATCGTCCGCGAAATGCAGGAGTTGAGCCACCGGATCGGCATGGCCGGCAGCCTGCTTTTCACGCAACAGTCGGCCGCGCTCGATCAGAAGGTCGACAAGATCAAGGCCGCGACCGCCCAGGTCGACGCGGCCGTCGCGCATCTGTCGACGATGAGCGCCTTTGTCGGCGCCATGTCGGATTTCCTCGGCCTCGTCGACGAGGCACTGGATCTGGCGAAGACCCTCTGAGTCTCGCCGTACGTGACGACGTCGCGGCCGTGCACTGAAACGGGGCCGGCCCGCCGACGCCGGATCTCCACTCGCCCGCGCGAACGGGGAGCGTTCTCTCGCGCGGACCGATCCGAACCTGAGGCTGGAATGTTTCGGCCAGGACCTCAGGCGAGCCCGGCAAACGGCAGCACGCTCACCAGGCCGCCGATCTCGACCGAGCCTTCGTCATGCCCGAGGACGATGAAGCAGTTGCCCTCGCTCATCGAGCGCAGGACCCCGGATCCCTGCGTCCGGAAGCTGCGCACGACCGCCTGGCCGGCTTCGTCGGTGCCCAGGATGCCGCGCAGGTATTCCGTGCGTCCCGGTCGTTTTCGAAGGGCATCGAGGCATCGGACCTTGAAGATCGGTAGCGGATCCGGGTTCGCCCGCTGCAGGTGGAGCAAGGCCTCGCGAACGAACTGGTAGAACGTGACCATGACGGCCACCGGATTGCCGGGCAGGCCGAAGAGCGTCGCACTTCGACCGGAGGTCGAGCGAACGTGGCCGTAGGCCATCGGGCGACCCGGCCGCATCGCAATTCGCCAGAATTCGACGTCGCCGATCCCGGCCATCACGTCGCGGACATAGTCCGCATCGCCGGCGCTGACGCCGCCGGACGTGATCACGACATCGGCGCTCTCCGCCGCCGAACGCAGCGCCTGCTCGAGCGCCGCGGGTTCGTCGCGAACGACACCGAGGTCGATCGCGTCCATCCCGAGGCGCGTAATCATCCCCAGCAGCGTGTAGCGATTGCTGTCGTAGACCTCGCCGGGCGCAAGCGGCTCGCCGATCGAGCGCAGCTCGTCTCCGGTCGAGAAGAAGGCGACGCGCAGGCGGCGCCAGACGCCGAGTTCACCGAAGCCGAGCGAAGCGGCGAGCCCGAGTTCGGCGGGACGCAGGATGCGGCCGGCGGGAATGGCAACGGAGCCGGCGCGCAGGTCCTCGCCGCGCAGGCGACGGTTCTCGCCGCGGCGGATTCCGGCCTCGAACGTCATCATGCCGGCGTCGACCCGGCACGATTCGCGCGGAACGACCGTGTCGCATCCGCGCGGCATGACCGCACCGGTCATGACCTGCACGCATTCGCCGTGCTCGACGGCCTCGGTAAACGGGCGTCCGGCAAAGGCCACGCCGCGAAGGCGCAGGCCGCGAACGCCGGCGTCGAGGCACGCGCCATCGAAGGCATAGCCATCCATCGCGGAGTTGTCGAAGGCCGGCACGTCGATGGGACTGACGAGATCCTGCGCCAGGACGCGTCCCAGCGCCGCCCGCACCGGCACGCGCTCGACCGTCGTGATCGGCGAGGGGCGTGCACGCAAGGCCTCGATGGCCCGTGCCGCAGGCAACCCCCGGTCGCCCGATGCGTCCGAGGTGGATTGGCAGCCCGTCATGGTCTTGCTTTCGATGATCGGTCCGTCGGATCGAATCCGAGCGGCAGGGCAAATTACCACAGCCCCGCGCGGCCCGGAGCGATGGGCACCCAGGCCTCGCGATGGATCGCGAACTTGCGCGCGTGTCGTCCCCACGGCGTGCCGGCCGCGAGCGCGGCCTTGAAACCTTCCGGATCCTCGATCCAGGCGCCGCCCAGCGTCGTGATGCCGCGAGCGAAAAGCGGATCCGGAAACCCGCCCGCGCCCGGTCCGATCATCGCGAACCGCTGCGCACCGCGGCAGTGCGCCAGCATGCGATCCAGCGAGTCGTTGAGCAGCAGCGTGCTCGTCGAAAGCACCTTGTTGCAGCCTTCGAGTTGCCCCGCGTCCAAGGTCACGCGATATCCGGCCCGCTCGCCGGCAAGATCCGGTCGCAGTTCGACGACGACGAGGCTCGCCCCGGTGCGCACGATCGAATCGACCAGCGGCGGGAACAGCCCGATCATCCCGATGCGATCGCCGCAGGCCGGTGCCAGGCCGCCGATGGAATCGTCGCTGGTCGGTGGCACATGGCCGGCGCGGTCGTAGGCGCACCGCGTCAACGCGTTGATCGCCGCGAAGCCGATCGTCCGCCGCACTCCCCGCTCCGTCACGTACCAGCGCGCCGCGGCAAGCGCATCGGCACCGACCAGGTCGCGTGCCGCGTCGGGCGAAACGCTGAATTCCTGGCCCGCCAGGAGGATGAAGCTCAAGCCGAGTGCGCCGTCGTCCAGTTCCAACGCGCAGAATTCCGCGTTCTTGCCGGTCGCGAAAGACGGCGGGAGGTGCAGACGCCGGATGCGCGGGACCGCGCGGCGCGGGAAATGACGCTCGAGTTGTTCGAGCCATTCGGTTCCGACGCTCATCTCATCGCGATCCGGTGGCGCGCGCCGCGGCTTTCCGCGTCAGGGCGTGAGGCCGTACCGCCTCCAGCCCAGGCTATCGCGGCGTACCGCGCGCTCAGCGGGCCTCTTGGCGGAGCCGGGCTCATCCCCTAGCCGATCAGCTTGTGCCGTTCGTCGGCACGCGTGATTCCCGGAAGCACATGGCTTGCGACGAACCACGAGATGCCGAACGCCTCCAGCGCCAGCAGTTCGAAGGCGTACACGAACCTGCGGTAGTGCGCGGCGAGGTCTCCGGCAAGCACGGCGTTCAACCCGAGCGACACGATCGACACGACGATCGCCACGAAGCAGACCACGTAGATCCTTGCCCGCCAGAGTGCCGGGACGTGCGCTCTTTTCCTGGCGTCGCGATAGAACTCCAGGCAGAAGTACGCGAGCGCGCTGAACATCACGGCCGCGCACGCATAGTGGATTGACGGCATCTCGGCGGCGGCCCCGGCGCAGGCAGGGATCGACTCGTTGCGGCAGTCGCACGGGAACATGGCCACGCCAAACGCGGCGCACGAGGCCGTCTTGGACGCGAAGAAGTGGGAAACGGTCTCCCCGTTGTACGACATCAGGAACGCTGCGATCGCATACAGGAAGCCGACGAAGACGTTCCGCGACCAGTCGCCTGCGAAGCAGGACTGGCTGATGGACGTCAGCGAGTCCGGAAGGTCCGACGCCCAGGTCGTGACGAGTCCGATCGACACCGCGATGACGCCGACGACCATCTTCGTCGTATGTTCGTCGATCGACGGGCGACGCGGTCGTTGAAAAAACATCGTGCCTCCCCTTCGCGCTCCAGTGGATGACAGGCCGTCGCGGCCTGACGACCGACGAGGTCGTGGAGCGTCGAGGCGATGTCCTGTCGTGGTCCAAGATGGCCCGATGCGGATCATGTCACGCCAAGCCCGCAGTTGCAGCCGGGCGGCGACGCATGTCCCGTCCCGGCGCCTGAGTCGACGCGACGAGCCTGCCTTAAGTTTCTTCAGAATGCAGCACGGCCTGTCACGGTCGAGTCGTTCGATGACATCATCGGCCTGTCACCACGCGGAACCGGGGAGGCCGCATGGGTCAGGACATCCGGTCGGCACACTTTGCGGCGCGCGACTTCGCGCGGTTCGAGCGTGCGCTGCGCGAGGAAACGCAGCATGCCCACGACCTTTTCGAGCGCGGCGGCTTTTCGGCGCGCGAACCGATGGTGGGCCTCGAGCTCGAGGCCTGGCTCGTCGACCGCGAGGGCCGGCCGGCGCCGCGCAACGAGGAGTTCCTCGCGCGCCTGCAGTCGTCGGACGTGGTCACCGAGCTCGGCCGTTTCCAGTTCGAACTGAACGTGCCGCCGCAGCCGCTGGCGGGCACCGGATTGAGTCGCCTCGCCCAGGGTTTCCAGGCTACCTGGTCGGCGTGCTGCCGCACCGCGGCCGAGATGGGGCTTCGTGCGCTGGCGATCGGCATCCTGCCCACGCTGCGCGACGATGACCTTTGCCTGGCCAACATCTCGAATCGCGCGCGATATCGCGCGCTGAACGAACAGGTCCTGCGCAGCCGCGCCGGGCGCCCGATCCGCCTCGACATCGAGGGCACCGATGGGGCGCGCCTGCGCAGCGAGCACCGCGACGTCATGCTGGAGGCCGGCACGACCTCGCTGCAGGCGCACCTGCAGACGCCACCGCAGTGGGCGGCCCGCGCGTACAACGCGTCGATCATCGCGTCCGCGGCCACGGTCGCGCTGGCCGCCAACGCACCGATGCTGTTCGGCCACCGCCTCGCTCACGACACGCGCATCGCGCTGTTCGAACAGGCGCTCGACATCGGCACCCGCGAAGGCAGCTATCGCGGCATCGTGCCGCGCGTGACCTTCGGCACCGGCTACGCCGGGTACTCGCTCGCCGAATGCTTCCGCGAGAACCTGGACCTTTTCCCGGTGATGCTGCCGATCGTATCGAGCGAGCCGAGCGTCCGGCTGGCGCACCTGCGGCTGCACAACGGGACCATCTGGCGCTGGAACCGGGCACTGATCGGCTTCGACGGCGATGGCACGCCGCACCTGCGCGTCGAGCATCGCCCGATGAGTGCCGGCCCGACGATCGCCGACATGATGGCGAACCTCGCGTTCTACTACGGGCTCGTCGGTTGGCTCGTGCAGTGCGACGAACCGCCCGAATTGCGGCTTCCCTTCCACGCCGCACGCGCGAATCTTTATGCCGCTGCCCGCTTCGGCCTTGCCGCCGAGGTCCACTGGCTCGACGGCGATCGCGTGCGGATCGGCGAGCTCGTCACCGAATCGCTGCTCGACCACGCGGCGGCGGGCCTGGACCGGTTCGGCGTCGACGCCGCGTGGGCGAAGCGCACGCTGCAGCTCATCGCCGATCGCGCCGAGATGGGCCAGACCGGCGCCGTCTGGCAGCGCCGTTGGCTGAGCCGTCACGGGCCGGACATGACCGCCCTCACCGATGCCTATGCCTCGCGCCAGGTCGACGGTGCGCCCGTGCACCAATGGGACACCGCGTCGTAGCATCTCCTTCGCGTGATCCGGTCGACGGCCGCTGCGCGACGGAGGCGATCGCCGGGGCAGGCGGGCCACTTCACGCGATGGCGCCCTGCGGATAGACGACGCGCACGCTGCCGTCGACGCCGCCGTCGGCCTGCACCAGCGCTCCGCCGGACGCTTGCCACTGGACCGCCGGCGTCGCGTCCCGGGTCGTGACGGCAACCTGCACGAAATCCGTGTAGGCCACGCTCGGATACGGCGCATCGGCCGCGATGCCGTAGGCTTCGAGCGTCAACACGCAATCGACGAGTTCCGGAAGATTTTCGGCCGTGAGTTCGGTTGCCGGAAATCCATCGAAGGCGCACGTGCAACTGAACAACCCATTCGCCTGGGCGACGACGTTCATCCGCCCGGTCACCGCGGTCCCGGGCTGCACCGCGACCCAGGGGCTGCAGAACATCGGATCATTCTCGGAACCCACCCAGAACGACGCGAGTCCCCAGTGGTCACCGCTGCCCGCGGCCGGCGACGTTCCCCATTGCAATACCGGCTGAAGGATGTGTTGTCCGGCGGCATCCTGCAGGCCGTTGAACAGGTAGATCAACTGGCCGCCGGCCGTCGTCGGCGGCGGCGGAACCGTCCACGCGGCCGAGAAGCTTGCGACCGGCGTTGCGGAGACGGTCTGCCAATCCGCCCAGGATATCCAGCCGCCTGCCGGCGCCTGCTCGGCGCGCTCTGCCGGCGCGATCGGCGCGGAAATGGAACGCCAGTTCACGTCGCTTCGACCTCGCGCTTCCCACGCGCGGCCGATGCGCCTGACGCGGGAACCTCCGGTCAATTGCCGGACATTGGCGAGGCGCCGCGGCCCCTTCGAGGTGAAGACGACTTCCGAGCCGGTCTTGACGGGCATCCGAATCTCCCTGACAGGGCTTGCTGCATCGCATCAGCCCCCGTACAATCTTCGGCCTGTCCGGGCAGTCGAACGATACGTCCCACGCGGCGCCCGGCTTACACCATCCCCTCTGACGGTTCCCGGCATTCGCTGGGGCGCACCTGGTTGGCGGCGATGCCGTCGCAACCGTTGCGACCCACGGGTTCGATTCAAGGTCCGACGGACCTTGCCCGAGCCTACTGAGCGACAAGGAACGTCCATGAAACCCTCTTTCGATACCCGAAGCACGCGTCGATTGCCGCGACACGCAGGCCCGCAGATGATCGCACAGCGTCGCGACGCGCCGTCGGAATGGCCGGCCGCACCGACCGTGCGGAGCGTGCAAGCGCCGGTGGCTGAACTCGCCGCCAGCGCGTCGCCGACTCCTGGCGCCGGCGCCGGATTCGCCCGCCTCGGCCTGTGCGACGAGATCGTCCGTGCGGTGCAGGCCGCGGGCTACAACGAACCGACGCCCGTGCAGCAGCAGGCGATCCCGGCGGCCATGACGGGAAGCGACCTGATGGTTTCTTCGAGCACCGGTAGCGGCAAGACGGCCTCCTTCGTGCTTCCCTCCCTACACCGGCTCGCGCAGCGCCATGACGCCTCGCGCCCGGCCGCGGGCGCCGGCCCGTCGTTGCTCGTGCTTGCCCCGACGCGCGAGCTCGCCATCCAGGTGGCGAAGGCTTGCGAAGTCTATGGCGCCCGGCTTCCGCGCTTGCGCGTGGCCACGGTGCTTGGCGGCGTCCCGTACGCGCTGCAGCTGCGCGCGGCGTCGGCGCCGCTGGACGTCCTGATCGCCACGCCGGGCCGGCTGCTCGACCTGCTGCGCGGCGGCCGGGTGCGGCTGTCGCGCGTGCAAACGCTGGTGCTCGACGAGGCCGACCGTATGCTCGACATGGGCTTCATCGACGACATCCGCGCGATCGCCGCCGCAACGCCGTCGGCGCGCCAGACGCTGCTGTTTTCCGCGACGTTGGGTGGCGACGTGGCACGACTATCCGAAGGGCTGCTGCGCGCGCCGCGCCGCATCGAACTGCAGGCGGCGCGCACGCCGAACGCGTCGATCCTGCAGCGGCTGCACTGGGCCGACAATGCGCACCACAAGCAGGCCCTGCTCGGCCGCCTGTTGACGGATCCGCAGATCGACCAGGCGATCGTCTTTACGTCGACGCAACTCGACGCCGAGCGCATCAGCAGTGCGCTGCTCGCCGACGGCCATTCGGTCGCGGCGCTGCACGGCGGGATGCCGCAGGGGCAGCGCAATCGAACCTTGGGCAGCCTGCGCCGGCGCCAGTTGCGGGTCCTCGTCGCGACCGACGTCGCGGCTCGCGGAATCGACGTGCCGACCATCAGCCATGTCATCAACTACGGGCTGCCGCTGAAGGCGGAGGACTACGTGCACCGGATCGGCCGCACGGGCCGCGCCGGGCGCGCCGGCCTCGCCGTCACGCTCGCCGAGCACCAGCACGCGGCCGTCGTGCGCCGCATCGAGCGCTTTACCGGCCACCCGATCCCGGTGACGACGCTCGAAGGCCTCGAGCCGCGCACGCGGGCGCAGTTCCGCGAGGCCACGCGCAAGGCGGCCCGCAAAGCCTCGAAAAGTGGGGCCCGTGCCACCGGCAGCGGCCGGCCCTTCGGCGACCGTCGCCCGCCCCACGGGGCGCGGCCGCGCTGACAAGCCGCGAGCGCTGTCCGAGGCCGTCAAGGCGCCGTCATGTCGCTGGAGCCGCAGGATGTCGTCGCCAGAACGCGACGCTGGCTCGAGCGCGCCGTCATCGGTCTCAACCTGTGCCCCTTCGCGGGGTCGGTGTACCGCCAGGACCGCATCCGGTACGTCGTCAGCAACGCAAGTGACGAAGCCGCGGTCCTCGGCGAACTGGTCACCGAATTGCGGCGGCTCCACGAGGCCGATTCGGCCAGCGTCGAGACGACGCTGCTGATCCTGCCGGCCGCGCTGGTCGACTTCCTCGACTTCAACGACTTCCTGGCTGTCGCGGAGTCCGTCGTCGCAAAGCTCGGTCTCGAGGGCGAATTGCAGGTCGCGAGCTTCCATCCAGGCTATCGCTTCGCCGGCACGCTCCCCGACGATCCGGGCAACGCGACCAACCGTTCGCCGTATCCGACGCTGCACCTGCTGCGCGAGCGCAGCATCTCGCGTGCGGTGGACGCCTACGTGGGGATCGAGGAGATCGGCGAACGCAACGCGGAAACGCTGCGTCGCCTCGGGAACGAAGGCTGGGCTCGGCTTTGGCAGGAGCCGACGAAGGACTGACGCCGTCGCCCTCGATCGCTAGCCGCTAGCGTGCCCGGACGTAGAGCACTTTCCGGTTCGTGCCTCCCTCGGCCCGCTCCTCGATCGCAAACAGGTCCTTGCGCGACACGACGAGGTCGCTCAATTTGCGAAAGCCGAAGAGCCGCGAATCGAAGTCGGGCTGCAGCTTCGTCAGGTAGCTGCCGAACGTCCCGAGATTGGCCCAGCCGGAATCGTCCGAGGCCATTTCCAGCGCCTCCAGCACAAAATCAGTAGGTAGCGGCTTGGGCGCTTCGCGCGCCGCCGCAACCGCCGGCGGCGGCGATTCGGCTTCCTCGTGCGCCTGCGGCGCAGACGACGCGGCCCGTCCCGCACTCTCCGGGCGGCGAGCCGACATCGCGCGCAAGACCTCGGTAAAGACGAACTTGTGGCAGGCGTTGCGGAAGGCCTCCGGCGTCTTCTGCTCGCCGAAACCCAGCACCGTCAGGCCTTCCTCGCGGATGCGCAGCGCCAAGCCGGTGAAATCGCTGTCGCTCGACACGAGGCAGAAACCATCGAAGCGTCGCGTGTACAGGAGATCCATCGCATCGATGATCAGCGTGCTGTCGGTGGCATTCTTGCCGGTCGTGTAGGCGAACTGCTGCACGGGCTTGATCGCGTGCTTGTTCAGCACCTTCTTCCATTGCGCGCTTGCCGGCGACGTGAAGTCGCCGTAGATGCGCTTGACGGTCGCCTCGCCGAAGCGCGCGATCTCGGCGAGCAGCCCTTCGATCACCGCCGCTTGGGCATTGTCGGCGTCGATCAGCACCGCGAGCCGCAGAGCGGGCTCGTCGTTCACGGGGCGATCGGAGGTACGTGGCGTTGCCATCTCGAGCCTTTCAGGTACCGGAAGCCGCAGGCGAATCGATCTCGGACCGGGCGCCCATTCTAGGGGTAGCCGTTCGAGGCACGAAATCGGAACGCCATATTCAGGGCGCCTTTCAGGAAAACTTAAGGCGCATTCAAGGACTCCTCCCGGCGACGCGGCGGACACTTTGCCCGTCGACGACGCGAACCATCTCAAATCGGAGAGTCCAAATGATCAAGACCATCGCCCCTCCGGCCGCACTGATCGCGACCGCCGTCCTCGCGGCCATCCTGTCGAGCCGGACTCACGGCGTCATGGAAGTCGGTGCGACCGGCGAGCAGTCGCTCTACGCCCAGTCGGTGCAACAGGTGCAGGAACTCTCCGCCGAGCCAAATCGAGTGTCGTCCGCGTCCGCATCGATCGGACAAGGCGCACGCTGACGCGGAATATCGCCGCAATCCGTCGTTGCTCGCGCGAACGGGTCCCTGGCGATGAACTCGCGCGGCCTCGTTCGGAGTCGACGTCGATACGCTTGGATCGAGGCGCGTCGCCGATTGGCGGGGAGTGCTTGGCGGCTCGGCCTGACCCGGCTAGGATCCGTCCAGGTTCCGGCCAGGATTCAGGTCAGTTAGGACCTGTC
>Ga0335069_10016603_pt1 | contig 10265 bp, 6 predicted proteins | sample Lox_Sample_11_FD_206714 | JGI IMG/M metagenome (GOLD analysis project Ga0335069, IMG submission 206714) | Soil microbial communities from Loxahatchee National Wildlife Refuge, Florida, United States - Lox_Sample_1.1 | ecosystem: Environmental > Terrestrial > Soil > Wetlands | place: USA: Florida...
CCTGGTCAACTCGCTCAACCCTTACCGCATCGAAGGCCAGAAGACCGCCGCCTTCGAGATCTGCGACGTGCTCGGCGCCGCCCCCGACTGGCTCTGCCTGCCGGTCGGCAACGCCGGGAACATCACCGCCTACTGGGCCGGCTTCAGGCAATACCAGGAACTGAAGTCCACCGGGCTGCCGCAGGTGCTCGGGGTCCAGGCCGAAGGGTCCGCCCCGCTGGTGCTCGGCCACCCGGTCGACAAGCCCGAGACGGTCGCCACGGCCATCCGGATCGGACGCCCGGCCCGCGGCGAGCAGGCTCTCCAGGCCGCCGAGGAATCGCGCGGGCGGATTATCGCCGTCAGCGACGCCGAGATTCTGTCCATGCAGGCGAAGCTGTCCCGCCTGGAGGGCATCTGGGTGGAGCCGGCCTCCGCCGCCGGACTGGCCGGACTGGCGCACGAGCTCGCCGCCGGGCGTTTCGACGCCAGGGGAAAGCGGATCGTCGCCATCTGCACCGGGCACGGATTGAAGGACCCCGACATCATTACCAGGGACATGGCGAGGCCGCTGGTCGTCCCGCCCAGGTTGGAGGCGCTCGAGGAGGCCATCCTGTCATGAAGAGAGTCTGCGTGCGCGTCCCGGCCACCACCGCCAACCTCGGGCCTGGCTTCGATTCCCTCGGGCTGGCCCTGGACCTGTGGAACGAGGCCGAGTTCTTCCAGGCCGGCGACGGGAAGATCAGCATCAGCATTCAGGGAGAGGGGGTCGGGACCCTTCCCACCGACGAAACCAACGCCATCCTGGGCGCCGCCCTGCAGCTGTACACGCTGGTCGGCAAGGATGCCGGGGGGCTGACGGTCCGCTGCCTGAACCGCATTCCGCTGGTCTCGGGGATGGGATCCAGCTCGGCCGCCCTGCTGGCCGGGATGCTGGGCGCCAATGCCCTGCTCGGCAAGCCCTTCCCGCGCGAAGAGATATTGACCATGGCCACCCAGAGTGAAGGCCACCCGGATAACGTCGTCCCGGCCATGCTGGGCGGGCTGGTGGCCTCGGCCATCAAGGACGGCGAGGTGGTCTCGCGCAAACTGCTGGTCAGCCCCATGTCCATCACGGTGGTCATGCCGGATTTCTACTTCCCGACCAAGGCCGCCCGCGAGATCCTGCCCGAGTACGTCCTTCGCCAGGATGCCATCTTCAACCTGAGCCGGGCGGTGCTGGTCATCAAGGCCCTAGAGACGGGCGACCTGGCCCTGCTCGGCGAGGTCATGGAAGATTCCCTCCACCAGCCTTACCGCCTACCGCTCATCCCGGGCGCCCTGCCGGCAATCGAAGCCGCCAAGGTGGCCGGGGCCAGCGCCGTGGCCCTCTCGGGGGCGGGTCCCAGCCTGATCGCCTTCTCAGGCCAGCCGGCCGACTCGCGCATCGGGCTGGCCATGCAGCAGGCCTTCCAGCAGGCCGGGCTGAAGGCGCGCATCTTCCCGCTGAACATCAGTCACAGCGGGGCGAGCGTGGTCGAGAGCCAGGTCAGCGAGAAAACCGTCCCGGAAGAGAACTGTTTTGCGCGATAATGGGGGGCAACGGAGGCCCGATGCGCGCCCGACGTGCCCTGCTCTACATGCCCGGAGACGACCGGCATAAGATCGAAAAAGCCCTGACGCTGGGGGTGGATTGCGTCTGCATGGACCTGGAAGACGCGGTGGCGCTGAACCGCAAGGCCGAAGCGCGCCGGACCGTCGCGGCGGCGCTGGCGGAGTTGGGCTTCGGCCGCGCCGAGAAGCTGGTGCGCATCAACCCGGTCGGCTCGGGGTTGGAAGCGGCGGACCTCGAAGCGGTCCTGCCTTCCCACCCGGACGGGATCGTGCTCCCCAAGGTGGAGACCGCCGACCAGATCGGGTGGGCAGCCGGGAAGGTCGAGGCGGCCGAGCTGGCCCACGGCTGGCCGGTCAACTCGATCCGCCTGATCGTCATCATCGAAACCCCCCAGGCTATCTTCGACTTGAAGGAACTCGCCTCAGCCCCGCGGCTGGACGCGCTGATTTTCGGCGCCGAGGACCTGGCCGCCAGCCTGGGCGCTGTGCGGACGAAGGAGGCCTGGGAAGTGTTCTACGCCCGCAGCGCGGTCGTGACCGCCGCGGCCGCCTTCGGGCTGCAGGCGATCGACATGGTCTCGGTGGATTTCAAAAACCTGGAAGCCCTGGCCGGGGAAGCCCGCTTTGGGGCCGGCCTGGGCTATACCGGCAAACAGGTCATCCACCCGAACCAGGTGGCGCCGGTCCAGGCGGCTTTCACCCCCGATGAGACGGCCATAGCGGAGGCCAAACGCCTGGTGGATGCATTCGAGGCCCACCAGAAAGACGGGCGCGGCGCCTTCGCCGTGGACGGGAAAATGATCGACATGCCCCTGATGCGGGCCGCTCGCAACGTCCTCGCCCGCGCCCAGGCGGCAGGAAAGTTCCCAGGATAACCATGACAAACAACATCGAAGTCCGGCTTGTCACCAGCCATCGGGAGAGGAACATCTTCCTTACTTTTCCCTGGCGCATCTACAAAAGCGATCCGTTCTGGGTCCCGCCGCTCCTGCCCGAGCGCCGGAAGGTCATCGATCCGAAACAGGGCAAGTTCTTCGAGGACGGATACGCCGAGCTTTTCATCGCCTGGAAGGATGGCCGGCCGGCTGGGACCCTCTCGTGCGCCGAAGACCTGTCGGCTACGAACAGCCGCGGGTTTGGGGAGTGCCAGCTCGGCTTCTTCGAATGTCTCGAGGATTACGCCGTGGCCGAGGCGCTGTTCAAGCGGGCCTCCGGGTGGGCCCGCGAGCACCGCCTCGTTCGCCTGGTCGGAACCTATAACCTGGACCGGGAGGATTCGCGCGGCATCCTGATCGAGGGGCGTGACCGCCCGCCGGCGGTCTATTGCGGACACGGCCCGGCTTATTATCCCGATTTCTTCGAACAGTTTGGCTTCACCAAATTCGATGAGGACGGACTGGCTTACGCCATCGACCTCGACCTGGGCCGGCCCGAGATCCAGCACCTGGTGCGCCTGGCCGGGAAGATCCGCCAGCGCAAGCCGAACATCACCGTCCGGGGAGCGGACCTGGCCCACATCGACGACGAGATCGACCGGATCGTCGAGCTGCAGAACCGCGGCCTGGCCCACATGATCAACTTTACGCCGTATACGCGCGCTTCCATCGAAGCGCTGGTCCTGCCAATGGTGGACGTGGTCGACCCGGAGCTGGTCCTGTTCGCCGAAGTGGACGGGCGGCCAGCCGGCTGGTTCCCCGCCGTTCCCAATCTTAATGAGGTCCTGATCCACCTCAACGGCCTGCGCTATCCCTGGGATTACCTGCGGGCGGTGCGTCGTTCCTCCGGAGCATTGGGATACCGGGGTCGGCGTCCTGCTATTCGATGAAATGGCCCGCCGGGCGGCAGCCAAAGGCTATACCTGGGCCGATCTTTCCCTGACCGGCGAGGACAATGTGGACACCTGGCCGTTGGCGCACCGGATGGGCGCGAAGATCTACAAACGCTACCGGTTCTACGAAAAAAAGCTCCTCTGAGGAAGTAAATTGTTATCCAGTCTCTTCGGCCTTGTTTCCGCCCTTAGCTGGGGCGCGGGTGATTTCGCAGGCGGGATCGTCAGCCGCCGCGCCGGGGCGTACCGGGCCTCTTTCTACGGCGAATCTGCCGGGTTGGTCTTCCTGTCGATCATGCTGGCAGTCACCCGGGAGCCGATCCCGGGTTGGACATCCTGGGCCTGGAGCCTCGCCGCCGGCGCGGCAGGGGCAGTCGGGCTGGTGCTGCTCTATCGCTCCCTGGCGGAGGGGCAGATGAGCGTGGCCGCGCCGATTTCGGCCCTGATGGCGGCCGTCCTGCCGGTCATCGTCAGCGGGTTGACGGAAGGGCTGCCAGGCCCGCTGAAATATGCCGGCTTCGCCCTGGCTCTGCTCGCCGTCTGGTTGATCTCGCAGGGGGAAGGCCACCGAAAGGAGCTGCACCTGCATTTGGTCGACATCTGGATGCCGTTGCTCTCGGGGGTCTGCTTCGGGTTTTACTTTATCCTGATCCATCAAGGCAGCCGCTCGGCCACGATCTGGCCGATGGTGGCCGCCCGCAGCGCCGGCAGCCTGGTGTTGTTCTTCTTCGCGCTGGCCAATCACCAGTTGAGCCTGCCCGACCGGCGTACCGCTCCGCTGGTTTTCCTGAACGCAGCCGGGGATATCGGCGGCAATACCTTCTACATCCTGGCCGGGCAGGTCGGCCGCCTGGACGTGGCTGCCGTCCTGGGATCGCTCTACCCGGGAACGACCGTCCTGCTGGCCGGGCTGATCCTCCACGAGCGCCTGAACCGGTCGCAGTGGATCGGCATCCTGGCTGCCCTGACTGCCATCGTATTATTGACGGTCTGAATGCTGGACTGGTATCACAATGAATCGTTCGAGGCCGCCTATCGGGCGGCCTCGTTTTTTTATTCCAGATGTTTCTTCAGGAAAAACGGGTGCTCATTCCCCTGCGACGATCTTGGCCAGGAGTTTCTGGTAATCTTCCTGGTTGGGTGGATTCATGGCGATGATGGCCTCGATCGCTTCGGTGGCTCCCTTGCGATCCCCCGCGTTCAACAGGTTCTCACCCAATGCGTCCAGCTGGCCGACGGCGTCCGTGAGGCGGTTGGCCCGGCGATATTCCTCTGCCAGGGCCTTGCGCAGCAGGATCTGCTGAGGGCTGTCGTTGACCATTTCCTCCAGGAGCGGAATGATCTCCCCGCGCCGGTTGACGCTGTCCAGGTAGGTCAGGATGTTGTTCAACTCGTCCACGGCCTGGGTGATCTGCCCGAGGCGGATGTTCAGATCGATCAGGTTCTTGCGGATCGATAGCTCGTCGGGTTCAAGGGTGCGCAGTTGCTCGAAGACGCGCAGTGCCTGGCGCCAGTCCAGGTGCTGCATATCGATGTCGGCCATGCGCTGGAGGAGCTTGACGCTCCAGGCCCGGTTGGCGCCACCCTGCTGGGCCAGCCGCAGGGCAGTCGTATAGGTTTTGCGGGCCATGTCCAGCTCGGCCAGGCGGTAATAGATGTCCGCCAGGTCCAGGTATTCGGCGATGGCCTCGTCGACCAGTCCGCGTGCCGCCAGCTGGTCGATCAAACGGGTGCGGGCGGCCAGGTCCATGGGCGACACCTGGACGATCCGCCGCAGCAGGTTGACCGCCTGGGCCGCCTCGCCGCGTACGCTGTAGGCCTGGGCCACCACCGTGTACTTGGCGATCGCGTCCTGAGTGCGGCCTTCCTGGATGAGCAGGTCCCCGACCAGGGCGTGCAAAGGCAAGTAGGTCGGAGCGTATTTGAAGGATTCGAACGCCTCGTCCATGGCCGAACGCAGGTGGCCGGCGCGGGCCAGTTGGCGGACCTTGGTGACCGCCTCGATCACCTGGCCGCTCTGGGCCTGGGTCATGATCTCGGCCAGCGGCATGGACGGCATGCCCTCGCCAGACTTGGGGAGCTGCTCACGTGCCTGGGTAACCTGGGACCGCCAGTTGGGCCGTAAAAGCAGTTGGTTGATATTGTCACACAACTGCTCGAGTTTCTTGGTATCCGTCTCGTGCGCCTGGGCCTCGATGAGCGGCTCGTAAAGCTGGCGGATCTCGGCGGCTTCCTCAGCCGGGACGACCAGCGAATCGGCAATCTTCAAGGCTTCCATGTAATCGACGACCGCATCGGCAAGGCGTTCCTGTTTGCGCTGGATATCACCCATCAGCAGGCGTGATCCGAGGGCATAATCCTCGGCCTTGACAGCCACTTGCAGGTGGCGCATGGCAACCTCGGATCGGTCGGCCTTCGAGCGCAGGAAGCCCAAATCGTAATACAGGGAGGGATCGGTAAACCCTGCCGCCAGGGCCTTGTCCAACTCCTCGGCGGCCTGTTCATCCTGCTCCTTGGTCTGGGCGTCGATGGCCTGCCCAATATGGAGCATGATCTTGGACCGTTCGCTTTGTTTCAAGTTCAACTGGCCGGTGCCGCGGACGATGGCCTGCATGCCGTGCTTCGAGACGGCATTGCTGCCGGCCTCTTCGGACAGGTCGAAGAGCACTTCCGCCAGGCGGGTGAGGGCTTTTTTACGCGCCTCTGCGATCGGGTCCAGGCCGGTGTCGTCGTTCTTCGGCGCCTCCAGCTTCTTGATCTGCGCCATGCGGAGCGGACCGGTGCCGCCCTGCGGGCGCATCGGCTTGGGCAGGAGCTGCCCGCTCTTGAGCATCAGCTCAGCTTGACGGACTTCGGGGTTGTTGGGGCGCAGGCGCAGGGCGCGCCCGACCATGTCGGCGGCCTTGGCGCCGTTCCCGGAACGCTGGTACAGGCTCGCAACCGCCAAATATTCGGCAGTCGCCTGCGGGGTATGGCCCAGGCGCTCGTGCACCATGGCCAGGTACGACCGGGCGACAACATGATCGGAATCCAACTGGGTCACCCGCACCCAGTTTTCGAGTGCCTTTTCGGTATCCTGGGTCTTTACATAAAGCTCGGCCGCGTGCATGAACGCTGCAATGGCTTCCTTGATATTCCCCAGCCGCTCGGAGAGTTGGCCGACTTTTTCCAAAGGCATCGGATCGTCCGGGGCGGCCTCGACGGCCTTCTGGTACGCCTGGAGCGAATCTTCGTAGCGCTGCAGTTCATAATAGGCCAAACCCAGGCTCGAGAGCGCCTTGGGATGATAGGGGAACTCATTCAGCGCCTTCTGGTAAGCCGCAGCAGCCTTTTCCCATTCCTGGTCCCAGGCTGCCGAGTGGCCTTCGCTCATCGCCTTTTGGAAATCTTCCTCGCGTTTCGCCATCTTTATCTCTCAACGCCAATTATACAATCGACTGCAGCTCGTCCCAGTTCCTGCCCCAGCGGGCTTCCGTGCTCAATGGGATGCTGATCGGATAAACGTCCTCCATCACCTTGCGGACGCATTTCGCCGTCGCAGCCAGTTCGCTCTCCGGGCATTCCACCACCAGTTCGTCGTGCACCTGCAGGAGCATCCTGCCATGCAGGCCGGCCTGCACCAGGGCAGTCGGGATCCGGATCATGGCCATTTTCATTATATCAGCAGCCGTGCCCTGGATGGGCGCATTAATGGCTTCCCGTTCCTCGCGGTTGCGCATGGCCACGTTCAACTGTCCCTTGAGGGCCGGGAAATAACGCCGGCGGCCTAGCAGGGTCTCGACGTAGCCGGTCTCCCTGGCCTCCTTACGGATGCCGTCCAGGTAACGCTTGACGCCTGGGAATTGCTTGAAATAAGCATCGACGAAATCCTGCGACTCGGCCAGGGTCAACTCGGTGGTACGGGTCAGGCCAAAGGCCGACATACCGTAGATCAACCCGAAGTTGATCGCCTTGGCATGCCGGCGCTGTTCCTTCGTCACCGCTTCGAGCGGGATCCCGTAGATCGCCGCCGCGGTGGTGGCATGGATGTCCTGGCCGGCCCGGAAGGCGTTCAGCATGGCCTCGTCCCCAGCCATGTGCGCCACGATGCGCAGCTCGATCTGCGAGTAGTCCACCGAGAGCAGCACGCTGCCCAGGCCGGCGACGAAGCCGCGCCGGACGCGCCGCCCAAGCTCGGTGCGGATCGGGATGTTTTGCAGGTTGGGCTCCGAGGATGCCAACCGCCCGGTCACCGCGCCGGTCTGGCTGAAGGAGGTGTGGACACGTCCGTCCTCCGGGTGAATTTCCGTCGGCAGGGCGTCCACGTAGGTGGATTTGAGCTTGGCCAGTTCGCGGTATTCCAGGACCAGGTCCACCACCGGATGCTGCCCGCTCATCTCTTCCAGGACGCCCGCGGCGGTGGAGTAATGGCCCGAAGCGGTCTTCTTGCCGCGGTCCGGCGGGGCCAGGTGGAGCGTTCCGAAAAGCACATCCGAGAGTTGTTGGGTGGAATTGAGATTGAAAACCTTCCCGGCCTTTTCATAAACCTGCTTCTCGAGCCCGTTCAGGCGTCCGTTCAGCTCGGTCGCAAAAGCCGAGAAGAAATCCCGATCGAGGGAGATCCCGGCCATTTCCATATCGGCCAGGACCGCCACCAACGGCACCTCGACCTTGACAAACAGGTCCCACAACTTGGGAAGGCGGCGAAGCTCGGCTTCCAGGATCGGTTTCAGGCGCAGAGTGACTTCGGCATCCGCAGCGGCATAGGGGGCGGCAGCGGCAATGGCCACCTGGTCCATCGAGATTTGGTTCTTGCCCGTGCCGATCAATTCTTCGATGTGGGTCATGCTCTCGCCCAGCCGCACCTCGGCCAGGACCTTCAGACCAAGGTTGCGTGTGCCCGGATCGAGCATCCATTCGGCGATCATGGTGTCGAAACCCAGCGGCTCCGCCCGCAAGCCCAGGCGGGCCAGCATGATGAAATCGTATTTCAGGTTATGGCCGATCTTGGGGATGCGGGCGTCGGTCATCGGCCCGCGCAGGGTCGCCAGGACCTGTTCGAGCGGCAGTTGCGCCCCTGCTGTGTGCCCAACCGGGATGTAGTAGGCCTCGCCGGGAGTCACTGCCAGGGAGATGCCCACCAGGCTGGCGGTCATCTCATCCGTGGAGGTGGTTTCGGTATCGAACGATATGAGTGCAGCCTTGGACAACGTCGCCGAAAGTGCGTTCAGGGCTTTGGCGGAATCCACCACCACGACCTTCCGGTCGCTCGGGGCGGCGAATTTTGCGACGGCGGGGGCAACCGGCGCGGCAGGAGCCCGGGCGGGTTCCCCGAACAGGCTGAGCTGCTGCGTCCCGGCCGGTGCAGCGGACCCGGTCCCAGTAAGCTTATGAAGCCGGTCCACCAGCGTGCGGAATTCCAGCTCGCGGAAGAATGCCTCCACTGCGGCCGGATCGAAAACGCCGGTGCGGGCCTGTTCGAGATCGAGCGTGACCGGCAGGTCGGTCCGGATGGCCGCCAGTTTCTGGCTCATATAGGCGGATTCCTTCCCGGCCTCCAGCTTGGAACGCCAGCGCGGCTCGACCTCATCGAGGTGAGCATAGACCGCATCCAGGGTGCCGTATTTCGCCAGCAGATTTTCGGTGGTCTTTTCGCCCACGCCCGGAACGCCGGGGATATTGTCGGACTTATCGCCGACCAGGGCCTTGTAATCCACCACCTGCTCAGGGCGAACGTGCAGCTTGGCAAGCACGTCTTCTGGGGTGATGTAATTCTGGTCGTCGCCGGCCAGGTAGACGATAACGCGCTCATCCACAAGCTGCAACAGGTCGCGGTCGCCGGTGATGATCTTGACTCCCAATCCCTGCCTGGCGGCCCAGTGGGCCGCCGAACCGAGCACATCGTCAGCTTCGAAACCTTCCTTCTCCAGGCGGGGAATGTTGAAGGCATCCACCATCTTGCGGATGCGCTCGATCTGGGGACGCAAGTCGTCGGGCATTTTAGCCCGCGTGCCTTTATAGGCCGGGAAGATTTCGTCGCGGAAAGTCTTGCCGGTATCGAAAGCCACGGCCAGGTAATCGGGTTTTTCCTGCTCGAGGATGCGCAGCAACTCCCGGGCAAAGCCGTAAATGCCGGCAGTCGGCTCGCCGGAGGAGGTCTGCCAATGTTGGCTGGATCCACCGGCCGTCAACGCAAAATACATCCGGTAGGCCAAGGCATGGCCGTCAATTAAATAAAGAGTGGGGGGCATGGAGAACCGCGGGAAAAAGGACTAGCGGAGAGGCCGGGAGATTCCCTGCCGCTGGCGCGTCTGGGAGATGAAATCTTTGATCAGGTGAGCCGGGGGTGGTTGCGATCCGCCCATCATCAAATATCCGGGTGCCCAGAAATCGCCGGAGGGATTTTCCTTCTTGAAGCGGGTAAACTCGGCAAAGATTTTCTCCGAGGTGTGCTGACGCATGATGCGCATCAGGTAGCCTGGCGAGGTAACAGGCGGCACGTTGGCGATCCACAGAATGTATTCCGGTCGCACGGAGATGTATTCCAAGCGCCAGCCGAAAGCGATGCAGGTTTCGTGGACCCATTCCGAGAGCTTGTCCGACAGATCCCCGGTCAGGTGGTGATGGGCGAAGCGCGGCACCAGCAGGCAGGCATAATCCAGGTTATAGACGGACGGCGAGACCGGCTCGAGGACGATCTTGCGTCCGATTTCCCCGATCGATGTAGGTCGGGTGATGCTCGGATCGTCTTCGTAGGCTTCGTGTTTCTTGGGCTTGCTTTTGCGGGTGACGGCCGCCGACTCGAGGGTCTTTTCCAGGTCGGGCAGTGGTTCTTCCACTTCCGGTCGGGATTGCTCCAGGTCGACGGGCGGCCGCTCCACCTGCT
>Ga0335069_10016604_pt1 | contig 10265 bp, 11 predicted proteins | sample Lox_Sample_11_FD_206714 | JGI IMG/M metagenome (GOLD analysis project Ga0335069, IMG submission 206714) | Soil microbial communities from Loxahatchee National Wildlife Refuge, Florida, United States - Lox_Sample_1.1 | ecosystem: Environmental > Terrestrial > Soil > Wetlands | place: USA...
AAAAGGCATTTTCGAAGTAAGGAAAGGATCATTATCCATGGCTAAGTGTGAAATGTGCGGCAAAACGACCACTTTCGGTCACACTCGAAGTTTTTCAATGCGCTCATCGAATCGACCTGTTCGTCCGAATCTGCAAAAAGTGACTGTCATGGTCAACGGCCGCAAAGTCCAGAAATTATTGTGCGCCAAGTGCATTCGCACGATGGTAAAGAGCAGCTAACCTGCTGAAATTCATTTATTTGATGAGAATCACGGCGCAAGCCGTGATTTTTGTTTAAATGCTGTTGCGCAGGGCTTCTGCGCCGCCGGCAACCCCACCCGGATGGCTGAACAAAGCACTGCCAACGACAAAATTACGTGCTCCGGCCTTGTAAGTAATGGGGAGTGTTTCGGCGTTGATGCCGCCATCGATCTGGATTTGAGTCTTCCAGTGATGGTTCTCAATCAACTCTTTTGCCATGGTTACCTTGTCCACACTTTCCGGGATGAATTTTTGCCCCGAAAAGCCTGGGTTGACCGACATGATGAGTAACAATTCAGCCGAGCTTAGGATGGCTTCGGTTGCTGCAACTGGCGTACCGGGGTTGATGGCTACACCGGCATCGCAACCAAGGCTATGGATATTCTGGATAATGCGATGGATATGGGCGTTCCCCTCCAGGTGAACGGTCAATGAATTAGCGCCTGCTTTCTGGAAGGCTTCAATATGGCGTTCCGGGTTGACAATCATGAGATGGACATCGATGTGCATGTTCGATACCCTGCGGCAAGCCTCCACGAAAACCGGGCCCATGGAAATGTTGGGAGCAAAAATGCCATCGAGCACATCAACATGCAGCCAATCGACGCCGGCTGCTTCGAGTTGATGGTTTTGGTCTTCAAGATGGGCGAAATCACTTGATAAAAGGGATGCGGAAATGATAAATTTTGACATGGTAACCTTAATGTGCGGCTGCAGATAACCGTAAAATGATGTAGAGCCAGAGCGGGATGAGCCCACCAACGGCCAACAAGGCCAACAAACTGAGACTGATTGTACCCCAATCTATATCGTTTCCTGAAGCGGCTTTTTCGGGAGTTTGAGCGGGATCAACAGTCTGTAGAGGCTGGTAGGGCATGGCTGGAACGTAGACGGACGGATTCACCCGGGCGTTGGCCGTGGAACTGCCGAGCATTCCTTGTTCGCTGTAGGTTGCCAAAACGCGTCCCAGTTGGTCGGCGGTGCGATACCGTCCGGAAGGTTCTTTCGAGAGCACCTTCATGATGATCTGGTCGAGCGCTTCGGGAATTTCGGGGGCAATCGCTTTGGGCGAGACGGGCGTCACTTCGCGATGCATGCGGGCTAATTCTTCGCCGTTCGTCGATTGAAATGGGAGTTGGCCCGTCACCATTTCGTACAGGATGACACCCAATGAATACACATCTGAAGCCGGGGAAGGTGCCAGCCCCGCTGACTGCTCAGGCGAAAAATAGAGCGGGGAGCCCCACACAACTTCGCTTTTTTCGTCCGGCAAAATCGTCGCTAGAGCACGCGCAATGCCGAAATCAGTGACTTTGAGGCGTTGATCGGGTGTGACAAGCATGTTGTGTGGTTTTACGTCGCAATGGACCAGCCCGGCGCGATGCGCGTAGCCAATGCCGGCGCAGGCCTGAATCATGAGCGGTACGGCTTCTTTCACGGTTAGTTTGTGTTTCAGTCGAATGATGGTTTTTAGATCGGTTCCGGGAACATATTCCATGACGATGAAAAATTTGCCCTGATCGAAGCCAAAGTCATGGATGGTGACGATGTTGGGGTGGGAAAGATTGGCGGCAGCCTTGGCCTCCAGCCGGAAACGTTCTTGAAAAGTGCTATCTTGGGAGAAGTCCTGGCGTAATACCTTGATTGCTACCGTCCGCTCGAGCATCAAATCTTGAGCTTGATAAACGGTCGCCATGCCTCCAATGCCGAGCGTTTGAAGCAGGCGATAGCGATTTGCAAGGGTTGTGAAATCCACAATTTGCGCCATATCTTAAAAAATTATATCATACGGCGTGACCGCGAGTTTGTATCATATAATATCACTTGAGATTGCTTGCATGAAAAGACGCTCCTCGCGCGACCTTATCCTCAAGAAACGAGTTTCTGCTACCATCGTAGCCGGTGCCATTGCGGTTGCAGCCGGTATGTTTATCTTGCTGATCGCAGCTATTTGGCTCTTTTTGCCTTCACATCCTGCTATCATCGCGCCCACACCCATCATGGCTATCATCCCTGCGCCGACGCAAACGCCCACCTTATCGCTTACCGCGATTGCTGATTTGACCCCAGCAGCACAAACACCTGCTACAGTGGGTGGGATCACGGTGGGGGATTTTGTTCAAGTATTTAACACAGGCGGTTCCGGGTTGAGAGTTCGTTCCACTCCGAGCACTCAAAGTGATACGTTGTTCATCGCCAAGGAGGCCGAGGTTTTCGAAGTTCAGGGTGGCCCCAAACAGTCCGATAATTACACTTGGTGGTACCTGGAGTCCAGCATCGATCATTCGCGGGCGGGGTGGGCAGTTGCCGATTTTCTCACGGTGGTGGCAACGCCGATGCCATAACAGGCAGGCAGCAGAAAATTTCCTTAAATTTTCCTCCGTTATACATATCAAAATTGATAAGCATCAATCTGGAAGCTGTTTTTTGTTGCAATTCGTATCATTGCTGCTTATAATTTGTGATATGTAGTTACCCGCTTCTCTGCAGGGAGGGTTAACTGGACACCCAACATATCACACAGAATTTGCCCGAGAATCAGGCTCCGATCCAGCAACTTCAGCCCGGTTATGTGCTGGTGGATCGTTATGCTATCCAGATGGTGATTGGCGTGGGCGGCATGGGTTCTGTTTATCGCGCGCGAGACCTGCATTTTCCGAATGTGGTCAAGCTGGTGGCGGTCAAAGAGATGATCAACCAGGCCCCTGATCCGCTGGTCCGGAAGACCATTGTCCAGAACTTCGAACGCGAGGCCAACATTTTGGTGGCCTTAAGCCATACTTCGATCCCAAAAATATTCGATTATTTCACTTTCGAAGATCGTTCGTACTTGGTTCTTGAGTACATTCACGGCAAGGACCTCGAAGCGGTACTCAACGAAACCGAAGGATTCTTACCGGAAGATATGGTCATTGGTTGGGCCATCGAGCTGTGCGACGTGTTGCAGTACTTGCACAATCACAAACCCGAGCCCATCATCTTTCGGGATATGAAGCCCTCCAACGTCATGGTCAACCAGCAGGGGCACATCATGTTGGTCGACTTCGGCATTGCCAAGATATTCCGGGCTGGCCAAAAAGGGACGATGATCGGAACCGAAGGATATTCACCTCCGGAGCAATACCGGGGTGAAGCGACGCCTTTGGCGGATATTTATGCCTTGGGCGCCACCATGCATCATTTATTGACCCATCGCGATCCACGGTTGGAGCCGCCGTTTACATTTGCCGAGCGACCGGTCCGTAAGGAGAATCCTTCGATCTCGCCGGAGCTTGAGGCGGTCATCAATACAGCGCTTCAGTATAATCCTTTGGATCGCTTCCAATCGGCTGAAGCGATGAAGGAAGCGCTGACCGTGGTGGCGCGCAAGACCGGCGCTTTGAGCCGCATTGCCGTCGGCACGTCACAAATCACTAATGAAACGTCCATCAAACCGCTGTGGACCTTCAAATGCGAAGACGAGATCCGCGGGACGCCGACATGTGACGGTGGAATGGTCTTCGTCGGTGCCTATGACAATAATATGTATGCCCTCAATGCGGCGGATGGGCAATTTGTCTGGAAATTCCCCACTGAAGGCGGCATTGTCAGTAAACCGTTAGTGAATGAGGGAGTTGTGTACTTCGGCTCCGAAGATGGCAACCTCTATGCTATTTCGTCACGGACCGGCAAGATCCAGTGGAGTTACCATACCAACGCGCCGATCCGTTGCTCGCCGCGCTTGGCCGAAGGCCACGTCTTTTTCGGCTCGGATGATGGCTTTTTCAATGCAGTCAACATCATGACCAACCGGTTGACCTGGCAGGTCGATGCTTCTACGCCTATCCGCTCTGCCCCTGCCATCTCCGGTGACCTGATCTATTTCGGGTGTGAGTCGGGCGATTTTTATAGTGTCGATTTTCGCGGCCAGACCAAATGGCGTTATAAGGCAAAACGCGCCATCACTTCGTCGCCGCTGGTTTCACAAGGTGTCGTATTTTTTGCTTCGGTCGATTCGTCTTTTTATGCCCTGGATGCCAAATCGGGCTGGATTATATGGCGCTTTCGCATGGGCAAAGGCTCGGTTTCTTCGCCGTGTCGCGCTGAAAATGACGTATTCATTGGCTCCGCGGATGGTTTTATCTATAGTGTAGAAGCGACGAACGCCAAAGAAATCTGGCGATTCAAAACTGACCACCAGGTTAGCGGTTCGCCGGTCATTTATAAAGATGCGTTGTATTGTGGTTCCGCGGATGGAAATCTTTATTGCATCGAATACAAATCTGGCAGGTTGCGTTGGAAGTTCTCGACCGGTGGGGCTATCACTGGGACGCCAGTGATCAATAATGATGTTTTGTACGTCGGCTCTGCCGATCATTTGTTGTACGCTTTGGTGGCGTAATCGTGTCTTTGAATGAAGTGGGAATGGAGGCGCTTTTTGTTCAGTTTCGTTAAGAAAATATTTCACGGAAAAAAGACAACCTTTTCTGACGTGCAGACAGCGCCTTTGTCTGAGGAACAGTTAAAAGCTGTCAGTATTGCGCCGGTTGCGTTGCGCCCTCTACAACTTTTGGTCGGCAGTGCACAATCGATTGGCAAACAGAGAGATCACAATGAAGATTCTCTCTTCACACTTAATGCAATCTTGGCTGATGGCACCTCCGAGTTGCCGTTTGGGATCTTCATGATCGCAGATGGAATGGGAGGGCATCAACATGGCGAGATTGCCAGCGGTGTGGCTGTTCGTGCTTTCTCTCACTACATGCTTTCACGTTTGTATTTGCCTTTCATCAATCTGATTTCTGAATCCCCCGGTGAAAGTATCCAGGAATTGATGGAAACCGCCGTGCACGAATCACAACAGGCAGTCGTCCGGCGCGCCCCGGGCGGCGGGACGACCCTTACGGCGGCATTGGTGTTGGGTGAACAGGTCACCATTGCACATGTGGGCGATAGCCGCGCCTATTTTGTCTACCCGGACGGTAGAATGCAGGTCATTACCCACGATCATTCGCTGGTGCATCGGTTGGTTGAGCTGGGCCAGTTGAATGAGGACGAGGCGCTATCACATCCTCAACGCAATGTGCTTTATCGCGCTGTTGGACAATCCGAGCCTTATCGACCGGATATCGATACCTATCAATTGCCTCATCCCGGTTCTTTGCTGATTTGTAGTGATGGCCTGTGGAGTGTTGTGGCAGAAAACCAGGTCTTTCGTATCATCAAAAATGCTGCCAATCCTTCGATTGCATGCCATGAATTGGTCAAGGCAGCCAATGATGCAGGTGGACCAGACAACATAAGCGTTGTTCTTGTTCAGTTTTTGGCTTAAAATAGGTTAAAGGTTAAGATGGGGATTGATTATTACGGTTTGCTAAACCTACCGCGCGATGCCACTGCCGATGAAATTCGAGCAGCTTATTTCGACGCGGCCAAACGGCTGCATCCGGATGCCAATCCTGATCAAGAAGCAAAGGAACAATTTCTGGCCATCCAGCAGGCCTACGAAGTGCTGGAGGACGAGCAAAAACGTGCGGAATATGACCGGACGCTGCCGGAAGTCAATACAGCGAAAGATGTTTTGGTTAAAGTAAAATATAGCCGTTCTGTCATCCCGATGCTTGACGAGCCACAGTTGATGTATGTGTTGGTCGAATTGGTGTGCAGCGCACATTTTGATCCCACCAAGTTGCCTCCCATCGAGGTTTGCCTGGTGCTGGATCGTTCCACCTCGATGAACGGACCCCGGCTGGATTTCATCAAATCGAATGCTATCAATTTATTGAAGCAGCTACGTGCCGATGACATTGTTTCCATTGTGACGTTCAGCGACCGGGCCGAGGTGATGATCCCACCTACCAAGGTATCCAATTTGGGAAGATCGGAAGGGCGGATCAATGCTTTACAAGCCTATGGTGCCACGGAAATTTTCCAAGGCCTGGAATCCGGCTTGTCTTTGTTGCGTAATGACTCGATGAGCACTTCCATCCGCCAATGTATCTTGCTGACTGACGGGCATACTTATGGCGACGAGCAATCCTGTTTCGAGCTCGCCCGGCAGGCTTCCGAGGCGGGCATCACGCTGAACGCTTTGGGAATTGGACACGAATGGAATGATACTTTTCTGGACCAGCTCACCAGTATCAGCGGTGGGAATGCCATGTACGTCTCTTCGCCAAAAGACCTGGCCCATTACTTGGAAGAGAAGTTGGGCTCTTTGAACCGAATTTATGCCCGCAATGCAATGTTCGAGTTTGAGAGCGATCCGGGCGTCGAGTTAAAATATGCGTTCAGAATCACGCCCGAATTGGCCCCGTTGCAGCTTGGCAGCCCGATCAATTTGGGAAATATTCATTACGGCAGGAGCCTTTCTGTGCTTTTTGAATTCATGGTCAACCCGAATTCTTCCCAAAAAGATGAAGTCCGGATTGCACGTGGAAGGGTAAGAATCGAAATTCCATCGCAGAACGGAGCCCCCGGCAGGTTATTTGTAGATATTAAACGCTCGATTTCTTCCAGCCTGGAACGCGAGACGCCGCCGGCGGCTATCGTCGAGGCTATGGCAAAATTGTCGCTCTATCGTCTGCAAGAGAAGGCTCGCAAGGAAGTCGAGAATGGCGATATTAATCACGCAACTCAACACCTTCAATATTTAGCGACCCATTTGCTTGCAGAAGGTGATCGAGAGTTGGCGCATACAGTCCTGGTCGAAACGGAGCATATTCAACAAAGCCATCAGTTTAGCCAGGAAGGTGATAAGAGGATAAAATATGGCACAAGGGCACTTCTCTTGTTGCCGGGACCGGAGCAAAATCAGCCATGATCTTATGTCCAAATTGCCAACACCAGGAATTGCCGGGTGCACTGTTCTGTAGCGAGTGTGGTGCACGCCTGGTGGTTCAGGATAATCTAACCACCCAGGCAATAAAGCGTACACCCTCGGATATTTTACAGACTCCGTCCACACCTCCTCCGCCTGCTTCACCCGTCCCAGCATCCGAGGTGGATGCGATCATTTCGTTGCATTTGGTCGAGAACGGACAAATATTGCACTTGGCAGGTCGTTCAGAGTTCACGCTGGGAAGGATCTCCGAGGGGCAGCCCATTTTACCTGACGTAGACCTTTCACCCTTTGAAGCTTATGCACAAGGCGTTTCTCGATTGCATGTGGCGCTTAAAATAGTAAACAACGGTGTAGTCATAACCGACCTGGGTTCCTCAAACGGGACTCGTGTGAACGGGCAAAAAATCGTTCCCCATGTGGATTATCCCCTCAATCACGGGGACATCATTGCCCTCGGGAAATTAAAGATACAAGTTCTGATCCACAAGTAGTTCATTGAAAGGATTATTGATGCCAAGCGTGCTGATCCATATCCAAAATGAGGAAGCAATATTAGGGGAAGTCGATGCATTACCCGGCCCAAACGATACCACAGTGGTGGTGAAGAATCCCCGGAAGAAAGATGGCAAAGATTTGGCGTTTCTCGATGCCAATGTAAACACGGTGGTCTGGCCTCTTCAACGAATCAACTTCATCGAGGTGTTGAGCAGTGAGGAAGAGGAAGAGATCATCACCTTCGTCCGGGAGTAACGTGCATGCCAGTAGATGATTCAACGAACAGCACCATCTTAGTGGTGGACGATGAAGAGCGCATGGCGCGCTTCATCCGATTAAACCTTGAACATGACGGTTTCCGGGTGACCGAAGCTTATAAAGGTATGCAAGCCGTTCAAGCGTTACGCGATCAAATGCCAGACATTGTACTCTTGGACGTCATGCTGCCGGATGTGGATGGATTTGAAGTGCTTCGTCTGATCCGTGAAATCAGCAGTGTCCCGGTGATCATGTTGACCGCCAAAAGCGAAGAAGATGATCGTGTGCGCGGCCTGGAGCTAGGGGCTGATGATTACATCACCAAGCCGTTTAGTCCGCGCGAATTGGTCAGCCGGGTGAAGGCCGTGCTCCGCAGGACAGAGAGCGCCGGGGTTTCGTCGAAAGATGTTATCCAGGTCGATGATCGCTTGAAGATCGATTTTGGGCGGCGCGAAGTTTGGGTTGGGGATAAACTGGTCAAGCTGCGACCGACCGAGTACCGCTTGTTGTATCACCTGGTGCAAAACGCCGGCTGGGTGTTGACCTATGACCAGCTCTTGTCGAGAGTCTGGGGTTACGAATACCGCGATGAGACACATTATGTAAGGCTATATATCAATTATTTACGGCAGAAACTTGAAGAAGACCCGGCCAACCCGAAATACATCCTGACCGAACGGGGAGTGGGCTACCGATTCGTGGATTATAAACGACATTGATGGTATCATTTGTATGATTAACGTTAGGAGAATACCATGTTTGAAGAACCTATTCATGTAACCGATTCGGCTTTCGACAAAACAGTTCTACAATCCACAGTTCCGGTCGTCGTGGATTTTTGGGCTACCTGGTGCGGCCCATGCCTGACCATCGCTCCCACCCTGGAGAAACTTGCGAAGGAATATGCTGGCAAGCTGATCGTTGCCAAGATGGATGTCGATCAGAATCAGCAAACGCCTGGCCGCTACGGGGTGCAAAGCATTCCCACTTTGTTGTTCGTTGCCAAGGGCAAAATATTGCACCAACAGGTCGGTGCAGTGCCGGAGGGGATGCTCCGTGATATCGTAAAGCAGTTTCTTGAAGTCGCGGCTCAAGCATAAAAAAATCGAGGTGCCCTTTTTCGGCACCTCGATTTTTTATTCAGAAGCTCTTTCTATTTTTGCACCTAAAGCCCGTAGCTTTTCATCGACTTTCTCATACCCGCGATCGATTTGTGAGACGTTACGGATTACTGAAGTGCCGCTGGCGGAGAGGGCAGCCAGTAGCAGAGCCATGCCGGCGCGAATATCCGGACTCTCCATTTTTTCTCCGTACAATTTATTCGGTCCCTGGACGATGCAGCGATGCGGATCACAAAGGACGATCTGTGCACCCATGCCAACTAGCTTATCGGTAAAGAACATCCGGCTGGGGTACATCCAATCGTGGAACAGGACAGTGCCGTGCGATTGTGTGGCGATCACAATGGCCATGCTCATCAAGTCAGTGGGGAAGGCCGGCCAGGGCATGACGCTGATCTCGGGAATGGCGCCGCCGAGGTCTGATTCGATGGCCAGCTCCTGTTGCTCGGGTACGATGATGTCATCGTCGTCAGTTTCCCAGTGCACGCCCAGGCGGCCCAACACCAGCCGAATCATATCCAGGTAGACATTGCCGGCATTATGAATGCGGATGCTGCCATGGGTCAGGACAGATGCACCGATAAAACTCACCACTTCCAGGTAGTCCGGCCCGATGGTGAACTCACCGCCATGAAGTTTGGAAACGCCGTGGACGACCAGGGTATTCGAGCCAATGTTGGCGATTTGAGCGCCCAGGGCATTCAAAAAGTGGCACAGCTCCTGAATATGCGGCTCTGAGGCTGCATTCCGGATGATCGACGTTCCTGATGCAGTGGCGCAGGCCATGATCGCATTTTCGGTGGCAGTGACGCTGGCTTCATCCAGCAGGATATCGGCCCCGATCAATTTCGTGGCCGAGAAGTGGAACGCGCGGTCATAAGCAATATCCACCCCCAGCTTTTTCAAGGCCAAGAGATGAGTATCTACCCGCCGCCTGCCGATCACGTCACCGCCGGGAGGGGGAAGCTGAAGCTCACCTGCGCGTGCCACCATGGGACCGGCCAGCAGAATGGAAGCGCGAATCTTTTTGCACAATTCTGGGTCCAGGCAAGCCGGCTGCACATTGCTGGCCTGGACTTTCAGCGTGCGATTGCCCAGATCGGTAATTTGCACCCCCAAACTTTGCAACAGGGCGCGCATGGATTTGACATCCAGGATTTCTGGCGAATTGTGCAGGATAACCGGCTCATCGGTCAATAAGCACGCCGCCAGCAATGGAAGTGCAGAGTTCTTATTTCCAGATGGGGTCAATTCGCCGTGCAGTGGGACAGCACCTTCGATTATGAACTTTTCCATGCCACATTCTCACTTTCTGGGTGGATTTAGG
>Ga0335069_10016606_pt1 | contig 10264 bp, 9 predicted proteins | sample Lox_Sample_11_FD_206714 | JGI IMG/M metagenome (GOLD analysis project Ga0335069, IMG submission 206714) | Soil microbial communities from Loxahatchee National Wildlife Refuge, Florida, United States - Lox_Sample_1.1 | ecosystem: Environmental > Terrestrial > Soil > Wetlands | place: USA: Florida...
GGTGCGGATTGGGTTGAGGTCCACCGCAACCAACTTCACACGCGCACGGTGTTAACACAATCCAGGGTAATCGACGCCACAATTGACCTACGCTCCGATCAGACTGCAAGCCATTCCTCTGTCGTGCTCTCCATTGCGGGCGGACAACCCGAAGCGCCCAAAACTCGAGACCTCGGAGACGGAGCAATCTATTGGTCGGACATGATTCCGAGTTCTCTGGAGCAAGTGGTCGCACGTGCACGGGTGCTCAATCAATCCTCGGTGACGGTTCCAGGCGCTTCCCTTTACGCAGACTCGCGCACTGACATTCTGGTGGACCGAGTCGATGCGACCGACTGGGTCGTAAATATCCATAACAAGCGTTACCAGGTTCTGACCGATGCCGCCGGATGCATGCTGTCAGCGATTTTGCCGGAATATGGAGTAATCATCGAGCGCCGGACTGACTTCACGCCTGAGCAATATCCGCTGTGGTCACCCTACGGCGCCGCGCCGGACAAGGCTTACACCGCAACTGAAGTGAGTATTCCTGCGCCGCAGGGACACGTTCTCACTGGAACTCTAACGATGCCCTTAACGGCGAAACCTGCACCTGCAGCCGTGTTGATAACCGGCTTGTCGCCCAGCGAGCGCAACGGCGGGCAGCCTCCCTGGATGCCCCTGCGTGATCTAGCGGACGCCCTGACCCGTGCTGGGCTTGCGGTGTTGCGAGTTGACGATCGTGGCATCGGAAAGTCTACTGGCGACCACGCGCCGTCAACCACCCTGGACGAGGCAGATGATATCCAAACCGAAGTGGCATGGCTGCGCGGGCAACCTGCTATCGACCCTACGCGAATCGCGCTGATTGGGTACAGTGAGGGTGGGTTGATTGCTCCGATTGTCGCGGCGCGCGATCCCAAAATCGCAGCGATTGTCACTCTGGCGGGTCCCGGAACGTCCGGTGCTGACCTTGCCCACTATCAGATTGAGCAAGCGGTGCTGCACGATCCCGGTATTGCCCCCGCCGATCGAGACAAGGAGATCGCGAAACAGCTGGCCGATCCCCTGACGCCACGAGAGAAAAGCGTGCTTGCCCTAGATCCGATTGAGTTTGCGACGCGGGTGAAGTGCCCCGCTTTGATTGTTCAGGGTGGAAACGATCTGCATGTTCCCATGCGGTCAAGCGAGCGAATCGCCAATGCGATGCGAACGAATGGAAACAACGACGTCACGGTGAGAATTTTCCCGGGCGTCAGTCACTCGCTTCTTCCAGACCCTGTCGGCATGAGTGCGGGATGGGTTTATCTTCCCGCCTTTTTAACTTCTCCGCCGCTACTGGACGTTATAAGCCAGTGGACCGCCGAGAAGTTACGTGTTCACATAAAGCGATGACCCTCAAGCCGTCGAATGTTTCCACTTCGCAAGCAACTTCTACGGGCCATTCACTATCTCTAAAGCGTTTGTAACATGCCTGCAACAATCGCGGGTGGATGGGACGCCGCACTTTGAATCCATGGAGATTCTGGCTCGGTTCTTGATTGGTGGCATCTTGGTTTCCACATTCGCCGTACTCGGCGATATGTTGAAACCGAAAAGTTTCGCGGGACTCTTCGGTGCAGCCCCTTCGATTGCGTTGGCAACATTAGCGCTAACGATCTTCAAGGAAGGCAAGATTTATGCAACGATCGAGGCCAGATCGATGGCCATCGGCGCTGTCGCATTTTTTCTTTACGCGACTTGCGTCAGTTGGTTATTGCTGAAGAAAAACATCGCAGCCAAGCCCGCAGCATTTTTAACAATACTGCTCTGGATGGTAACGGCATTAGGAATCTGGCGCCTGGGATAGAGAAAGATGGTCGTAAAATTTAGCTTCTCGAGCTTAAGACGAATTAGATGGCACGAGTATGCCCTGCGCTTCGCCTTCGGTGGAGCAGCTACCGTCATAACAGGGCTGATCGCGTCCAAGTTTGGCGCAAGCATTGGCGGGCTCTTTCTGGCTTTTCCGGCCATCATGCCGGCCGCCGTAACGCTGGTCGAGAAAAAGGAAATCGAAAAGAAACATCAGGCTGGATTGCACGGGACACGCAGAGGCAAAGAAGTCGCCGGAGTTGATGCGGTGGGAACTTCGATGGGCACGTTTGGATTGCTTGTTTTCTCCATCGTCGCATGGCAACTCTTCCCGCGCTATCCTGCCTGGCTCGTTTTGATTTCAGCTACTGTTGCGTGGTTTACCGTAGCGGTTACGGTCTGGTGGGTCAAGAAAAGAGGATAGAAAGGACGTGCCACTACCTCGCCGATGTATGCGAACCACACTCGCGTTCACGGGTGCGCAGTCGCGGCCTGCATTCCACTCCGCGAGAGAAGATTTTGGTCCTGTTGCTGCAATTGCGACGGTAGCTTCGCATAGAACAATGCTTCTGCCTGATCCTGCCCTTGAGTGACGATGTACTCGACGAAGTCTTTCAACACTTTGCCGTTCTGCGGGTTCTTCGGTTCCTTGGGAACAAGCAGAAACGTAAGGCCGGCGATCGGATACGCTTCCTTTGCCGAAGCCGGAGGATCAACAATCGGAATGCGCACATCTTTCGCAAGATCGGCCGCAAAGGCGTCGATGGCTGCGGAGGTTCCGTCTGGGCTTGGCTCAACCCAATTGCCAGCCTGGTTACGAATCATTGCAACCGGAAGGTTATTTTCTTTGGCGTAGCTCAATTCTACGTAACCGATTCCACCCGGGCTCTGCTTCACCACACCTGTCACCCCTTCGCTTCCCTTGCCACCGAGTCCGGCCGGCCAACTTACCGAAATCCCTTTCCCGACCTGCTTCTGCCAATCAGGGCTTACCTTGGCCAGGTAAGTAGTAAAGATGTTTGTCGTGCCGCTGCCGTCCGAACGATGCGAGACGATCACAGGTGTATTCGGCAGCGCAACCCCGGGATTATCTTTCTTGAGAGCTGGGTCCTGCCAAGTCTTGATCTTGCCGAGAAAAATTCCTGCCAGAGCATTCGAACTTAAATGTAACGGAGCTTTCAAATCGGGAAGATTGTAAGTAATACAGACTGGACCGGCACTTTCCGGAATTTGAACCAGCGCGGGCATCTCTTTCAACTGATCGTCACTGAGGGCAGCATCGGAAGCGCCGAAATCAACCAGTCCTTTCTTTAGCTGCTGAATCCCACCGCCACTGCCAATCGACTGGTAATTTAATCTGAACACCTTGATGCGTGCTCTGAAAACCCGCAATCCAGCGCGTCATGATGGGATAGATAAAGGTGCTGCCCGCGCCGATGAAAGCATTCGCATTGCCGCCGGATTGCGGCGCATTGGAGAGAGATCTCGATCCCGAATTGCAGGCCACACTAAAGATGAGAAGCGACAAGACCAGGCAAGCATTTCGAAGATTGTGAGACATGGGAAGCCTCCTACGCCCGAGCGCGCACCTTTACGATGCCACTCGGCGCGGGGCGCGAATGTTAAAGGATGGTTAATTTTGATTACACAAGCTCGGGTCCTGCGATTCTCTGTGTCTTCTTAGTCAAGAAAACCACAGAGATCACAGAGCCTCAGAGAGGGCTTCAGTCGTAGTATTCGAGGCCCAGGTGGGTAATGAGTTCTTCACCGCGCAAATGCCGCAACGTGTTCTTCAACTTCATCAATTGAATAAACAGATCGTGCTCGGGATAAAGCCCGGGCGCGCTCATGGGCGACTTAAAGTAGAAGCTGAGCCACTCCTGAATTCCCAGATCACGAAGCTCAGCGCTGCGCTGCGCCAGGTCCATCAGCAGAACCAGGTCAAGCACGATCGGCGCGGCGAGAATTGAGTCGCGGCAGAGGAAGTCGACTTTGATCTGCATGGGATACCCGAGCCAGCCAAAGATATCGATGTTGTCCCAACCTTCTTTGTTGTCACCGCGTGGCGGGTAATAGTTAATCCGAACTTTATGGATAAAGTTGCCGTAGAGGTCAGGATAGAGCTCCGGCTGCAGAATATGTTCGAGTACTGAAAGCTTCGACTCTTCCTTCGTCTTGAAGGAGCCGGGATCGTCAAGCACTTCGCCGTCCCGATTGCCCAGGATGTTGGTCGAGAACCACCCTGCCAGGCCCAAGAGCCGGGCTTTGAATCCTGGCGCAAGGATGGTCTTCATTAAGGTTTGTCCGGTCTTAAAGTCCTTGCCGCAGATTGGAGCGTTATTCTGGCGTGAAAGTTCGTGCATTACCGGAATGTCGACGGTCAGGTTCGGAGCGCCATTGGCGAAGGGCACGCCTTCCATCAAAGACGCGTAGGCATAGATCATCGAAGGAGCAATGTTCTCGTCATTTTGAGTGAGCGCCTTTTCAAATGCCTTTAACGATTGATGAGCTGCGCTCGGAGTGATGAAGGTTTCCGTCGATCCGCACCAGATGGTGATCAGGCGAGTGGCTCCGGATTTCTTTTTGAAATCGCGAATATCGTCGCGGACCTGCTCGGCCAGCTCCATCTTGTTCTTGCCCTTTTTCACGTTGGGCCCGTCAATCTTCTTTACATAATTGTGATCGAAGACCGCCTTGCGCGGCTTGATCGATCCGAGAAATGGCTTTACCTGATCCAGCAGCTCACGTTCGAGCACTCCAGCCTTGCTGGCCGCGGTGTACATGTCATCTTCGAAGATGTCCCAGCCGGTGAAGACCAAATCGTTCAAGGCCGCGAGCGGAACGAACTCTTTGATTTTGGGAGAGCGCGAATCGGTGCGCTTGCCGAGACGAATCGTGCCCATCTGCGTGAGCGATCCGATCGGCTTCGAGATTCCTTTGCGCACAGCTTCAACGCCGGCGACGAAAGTGGTCGCCACGGCGCCCATGCCGGGAATCATTACGCCAAGTTTCCCCTTGGCGGGTTGGAGGTCGCTGCCGTTGGATTTGCTTTCGCTGACGCGGGGAGAGGTTTTTGCGCGCTTCTGCTGAGTCGCCATCGTGTGGCTATGTCCTTATTAGGATTTTGGGATTAAGGCAAACAGGTATGTTCTCGTATTTGGCGGAAGAAAAGCAAGGAAAGGGAGCGAAAGGCACGAACGAGGACGTTAACGGAAGAAACAAGAGTTGAATGGTGTCGGCGTTTCGCGGTTTTTGGCCAACGACCAAAGACAAACGACCAACGACGAAGGTCCTACTCTGTCGCTCCCAACCTATTTTGCCAGTGCGACCACACAAACCAGACGAATCCAGCTGCCAACACCACGGCGATCACCGCGTCAAATTGATGGAAGTATTTCCCCAGTTCGCGCCAGTTCTCACCCAGCTTCATGCCAAAGTACGCCAGAGCCAGGCACCAAGGCCACGATCCGAGAAACGTATAGAGATGGAAGCGGCCGCGCGGCATGCGGGCGATTCCCGCCGGGAGTGCGATAAAGGTCCGAATGACCGGCAACAGGCGGCCGACAAATACGGCGAGATAGCCCCAGCGCATGAAAAAACTGTCAGCCCATGCCAATTCTCGGCGCCCCATGAGAATCCAGCGGCCATATTTTTCGACTAGGGGTCGTCCGCCATAGAAGCCGATCTCGTAAGCCACCAGCGATCCCAGATTGCAGCCGATAGCTCCGGCTGTAGCCACCCAAAGCAGCTTTAAAGTTCCTTCATACACGAGGTATCCCGCGAACGGCATGATTAACTCGGAAGGCAGCGGGATGCATGCCGACTCGATCGCCATAAGCAACGCAATGCCGCCATATCCGGTGGCCGAGACAACCGACTTAATGAATACGAAGAGAACGGCGAGAATTTTCTGGGTCATGAAAAAAAAGGTCAGTGAGAATTAAACGGCGAGCTAGCCCTGCGCCAAATCGAAGGGTCCGTCACATTCAATATAGCTAAAAAGAGCCGTCCTGGGTGAAGGCGAAACCAGGCAGCGAAACGCCGTCGGAAGCTTTGGCCACTTTCACGCGTACGGTGGGGGCATCCGGGGCTGTAACCTCAGCGGGGCGCAAAACCGCATACTGCGTGAACACCTCGCTATAGACCTTGGTGACAAGATAGTCTTTGCCGTCTTCATCCTTGCGCCACACCTGCCCGAGTTTGATGGACTTAACGGCCACGAGATATCCCCAAGTTGTTGGTTGGTAAGTTTCAGACTATCTAGAGGGCCTGCCCCCGTCAATGTCCAGGGAAACTCCAAAGTAATTGCCACGTCGTGAACGCCTGTCTGGGAATCCCTGTCCTTGCCGTCTGCTAACATCTTTCTTTCATTCAAGGAGAATTCATGCCTCGCGGGATTGTTCCTCGCCAGCCAGCGAAAACCGGGCGTCAGGATGTGGTTCGTAGATCCACCCCGCTGCTCAAGAAGAATTCGATTTCAGCTCCAGCACGATCGAGAGTCTCTGCCGCGTCCTCATCGAAGTACAACCCACTGGCTCCAGAACGAATTTCAGAAATTTTAAAGCGCCTCGATAAACTCTATCCCGATGTGACTTGCGCTCTGACGCACCGGAGCGCGTGGGAACTGCTGGTCGCGACGATCCTTTCCGCCCAGTCGACCGACGTGAATGTCAATCGCGTGACACCAGAGCTGTTCAGGAAATATCCCACGGTGCGGGACTTTGCCGCGCTTACTCCCGAGCAGTTGGAGCCTGATATTCGTTCAACAGGTTTCTTTCGCAACAAATCAAAATCGGTCGTCGGTGCGGCCAAAAAATTGGTAGCCGAATTTGGCGGTGAAGTTCCCGATGAAATGGATAAGCTGCTCACGCTGCCAGGAGTCGCGCGCAAAACCGCTAACGTCGTCCTAGGAACGTGGTTCAAGCAGGGCGTGGGCGTCGTGGTCGATACGCACGTCACCCGGATTTCGCGGCGGCTGGAGCTCACCAAGCAGGCCGATGCGCCAAAGATCGAACAGAATTTGATGAAAGTAATTCCGCAGTCGAAATGGATACTGTTCTCCCACCAGATCATCTGGCATGGACGAAAGTTGTGCGTTGCACGGAAGCCAAAATGTGTGGACTGTCCACTGGAAAATATTTGTCACGCGGCAGACAAGACGTGGAGCACGGTGGAGATTCATAGGAACGCCAAGCCATAGGGAGACCGTCTTGCACCGTCGGATGTTATCCTGCATCCTTATGCGCTCTTCCCTTCTCTTTGTTATCGTCGTCATCATGAGTACGATCGCGCCAGCCCAGACTCTTCCCGTCCCGCACGCCATCACCGATCCCAAGCAAATCACCTCCAAGCCCAACGCCAATGTCGAGCAGTTCCAGCAGAATCTCTCGATCGAGCGCCTCTACATGACGCGTCAAGCGGGACGCGCATCGTGGTCGCCGGATGGCAAACAGATCGTTTTTCTGACAAATATCAGCGGTCGGAACAACCTCTGGACCGTTTCCTCCGAAGGCGGTTGGCCAACTCAGCTCACGGTGAGCGATCAACGGCAGACCGCGCCAACATGGTCGCCTGATGGCAAATGGATCGCGTACATGTCCGACTACGATGGCGACGAGCAATGGGACATCTTCATGGTGTCGCCGAAGACGGGGCAGGTGGTGAACCTGACGCACACGCGCCAGATCGCCGAAGAATACCCGCGCTGGTCGCCGGATGGGCGCTACCTCGCGTACACGGTGAAGCCGAAGGACTCATCCGTCTACGAGATCGACGTGTACGACATGTTGCTGCGCCAGGTGAAACACGTGACGTCGGGAACGCCGGCCGACAAAGTCAATGACAGTCCAATCTGGACCGACGGCGGCAAGAAGATTGTCTACACCCAGTCGCAGGCCAAGGGCACCGATTCGAATATCTTCATCGCGGAGGTGGAAACCAGCGAGAGCACTTTGCTCACGCCTCACGACGGCGAGCAGCTTTATACGGCAGACGATGTTTCGCCCGATGGCAAGACCGTTTTGATTACTTCCAATGCTGCGGATGGCTATGACAATGCGGGCTTGCTCGACATCGCTTCCAAGAAAATCTCGTGGCTAACGAAAGAAAAATGGGAGATTCGCGGTGCAAACTTCTCGCCCGACGGAAAATCTGTCATTTGGACTGCCAATGTCGAGGGTTACGTCGGAATCTATCAGCACACGATTGCCACTCACACGACGAAGGCTCTGCCCCTGCCTTCCGGGGTGAATGATCCTCTAGGCGAGCCATCGGCGTTCAGCCACGACGGCACTCGCCTGCTTTACAACCATAACGGGCCCAACGCACCCGGCGATCTTTGGGTCTATCAGCTGGCCACCGGAAAGTCGCATCAGGTCACCCATTCGCTGGTTGCCGGTGTCAATTCTGATGACATGGTCGAGCCGTTCCTGGTTCACTATCCCAGCCGCGACGGCAAGTGGACGATCTCGGCCTTCGTCTACATTCCCTACAACATGGTACGCAATGGGCAGAATGCGGCCATCGTGTATGTTCATGGCGGGCCGACTTCGCAAACGGTGAATTCGTTCAATCGGTTTATCCAGCACATGGTCAACCAGGGTTACATGGTGATCGCGCCGAACTATCGTGGCTCAACCGGCTACGGCAAAGAATTCCAGCATGCCAACCTGTTCGACATGGGGGGCGGCGACCTGCAGGACGTGATTGCCGCAGCCGATTTCGTCAAGCAAACCGGCTATCTCGATCCCAAAAAGATCGCGCTGGTCGGCGGCAGCTATGGCGGCTACATGACGATGATGGGTGTGACTAAGGCGCCGGATGTCTGGGCTGCGGGCGTGCCGATAGTGCCGTTTGTGAATTGGTTTACCGAAATCCAGAATGAGGATCCGGTGCTGCAACAGTCGGATCTGGCAACGATGGGCGATCCGGAAAAGAACAAAGATCTTTATCACGACCGCTCGCCGATCTTCTTTGTCGATCAGATCAAGGCGCCGCTGCTCCTGCTTGCCGGCGGACACGATCCACGCTGCCCGCATGAGGAATCGCAGCAGGTGGTCGATGCAGTGAAGAAGCGCGGCGGGACGGTCGAACTGAAAGTCTACGAGAACGAAGGCCACGGCTTCGCACGAGTGGAAAATCAGATCGACGCCTATCAACGCGTGTCGAGCTTTTTGAGAGCACATGTACCGCCGGCGGATTGCGGCTGCCGGCTGCCGGAATAGCAACACGGGAGAGGCCAAGTACGTTCCTCTCCCGTCATCACTTCCCTCCTCCGCAGGAATTTATGGATTACACGTCCCGTCGTTATTCGGGTCGGTGCACAGCGGACCGAGATTGGTATTCGCGTCGGGAACGCTGATCATGGCTACTGGTCCCGCCTTGTGCTCACCGTTAAAAGGAGTCGGCTTGGTTATGTCGAAGCCGCAGGCCTGCGCCGCCTTGGGGTCGTTGAACCAGAAGCCGACGTGAAACGTGTTCAGCGGAGTTAGGGAGACATCGGGGTCAAAGCCGAAGATCTGGTCCAGGAAAATTGTTCTCAGGCCGACATTGATCTGACCCTTTGAGTTCGCGTGCAGATCGGACTGGTACCAAGCCAGGCCGAAATTGGTGAAATTCGGATCCACCGTACCATCAGACAAGAGAGCGGACCGCTGGACGGTGAACATGTCGAAAGACAATCCTGGTTTCAGGTTCTGCGCCTGAATGATCAGGGTATCGTTCAGGGTGCCTCGCGTAATCGTGACTTGTGCCTGTGGCGTTCCAGCGCCTTGGAGGCACGCGACAAACTTCGGGTGGGGGAAAAGCTTGAAGGTAATCTTGTCCTCTGCGGCGAGTGGCTGTGCAAGGGACATGTAAATTGCCAGGGCAAGGCTCGCCCATCCCAGGCAGCCTCTCAACTTAAATTCGGGTTTCATCTTCGCTCCTCCTTGAGCGCTCTGATTTTCTGCCGGGAACGGAGTTGTTCGGGGTCGGGACCCAAACAAAACCGCCGGTCGAGCACGGATACTCGTCGCTAGCTGGCTTTTGGTCAATGAGTCCGGGCTGAGTTGTGGCTGAGTTTTGTGTGAGTAAACGAAATCCAGCAGAAACAGAGGCTTGCAGGTGCAGAGAGAAAGCAATGAGCAGTAAAAAGTTGCCGGCGGGAAATGAAAAGGCGAAACTTTTAGATATAATCATATGACCGCAACGAGACGCGCCCTTAGCTCAGTTGGATAGAGCGTCTGGCTACGAACCAGAAGGTCGGGAGTTCGAATCTCTCAGGGCGCACCATATTTCTGCCTTACGCTCACGAACTTAGCTGTTGTTGCGACGCAGATTCGATTTTCTCCAACTCCTCGCTGTGCCCAACTTTGTGCCCACCTAACTTTTCCACAGCAGAGAGAACGGCATCCTCAGACGGATGTACGTAACGAGCAGAGATGGCCACCGAGCT
>Ga0335069_10016607_pt1 | contig 10263 bp, 9 predicted proteins | sample Lox_Sample_11_FD_206714 | JGI IMG/M metagenome (GOLD analysis project Ga0335069, IMG submission 206714) | Soil microbial communities from Loxahatchee National Wildlife Refuge, Florida, United States - Lox_Sample_1.1 | ecosystem: Environmental > Terrestrial > Soil > Wetlands | place: USA: Florida...
CCCGCTTCGCGGGCGAGGGGCGATTCGGCGTCGCAATATGAGATGTCGCCTGCCTCGCTGACGACGGATCGCCCCTCGCCCGCGAAGCGGGAGAGGGGTGGGGGAGAGGGTGCCAGCAGCCCCACGGTCCCGCGCTCGACGCCCGGGAGCCTCCCGGGCGTCCGCTTGCGCGCAGACGCCTCGCGTCAGCGCGACGCCGGCGACAGGTGCGGCCGGGCCGCCGGCACGTCGTCGATCGGTACGAGCGCCGAGCGCAGGTCCTGCGCGATCGCGCGCCAGGTCCGCGACATCGCGGCCTCGCGGACCCGGAGGCGATCGAGGCGCAGCGCCGCGAGGCATGCCTGCCGCAAGTCCGCATCGAGCACGCCGCTGACGCCCGGCGTCACGACGTCGATCGGTCCGGTGACCGGAAACGCGGCGGTCGGGCAGCCGCAGGCCATCGCCTCGAGCATCACGAGGCCGAACGTATCGGTGCGGCTCGGAAAAACGAAGACGTCAGCGGCGTCGTAGTACGGCGCGAGTCCGTCGTGCGGCAGCATCCCGAGCCAATGGACATCCGGGTGACGCGCCTGCAGCCTTGCGCGCTCGGGCCCGTCGCCGATCACGACGCGCGAGCCCGGCAGGTCGAGGTGCAGGAACGCCTCCAGGTTCTTCTCCTTCGCGACGCGTCCGGCGTAGAGGAAGATCGGCCGCGGCAGCGCCAGGCGCTGCCGGTCGCCGGGATGGAACACGTCGCGATCGACGCCGCGGCTCCAGATGCGGACGCGATCGAATCCGGCATCGACGAGCGTCGTGCGCATCGCCGCCGTCGGCACGAGGATCGCCCGCGACGGACGATGGAAGCGACGCAGCAGCGCATAGGTGAATGGCGTCGGAACCCGCAGGCGCGCCGCCAGATATTCCGGGAAGCGCGTGTGGTACGACGTCGTGAAGGGCCAGCCGCGGCGCAACGCGAGCGCTCGCGCGGCCCAGCCCAGCGGCCCCTCGGTCGCGATGTGCAGCGCGGCGGGCACGACATCGCCGAGGCCGCGCCGCAGGTGGCGCCGCGGTTCGATCGACAGGCTCAACCCGGGCTCGCCGGGCACCGGGACGGCGCGCGATCCGCCGGGGTGGACGACGCGGATATCGACGCCGACCGCGGCCAGTTCACGGCGGACATAGGTCCAGGTCTGGACGACGCCGTTCACCTGCGGGTGCCAGGCATCGGTCACCAGCACCGTGGGCCGCGACTCGGCGGCAGCAGGTCGTTCTCGCGCCAGCATGAGGCGCGGATTCTGCGCAGCGCTTGTGACGCGTTGACGACGGCGGCGCGGATCGGCCGGGCCGATCAGCCGCGCGAGCCGTGTGCCGTGTGATCGTCGTACGACATCACGGTCCGGTAGACCGCGCGCAGCGCTTCCAGCACGATCCACGCCAGGATCGTCGCCATCAGCGCGCGTAGCGCGCAATGCGCGAACTGCTGCGGCGTCTCGACATTGCCGCCGAGCAGCCATTCGGCGACCACGCCCGCCGCAAATGCGAACTTGAACATCTTCCTGCAACCGTTTCGAACCGGGCTGCGCGCCGGGAACCCGGCGTGCTGCGCCCTGCCACGTCTATCGGCGCGCGGCGGCGCACCTTGAGGAAGCGCCCGGTGGCCGGTCAGGGACCCGGCGGACGCGCGGCCCGCGGGATCTCGAACGCCGGGTAGCGGGCGCGGAATCGCGCGACTTCGCGGTCGGCCTCGGCGTCGCGGCCATCGCGCCGCAACGCCACGATGCGGGCGATCCAGGCGTCCGGATCCTCGTCCTCGCGGTGCGCGCCCGACACGGGCCCGATCCGCGCCTTGGCGGCAGCCGCCCCGGCGGCGGATGCCGCTTCGCTTCGATCCTCGACGCCGGGCGGCACCGGCGAGGCCGCTGCCGCCCGCGTCAAGGGCGTCGGCGCAGGCGGGGCGGAGCGCGGCGCATCCGCAGCGGCTGCGGTCGGCGCGGGCGCCTCGGCCACGGCGGGCGCACGAGGTGAGGCCGGTTCGCCCGGCGCGGCAGGGATGGCCGGCGTGGCGACGGACCGGCGCGCGGGCCCGGAAGTCGACGGGATCCGTGGCGCGGCCGCGGGCGACGGCGGGGCGCCCGGCGCCGGCGCCGCCGACGCCGCGGCGGACGCCCCTGTTCCTGCGGGCGGCGCCACGTCCTCGGCCGCCGCTGACCGGGCCGCGGGCGCGCGGCCGAGGTCGCGATCGCGAACGTCGACGGCGAGCCGAAGGGCCAGCGCACCGGCCAGGAACGACGCCGCGGCGCCGATCGACCAGCGCCAGCGCGGCGGCAGGTGCCTAGCGGACACGCCGCCGCGTGCGGCCGACGGCGGCGACGCGTTCGGCGGCCACGTCGCGGCCGGGAGGGCGTCCTTTCCGGCGGCGGCCGCCGCGAGCACGTCCGCGCGGACACGCGCCGACGGACGCGCGTCGAGGGCGTCATCGGCACGCCGCAGGCGATTTGCCGCGGCCTTCGCGATGTCGGGGTCGTTCACGACCAGGCCTCCCGAACGGAACGCAGCTTCGCGACGGCATAGCGCAGCCGGCTCTTCGCCGTCTCGACGCCGACGCCGGTCACTGCGGCGATGTCCGCGACGCCGAGGTCGCCTTCGGCATGCAGCAGGAACGCCTCGCGCTGCGCCGCCGGCAAGGCCTCGACCGCTGCGACGAAGGCCGCGGCCTGGGCGCGGCCGAGCACTTGCGGCTCCGGCTGCAGCGCTGCATCGGCGGCAATCGTCGCGCCGAGCAGCAGCTCCGGATCGTTCGCGGCCGGCGCCTCGAGGCTCAGCACCGTCGCCGGTTCGCGGCCGCGCCAGTGATCGACGAGTTTCGAGCGCGCGATCCGGAACAGCCAGGTGCGGAATGCGGCGCGCGGTTCGTAGGATGCGGCAACGCGGATGACCGAAAGCCAGGTTTCCTGCAGCAGGTCCTCGGCGACCTGTTGATCCGCGACCGAGCGCCTGAGGAAGCGGAACAGCGCGAGTTCGTGCCGATCGTAGAGCGACGCGAACGCCGCGTGGTCGCCGGCGACGTAGGCGCGAAGCAGGTCGTGATCCGCGATGGCGGCGGGCTCGGCCGCCGCGGCCGATGCCGGCTCCTTCGCACCGAGGGCGGACGCCGCATCCATCGGCGGGATTATCCTGCGACGCGCCCGCCCGAGGCGAACTCGCCCGCGCCCACCCGCATTCGCATGCGCCTTCGCCTCAGCGCGCCGGCGGATCCGGAACGTAGTTCGATGCCGACGCCGGGAATGCCGTCGGCGCCGGCGCGGGCGCTTCCGGCGCCAGCACGCCGAGCGCGACGAGGTTCTCGCGCCGGTCGTAGCGGATGCTGATCACCTCGTCGGGCGTCGCGCTCGCCCGCTCGAACGACGTGACGGCGGCGTACGACGTTTCGATCGTGCCGTGCGCCGTCCCGAGGCGGGAACGATCGGCCGCCCGCTGCGCGGGCGCATCGGACGCGACATCGCCTTCGCCGCGAGCCTTCGACGAGGGTGCGGCTCCGGATGCGGCGGCCGGCGCGACCTCGGAGCGCGGGACCGACACCGGAGGCGACGGCGGCGTCGATTCATCGCGGGCGGGCACCGGCCGCTGCGCCTCGCGGAAGAACGCGACGCCGATGACGCCGACGTTTTCCGGCCGTCCGGTTCGCGCGGCGTAGGAGTCCGGCAGCGACGCGAACTCGAACGCGGCGATCTGCTGCGGGGTTTTGCGCCATCCGGCAACCTCGTACGACTCCCCGGGACCGAAGACATAGCCGCGCTGCGACCAGCCCGCGGTCTCGCCGCTCACGACGTTGACGCCATCGACCGCGATCACCGCCAGCAGGCGCACGCCGGTGCGGTTGCGCACGTCGATCGCATACCGGTGGCCCGGGGTTCCGGCGACCCAGCGGCTCCCGGCGTGGCCATGGATCGGCAGCCGCTCCCCGGTGCTGCGGTCGACGACCTGGACATCGGCGAGCCGCATCGGGCGCAGCGCATCGACCGTGGCGCCCACGGCCGGTGTCGGCAGCGAGCAGGCCGCCAGGCTGGCGGCGAGGGCCGCGGCCGCAACGGCGGCGGCGGCGGGAAACGTGCAGGAGGGAATCGTGCAGCAGGAGGTCATCGGCGTCCTTCGAGGCCAGGGAGACGATGACTTGAACGGCGGTTTTCGGCGATCGGGGTCATCCCGATTGCAACAAGATGTTTCCGGGCGACGACCTGCCGTGGCGACGCCGGAGACGGGCGGGACCCGTCACGGCGCGACGGCGCTCCGATCGGGCAGTTCCGACGCGAGTCGAGCCGCGAGCGCGCTCGCCTGGCGATCGAGGTCCTTCGCGCGTGCCGAGACGCCCGAACCGTCGGCGACGCCGGCGCCGGACGCCCCGTTAGCGCCCGGAGGGCCGACGGCATCGACCGCGACTTTCGCCAGGTCGCGCTCCAGCGCCAGTGCCGCATCGCTCAGCGCCGTCGCGCCGATCGTCGCACAGGCACCGCGCAGCGAGTGGCAGGCGCCACGCCACGCGACGACGTTCCCGGAGGCGGCCGCTTCGCGCAACGCCGGCACGCCGTCGCGATACGCCTGGGCGAACGTCCGCAGCGCTCGCTCGAGCATCGGCAGGCGTCCGGCGACGTTGCGCAGCGCCCGATCGACGTCGAAACCGGGAATCGTCCCGAGCCGGTCCGCCCACTCGGCCGGTGCGCCGCCGACCGACTCCCGCACCGCCGCGCCCGGCGCCTCGACGCGCGCGCGAGCCGGCAGCCAGCGCAGCAGCGCCGCGTAGAGCGCCTCCGGATCGACCGGCTTGGCGACGTGGTCGTTCATTCCCGCCGCGAGGCAAGCCGCGCGGTCCTCGTCGAACGCATTGGCGGTCATCGCGATGATCGGTGTCGCCACATCGCCGCCGGACCGGATCGCGCGCGCGGCGTCCATGCCGTCCATCTGCGGCATCTGGACGTCCATCAGCACGAGGTCGTAGTCGCGCGACAGCGCGAGCTCGACGGCGCGCGCGCCGTCGCCGGCGATCTCGACCAGCAGGTCGGCACCGCGCAGCAGCTCGTCGGCGACCTCCTGGTTGATCGGATTGTCCTCGACGAGCAGGATCAGCTGGCCAGCGTGCTCGGCGCGCAGGCGTTCCAGCGACGCGCCACCGTCCCGCGGCGGCAACGCCGCCAACGACGCCGCGTCGCGCGCCGCCGGCTCGATGTCCCGCGCGGGGTGCAACACCGCGGTGAACCAGAACGAGCTGCCGACACCCGGCTCGCTCGTTGCGCCGGCCTCGCCGCCCATCATCGTGGCCAGCCGTCGCGTCACCGCCAGGCCGAGGCCGGTGCCGCCGTATCGCCGCGTCGTCGAGTTGTCCGCCTGCTCGAAGGCATCGAACAGCGCGGCGACGCGCTCCGGCGGGACGCCGACCCCGGTGTCGCGGACCTCGAAGCGGACCCGAAGGCCGCCCGCGTCCCCGCCGAGGATGCCCGCTTGCAGGCGCACCGATCCGCGCGACGTGAACTTGACGGCGTTCGATAACAGATTGATCAACGCCTGCGACAGGCGCGTCGGGTCGCCGCGCAGGTGCCGCGGCAGCGCATCGTCGCGGCCGAGCCCGACCTCCAGCCCCTTCTCGCGCGCCGGCTCGGCGATCAGGTCCATCGCGCGCGCCAGCAGGCCGTCGAGGTCGAAGTCGACGTCCTCCAGCTGCATCTTGCCCGCCTCGATCTTCGACAGGTCGAGGATGTCGTTGATCACCTGCAGCAGGTGGCGTGCCGCATTTTCGACCTTCGTCAGCCGATCGCGCAGCAGCTCGTCGCGGCTGTCGCGCAGCATCAGGTGCGCGAGTCCGAGGATCGCGTTCATCGGCGTGCGGATCTCGTGGCTCATGTTGGCGACAAACGCGCTCTTCGCGACGTTTGCGGCCTGCGCCGCATCGCGGGCGGCACTCAGCTCGCGCGTGCGCGCCGCGACGAGCGCCTCGAGCGCCTCGTGGTCGCGCGCCAGCACCTGCTGCGCCCGCTTCTCCGCCGTGATGTCCTCTGTCGTGATGACGATGCCACCGATCGCGCCCGACTCGTCGGTCCACGGCTGCACCGCCCAGCGCAACCAGTCGGACTCGCCATTCGCGCGGACCCACTCGTCCTCGTCCTTGCGTATCGCTTGCCCGGCGAGCGCCGCCTGGTGGACCTGGCGCCATGCCGCAACCTGGTCCGGGATCAGCTCGTAGTGGTTCTTCCCGATGGGGTCGGCGCCCCCAGGCACGTAAACGGCGGTCCAGCGGCGACTCGCCGCGATGTAGTTCATCGCGCGGTCGAACATCGCGACCGGGATCGGTGCATCACCGATGAACGTCGCCAATTGAGCGCGCGACCGCTGAAGATTTTCGTCATTCGCCTTGCGCGCATCGATGTCCTCGACGAAGGAGATGAAGCCGTCGGGCGATCCATCATCCTTGCGCAGCACGGCCGCCGTCAGGCGGACCCAGGTCGGGCGACCATCCTTTCGCAGGTAGCGCTTCTCGAGAGCGAAACTTCCGCCATTGCCCGCGACGAGACGGCCGAACCCGGCGAAATCCGCCTCGAGGTCATCGGGGTGCGTGATGTCCTGGATGCGGCGGGCCAGCAGTTCATCCTCCGAATAGCCGGCCATCTCGCACAGCCTCCGGTTGACGCGCAGCAGGCGCCCGTCGGCCGCGACGAGGGAAATTCCAACCGCGGCCTGCTCGAAGGCCGCCTCGAAGCGGCCCTCGACGGCGCGCAACCGGCCTTCCGTTTCGACCAGCTGCCGCCCATGCGCCGTATCGCGGCGCCGCGCACGCTCCAGCAGGCCGGCGAGGCCGCTGATCAGGATGCCGTTGAGCAGCAGCATGCCCAACTGCACAGCGTCGGCCGCCCGCTCGACGATGAAGGAACCGATCCGCGGGACCATGAAATAGTCGGCCAGCAGCGCGGCCGTCATGGTCGCCACAATGCCGGGGACCAGGCCGCCGAGCATCGCGCAGACCACGATCGGGAACATGAACAGGTAGAGCAGCGGACGTTCGGCAGGCGGGATCGGGATCTGCTGCCGGATCGCGACCGTCGCCATGCAGAGCGCAACGCCGAGCGCGCTGAACCAGAGGGTGTGTCTACGCATCCCGGCGATCGTCATCGTCGAGATGCCACGGCGGCGGAGCACATTCGAGCTCATCGAGCGGGCGGGCGTGGCTCTTTCACGATGTGGGCGGCACGCCGTCCAGGACAACTCCGGGGAAACCCGATTCGCAAAGGCCCATGTTCCCCCAGGGTCCCTTGATCCCTTGTCCCCTTGTCCTTGCGACCGCGCGGCCATCTTGCCTCCGCCGGCCGCCTGGATCAACGGCGCCCGAGGCGACCGACGATTACAAATCCTAGCGAGCGACCCCCGCGAGTCGCTTAATCGACGTCAAGCCGCGTGATCGCGCGCTCAGGCGATCTGCACGAAGACGACTCCGCCCTCGACTTTTGCCGGATAGGTCGCCAGGTTGACGCAGACCGGCGCGCCCAGCGCTCGGCCGTCACGCACATCGAAGCGTCCGTTGTGCTTCGGGCATTCGATCACGTGATCCATCACGAGCCCGCCCGACAGGTGAACCTTCTCGTGCGTGCACAGGCCGTCGCTCGCGTAGACCTGGCCCCCGATGCGGTAGACCGCGTAGGTGCGGTCGGCATGGTCGAAGCGGACGACGTCCTCGTCGTCGATGTCGTCGATGGGGCAGACTTCCAGCCATGCCGGCATTCTGGGCTCTCCGCAAGAAAGGTTCAGGCCGCCCGCCCGGCGGACGCAGCGCCCGGCAGCGGACGATCGACGTGGAAGGTCGGATCGCGGACCTGGCGCCTCAGCGCCGGAAGGATCTCGCGATAGGCCTCGAGCGTGCTGCGATACGGCGGCGGGCAATCCGACCGGATTGCCTCGTGCAACCGCGGCAGCGCATGGAACGGCACCATCGGGAACATGTGGTGCTCGACGTGATAGTTCATGTTCCAGTAGAGGAACCGGAAGACCGGATTCATCATCACGGTGCGGCTGTTGAGGCGATGGTCCAGCACGTTCTCCGGCAACCCGGCGTGCTGCGTCAGGCCGAAGAACAGGTAGAGCCAGGCGCCGTAGAACGACGGCAGCCCGACGAGCATCGCCGGCAGGACGCTGTGCATCGCGAGGCACGCGACGACGAGGGCCGCGTAGGCCAGCAGCCACAGGCGGGCCTCGCGCACGACGTTCGGCCACGAGACCTGCGGAATGAAGGATTTCTCCTCGTCGTCGAGGCTTCCGGCGGCGTGGGCGACGACGCGCGCCAGTTCGTGCGTGCCGTGCTTCAGGGCGACCAGGTTCGCCACGAGTGTCGCCGGGTCGACCGGTCGCTGCACCGCGATCTCCGGGTCGCGTCCGGTCACGAGCGTATCGGTGTGGTGGCGCGCGTGGCTCCAGCGCCAGGCGGTGGGACGGCGCAGCACCTGGAAGCAGGCGAGCTGGTAGACGACGTCGTTCATCCACCGCGTCCTGAACGCCGTTCCGTGGCTGCATTCGTGCCAGCGCGAATCGGCGGCGCCGCCGTACAGCGCGCCATAGACGAGGAAGACCGGCACCGCCCACCACGTGCCCCACGCGGCACAGCCGAGCGCGCCGAAAAGCAGGATCAGCGCATACCACAGCAGCGTGTCGCGCACGGCCCGCGCATCGGAGCGCTGCATCAGCGACTTCATCGCCGGCCGCGGCACGCTGCAGTGGTACCACTCGGCGTTGGCGAGCCCGGCCGCGACGGCCGCCTCGCCGCGCCCGCCGACGAGGCGATAGTCGGCGTGCGAGGCGGCGGCGGAACGTTCGGTCAAGGCACTCATCGGCATCTCCCTGCGAGTCGGGCGGTTCGTCGGATCGCTCGAGAAGGTCGGCGTCAGGCGACCGCGTCGCGATTCGGCGCCGCAGGCGGTGCCGACGACATCAACGACTTCATCCTGACGTCCGGATCGGCGAGCGCCGCGGCCGCGACCTTGACGCCGCGTTCCATCATCAGCTGCGCGACCCGCACGTCGCGACCGATCTTGCCGTCCGGGCCCAGCGCCGCGACGCCGCGCAATGCCCCGCCGCGCAACGCGAAGACCGTCGTCACGCTGCCGTCGGCCGAGGTTCGAACGACGCTTTCGTCGCCGTCGTCGAGGAGGCCGGCCGCCTGCAGCTCGAGGCCGAACTGCTCGGACCACATCCAGGGGACGTCGACATAAGGCTCGCGTTGCCCGGGCTCGCGTTGGCCGGCGATATGGCGGGCGACCGCCGCGGCGTGGCGTTGCGCGTGCTGCCAGGACTCGACACGCAATGCGCGGCCAAACGTCGGATGCAGGAACCGCGCGGCGTCGCCAACTGCGCTCACGGCCGGATCCGAGGTCGCGCCGAACTCGTCGACCAGGATGCCGTCGTCGCAGTGCAGTCCCGCGGCTTGCGCCAGCGCGGTCTGCGGAACCGCGCCGATCCCGGCGACGACGAGGTCGCCGACGATCGCCGAGCCGTCGCCGAGATCGAGCCTGACGGGTGCGACGTCCGCGTCGACCGTCGACGTCGCGGCCTCGCGCACCGTCAACCGGCGCGGGTGCACGGCCTCCAGGATGCGGACGCCGTGCCGCTCGTGCTCCTGCTTCAGAAGCGGCGCCAGCGCGGCCGGCAGGACGCGGCCCATGATCCGAGGGCCGGCCTCGACGACCGTGACCGCGCGGCCCGCCGCCCGCGCGGCCGCGGCAACCTCCAGGCCGATCACGCCGCCGCCGACGACGATCACGTGCCGGCAACGCGGCGACGCCAGCGCCGCCGCAAGCCGCGTCGCATCGGCGGCGTCGCGAAGCGCCAGCGCGCGACGTTCCGGGTCCAGGTCCGGCGGCAACCGCCGTGCGCGCGCCCCCGTCGCGAGGATCAGGTGGTCGTAGGACAGGCGCGCGCCGCCCGCCAGCTCGACGCAGCGCGCGGACAGGTCGACGGCGCTCGCCGCCTGCCCCAGCAGCAGCTCGACGTGCTGCTCGCGATAGAAGTCCGGCGCAAGGACCTGCTGCGCCCCGGCCGCGGCCGTACCGGCGAGGACGGCCTTCGACAGCGGCGGGCGTTCGTACGGCGGCAGGCTCTCGTCGCCGACGAGGCGAATCGAGCCGTCGAAGCCTTCGGCGCGAAGCGCGGCCGCGGCGCTTGCCCCGGCCCGCCCGGCTCCGACGATCACGACATGACGCAGGCTCGGCATGCGACGGCTCATCCGCGGTTCAGTCCGGGCGGGACATGCGACAA
>Ga0335069_10016608_pt1 | contig 10263 bp, 4 predicted proteins | sample Lox_Sample_11_FD_206714 | JGI IMG/M metagenome (GOLD analysis project Ga0335069, IMG submission 206714) | Soil microbial communities from Loxahatchee National Wildlife Refuge, Florida, United States - Lox_Sample_1.1 | ecosystem: Environmental > Terrestrial > Soil > Wetlands | place: USA: Florida...
TTGATCCGGTCCGTAAGATCGCTCAAAAACCCGACCGTCACGTAGTACTTGTGACCGCCACTCCTCACAGTGGCAATGAGCTCGCGTTTCGGTCGCTGCTGGGATTGCTCAATGAAGAGTTTTTTGATCTTCCCACCGACATTGGAAAGGAAGAGCGTGAGAGCGTGCGAAGAAAGCTCGCGCGCTACTTGGTCCAGCGCCGTCGAGCCGATATCCGTCACTATCTTGAGACAGATACGTCTTTTCCAACGAGGCTCGATAAGGAAGAAACCTACGCTTTCAGCCCAGAATACAGACAACTCTTTGATGACATCTTTCGTTTTGCTCACGAGTTTGTTTCCGACAAAGGAACCGGAGAACGTCATCGCCGGGTCCGATACTGGTCGGCTCTTGCACTGTTGCGCTGTGTGTCATCCAGTCCTGCCGCAGCAGCAGCAACACTTAGGAGCCGAGCAGCCGCAGATGAGGCATCCCCAGGGGAAGTGGATGATGTGGGTCGTCGCACTGTCCTTGATCAGGACGATGTAGATGATGTCGCTACGCTCGATTTCAGCCCTGGTTCAGATTCTAATGAGGACAGCGATAATGTCCGCCGGAAGCTCCTTGCCTTCGCCCGTCGGGCGGAAAACCTCGATGTCGGGCTCGACAATAAACTCAAGGGGATGGCAAAAGAGGTCAAGGCACTTATCAAGGATGGTTTTCAGCCCATTGTCTTTTGTCGTTTCATTGATACGGCCGATTATGTGGCTAAGCATCTCCGCGGTCTGCTTCCGGCGGGGGTTCGTGTCGAATCGGTCACAGGCCTACTACCTCCAGCCGAAAGGGAGGCGCGTATAGCTGCCCTGGTTGAGGGAAACGATGAGTATGTGCTTGTGTGTACTGATTGTCTCTCCGAAGGCGTGAATCTTCAGGAACACTTCAATGCGGTTTTTCATTATGATCTCTGCTGGAATCCCACACGACACGAGCAGCGGGAGGGCAGGGTAGACCGATTCGGTCAGGAAAAGCCTCAAGTGCGGGTGATTACTTACTACGGAAAAGACAACCCCATAGACGGTGTGATTCTTGATGTGCTTATCCGTAAGCACAAGAGCATCAAGAGCGAATTAGGCGTCACCGTGGCGGTGCCTGGTACCAGTGAACAGATCGCCGAGACGCTTTTTGAAGGTGCGCTCTTCCGGGAGGCAACGGCAAGCAACCCGGCGCAGCTCACTTTTGATTTCTTCAATGAGATTGAACCAAGAAAGGCTGCCTTTCATGCCGAATGGGAAAACGCGCGAGAAAAAGAGAAGGCAAGTCGCTCTCGGTTTGCTCAGCATTCTCTTGATAAAGATACCGTTGCAGCAGAGCTCAGGAGTGTGCGTGAGTCCATAGGCCGGAATGAGGATGTAGCACGGTTCTTTCGTACCCTTCTCCAGATAGCTAAGGTGCCCGTGGAGGACTGTGGTCAATCAGTGAAGGTGCACCTGAGCGATGAAACACCGCGTGCGCTTCGCCAGGCCCTGGGGCGTGAAGAACCGTTCACGGGGCGCTTCGATCTTCCTCTCCAAAAGGAAGAAATCTATCTCGGCCGCACCAGTCCGATAATTGAGGGGCTGGCCGGCTGGGCCCTCGATGAGGCCCTCGATCCAATTACCCGAAATGACAATAGAGTGGCGTCACGGTGCGGAGCGATGTCGACGTCGGCCGTGGCCAGTCGGACAGTGATACTCCTGGCCCGTTTTCGTTATCATTTGCACGTTGCTGGGACGGTAGGTGAAACAATTCTTTGCGAGGAGACAGTTCCGCTTGCCTGCCGCGGCCCAGTATCAAACATCGAATGGTTAAGCGCAGAGGAGAGTGAGACGCTTCTCGCCGCCACACCCGAACGCAACCTTATTGCTACCGCCATTGAACAACAGATAGATTTACTTTTTGACGCTCTTGGTAGTATCCAGCAAGCCCTTGAACCAGTGGCCCAGAAGCGTGCGGTTGCTCAGCTTGAGGCCCACGAAAGGGTCCGGGAAGCGTCGCGAACGAAGGGCCGTGTTACCGTTGAGCCCGTGCTACCCGTCGATATTCTCGGGGCCTATGTCCTTTTGCCGAGGCTTCCCTAATGGCACGGCGAGTAAATGAATTTCAGACAATCCGGTCCGAAGGTGGACTCTTACCGTCTGATCTGCTAAGGCGCATAATAGATCCAAAAGAAAAGATACCTGGTACGGAGCCTCAAGATTATGGCTTGCCCCACGGTGATCGCATCAACGAGACAATCACACAATCGTGGAACAGATTGCGGCGCCACTGGGCTGAATTTAGTGACGCCGTGCAGAAACTCCCCGAAGGAGAGCCGGGCACGGGCGTCACCAACGACAAGTGGAACCTGCCCCTTCTGCGTGAGTTGGGGTTTGGTCTCCTACCGACTACCGCCGGCCCTGAAATAGAAGGCCGCACTTACGCAATCAACCGGTTCTTGGGTCCAACGGCTATTCATCTGATCGGATGTAATCTTAGCCTTGACCGTCGGGCTGCAGGTGTGCGTGGTGCTGCGTCTGCCAATCCTCACGGCCTTGTTCAGGAGTTCCTTAACCGGGCAGAGGGATACCTGTGGGGTATTGTCTCCAATGGCCTTCGGTTTCGCATCCTTCGTGATAACCAGGCGCTGTCACGTCAGTCTTATCTGGAATTTGATCTTGAAGCTATGTTCATCGGAGAGGTCTTCTCAGACTTTGTACTTCTCTGGCTCGTGGCACATGCCACGCGCTTCACCGTTTCAGACGGTGGGAGGCCCGAGGGTTGTTGGCTTGAACAGTGGACCAAACTTGCCGAAGAGCAGGGAACGCGAGCCCTCGAATCACTCAAGGGTGGTGTCGAGAAGGCCCTCGAAGTACTCGGACAGGGGTTTGTTGGCCACCCACGTAACACGGCCCTTCGTGAGAACCTGCGCACTGGGGCACTTTCTCCGGGCGAATTTCACGGTCAACTTCTTCGGGTGGTGTACAGGCTTATCTTTCTCTTTGTTGCTGAAGATAGGACATTAGAGGGAATTCCTCTCATTCACGCACGTGATGATTCTGAGGAGGGACGACAAGCCCGTGAACGCTACGCTATCCACTATAGCACAGCACGTCTCCGGGAGCTGGCTGCAAACATAAGGGGCAGCAGGCATGGCGATCTCTGGCACCAGTTCAGCCTGCTGGTGGGTGCTGTTTCGGGCGATGATCGCTTTGTCGGTGCCCGCGAGCATTTGGCCTTGCCTGTGCTGGGAAGTTTTCTCTGGTCTGCGGTAACCACTGAGGCTGTCAACGCCCCAAACCTGACAGAAGGGGAGGGGACAGAACTTGCAAATACTGATTTTCTCGAAGCAATTCGCCATCTTGCCTTTACCCGACAGGGGAAAGTGCTAAGGCCAGTAGACTATAAGAATCTCGGATCCGAAGAGCTTGGCGGTGTCTATGAGAGTTTCCTTGCGCTCACTCCCCAGATCAGCGGAGATGGTACTCGGTTTAGCTTTGCAGAGTTTGCCGGGAATGAACGCAAGACCTCTGGCTCCTACTATACACCCGATTCCCTTGTGCAATGTCTGCTCGACTCTGCCCTCGATCCAGTGGTGGAGGAAGCGACCAAGGGCAAGGTCGATGCTGAAGCGGAAAAGGCGATTCTGTCACTTAAGATCTGCGATCCTGCGGTGGGCTCCGGTCATTTTCTTGTTGGCGCTGCCCACAGGCTTGCTCGCCATCTGGCCCGGATACGAGCCATTGCCCAGGGCGAGAGCGAACCATCCCCACCTGTGTATCAGCATGCTCTCAGAGATGTGATTGGACATTGTCTTTACGGAGTGGATATCAATCCCATGGCTGCCGAACTCTGTAGGGTAAGTTTGTGGCTAGATGCCTTGGAGCCTGGAAAACCGTTATCATTTCTTGACCACCACATCCGCGTCGGTAACAGTCTGCTCGGAACAACCCCAGAACTGATTATTCAAGGCATACCCGATGACGCCTTCAAGCCTATCGAAGGGGACGACAAGAAAGCCTGTGCTGAACTGAAAAAACGGAATAAAGTTGAGCGCAAAGGGCTGGGGCCTTTGTTTGCGAAGCAGGAGGCGGAGATTCAGGCACAACTCGCAAAAGCTGCCGCCGAATTGGAAGAGTTGCCTGATGATCGGCCCGAGGATGTTGATTGCAAAGAGTTGGTATTCCGCAACCGTGAAGAAGCAGAAGAATATCGTCATAAAAAACTGCTTGCCGACGCGTGGTGCGCAGCGTTTGTGATAAAGAAATATTTACGTGAGCCGGGAAGGGAAAGTAGCGCCACCGGAATCACGCAAGGGAATCTCAATGATCTCGTTGGCGGTAAGCAACTGCCCAACGAACTTAATGCCGAAGTCGAACGCCTTGCAGATCTATATCAGTTCTTTCACTGGCATTTGGCCTTCCCGGAAGCATTTGCGCGAGGTGGCTTCGATTGCGTGTTGGGCAATCCGCCATGGGAGACAATGGAACTTAGTGACAAGGAATTCTTTGCGGAGTCCAACCCCACTATTACCGCTGCGGACAGCCGATCACGTCGGAAGACTGCTATTCAAGCTCTGGAGAAGATTGACCCCAGACTTTACCAAGCATATGAAGCAACACGCCGACGGAGTTTTGCAATTCGATCCCTTATTCAGAATTCTGGTCTTTATCCTCTTTCGGCTTTTGGGCGAATAAATAGCAGCTCGTTATTCACTGAACTCGCGTTCCGACATAGCAACAAAGATGGCTACCTGGGCATGATCGTCCCATCATCTTTACTCACGGATGCCTACAACCGCTATTTTTTTGATTCACTTTTTTCCGGACGCAACTTGGTGTGTGCTTATGACTTCGAGAATCGCTCACACTTGTTCTCCTCCGTACATCCGCAGTTCAGGTTCTGTCTCTTGACCATCACCCGTCACATTCAACCTAACCCTACGGTATTTGTTTATTATGCTCATGACCCATCCGAGCTCACTGATCGGGTAAGACGAATTTGCTTGTCTCCGGATGACGTTGCTTGTATGAATCCCAACACCAAAACAATGCCAATTCTCATTACGCAACGAGACGCTGAACTTTGCCTTCGAAGTCACCGAAAACACCCGATCTTGCACCAAGAAGTTGAAGATGTAAATCTCTATAAAGTAGAGTTCTGGACGACTTTCTATATCAAAGAAGCTTCAGCTCAGTTCCTCCCAAACAAGGAACAAAACCGAAAAGAGAATTCCTTAGCCGTTTACGAAGGTAAAATGTGTCATCAGTTTGACCATCGGTTTGCGTCCTTTGCCCACGAAAGCACTAACATTGATACGGTTCCGGCTTCCGCCAAGGAGAACCCCTGGTTATTCGCAAACCCCCGTTATGTTGTTTCCAGCCAAATATTTGATGAAGCCACCCAAAAAAGGTTGCGATTCGGTTGGTTCCTCGGCGTACGCGACATTACGAATGCGACTAATGAGCGAACATGCATTGCATTTGTGTACCCGCGGCTTGCCAGCTTCGATACCATCCGCAACATGACACCAACAGTCAAAGAGCCCGAGTTAATCTCTGCGTTCATTGCAAACCTCAATTCTTTCATGTTCGACTATCTATCGCGCCAAAAGGTTTCCGGCACCCATTTCACGTTTTCGTACTCCAAACAGGTCGCCATTGTAAGCCCTGAACAAGTTCTTGCTGCTCGATTCCAAGATGAACCCGCATCCTGTGCTCACTGGATGCGGGATCGCGTCCTCGAGCTCACCTATACAGCGTGGGATTTGGAAGCTTTTGCGCGTGACTGCGGCTACAATGGTCCGCCCTTCCGATGGGACGAAGGACGCCGCTTCCTGCTTCGCTGTGAACTCGATGCTGCATTTTTTCATCTGTATCTCGGTTCAGAGGAAGAGTGGCGAAAAGAACCGGAAAGCCTCACCAGTGCATTCCCCACTCCTCGTCACGCCGTTGATTACATCATGGAGACCTTCCCCATCGTGAAGCGCAAGGACGAATCTGCCCATGGTACATATCGGACCAAGGATACCATTGTGGAGATCTACGACGCCCTTACCGACGCAATCCGTGCCGGTCAGCCCTACCAGACCCGTCTCGATCCTCCCCCTGGCCCCCCAGCAGACAATAAAGGCAACTTCCTCCCTCTCTTCGAATGGAAACCCGGCCAGCCCAAGCCCGCTGATTGGCCATCTCACATCCACGCACCAAAAGGATGTTCATAATGAGCCGACCTTCGGTAATCAGAATTGACTATGAGTCCGAAGGTTTTTCGCCCGGTGGACCAGTTTCGAACGGCCATGCGGTGCTCGAGACATCTTGGGACGATCTGCTGTGGGCTGCAATGACGATAGGACGTCCTAACCGCCAATACGTATTCAGATACGGCCTTTCGTCAATGTACGAAGCGTTATTCCGAATATCCTTGGTTAGAATGGCACTTGAACAAAGCGGACCAAGAGCATACAGACTCAACAGGACCCAGGCGGTGAAAACGCTGGACCCATCAGAAAAAGGTGCAGTTAGTTATTTCCTCGGCATGGTTATGTGCAAGCTCTTTTCTGCTAAGCTTCTCGACGCCCCGTGGGTTTTACATCTTGATGTTTTTCGTGATCAACTCAACCCGAAGGTTCTAGGTGGACGTTCTCGCCCTGATCTTGTCGGGCAAACCAGTTCCGGTGAATGGGTAGCACTTGAATCCAAGGGACGCGTCAGTCAGCCGAGCTCGGATGTGAAGAATAAAGCAAAACAACAAGCAAAAAGACTTATTAGTGTAGATGGTTTGCCACCATCATTTCAGATTGGTGCCGTCACATATTTTCGCAATGACGTTTTGCAATTCTTTTGGAGGGACCCCGAACCGGGTGACTTAAAGATTCGGAATTCCATCAAGGTTAACACTGAAGAGGGCGTCTGGGGCTATTATTATCGGCCCATATTTGAACTATTGCGATCATATACTTTAGATTCTGACGAAATGCCCAGTCGTGCGGATCAAATGGTCATAGTTAAGGAATTGGATTTAGATCTGAGTATCCATCCGATCGTACTAAAGCACTTACTTGCTGGCCAGTGGGGAAATGCAAAAAAATTATGTACCGAGCACGTGCACTCGCTTACAGAAAATGGTTATCAGGCGGATGGAATTCGAGTTATTGCGGGAGACTCTTGGTTTCAGCCATTTGAGGACTAATTAGAAATGGCGAATCCGAGAAATACGAGGTGAAAATATGCCGATTGAATTTGGTTTCTGGCGAATCGATCAGAAAATTAGAGAAATAAACTTCGAGCCCATGACCACGGAATCACGACTCGAAGAAATCCTTGATTCCAACATAACCATAGCTGCACCCCATCTGATGGTGATAGGCCGGCAGGTGAGAACTTCATTTGACAAGGTGATCGATCTTCTTGCCATCGATGTTGAAGGAAATCTTTCGGTCATCGAGCTCAAGAAGGACAAAACATATCGCGACATTGTTTCTCAAGTTCTCGACTATGGCTCATGGGTTAGGACACTACGAGACGAGGACATCGCAAGGATCTATCATGACTATGTGACAACCTGGCACCCGGACCGGCAGGCGAGTTCAATTAACGATACCTTCTGTAAATGGTTCAAAGTCAAAGCCATGCCAGAGGAACTTAACAGCAACCATGAACTGATAATTGTGGCTGGGGCTTTTGATCCTAGCACGGAGCGAATAGTAACATATCTCGCAGAGCATCACGATGTTAGTATCAATGCGGTTTTCTTCCGTTTCTTCAAGGATGGAGAGAGGGAATACCTTTCGCGAGTTTGGTTACGGGAGCCATCGATGACGGCAACGGAAGGTAGATCCGATGGAGTCCACAGTGATTGGAATGGAGAATATTACGTCTCTTTTGGCATAAACGATACTCGAGACTGGAACGAAGCAGTGAAGTATGGATTTATTTCCGGAGGTGGAGGACCTTGGTACAGCAATACCCTTTCTTTGCTCGAACCGGGAGCCCGTGTCTGGGTGAATATCCCAGCCACAGGATATGTAGGCGTTGGACAGGTTATAGAAGGAAGGGTTCCAGTGGAGGAGTTCATGACAATCAATGATGCTGGCGGTCGAGTTCCAATTACCACATTGCCCTTAAAGATAGCAACCGCTATGAAATCTGCAGATAACCCAGATAAAGCCGAATACTTAGTGGGCGTAAGTTGGCTAAAGACGGTACCAGTTTCACAAGCGATCAAAGAACGGGGATTTTTTGGAAATCAGAATACAGTTGCACGGCCAACGACAGAAAAATGGAACCACACGGTGGAAAGGCTCAAGACAAGGTTCGGAATTGACTGATGGCGTGGTACATAAAGAATTGCGAGGTGGGATAAGACCCGAAATCATCGATTAGCGTAAGACATTGAGTGGGAGACAGTATGGAAAACAAAAGTGTGATTGTCGCTAACATTACCTGGAATCCAGATGGCTGGAGGAATATTCACATTGACCCTCGAGCCGGACACGCCTACGCAAGAAAGTACCCTGGACATGAATGTTTGAATTTTAAGTTTGATAAAAAGAATCTCGATACAAGAGATATCGTTTATGGGTTCGTACAGTGGACCGCTCCTCCTGCAAACTTTGAAGATGGTGGAATAATCATCTTTTACACAAGGAACTTAGAAACTGGGCACGGAGAAATTGTTGGCATTTACTGCAATGCAAGGCTAATCGAACCGAGGAGGACCCCCTGGAAGGAATTCGAAAATGGCATGCTGGAAAGCAACATCGCTGCGCACAAAAGGGTATCGATGTTATTTCCGATTGCGTTATCAGCCAAAAGATATTCTAAAAATAGATTGGTTCCACAGATTGGTTTTACATATAAGGACATCGATTTCGCACGGCGTGTGGTGACAGATGAATTAAGAGAACTTTCCAGATCTGGTGTGAGGCTTAATGAGTTTAGGGCGTTGCAGATGATTTTTCAGTATATAACTGGCAAAAGACTTAATGTAGAAGAAACGGAGCCAAATAGCTCGGAACAAGACGAACTCGATTCCTACGTCGCACGGACTCAAACCAAAAGTGAAATCATTGCAGAACTGGAAAAACTCAAACAGACGGATCCGGAACATATCGAGGTCAACCATAAGACATATAAGAGAGACGCGAAAACGATTGCACAACTTAAGAAATTAAGAGACCATAGATGCCAAATTTGTGGTTATGGTATTCTTAAAAAAAGCGGAGAGCTGTATGTAGAGGCAGCACATATAATCCCCAAGAGCCAGAAGGGGCCAGAAATGCCTGACAACATTTTGATCCTCTGTCCTAATCATCATAGGGAGTTCGATGTTGGAAAGAAGCAAGTGATTACTCACACAAGAGATGCCATAAAGTTTGAGCTAAACGATAATATCTATAATATAGACCTCCGGTTGCTCCAAAGATAAAAAAGGGCGCAGCTCAGTTGGTGCCAGACGATAGTACGAAGATTGTAATTGAAAGTGCTGGCTACAAATCAGCCGTGACTGTGAGGCTTCGGCTAGAGTGTCTTGCTAATCTATAATTCAGCTGGATCCTTACACAGTGTTAATCAACGGCCAATTTGTAGCGAATGTATTGTGTTGGTACCAAACCACTTGGCAAGGGTAACCATAGCGGGGTTACTCAACTGCTGAGTGAACAGGACAGCAAGACGTGTCGTAGGGCGCGAGCAGGTGACGTAGAATAGATTACGGTTTCGTTCGAAGGTATCACGTTTTTCCGAAGGGACCGTGGCTGGAGAGTTGGCCCATTCAAGAAACTGGTTGAAATTGTATTGGTTCCATCCCCGTCCAACAACCACAAGCACGTTCTCAAATTCGGCGCCCTTTACACCGTGCTTGGTCTCGAAGGGGGTGAAGCTGTTAATGTAACGAGAAAGCGCGACAACCTCCTGGTAAGAGATGGCCCGCAAGGCATGTAGTCGCTCCAGTTTTGACGCATCTTCCATGTTCGGATCCTTTAACCACTGTTGAAGCTTCTGCTCTTTTCGCTCTGCAGCTTCTGGTAGGCGGGGCCGCTTTGATTGTCTCAAGTGATCAAGCACAGCTCCGATCGTCCCGGTGGAACGCAACGTAAGCAACGTATCCATGTCTCTTGCCCACGCTGTCTTGTCGGTGTGAGACCGAATAGCGGGTGTGCGCGTGCCTAGTGCGGCAAACATTTCACCGAAGTGTTTATTCTCATAGGCTATGCAGACGGGCTCAAGTGTGTCCATAAAAAAAGCTATGTGTGTGTCTTCCTTCTTA
>Ga0335069_10016609_pt1 | contig 10262 bp, 6 predicted proteins | sample Lox_Sample_11_FD_206714 | JGI IMG/M metagenome (GOLD analysis project Ga0335069, IMG submission 206714) | Soil microbial communities from Loxahatchee National Wildlife Refuge, Florida, United States - Lox_Sample_1.1 | ecosystem: Environmental > Terrestrial > Soil > Wetlands | place: USA: Florida...
CGCGGTCCGCTTGGACCCACCACGAAGAAGTTTGAGACAGCGTCGATTATGGTTCTGCTGAAGACCAATAGGATAATCAAATAGAAGGTTAGAAAGGCCGGTGGGAGGAACGGCGCTAGGACTCCAAGCGTTGCCTTCGCAGATTCTGTCTGTTGTGTGAACGCTCCAGTCATTATCAGCAATACGATGAATAGCAGGATTATGATTCGATTAGATGTTACCAAAGTCCTATTACGCAGGTCGCCAAACCTTCCATCAATAGTTCCGTGATACAAGGAACTTCGCTATCAGTTCCAAATTCTCTCTGCTTTCAGATATTGGAACCTTGTTCAATATTTGAATTGCTTCTTGAAGGTAGAAGTTCGAACGAGCCTTAGCATAGTCTATGCTTCCGTACTTTTCGTAAAGGGTTATTGCCTTTCTTATTTCGATTCGCTTAATCGACTTCTTTCCCAGCATCCGTAGAAACTTCTTCCTATCGGTGTCCGTTGCACTTTGGAGGAGATGAGCGGCCATAACGGTTTTTTTACCTTCTCGAATGTCGCCCCCAATCTCTTTCCCATACTCCTTCTCTTCACCAGCTACGTTCAATACGTCATCGATTATTTGAAAAGCAATTCCGACAGTTTCTCCAAATCTTCCTAAGGCTTGGATCTGTTCGTCCTGTCCCCCACCTGCAATCGCGCCTGCCTCTGTTGCAAGGCCAGTTAATGCTCCTGTCTTGCATCGTAGCAGTCGAATTACGTCTTCTTCGGACAACTCGTTTCTCTTCCACAAGTTGAATTCATACGCTTGACCCCACGTTATGTCGTAGGCGCGTTTAGCTATGCAGGTCACTAGTCTGTGGCAGCGGTCTAACGGAATATGACTCTCGTTTGCGATCTCGAAGACTTTTATGAGCATTGCATCCCCTGCGTTTATGGATACAGGGACTCCGTAGATTCGGTGTATGCAGGGCTTTCCGCGCCTGAGTTCACTCTGGTCCTCGATGTCGTCGTGGATCAAGGTCATGTTGTGAAGCAATTCGACCGCGGCAGCAGCACCGATGGCTGCTTCCTTATCTCCTCCTACGCATTCGGCCGCGAGGAAGACAAGTACTGGTCTGAAGCGTTTTCCTCCGCGATCAAGCAGCTCCCAAATTGAATTGTAGAATTCTGGAGGTTCTCCAGTTCTCGGAAGATATCGTTCTATTTCTGTTTCAACAGTTCCCTTGTAACGTTGAATGACGTCAAGAGCGGAAGTCATGGCGCGATCCTTGTGAATTGTGCTTCTTCAAGTCTATGCCTAGTCGTCTAACTGTGTAGTAGCTGTGAATCAATCGATTAAGCATGACGTAAGGCATTTGCAAGTGCTATTTCTTATCCTTGCTCACATACTTTGATGTCAGAACTCGCCTGATATCATCCGAAATCTTCTCACCAATCCCATTGACCGATTTCAATTCTTCCTTCGAAGCTGAGAAGATTCGTTCCACTGTGCCGAGTGCGGTCAGTAGGCTTCTAGCTCTTACCCTGTCGACGCTTGGTAGGCTTGCAACGATAAACTCCTGTTGCTCTTCGATTGTGGGAGGCTTTGGCACGGACATGATTCTAGGAGCCCGTTTCTCCTGAGTTTGCTCTCGGCGAGCGATCGTGAGCATCAGTTGTGCACTATAAGTCGGAGTGGGTGACCAGAGGATAGGTATGCCGTAGTCTATCAGGACTGAAGCGTAAGCCCCGAGCAATGCTTCCGGCCCTACTCGACCTGATCCCAACGGGTTTTCGCCCTCCACAATTATGATTGGTCTTTCATACGTTTTCAGTTTAATTGCCTGATCAAACAAGCGCCCATCGATAATGGAAGACACGAAATCTTCTATTTCCTTCCTTTCAACCACAGCCCTGTCGGAAAGTATGAAATCACCCACGGCGAGGCTCTCTGATTTGACATGCCCGCCGAGTCTAACTAGTTCGCGAGTGGTGACGGCGCCTAGTTCCCGAGAGTCAGCTACTATAACAATCTCGTTTTGCGCCTGCACGTTAGATTTTTCAGACATGTACTTTTCGATCTTCAGCTGGTCGGGGCTCTCGTTGCTCTGATTCTTCATGAACTGACGTATAGCAGTACCCATTTCGCGCTCTCTTCTGCGAGAAATCCAGTAGTATGCTTCGTCTCGCGTCCCCTTAGCGATCAAAATCACAGCCTTGCCGGGTCCCTTTCTCCCTGTTCTGCCGCGACGTTGAATATACCTGATTGCGCTGGGGACGGTATCGTAGAAGATCACTTCGTCACATTCAACAATATCCAGCCCTTCCTCTCCGATCTGAGTCGCGACGAGAACGTTATATGATCCTGATCTGAAGTCATCAAGAATTAACGATTGTTTCTTCTGAGTTAAACCCTTGTCATGCTCTTTGGAAGCTTGACCGACGAGACGCACTGCCGAAACTCCGTCCACCTTGTTGAGTAATTCCGTCAGGCGCGCAGCCGTAGTTCGGTAGTTCGTGAATACCATTACTCTACGCGCTCCACTGCCAAGTGCGCTTCTCACACGCCTGATGAGTTCCGTAACCTTAGGATGATCAGCCTCCTTCGCTACAACGTCGTTGACGATTCCAATTACTTCCAGTATGCGCTTATCAGCGAGGATTAGTCGCAAGCCTGGTGAAGCGCGAGCTTTGGCTCTATCAGCTAGATCGTTCAATTGCGATTGTAGAGCTGGAAACCCTTGAGTTTCCAAGAGTTCTATGGCCCTAATCGCATGAATTGCCGCGTAAGTCTGCGTCAGGAAGGATTTCGCCTCTTTTCTCCCGTTCGCCGCCTCCTCCAAAATCCTTTGTCTAGCATCGAGAACATCTCTAAGGCGAACGCGATCTGTGGCTGCACTCGCGAGGAAACCTTGGTCCTTTATGACGCGTAGCATTTCACGAAGAAAGTCCTCGAGCTTTGACTTTACGTCATAGAATATTTTCGGCAGTTCGACGCTTACCCAATTAACATCTATTGCCCCGACATATGGTTTAACATCGTCACTCTTGGAAGTGCGTGCTTCTACCCAATCTAAGTGAAGATTCCGGCATATTTCCCGAACGTCACCCTCACTCGATCCGGGGGAGGCGGTGAGTCCTAGGATTAGCCCCTTCTCAACTTTCGAGTACTGTTCCGCGATGAAGACGTATGGATAGTCGCCGACTGCGCGATGTGCCTCGTCGAAGATCAGTAGTGAAAAGGTATCAAGCAGAACTCGGCCCGTAATCAGGTCGTTCATCAAGATTTGAGGAGTAGAGAAGATGAATCGTTTTGTCCAAAGCTCCTGACGCTCATCGGGCCCAACTTCTCCTGTCAAACAAACCAGCGAAGCGTCGTCCAACTCAATGAGATTCCTAAAGGTACGGTAATGCTGTAAAACTAGAGGCTTCGTCGGAGCAAGCATAATCACTCCCTTTGTTGGGAGCAATGCTAACTTGACGGCGGCAACATATGCGGCGATAACTGATTTTCCAAGACCCGTAGGAAGACAGACCAGAGTGTTTCTTCTAAGTGCAGTATTTGCGATTGTTTCTTGGTACGAGCGAGGCTCAATCAGATTAGATCTTAAGAGTGAATTGCGGAGCTGAGGTGCTGGCATAATCTTACAGCCTGAGGCTGTAGCCTCCGTTGTTGAAGGAACCCGACACGTCGTTTCAGGTCAATTCTGTTTGGCGCCACAGCTTCCGCAGAAACCGGCTGCTGAGGGTATACGTGCTCCACAGGCGATACAGAACTTACTTCCTTCAATGCTTGGAGCTGGAGAAGCTGCTCCGCAATGGGGACAGAATTTCTGATGGGGCTGCAATTGCGCTCCGCAGGATGGACACGTGACCGCTGTGACACCAACTCCGCTTGTCCCACTAGCGCTTGCTGCAGCGGAGACACGTAACTCGGGCGTTGCACCATCATTGTATAGGTCGCCAAGTGATCTGAAGATGAATACGGATAGGAATGGAGCGATCACGGCTGAGATCAACCATCCGACGTACGGGATACTATTCGCAAGTGCGCCGACTACGAAGGCGATAATTGCGGTAACAATCGCCCATCCAATGTACTTGCCCCAACCTATTCTCCCAATTATGCTCAGTATCTCGCCAAACGCAAACGCCTTTCCAAATTTGCCCGTCTTCACCATGTGGGCTATGCCAACACCTAGAAAGATAAGAAAGACAAAAGCAAGACAAAGACCAACCAATAGGAGCACCACACCCAAGCCAGCAGACACTAGACTGACAGATTCACTGCCCAAAATTCCTGCGCCTACTGATACTCCTCCAATTATCAGAAGAGTCAATGGAATTATCATGTACAAAAGTGAGGCAACCGTTACTTTTGCACCGTCAGCAAATAAGTCACCGTATTTCTCAAGCTTAGGCGGAGCTTCAGAAGCAGGAGCCGCGCGAAGAACATGCGCCGAGTATCCTACAACGATCCAATTCACAAATGGGATCACATTAAGAACGATAAGTGTGACCAGTCTTCCGCCATCGCTGGACAATTTCTTGGCATAATTGAAACTGTTACTCAAGTTCTCGCTAAGATTCATCCAGACTCATCAACTACAATGATGGATGATACCTGTATAAAACTCGATGTGCGCATGGTTTCAAGCATCAGTCGCGCGCTTTGAGCCTTCTGATGTTATCAATTGCTTCTAGCCATGCCTTCAGTGCTCTACCATAGGTCAGCAATCTCGCTGGGTCAGTTTCTGACTTCAGTACAACGTTAAGTTGTTGAATCTTGGTTAGAATGGTCTGTTCGGTGCTCTCAAGGATTTGCCCGGTCGCCAGCCTGCTTTCGTCTTCAGCATTCCTAATGATAACGACCGGCCTATTGCACTTTGCGCAAAACGTCTCCGTACCTCTCCTGAAAAGGGGCGTTCCACATTGTGGGCATGTTTCTTGGAGCATGCTTGCGCCTGATTTGAGAAGGTCCGCCATCTTCTTGACATCGATTCCCACAGATTTTACCGGTAGAAAGATGGCTTTGGATATGTATTACCTTGTTGGCTCAATCCATCATGATGCAAAAGACTTTAGATATGCGAATGAATCCATTCAGTTGAAAGGTTTCAAGTCTTGCGGAGATGTCCGCCATGTCAACCAAAGCCAAACGCAAAGAAGAATATGAAAGCCGAATCAAGCAGGCTTTGGTCATCCTGAACGATGTATCTAACGACAACACTACCCCTCGCAATATTCGACGAGCTGCTAAGGACGCCTTCGATAAACTACAGGTACCCGACCTAAGCCTTGGCGTGAGGGCGGCTAACGCAATATCGATTCTTGACGACATTAGTCAGGACCCTAACATGCCCCCCTATACTCGCACCAAGATTTGGCAGGCCGTTAGTGTTATCGAAGCAATCAAAGACTAAGTTTACTCGACGCTCCGTATAACAAGTCGACCTGAGATCGTTATCGAGATCCAGCAATCTTGCGTTCGTAACTTATTCCGGTCGATAGCTTCGTTCAGACGTGGTCTCTGAGAAGAGAATTTCGAGCGCAACTTTAAAGCGATGCTTTCCTAATCACGGAATTGTTATTTTGGTAGGCGTCCAGATGTGAGTTACCGCAAGACGACAATTCTCCTGCTTGTTATCCTGATCGCGGTCTTCATGGGCGCAAATGTACAACCAGCATCCGCGATTGGCGTTGCGAACGTTCAGGTGACTTACGTGTACTGGGGAGGAGATCCGTCAAGTCCGGACACTGCCCACCCGGGTGACGTGAACCTCCAGCTCTCTATTCTCATCACGAACGTAGGCGACGACGTAGCGCGGAACGTTAACGCCACGCTTCTAATTACGCCGCCACTGGTCTATCAATACTCTATATCCGGCACGATGTATAATGGGACTTCATACTCTCAGCTTGCGGGTGACATGCCAGCGGGTCAGAGCTACACTCTCAAGTATACGGTAAGTATCGATCCCAAAGCCCAAGAAGGTATGTATCAATACCCACTGCAATTAATCTACTCATCTGCAAGAGAATTACAGCAGATCAGCACGACTGTAATGGTAACGGTTCCAATCTGGCGCGGTGATTTGCATATCCAAGGCGTTCAAACAAATCCGACTAAGATTTATCCTGACAGCAAGGCTGTCGACGTGAAGGTTACAATCGTAAACTCAGGCCAAGGTCTAGCAAAGAATGTTCAGCTCGATTTGATTCTCACCCCGCCGTTCTCACCCTCCTCAAGCGGATCAACCGAGATCTTCATCGGCAACCTCCCGACCGGTCAAACCACCGACGCCAATTTCATTGTAGATATTGCGGAGAACGCAACGTTCGGCCAATACTCCGTGATCTTGGCTCAAAATACTCACGGCCAAGAAGTACCGATAGGTCAAGTGCCGCTTTACGTCGCTGAAAAGGTGAAATTTGACATTGTTAGTATAACACCATCAACGGTCCACGTAGGTGACTCTGGGGACGTCATTGCCGTTGCGATAAGAAACGCTGGGTCTGTGAAGGCCGATTCAGTGAGAGTAGAGCTGCGTGTCGGAAACTTCTTCACCGGAACCTTGACAGACTTCCTAGGCACAATGCTCGCGAACGAGACAAAGGTTGCCTTCTTCACAGTCGACATCGATATCAAAGCCCAGCCTGGAAACTATACCATTGATCTTCGCTTCGACTGGACCCAGGATAATAATTCTCTGGACCACACTTACAGCCTACTCCTCACAGTAGGACCACCCGTGCAGCCAGTGGCCGTAATCATCGTAGTATTGATAGTTCTCGCTGGCGTCGGCGGAATGCTATATAGGAGAAGAAGAAAAGCGAGAGCAGCATCACAACCTACACAGAAGCCCCAAGTGAACCGTTCGTCACATTAGAATCAACTGGCTTGGAGCCGAGGAGTGCTTGACTCGCAGGTGGGCCACGGTAATATTCCTGTTGACCCTCACCGCTTCTCTTTCAGTCCCGGTCTACGCCCACACGACACTTGGAGATCTAAACAGCTCTCCACCAATTTTCAGATCCAACGACAATCAACTTAACACCCCGGAGTTCCTGGGAAACCACGTTCCTGGCCCATTAGGTTACGTGTGGCCAGGAAGCGGATTAGATACGTACTCGGGGAACAGCTTGAATCCGCCAGGGTACCAGTCGCCATTCGGCAGCACGATAAACCCGCCAGTCCAAGCGGCGGTGGATTCCTATAGTCCGGAAGGTGCAATACTGACCTCGACTCCGGATCATGAAAATGTGGGGGACCTTATATTTGCCATAAACTTCTCTCTTCCCCAGAAGTTCACGAATGTCAAGAACTTCAACTACTCAAGCCTCACGTTGTACATTCCCGCTCCAGTTTTCGATAAGACGTCGAAGTTAGTACAGGATGGGTTTGAGCCGACAGCAGGAATCGATTGGGGAAGCGGGGATAACTCAAACATTGTCACGACAATAACAGATAATTACCTTGCGATCTTCGTCAGTCGTGCGGACCAGAACGACCCTTTCGAACCGGGCTCGTGGATTATACGAATCCAAGGACCACCCTCTGGTATAACATTCCTCAAGACCCGAGATGTCTGGTACTACATCCGAATCAATCAAATGAAAGCACCCTATACGGCTGGCAGATATTTCTTCAAAATGTTCCTAAATGATTCGTATCCAGTGCATGATGGTGCATCAGGTGATATTTGGACCACGATACCGATGGAAAATTGGCCGGTGCTGTTGGTCAAAGGCGAAGTTGACCCCGCCCTCATAACAGGGACTCTTAGATATGGAGATTTGAACAGTACACTCTACAATTTGCCGATAAACCTGCCTGGAAGAATCAGAGCGGTCGGAACCGCCACGGACCCCATAACGGGTGAGTCAACAGACCGCCCAGTTGAAGCACGTGGCTACTTCAATGCTAGCGCAAGAGGCCACTATGAGATTGAAGGAGTTGCCCCTGGCATATACACAATCTATGCCTCAGCGGCGGGCCTACCCGAACAAATCATAGCAGATAATGTTAGAGTTGCTGAGGGTCAATCACTTCATTTTGATGGATATCTCAGAATAGGCCCACAAGTTCGTGGCACTGTTTTCTCAAAGTCGCAATATGGAACCGCTTCTTGGCAAGCTCAGCGGCCAATCTCTATTGTGATATACGACAGCAAATCTTACGACGTGCCGAGTATCGTCACGTTCAGTCCAACAAATCTTACACAGGCACCCTACACCTCTTATGTGGTAGGCAATACAATTTTTTCAGCTTCGGGTTTCAGCGGACTTAACCCCGCCTTTTCAAGCCCGAAGAAGGTTGCTTTCCCATGGGAGGGCCCAACTAGTTACTATTCCTATACAACCCCCGGTACCAAAGACCCCTTCGGTCTGTTCAACGGCGTTGGACCAGCACAGGTCTGGTGGGTTGACCCACGCAGTAATCTCGATCCAAACACGGGGCTTGGTTCTACTGCGTCCTATTTTGTTTTTCAGTTTGGCTACGAAGATGTCTATGGAGTTCCGACGAAATTCTCTGGCATGGTGCCACAGATATTCGCAACATGGACTAATGGTCTGAGCCCTGGACGATACTATGTCCGAGCGTTCCTTAACGGGTATGTACAGACTGGATATGACGGGACCCTGTTGCTTGACTATCCATTTGACATCCCCTATCCGGGCCCCTCAAATGTGATCATCCCAATTGACCTAGTGGAATCATGTGGCATTAACGTGACAGTTCACTTTCACGACCTGCCCAGCTCACTTGTGGATAGTCCGGTCCGAGGGCCTGATCCTGCAAGATATTTGATTGCTGAGGCTTTTACGAGAGACGGGCTCGTAGCAGCTTTCAACTTCACTCAAATTCATGGAACGACAGAGGCTACAGTATTGTTGAATGGTCTAGGCATGGCAGGCGACCCATTGAACATACTGCCGTTCGACCGTCGAGCGGGAATAAAATACTCGCTTGTAAGATACCGAGGCATTTACGATTACGGCCTGCCAACGGACATGTATACGATTCGAGTATTCATGAGAGGTTACATTCAAGCCAGTCCTCCAGCGACTTCTCTAGACGAACTGGATCAGCCAGTCACAGTGAATCTTGTAGTGGGCACGTGCCTCTCTGAGGTCAGCACACATATGTATCGCGGCGGCAGCATTAACGCCACAATATCATCGATCGATTGGGAGATCCCAACAGTCGAAAGGAGCTGGGTTTGGAATAATACTTCCGTCAACATATTAGTCTACGATATTTCATCTCGAAACTTCGTCGACGTTATCACGTTCTGGAACGCAAACCTACAAAGTTGGTACATTCCAAGACAAGACTCGATGTTCACAAGTTTGCCATGGTCAGGATGGGTCTCATCATACGGAGTGGATTCCAGCTATCTCATGACAAACGGCTCGGTTGAAGTTGATGAATTTGGCCCCGATCTCCCAAGCGTACCGTCGGTGGATCCTGACGCAAGCCTCGTAACCTTGAATTTTCTTCAGGACAAGATCCATGAGGGTTTTCTGTACAATGTCTCAACATACAGGCTTCCGACGTTCAGGTCGGCCTTGGCGATCTACCCAGGCACATATGCGCTAAACGCTTGGACGTACGGCTATGTCCAGGAAAACGTGCTCACTCTCGGGGATCTGGGAGACGTGTATGTTGCAGTGCCATGGTTAGGACAGATGGGAGACGTCAACCTCAAACTTATCGTCGGAGTTAACTTGACGCTCACGATGTTATTCAAGACCGAGGGAATAATCTCTGGAACCCCATACAATTCCTCAGTGAGGATCCGTGTTTTTGATGATGCAGATAATTTTATCGCTTCCACCACTCTAATTGCATCTGACATAGGAACATTACTCGAGAGGCTTCCCGCTCTCAGTCCTGCAGGATTTTTCGCAAATGGGATTGAGATTGTCAATCAGGCAGTTCCAGCTGGCACGACTGTATTAACCTACAGGAACCTTGCAGGCACATACGGATATATCGAACCGAACAGTCGGATCTCCAGTATTAAGACCGCGGCACTATTTGCTTCTGATCATGGAATATGGGGAAGATCAAGGCTCCGTGGAGGGTATTCTGGCGATTGGACCGTAATGGTCGACATGGTCAACTGGTACCAGCCGACCGTAGCGTACCCTCCCGCTGCAGCCCTTCTACAGGGAGAATCAACATTTTTCTTCCCCTACAATCATCTAGGGCCCTACTCACAGAACTCATTCGTTCGAATCTCAAACGCTCCCCTAAGCGGAGAAGCATCCGTCGAGTTCGAAATGGAC
>Ga0335069_10016610_pt1 | contig 10262 bp, 7 predicted proteins | sample Lox_Sample_11_FD_206714 | JGI IMG/M metagenome (GOLD analysis project Ga0335069, IMG submission 206714) | Soil microbial communities from Loxahatchee National Wildlife Refuge, Florida, United States - Lox_Sample_1.1 | ecosystem: Environmental > Terrestrial > Soil > Wetlands | place: USA: Florida...
CAGCAATCGCATGAAGTATCAGATCTACGCGCCGCGTTACGAACGGCCCGGCTCGACCGCGGCGGACTACGCCTCCTGGCTGGTGGCGTTCTTCGAGACCGCCGATCCGGCGCAGTGGTCGGCGAAGCGCGACCTCGCAGCCGAGCCGGACGATCCGCGCGACGGCGCGACCGGACATGTCTTCCTGGTCGGCTTCCCGCGCTCAGGCACGACGCTGCTCGAAAACGTGCTGGCAAGCCACCCCGACGTCTGCACGCTCGAGGAAAAAGACACCTTCGGCGGCCTGACGCACATGTTCCTGATCGACGACTCGGGCCGCGACCGCCTGGCGGCGCTGACACCGGAGGAGATCGCAAAGCATCGCACCGCCTACTGGCAGCGCGTGGCCGCGTTCGGCGCCAAGGTGGAAGGCAGGGTCTTCGTCGACAAGTATCCACTGAGCTCGATCAAGCTGCCGATCGTGGCCCGGCTCTTTCCCAGGGCGAAGGTTCTGTTCGCCGTGCGCGATCCGCGTGACGTGGTGCTCAGCTGCTACCGCCGAAACTTCGCGATGAACTCGTCGATGTTCGAGTTCCTGATGATCGACCGCGCGGCGCGATTCTACGGCCTGGTGATGAATCTCTGCGACATCTATCGCCGGCGGCTCGAGCTGGACTGGCGTGAAGTGCGCAACGAGGCCCTGGTCGACGACTTCGAGGGCGAGGCGCGCGCGATCTGCGAATTCATGGGCCTGGACTGGAACGCACAGATGCGCGATTTCGCCGAGCACGCCAGGTCGCGGACGATCCGCACGCCGAGTTCGGTGCAGGTGGTGCGGGGCATCAACCGCGAGGGCGTCGGGCAATGGCGCCACTATGCTAGGGAGATGGAGCCGGCGATGCCGTTCCTGAACCGCTGGGTCGAAGCCTTCGGTTACGAGGCGTAATAGGCGTCGACGCCCGTCAGGAGCTCGCAGACCAGCGCGCGCTCGGCCTCGCTGAGATAGGGATTCCAGATGTCGAAGATGAGGATGGCGCGCAGCTGGTCGCTGCCGTTCCAGGCCTCATGCTCGATCGTGTCATCGAAGATCAGCGCTTCGCCCGGTCGCCATTCGCGCGTCTCGTTGCCGACGCGGAACCAGCATCCCTCCGGCACGATCAGAGGGATGTGGACGATGAGCCGCGTGTTCGTGACGCCGGTGTGGGGCGGGATCAGCGTTTTGGGCGCGAGTGTCGAAAAGAATGCCGCTGGCGCGGCGCCCGGCACGGTCGCCATCGGTGCCTTCCCGAGAGTGGCTGCTGTCCTGGGGCAGCGCGCGCAGTGGGCATCGATGCGCTGGCCATTGCTCCAGAGGAAGTAGGCGCTCCATTTCGGCGAGCGATTGAGCTCCGCCCACTGGTTCAGCGGCGCGTCGTCGGGATGATTGACATAGGCGCCGAATTCCGCGGCGTCCTCGCGCAAGAGGACGAGCAGCTCGTCGCGAATGGCCGTGGTCGCATCCTCGATCGAGGCAAGCCAGGGAAAGTCGCGCCGCTCGTAGAACGGAATCGCGGGCAGCCGGGGGAAGTTCAGCATCGTCGGCCGCTGCACCTGGACCTGCCTGGCGCCCGTCATGATGTCCTTGCACTCGTCGAAGCGCGCAAGCTCGGCCCGGCCGTAGCGGGAACGCGTCGCGGCAAGCCTGCCGTCGAGAAAGGCACCGAGCGTCCTTACGTTTTCCTCCACGACCTCTCGGGCGTGCTGGAGAGGCTTCCGCGCCCACTCCTCGGGCTGCGGCGGCGCGATGGTCAGCACGTCCTTGTAGACCTTCGCGGCGTCCTTCCGCTTTCCGACGCGCTCGAAATGCATCGCCTTCGCGAGGAGAGCCGGAAAGAAATAGGGATCGATGGAGAGCGCCCGGTTGAGCGCCGCGAGTTCCCCGTGTGCATCGCCGAGAGCGCGATAGGCGGTCGCGACGTTGAGCGGCACGATCGGATTGGCCGGGTCGGCCATCGCCGCCTGCTCGAGCAGGGCGCGCGCACCTGCCGCATCGCCGCGATAGAGCTGGTGCTGGCCGAGGTGCAGAAGGGCCTGGGGATGATCGGGCGCGAGCGCACGCACCTGGCTCCATAGGCGTGCCGCATCGTCGAGTCTTCCGGCCTGCATCGCCTGACTCGCGAGACGAACGAGTTCTGCGATCTGCGGATTTTGCGCGGCGCCGATTGCCATATGCTCCAGTCCCGTAAGCCATGGATTTTGCGGCACAAAACGGCCTGCGGCAACCGGCCTACCTGTCTTCGTTGACCGCGGGGAGGATGCTAAATTGCAGCATGGGAACGGACGACGGCGTCCTGGAGCGGCGAGCCGCCGCAGGCGACAGCGCGGCGCAGATCGCGCTGGCGCGACAATATGAACAGGACGCGCGCCATGACATGGCCCGAGGCTGGTTTGCGCGTGCCGCCCAGACCGGCGACCTGACTGGCCTGCGGATGCTGGGCATCAGCCTCCTGGCGCGCGAGCCGATGAACGTCGTCGAGGGCGCCAATATCGTGCGGGCCGCCGCAGAACGCGGTGACGCCGAAGCGGCGCACCTTTGTGCCGTACTGGCGGGACAGGACACCGCGCTCCCGCGCAATTGGGCGATCGCAGGCGACTTCCTCGATCGCTCGGCACGATTCGGCCACGGACCGGCCAAGGAGCAGCAGCGGCTCCTGTCGTGCGTTGGGCCAGCGCTCGACGCGGCGAGATGGCTCTCGTCGCCGACGGCGGAGACGGCCTTCGAGGCGCCTCGCATCCAGATCTGCAAGGGGTTCGCAACCGCGGAGGAATGCGACTGGATGATCGCGCGAGCGCGGCCGCGCCTAGCGGCGGCCGAGATCTACGATCCCAGTGGCGCAGGCCTTCGGGCGGAGGAAATTCGAAGCAACACCGCTGCGAGCTTCGACATCGTCAACCTCGATCTCGTCATGGTGCTCATGCGGGCGCGCATCGGCCGCATGGCCTCGCTCTCCACGGATCATATGGAGCCGCTGTCCGTCCTCCACTACGACATCGGCGAGCAGTTCGGCGAGCATTTCGATTTCGTTCCGGAAGCGCTGGCTGCCGATATCGCCCGCAACGGCCAAAGGCACGCGACCTTCCTCGTATACCTTAACGACAACTACGAGGGTGGCGAGACGGACTTCCCGGCACTCGGCTGGCGCTACAAGGGACGCAAGGGCGACGCATTGCTGTTCTGGAACGTGCTCCCGGACGGCACGCCCGATCGCAGGACGCTCCACGCCGGCCTCGCTCCCACGCGCGGCGAAAAATGGCTGTTGTCGCAGTGGCTGCGTAAGCGATAGTGCTCCGGCAGGCCAGCATCACGATTCATGCCCGACTTTTCCAGCGAACTGTCCGCCTCACCGAGCCTCTACGCGCAGAAATACGACTCCGGGCGCGACGCAATACTGTTCGTCCGGATGACGCCGGAGGATTATCGCGCCGCGAGTTTCCTCGACGACCGGATGCTCCTCCCGGGCACGCAGGGCATCTGGGCGCCGCATGCGCAGGTCGAGGCGGCGCTGGCCACCGCAGCCGGGCGCCCGCTCCACTACATCTTTCATACCGGACATGTGGGCTCGACCCTGCTCTCGCGCCTGATCGACGAAACGGGAACGGTGCTTGGCCTGCGCGAGCCGCTGCCCCTGCGCACGCTGGCCGAACTCGGCGACATGGTGGGCAATTCGGCGGAGCGAGAACGACAGCTCGCTGCGCGGCTCGCGACGTTCCTGAAGCTGTGGCGGCGCGGCTTTGCCGAAACGCGCAGCGTCGTGCTCAAGGCGACCAGCAGCGCCGGGCGGCTGGCGCCGCGACTCCTCACGGCCGCCCCGGCGGCGCAGGCGGTCTATCTCAACCTGCGGGCCGAGCCTTACCTTGCAACCCTGCTCGGAGGCGCCAACGCGATCACCGACCTCAGGGGCTTCGAGCAGGAACGCAGCAACCGCGTGCGTACAGCCCTCGGCGACGACACGTGGCGCTCGACTTCACTGGGCGAACTGGCGGCGATGAGCTGGCTCGCCGAGAGCCTGACGCGGCAAACGGCAGTGGAGCAGTTCGAGGCGCGCGTTCTGCCGCTCGATTTCGATCAGATGTTGTCGGATCTGCCGACAGCTTTCGCCCGCATCCTCCGGCACCTCGACATTGAAGCACCCCCAGGACTCGCCGCTGCCATTGCGCGGAGCCCGATACTCACGCGCTATTCGAAGGCGCCCAAGGAATTCGCCTATTCGCCGGCGATGCGCGCGCAACTGCTGGCACAAGCGCGACGCGAGAATTTCCATGAGATCCGCAGAGGACTGCAATTCCTCGAGCGGCTTGGTGCGCGGCACGCGAAGGTGGCGGCGCTGCTATGACCGCGACCACATGCGCAGCAGGTTCTGGCGCACCGTTTCGAGCCGCACGCGGTTCTGCCACTGCATGTTGAGGCCTTCGAGCGCCGCGACCTCGTTCAACTCGTAGAGCTGCGTGCGCCTGTATTCGTCGGCGATCATGCTTTCGATGAAGGTGATCGAGACGAGGCGCGTGCCGGCGCGCACCGGACGCACCTCGTGCAGCATTGTCGACGGGTAGATGATGACCTCGCCCGGTGCACCCTTGGCGACGACCGGTCGGGTGCCGAGATGAAAGACGAGCTCGCCGCCCTGATAGGTCGCAGGATCGGCGATGAAGACCGTCGCCGAGAGGTCCGATTGGAGCACCCGACCGTCGACTTGAAGGTGCGCGGCATCGGCATGCGCGCCGTATTTCATCCCGGGTTCGTATCGGCAGAGGAGCGGCGGTGCGATACGCCGCGGAAAGGCGAAATCGCGGAAAGCTTCCGAGCGCGCGAACGCATCGGCGACGATCTTCGTCGATTCGGCGGTACGCGGGTCGGCCGTGTCGACCTGCAGGTTGTCCTTCGTTGTGTTCGACGGGTTCGAGACACGCCCGTTCACGAACTTCAGCTCACGGCTCAGTGCCGAAAGCCGAGCGACCTCGGCGGGATTGAGAAAATCCTTTAGTTCCAAAATCATAGCAAATTCAGGAGGCTAGACCATGCCGCCGCACGCTAGCAGGGCCGGTTCAGCGAAACAAATGCCCCGTCACGACCGCGTGACAGATCGGAAAATTGACGTGGCGGGAAGGCAATGGAACGATGTGGCGCAGAATCCTGGGGAAGCCGCCATGAACATCGCGCGCAATTCCGTCCTTGCGTTTGCCCTCCTTGCGACCGGCGGTGCGGCCTCGAGCGCCCAGGCGGCTGTGTCGGTGATCGGTGCCGGTACGGCCCACTCGTGCTACCTCCAAGCCGAGAATGGCGAAAACCTGAAGGAGGGTATCGCGGTGTGCACCGATTCACTCAAGAACGAGATCCTGTCGCGCGCCGATCGCGCCGCGACCCTGGTCAATCGGGCGATTCTGCGGGCGGAGAGCGCCGACACCGATGGTGCCATGGCGGATTATGCCGAGGCGCTCTCTGTTGGCGGCAACGATGCAGAGGTCTATCTCAACCGCTCGGCGACCTATATCGCGCTCCGGCGCTACAACGACGCAGTGCACGACGCCGACCAGGCACTTGCACTCCACCCCGTGCGGATCGAAATCGCCTATTACAACCGTGCGCTGGCCAATGAGGCCCTCGGCAATGTCGGAGCCGCCTATCAGGACTACAAGGCAGCCTTGCAGGCACAGCCGCAGTTCACCGCTGCGTCCGAGCGGCTCGCCCATTTCCACGTCGTACAGGGCAGCGGTACCTAGGCCTCCAGCGCAGTCGATCCGAAATTTGCCCTTCCCTATTTGGGAAGATTCGTGGCGCGGAGCTCGATGCCGCCGCGGGGCAGTGCAGCGACCGCATCCACAACTGAGCGGACCGGTACTGCGTTCATCAACGTCACGAAGTTCTGCGCCGCGCGCACATCGGCCGAAGTATCGCCGAACAAGGCATTCGACAGCACCTCGAAGAAGCTCTTCTGCCGCGGGTAGATCTTGAATACGACGCGCTCGCCGGGCGCAATGCCGGCAAGCTTCCTGGCAGTGTCCGCCGCCGTCCAGAAACCGCCCAGCTGATCCACGAGACCTCGCTTGCTGGCATCGGCTCCCGACCAGACCCGCCCCTTGGCGACGTCCTGGATCTTGGCGAGCGGAAGATGGCGTCCGACGGCCACCTTCTGCGTGAAGTCGGCGTAGATCGCGTCAGCCTCGCGGTTGAGCGCGGCAAGCTGGTCAGGCGTGTAGGGCTGAAACTCCGAGTCGTAGAGCGCATTGCGTCCGACACCGACGACGCTGGTTCCAACTCCGGCAAGCGCCAGAGTGCGGTCGATCGATACCTTGCCCGTCAGAACGCCGATCGAGCCAGTGATCGTTCCGGGCTCGGCGACGATGCGGTTGGCAGAAAGGGAAATGTAGTAGCCGCCGCTGGCAGCGACACTTCCCATGCTGACGACCACGGGCTTGCCTTTGGCCTGGGCCTTCTTCACAGCATCAAGGATCTGATCTGAGGCGGTCACCGAACCACCAGGTGAATCCACGCGAAGGATGATCGCCTTGACATCGCTGTCGGCCGCGGCACTGCGAATGGCCTTCGAAAGGTCGTCGCCGGCGATAACCTGGCTGCCTCCGAACAGACCGCCTCCCGAGCTGCCCTCCTGGATCTCGCCGGATGCCTGAATGAGCGCAATTCGTGGACCGGTCGCATATTGCGACGCCTGTTTGCGGGCGCGAACGAAATCCGACATCGAAACCAGCTTCGCTCCAGAACCCGCGCGCGCCAGCGCCGCCGCCTGCGCGTCGTCGTCATAGCCGATACGGTCAATCAGCCCGGCGGCACGCGCGTTCTCGGTAAACTGCGGGCTGGCCTCGAAGGCGGCGATGATCTTGCCGCGCGTGAGGTGGCGCGCAGCCGCCGCACCGGCGGTCGCCTCGTCGTACCACGACTGCATCAGGCGCGTGAGCTGCTCGCGATCGGCCGGAGTCATGTTCTTCTCCATGAACTCGTCGGCCGCGCTCTTGTAGTCGGCGCGCTTCACGATTTGCGGGTCGGCATTGATCTTGTCGAGCAGCCCGCGCAGGAACAACGCGCCGCCGCCCTCGCCGGCCGCGGTGAACGGCGATTTGGGCTGCATCCAGATCTCCGTCGCCCCGGTTGCCGCGAGATAGTCGCCAAGACCTGCGGCGAGGAAGCCCTGGCTGTGGGCAATCACGAACTTGCCGGAAGCGCGAAACTTCCTGAGCGCGGCGCCAATCTCCTCCGCCTGGGCGATGGGCAGGTCGGCGCTGCCGACGCGGAGAGACACGCCCTTCACCCGTGGATCGCGCTCCGCCGCATCGAGCGCGAGCACGATGTCCATTACGGTGACGGGTTGCGCTCCCAGTGCGAAGTCGACGTTGGACGAGTCGGCCAGCGGCTTGCGCAGGTCGAGGGCGAGCACCATGTTCGACGGCAATCCGTCGCCGCGGATCAGACCAAAGACGAGAAGGGCCACGAGCAGGAGAAGCAGGGCGGCCACGAAACGCGCGACACCGTTGAGGACACCAAGGCCGATACCTTTGGCCCAGCCGAGAAATGCGGTCATGTAGCGATCCTCCCGATGCGGTCCTTATATGGAGCGGGAATTAAGGAAGCCCAATGGCTGCCAGTAAATTGGACCTTGAGCCATTCTGATGGCCCCGGCAAGCATCTGAAATCGCTCTGCTTTTTGACTAGTATTTGAGCCCGACGGTCAGGAGGTTCTGGCTGACGGCAAACCAGATGGTCGCGAAAGCCGCCAGGACGAGGAGTCCGTCTGTTCCCTTTGTCCACCAGGGTCGCGCCGGATCACGCAGCGCAGTCACGAATTCCATGACCAGGACGACCGTGCCGACGATGCCGATCACACCGAGGACCTGCAGGCCGCGCCAGACCCAATCAATGGCCGGACTGAGACTCGCGAGGTGGCCGACGGCGAGAAGGAAGCCCACCGGCCAGCCGACGAGGAAGACGAGATCGATCAGTGCGACTGCCCGCGTCAGCCGATAGAGCGCACGCGCCCCGCCGCTGAACGGGAGCGGTCGGTCGTACCGCCAGCGCAGCACCGCCTTGACCGGCCAGAACAGCACCGTAAGGGCAAGCATCGCGATCGTGCCAATCAGCAGCCAGAGATTCCACGGCGCCGAGACGAAGGGTGCCGGCTGGAGGACGATGATCGGACCGATATCGTCCATGCCGATCTGCTCGACGCGGCCGTTGCGAACCGTCGCCTGCACGAGGCTCGTGCCGTCCACCTCCTGCCAGACGAAGGGTTTGATCTCGCGCCAGCGCTTCGGCACTCCCGCCGCGTTCACGAGCAGAGGGATCGTGATCGTGTTGTCGGAGTTCGCGGTGACGCCGATCGGCTGCAGTGCGAACAGACGGGTGAAGCTCGAATCGCCACGTCGGCTCAGGACATAGCTCCCGGCAACGACCTGGTCATCGCTGGCGGCGGACTTGAGGGTCGGGAAGGGAGCGACCTTCGGTGCGGGAAAATAGCGCTTCATGAAGCCCAGCATGAAGGCACGGCGGATGACCGAGACGGCACGGCCCGCTCCAGCGCTGTTCAGCGACATGAAGACGCCGGTATCGGCGTCGAGAATCAGCTCGAGATTGGAGTGGAAGACGCCCGTATCTCCGCCATGGGCGATGATCCGGTGGCCATTCATGTCGTCATGATAGAAGCCGTAGGCCATCGGCGAGAGCACCGCGAATGGCTGCAAGGCGATACCGTGCATGCGGACCGCCATCTCCGGTGAGAGAATGCGATTGCTGCCATAGGCCCCGTCGTTCAGGTGCGCGATCATGAAACGCGCGATGTCGCCGCCGCTCGTCGAGAGGCCGCCAGCCGGCGCCATGCTGATCGCCTCGAACGGCGTCGCCGGACCGGAGGCCAGCTGATACCCTTTCGACATGTCGGCACGCAGCGCCGCAGGAAGCGGCTGGACGAACGTCGAGTGCGTCATGCCGAGCGGCCGGAAGATGTGCCGTTCGACGTAGTCGTTGAACGGCTCGCCCGAAACGCGCTGCACGACGTAACCGGCGAGCGTGGCACCGTAGTTGGAGTAGGCCGGCACCTTTCCGGGCGGGAAGATCCGCCGGGGCAAGGATTCCTTCACAACCCGGTCGAGCGGCTCGACGGAGCTGGGATTGCCGATGAGGAGCGGCCGGTATGATTCCTCGAATCCCGGTGTGTGGGTCATCAGGTCGCGCAGCGTTATCGGCTTGCCGAAAGCTGGCGGAATCCGGAAGTCGAGATACGCGTTTACATCCTTGTCGAGGTCGAGCCTGCCCTCCCCGACGAGCTGCATCACTGCCGTCCAGGTAAAGAGCTTGGACACCGAGCCGGGGCGAAAGAGCGTCCGTTCGGGATCAACCGGCGCGCGTGTGGCCGTATCGGCGACGCCATAGCCCTTCTCGAACAGGACATGCCCGTCCTTCACGACGACGACGACCGCTCCTGCAATATTTCCCTGGGCGATTCCCATGGGAATCAGCCCGTCGGAAAATGCTTCCACGTCGCTCGCAGTAAGCGGCGCGCCCCCCGGATTGGGTGCCTGCGGGAGCGGCTTTGCGGTCAGTTCTGCCGCCTCCTGCGGCGTCGCGATCCCCTCGTCCTGCGCCAGCGCCGGCGAGCCCAGCAGTGCGAGTACGAGAGTGACTACGTGAATCTTCTTCATGAACGACCCCTCCGCCGCCTGACCGACAAGTGTGCCTGACGGCTCAATTGTCGCAACACATCAGATGGGGTCTCCTTCTGGCAAAACCACTGGTACCGGACACGCCGCCTCCGTAAAATCCGGGAGCCTAAGAAGAAATTTCGCTGCGGGCCGCCCGCGGCCCCAGGGAAACGGTGCAGCGGCGCCGTTAGAGCAGTTGAGCGTCTCCGAAGCAAAGCAGCAACACAGCCCTCTTCGCCGGCTCATTCCGCTCATCAACCGACATGGCTCGAGATTCTGGAGCGGGATGTTCTTCATCTGCCTGGGCCGCGTGTTCGAAGCCGGAATGCCGCTCTTCGTCCGCGAGGCCGTGAACCGGCTCACGGTCCACAACTGGGCGCTGGCCGGCCCTGTCCTTGGCATCCTCGGCCTTGCGGTCGTCCGATATGTTTCTGTTGCCTACGGCCGCCAGCTCGTGCGCCTCGTCGGCGTAACCGTCGCCTACGACATGCGCGAGCGCCTCTACTGGCACTTCGAGCTCCAGGGCCCGCGGTTCTTCGCGCGGTTTCCGACGGGCGACCTCATGGCGCGCGCCATCAACGATCTCAACCTCGTCCGGC
>Ga0335069_10016611_pt1 | contig 10262 bp, 5 predicted proteins | sample Lox_Sample_11_FD_206714 | JGI IMG/M metagenome (GOLD analysis project Ga0335069, IMG submission 206714) | Soil microbial communities from Loxahatchee National Wildlife Refuge, Florida, United States - Lox_Sample_1.1 | ecosystem: Environmental > Terrestrial > Soil > Wetlands | place: USA: Florida...
TCGCCACGCGCGGAGCCCAATCATTGTGATCGGCGATCTGGTTCTGCGTCTCCCAGCGCAAGCCTCCGGACAGAGTGAACCGCGGGTTGACTTTCCAGTCGTCCTGCAGGAAGAGCGCGGCATCCACGACATTGACATCGAAATTGGTCTGTCCCGCCGAGACTGTGAGGCTGGTCAGTCCATCTGATGTAGCAGAACTCGTTCCTATCGAATTCAAATTCCCACCAGCAGCCAGTGTGTTCAGCGCCTTAATATAGCCTGCATCATTGAATACAAGCGTGCCGTTGCGATTTCCATACGACGAGTTTGCATCGCGGTTATCGCGGAGCCATCCGCCAAACTTCAACGCATGGCGACCAAGACTCATCGTCGTATAGTTCTGCAATTCAAAGTGGTCCTGGTGATCGTGAGAGAACTGGGCGGAAGCGCCACCGCCGGTAAAGTTTCCGCTTACGAACAAGGTTGGGTCGGAGCTGACCGGTGTCGCAGATTGTAAGGTGCGGCGATATTCAAAGCGCGTCTCATTGACCATGCGATCGTTGATGATGTGCGAGTCGCTCAATTGAACGGTGTGCTCGGTGGAATTGGACTGGAGAGACTGCGTCGGAAGCTGCTGCGAGCCTATATCGCCTGATTCAGAATCGTAGTAGAACTGGTACCGCATTGTAAGCGTGTCTCTCGATCCGAGTTGCAGGTCGATACGCGGCGATACGCTGATGTGGTTGTGCGGGTTGGCCTGCGTCCCGCTCGCGCGATCCAATGAAAGGGTGTAGGTGTTCGTCACTGGATCGAACACCGCCGGATAGTAGTTGTAAATCTGCTGATCGTGGTTATCCCGCTGTTCAACGCTCAGGAAGAACGATGCTTGCTTGCTCAGCGCGCCGCTGATGGTGCCGTTGTACTGGATTCGGTTGTAGTACGGAACACTAGTGACGAATGGGCTGCTGGTGTTGAGATTGCTGCCGTTTCCCTGAATAAAGAATTGCCCGTGCAACTTGTCCGTGCCCGGCTTTGTGAGGATCTCAATGCGCCCATACCCGAGGCGGTCGAACTCTGCAGAGAATGGATTCTGATTGATGCGAATTTCGCGGATAGCGGACTTTGGAGGCAGCTGTCCACCACTGAACCCATCGATATAGATCTGGCCTCCATTCGGGCCCGCCGAGGGACCGGCAAGTGCAGACAGCTCATTGGACAACTCATCGGGATCGTCGGAAAGGGCGTCGAGGTCCTTGTCTTTCAGGACAATCGCATTGGCGTTTCCGGATGCCTCGATATTGAGTGTCGCGGACTCATCGGTGACTACGATGCTCTGCTGCTCGGCCTCGACCGCCATAGCGATGTCAACGCGCTTCACCTGGCCCGAGGTCACTGCAATGGCCTTCGATTGGAACGGCGCAAATCCCTCATACTCAGCGTGAACGATGTAGTTGCCGGCAGGCAGACCGATCACTGTGTATGCGCCACTTGCATCGGCCGTGGCGGTCTTCACAATCTGGCCGTCGGCGGTTTCAATGGAAACCTTCGCCCCGGGAATCAGGGCGCCCGTCTGGTCAGCAATGTGCCCGTGGATCGTGGCAGTGGTTACCACGCCACCTTGCGCCGCACCCGGCATCGATTCCGTCTGCACCGGGGACGCGGACAGTTGTCCATGCGCCACGGCACTGGCGATCGCCAAGACTAAGCCAATCAAAAAGTGGAGAAGGCAATGATGTTTCAAATACACGGATCCCTCGCTGGTCCAATCTGAATACCGCTCTTCGCTTACTGGGCCGCCGCTTCTGCTCCGCCATTTCCCATGCTCCAATTTGCGAGCAGGTCCTGGCTGGCCGCGGGAGCTTCGAGCAATGGCTCAACGCCCGCGAGAAGCGTGATTGCTGTAACGTCAGTTGTGCCCTGGGTCGAGACCAGCATCACCGCCTCGCCCTTCTGCAAATCGTTCAGTTGAATGGCTGGCGCACGATTCAGAACTTGTTGAATATCGCCGCCGCCGCCGGGTGTTCGTCCTTGCCACTGCCCGCCCTGACCCGCGCCTGCCGGTGGGGCGCCGCCAAACGAGCGCTGCTGCGGCCCTCCAGAACCGTTTTGCGGCTGCGCACCGGTGCTGCTTGCGACAATGGCCCCTGGCGCCGAGGCGGCAGCGCTCGTCGTGCCCTTCAGCCTTGCTGCAATCATGCGCGCCATCATGTCGGGAAGCCGCTTCATTTGGGTTTCAGCTGCGGTGTGCACCGTTACCGATTTCTTGGTGATCAGATCCTTGACGGTAAGAGTTGATGCTCCAGGATCAACCCCCACCACAGTCCCTGAGATATTGCGGAAGCTTCCTGAAACGATCTCTTCGGCCTGGATGTCTGTTCCGTCTGCATTCTTGTGGCCGCGAGCGCGCAACTGGTCGCCGGGCAGAATCACACCGATGGGCGCAGGCTGCGCCTCATCGAATCTCACCGATCCCGGCGCGTAGCGCTTCAGCATGGTGTTTGGCGCGATGTGTACGGTCACCGTTTTCGCCGTGGCTCCCGCCCCATTCGCCACCGTCACGACACCCCCGGCAGCATCGACGCTCTTCACCAGGCCCCCGACTCCGTTGCGTTGCCACTCTTCTCGATCCTTCTGCTGCTTCAAGGCAACATCTCCCTGCTTCACAGCAACAATCTGCAGAGCCTGTGGTGTTGCTCCCGTTGCGGCAGGATCAAGCTTGACGAGTACCCGATCTCCGGTTGCCAGTTCGCCGAATTGGATTGTCTCTGCCGCGCTAAGGTCGCGCTGACCTGGAGCGATGCGCTTCAGGCTGGCCGAGGCGGGAACCTCCACCTGATGGGTGTCTCCCGCGTCTGTTTTGACCGTCAGTTTGTTCTCAGCAATTTCAGTGATCGTCCCGAGATATCGCGAGGATGCCTGCCCAAGAGCGGCGGCGCTGCCAACCGCGATCGCCACCAGCGCGGCGAGTGCAAGGATCGAAACAGCGCCCCGATTGAGGTTCTTTCTCTTCATTTTTCGTTTCTCCGCGCGCCATGCTCAGGGCCGCCTGGTAATTGCCTATCTGTTTCGGTAGACGAGGGAAGTGGACAAAAGGTTGATGCAATTCGAACCGCCGGACGCGGCCTGTTGTGCACTTCAACAATCTCGCGCAAGAGATTGCTTATCAAGGAATTATTCCCGCGCAGATCTTAAGGATTTCTTAAGGTACAAGCGGAACTGCCTGCGGTTCTCAGATGTCGAGAAACAGCGCAAAGCAATCCGGGGACAATTGGATGGACGAGCGAATGCCTCAGTTGGCGAGTTCTGCCCTTTCAAGAAACGCGAAACTTCCGGAGGCATTCGGCACGATCCGAGTCAGCCGCCGGTTGTGAACCACTACAGTATCGCGATACCAGAGATTGATGGCTGGCAGGTCACGGGCAAGGATCTCCTGTGCCTCAACGTAATCGGCACGGCGTTTGCCGGCGTCGCTGACGGCTGCTGCATCGTCGAGCAGTTGGTCGAGCCGGGCATTGGAGTAGTGTCCACGATTGGCGCCCTTTGGCGAGAAGCGAGCAGTCGAAAAGGCGTAACCGAAAATGTCGGGCTGTTCATTCCCGCCGATCCAGCGGAGCGAATACATCTGAAAGGCGCCGCGCGTGATATCGGCGTAGAAGGTTGCAAACTCGAATGTGCGAATGTCAAGTGCTATTCCCACCTTAGCCAACTGCTGCTGAAGCACCGCTGCAAGAAGCCTGACATCCTCGGCGTTGCTGGTCTTCATCGTCACATGAAAGCGCACGCCATTGGGTGCTGCCTTGTGGCCCGACGCGTCGAGCAGGCGCACTGCGCGCGAGGGATTATAGTCGAACCGCTCTGTGTCGTCGGTCCAAGCCCAGTGACTCGCAGGAAGCAGGCTTTGCGCAGGTTGAGCATGTCCGCGCATGAGCGTCCGTATGATGAGATCACGGTCGATCGCACAGGAAATCGCCTGGCGCACGCGAACATCCCCCAGCAAGGAGTCTGTCAGATTGAATGCGAGGTACTGAATCTGGGTGCCGGGAGCATCCTCGACTTTGAGATTCGGGCGCATCGCCAGTACCGGGATCGCATCCATGGGCAGAGAATTGACTGCAACATCGCCGGAGCCTTTCTCCAGTTCAAGAGACTCTGTGATCGCATCAGGAACCACAGCGAATCGCACCCGGTCGATCTTCGGAGGCGATTGCCAGCTCAGAGGATTCCGTTCAATTACCACGTCCTGGTCAATTTGCTGGCTGACAAAGCGGAAGGGGCCAGTACCAACAGGATGCCGCCAGAAATCGCTGCCGCTGCCTTCCGGAACAATGCCGATTGCTCCTGTCGCCAGATTCCGAAGCAGGAATGCGTCGGGTTGCTTCAGGTGCAGAATCACGGTGCGCGGGTCGGGCGCTTCGACGGTGGCCACTGATGCATACGATGCGGCCTTGGGCGAGATCACTGAGCCGTTGCGTATCGATTCGATGCTCCACACCACATCTCGAGCGGTCAACGGGCGTCCATCGTGGAATCGCACGCCATCGCGCAGATAAAAGACGACCGTCAGCGGATCGCGAAGCTGCCAGCGCTCTGCCAGTGCAGGCTTGAAGTTGAAGTTCTCATCTTTCTCTACGAGCCCGTCAAAGAGCAACTCGTCGATGTGCTCAGACTGGGCATCGGTGCCGATGCGCGGGTCAAGACTGGCCGGACTGCTCTCAATAAGAAATACAACGGTTCGGGGATCTCTCTGCGAGGACTTACAGCCGATGAAAAGAAGGAGCACCGCGAACAGGGCCAGCTTACGCATAGGAAATTTGCCCCAGGATTACACTGCGCTTCGCTCCCGTCGCTGAGGGCATGTTGCCCGGCAGCCTGTGCCAGGTTTGCCAGGCGAGGAGCGCGAAAGCAGCTGCTTCCTTGGCTTCGGCGGGCAGTCCGAATTCCTCGCTGGTCGTGATTTCACAACCAAACGGCTCCAGCCGCGCCTTCAACATCGCCATCAGCGTTGCATTCCGCGCACCTCCGCCCGAGACAATATAATCCACAGCCGGACCCTTCATATGCGGAAAGACAAAGCGCTCATAACTTCGCGCAATCGTCTCGGCCGTAAGTGCTGTTGCGGTGGCGAGCGCGTCCTCCGGCTTGCGGCCGACGCTTCTGCACGCCGAGAGAAAGCTCTGGGCATACTCTCGCCCAAACTGTTCGCGGCCTGCGGTGCGGGGCGGCTTCTGATGGAAGTAAGAACTGCGCATCATCTTCCGAAGCACGCGCTCAAGCACGATGCCTCTTGCGGCGAATGATCCATTGCGATCGTAGGAAGTCTTGAAGAGCTTCTTTGCAAGAGCATCGATGACCATGTTTCCCGGCCCGGTATCGAATGCGATCACTTCGCTCGCCATGGCCCCGGCAGGGATCGCAGTCAGGTTTGCGATGCCGCCGATGTTCTGCAGAACGCGGCCACGTTTTGCATCCGCAAAAAGCACGTAGTCCAGCAGAGGCACGAGGGGAGCCCCCTGGCCCCCGGCCAACATATCCGCAGGCCTGAAGTTCGAGACGACCGGTACCCCCATCGCCTGCGCGACGATTGCCGCTTCGCCGGCCTGCCACGTGCACGTAAAGCTCCGGCCCGCATATGCAGCAGCGCGCGCCTGGTGATAGAGGGTCTGACCATGACACCCGATCAACTCCAGCTTCAGCCTGTGTCGCGACGCTGCCGTGCTCACAGCCTCTGCATAGGCAAGCCCCAGCCGCCAACTCAGCCGCGCTAACTCGGCTGTCGATATGGTCTTTGCGTTCATTGCCCCAAACACGGCGCGCCGCAATGTGGCCGGGAAGCGAAAGCCTTCGTGTGCCAAAAGCCTTAGAGTCGGCTTCCTCGTTGCTTTGGCAATTTCCACGATGGCCACATCAATCCCATCCGCTGATGTCCCGCTCATCACTCCAGCCACAATCATCGATCGCACTCTCATGACGTCTCCGCTGGAGCGGCAGCTCGAGGGTCAATCGGATCACCGCCAATCGCTTCGATCGATTGACGGAACCGGTCGATCCGGCCGCGGAGCGCTTCGAACTGCTTCGCAGTCAACCTTCGCGGCGTGCCTATCGTATAGAGACGGGCTCGCTTTCTCGCTACTTCTCGCGCACGCGCAATCAGGAGCTTACCAAAAGCCGATGACCGCTCACCTTCAGCGATCAGTGCCTCATAAGTGCGTAAGATCAACTCTGGGTTGTGACAGATCAACATCATGTCGGTTCCCGCGCGCACCGCCGCAACGGCCGCCTTCTCCACCGGCATGACCTTGAGAATCCCACCCATCTCCAGATCGTCCGACAAGATGATGCCGCGGTAGCCGACCCGTTCTCGCAACACCTTTGTGATCCAGAAATCCGATGCGCTGGCCGGTTTGTCTCTTCCGGGCGTTTGTGGATACGCGGCATGGTTGATCATGATCATCGGCATCAAGTTGCCCAATGTGCGATACGGAACCAGATCCTGATCCCACAGATCCTGCCAGTTGCGAGTGATCTGCGGTGTTTCAAAATGCGAGTCGGTCAAGCCACCGCCGAGTCCCGGAAAGTGCTTTCCGCACCCGGCGACATTTTGCGCAGCCAGCCCGGTGAGAAAGGCCCGCGTATAATCGACCACCTCTGGCGCAGTTGCTCCGGCAGTGCGGGAACCCATTACCGTTGCTGACTCGGGGAGCGCAAGATCAACCACCGGTGCAAGGGTCGTATTGAACCCGAACGACTTGATGGCCTTGCCAATCAGCTCTCCGTGCTCTCTCGCGCGCGTTGTCTTCCCCGAGCGCCGATCCGCCGTAGCGACCGCTTGCGCTGAGGGTATAGCCCCCAGCGTGTCGCGAAGCCGGTTGACGGTTCCGCCTTCCACGTCCACACTCCGCAAAGAGTGTGGTGCGCACAGGTTTGTCACGTCATCGAGTAGCAGGCGAGTCTGGCGCGGGTCGACGATGTTGCGTCGAAAAAGGATCACTCCTCCCGGGCGCACCAGTTTGAGCCAGGCCCGTTCGAGGCCCGATAGTTCCTTTTCAGCGAGCCCCACGACCAGCAAACTGCCCGCCGCTTCCCGTACTGTCGAAATCATCCAAGACTCCCGGCGGCCCTGCGGAAACGCCGTTCCGTTTTCGAAATCTTAATCCTTGCCCGCCTTTAGCTCCTGCTGCAGTTCCTCCAGCAGATTCAATGCCTGCAGAGGCGTGAGAGCGTTCACGTCCACTGCCTCAATACGATCCACGATCCGCTGCGAAAGCGGTGTGAAAATTGTCAATTGTATCGGTTCAGTCTGAGCCTGCTGCATGTTGGCAGTTGCGAACCGCTCCTGCTTTTCGTGCTGGCGCAGTACTCGCCTCGCGCGCTCAATGACGACCGAAGGCAATCCCGCTAGCCGTGCCACCTCGATGCCGTAGCTCTTGCTCGCTGCGCCCGGCTCGATATTGTGCAGAAAGACAATTCCTTGCGCGGCTTCCTTCACGCCTACGCGCAAATTCCGCACGCGAGGGAGTTTCTCCGCCAGCATGGTCAGCTCATGGTAGTGCGTAGCAAAGAGCGTTCGTGCGCCCGTCTCGGCATGAAGGTACTCCACGGTGGCCCAGGCCAGGCTCAGCCCATCGAAGGTTGCTGTGCCGCGCCCCATCTCGTCGAGCAGAATCAAAGACCTTTTTGTCGCGGTATTGAGGATGGTCGCCGTTTCCGTCATCTCCACCATGAATGTCGACCGGCCGCGCACCACGTTGTCGCTCGCACCAATGCGCGTGTAGATGCGATCAACCAGTCCCAGGCGCAGGCTTTCTGCCGGTACGAAGCTGCCCATCTGCGCCATCAGCACTAGCATTGCCGCCTGCCGCAGATAGGTGCTCTTGCCCCCCATGTTCGGTCCGGTGATCAGGAGAAGGCTGGGTCCTTCCTCGGTGGCGCTCAGATAGATGTCATTTGGAATGAATCGTCCTTCGCGTGCTTCTTCTATCCACTCTTCGATAACGGGATGACGTGCTGCTACAGCCTCCAGCACCGGTTCCTCCGCGAGCCGCGGACGCACATAGCGCCGGAGCGCTGCGAGGTGGGCGAAATTCACGAGCAGATCCGTTTCTGCAACAGCCGCCGACGCACGCTTGATTCTGCCGGCGGCCTCAAGGACGTTCTTCCGCAGCTCCGAGAAGATCTGCCTTTCGATCTCGATGCAGCGATCATGCGCCGTGAGGATTTTGACCTCGTACTCTTTGAGTTCGGGCGTAGTGAACCTCTCCGCATTGACGAGCGTCTGTTTCCGCTCGTAGTCGGCCGGGACCATCGCGAGATTGGCTTTTGTGACCTCGATGTAGTAACCGAAGACTGAGTTATAGCGGACCTTCAGCGATCCGATCCCTGTTCGCGAGCGTTCGCGCTCCTCGATCGCCGCAATGGACTGCCGCCCGGATGTTGAAACAGCGCGCAGATCGTCCAGTTCTGCATCGACGCCGGCAGCAATAACGCCGCCGTCGATCGTGGTCAACGGCGGGTCGGGCACGAGTGTCGTGTTGATGTGCGCAGTCACATCCTCAAGCGTGTCGAGCCTGGCGGCCAGCCGCCTCCAGAGCGGCGCTTCCATCGCGCCGATTGCGGACTTGAGCGCGGGAAGGCGTGCGAGGCTCGCGGCAATCGCGCGCACATCGCGCGGCCCGGCAGAGTCAAGCGATAACCGTGCGAGCAAACGTTCCAGATCCAGGATTCCGCCAAATGCCCGCCGTATCTCTTCCCGCTTAAGCAGATCCCTGTGGGCTTCAGCAACCGCCTCGTACCTTCCTTCGATCCCCGCTGGGTCAACGAGCGGGCGCAGGATGGTCTGACGCAGGAGACGCTTTCCCATAGGCGTCTGGCAAGCATCGAGCGTGTGAAACAGCGTTGCCCTGTCATCCTGGCCCACAAACAGGGGCTCAACGAGTTCGAGATTCCGAACCGTCACCTGATCGAGTTCCAGTGCTGTTGAGTGCTCCTGAAATTTGAGCGAGTCGATGTGGAGGGCTTCATTCTTCTGCGTCGTGCGGACGTAGTGGAGCACGGCTCCAGCCGCAATTGCCGCGGCATCATGGCCCGCAAGGCCGAATCCCTCGAGCGAGCGCACCTGCAGTTGCCGCTGTACAAGGGGGATGGCAAAGTCGCGCGTCCAGACCCAGTCCTCAACGCGTGTTCGCGCACCGATCCGCTCGCCGGCCTGCGCAAGACGATCAGGAATTTCGCCGCCGGCTGGAAACAGGACCTCGCTTGGCGCTGCAAGCAGAAGCTCTTCCGTGGCTTCCCGTCGCGCTTCTGGACCTTCGAACTCGGTGGTTCTGAACTCGCCGGTTGACACGTCGAGCAATGCGACCGCGCACACCGGTTGCCTTGCAGATCCGATCTCGAAGTAAGCGGCAAGAAAGTTGTTCTGCTCCTGGCCCAGCGTTGCATCAAGCACCGTTCCCGGCGAAAGGACCCGCGTAACCTCGCGCCGGACGATCTTCTTGGCAAGCTTCGGGTCCTCCATCTGATCACAGATCGCAATCCGGAAACCCTTCCGCAGGAGCCGCGTAAGGTAGTTTTCAACGGAGTGATAGGGCACGCCGCACATGGGAACTCGGCGTTCACGATCTCGCGCCGTCAGGGTCAACTGCAATTCGCGGCTCGCAACCACCGCGTCATCGTAGAAGAGTTCGTAAAAGTCGCCCATCCTGAAGAAGAGGAGCGCATCCGGGTTTTCACGTTTGGCCGCGGACCATTGGCGCATGAACGGTGTGAGCTCAGACGCCTTCCCTCCGGTCTTTGAAGACTCATCCTCCGGGGGCGTTATCTCCAGCGCCTGTGCTTCATCGCGAAGGGAAGACGGCGAGGCCGCCGCGGATTGGGTTTCAACGGGCTGCACGATTCCTACAGATTACCGTGATGTCGGCCTATTGAGGCTGTGCAGAACCCGACTGAAAATCACCGGAAGAAGATTTGCCGGGAACGCCTGGGAAGATGAACAGAATCCCAAAGTCAGGTTGGGGATTGCCCGTGTACAATCTCATGGCATCAGGCAAGACGAATTCCTCGCTGCATCCCCCAGGCTGAAGCCTGCCTGATTCCCAGGAGGAGAATACCAATGGATGGAATGAAGGGCACTTTCGGCAGCGCGCTCTTGTGCATGACTGCGCTTGGGGTTCTGACAGCAGCCTCGGTTGCACAATCCCCGTTCGACGGGACATGGAAGACAAACATGGCGCAGGCCAAGTTCTCGCCCAAGCCCAACGTCTTCTATATCAGTCAGGGATGGTATCACT
>Ga0335069_10016612_pt1 | contig 10262 bp, 9 predicted proteins | sample Lox_Sample_11_FD_206714 | JGI IMG/M metagenome (GOLD analysis project Ga0335069, IMG submission 206714) | Soil microbial communities from Loxahatchee National Wildlife Refuge, Florida, United States - Lox_Sample_1.1 | ecosystem: Environmental > Terrestrial > Soil > Wetlands | place: USA: Florida...
TGGAGCCGCGGCGACCACTCGGCCGGTGAGCGGGGGCGACGAGAGATCGCGGGACACCAGCTTGGCCAGGTCGCCCACGTGAACGCTCCGGGCGTGCTCCTGGCGAACGTAGGCGATGGCCCGCTGCGACTGCTCCTCGACGAGGGTGAGCACCGGACTGGCGGGATCCGCCGACAGCTCGCCGACGCGCAACAAGATGTCGCCCACCCGGCCGTCGAAGGGCGCCCGGATCTCGTATTGCTTGCGCAGCAACTCGAGACGGGCGATCTGCTTACGTTGCAGCTCGCCCGCAGCGGCGCGTGCGTCTTCCTGGGTGGCCTGCTCAGCGGCCAGGGCGGCTCTCACGTCCTTGGCCATTTTCTGCCATTGACCCAAACGCTGCGTCGATCCGCTCGCGCTCTTGCGCGCGCTGGCCACCGCACTCTTGTACTGGTCGACCTTTTTGGATAGGGCCGCCTGCTGCAGCTTCATGACTTTCAACCGGTCGGCGCTGGCGAGCTGTTGGTCGACCAGCTGCTGTTCGATGGCCATGTTCGTGTCGAGTTGAGTCAGCTCCGACCGATCGCGCTCCGCCTCGGCTATGATGCGCGCCATGTCGACGGCGGCGCGCTCGGCATTGGCGGCCAACTCGTGCGAGGTCCGCGCGCGGCTGTCTTGCAACATGACCTGTCGCCAGCCGGCCATGACCTCGACATAGGCGAGCTTGGCCTGGGCGATGGCCAGGTCGGCATCGATCTCACGCGTGTCCATCTGCACCAGCAGCTCCCCGGTCTTCACGCGCTGGCCCGGTTCCACGAAGATCTTCGCCACGCGCAGTCGGTGGTCGGTGCGCATGGGCGCCAGGAACGCCATGCGCGCCTCGACGATGGCCGGTGACGAGCCGATGCCGGCCCGCGAGAGAGCCATGGGTATGCCGATGGCGGCGGCGGCCACCCACAGCGCCCAGGGCAAGATGCGGCGAAGGAGGGGCCGGCTCCCGAGGAAATTAGATCTCATCCGTCGCCTCCTGCATCGCGATGGAGACGGCGTGAGCCCCCTGGATGCCGGCCACCTCCTGCAACAGGAGAGCCTCCCTGCCAGGTCTGCGCAACGTGATCTGATAGACGCGCTCGAGACCGCGGCCTTGGGCCACCTCGCGTATGGTGATGGCGGCGAACGACCGGCAATGGCTACGCAACGAGCCGACCAAGGCGGTCTCGGACTCCTCGGTGGGAGGCAACTGCACGCGCAGCACGCCGTCGTGGCGGTGTCGCGATCCAAAGCCGGTCACCTGTAGTGTTCCGACCACGACGAGAAACGCCACCGTGCCGATACCGCCCGTGGCGAAGTTGCCGGTTCCGGCCGCGATCCCTGCGGCAAAGGCGGCGAACACGTAGATCATGTCGAGCGAGTCGTGTAGCTGCATGCGGAAACGGATGAGGGCCAGGGTGCCGACGATGCCGATGCCGCGCGCCAGGTTGTTTCCGATGGCCAGCATGAGCACGGTGCTAACCAACCCGGCCGCAACCAACGACACGACGAAGGAACGCGAATAGGACACGCCTTGATGGGTCATCATGTAGGCGAATGCCACGGTCTGCGCGAGCAGGTACGAAACCAGGATCGAAACCAGTGCTGCTTGCCAGAGAACGACGTCGGGGCTTTGGTACAGGATTTCTGACATGGAGAGCCTCATGTTTGGTTGAGCAGGCCGAACAGGGTGCCGCGGGCGTAGAACCGTTCAACGCCCTTGCAATATTTGGAGTAGCGCGCCTTCGCCAGGCCGGCGCTGCGGGTCACGTTCGAGAGCCAGCGCGGAACCGCGCTCAGACATTTGAGCTCGAGTACCACGCCTCGGGGCACGCGCAGCATCGAGCTCGCGCTGTCAATTGGCTCCCAGCCGCGCTCGTCCGCGTCGAGCGACCAGTCGGCCCACGGCTGGCAGACTACCTGGCGGTCGAAGGTGACTCGGGCATACGAGTCCACCGTGCTCAGCCATGCCTCGCGCGAATAGCGCACCATCAACATGGGGACGAGATGATAGCGCTCAAGGCGCTGGCAAAAGACGCGCTCCGCGGGGCTGGCGCTTCCGCCAGCGATGCGGTGCACCCGCTCGACCCAGCCCGCCGCGGGAATCCGCGCGCGTGGCTTCTTCACCATGTCGTGGTCCTTGTTCTTGACCTCGAGGAAGACCGTGTCCGAACCATCATAGCGCCGGACACGCACCTTCCAGCGCCGGGGCCGCTTCTCGCGCGAGATGCGGTAGAGGTCGCGGGTGGGGGTGTCGAGATAGAGGCTTTGGATGCCGTACTGGTGGTCCGGGGCCTTGGCCGAGTTCGGATCGAGCACGCAGAATGGCTCAATGGCGCGGCGGACCGCATCGACCTGCCATTCGGGAATGAGGTACTTGAGCTCGTATCGATCCGGGACATCGATGGTCGTGAGCTGGGCGGGGACATCGACGGTCGTGAGCTGGGCCGCAGGCTCGGGAGCGGCCGCACGCGGCGAAGACATCGTGAGCGATCTCATGGAGCTAATTACCGCAAGCCGAGCTGTTGTCCTCGCCGCAGGTCGGGTCTGCGCAGCGAACCCAGTCGCCGGTCCCGTCGGGAACCCGGGCGAATGAGATGTCGGAATAGGCGTCCGTCCAGCGATAGATGTCCACCTGCCGCTCCTCCGGGTCGTACAGGACCACCTCCTCGGCCTTCGCCTTCAACTTGAACCTCAGGTGGGTCTTGCCTTGGTCAGGGGTCTTGTCCGCCCAGAACAGAACCTCGCTGAGCCCCCCAATGGTAACCCCGTCGGGAATCACGCTCTTGCGCGGGCTTGCCGTGTCGTCGGTCAGCGAATACCCCGCCAAGTCGACCTCGTCCTCGCTCGTGTTGTAGAGCTCGACCCAGTCGTCGCGCTCGCCGGCCTCGTCCGCGCAGTTATTGCTATTCGACGGCATGACCTCGTTCAAGCGAACCGGCGAGTTGGACGGAGAGACACAGCCCGCCCCGAGGCCGAAGATGGAGAGCAGGAGCGAGTGAATCCCATGAACCTTCGTGCGCTTCAATGTGAGTCTCCAGACTTCGGATAGGGCCTGGCTTGCTTTACGTACAACGTCGCCATCTTGGCCGGGTCCGCTTCATTGTCGAACTTGAACTCGCAATCCATGGCATACCAATCGCTGATTCCGGCAGCGGGGCCGTAGGCGGCCGAGAAGCGGTCCCGAATGGCGGCAAGCGCAGCACCCAGGGTGTAGAGCTGATACTTGGTGAGGACGGTGGTGCCCACCGGAATCAGGTTGGAATGCGCCAGGTACGAGGTCGGCTGATTGGGCGAATCGAAGTAGTAGAGTATTTGGTCGCTCTGCACGCCCTTGGGTGGGTGAACCACCTCGGCGTCGCCGCCCTGCTGTACGTTGACGTAGAATGCCGGGTCAATTCCGGCGGAATCGAAGGGATTGTTGGTGATCGCGACACCGTTGGCTTCCTCGTGGGCAAAATACTCGTGGACCAGCAGCGCCATGGCCACTGACTTGTGGTCGACGCCATAGTAGCTCCGCTCTTCGACGGTGCGAAACAGCCACGCGCTGGACCACGCGAGACGGATGGCATTCTCCACCGTGTCCCACTTGGCCGGGTCACCGGTGTGCGACTCGTAGCAGCCTGCACAGGGGAAGCCTTCCAGATCCTCGCTGTTGGTGCTGCTGCGAAAGCGCATCTTGAGGCCAGGGTACTCGGCGGCCAGCTTGGCCTGCAGCATCGATTCCAGATTGGGATCGAGCGGCGCGACCAGCATGGCCGCGCGGAAGTCGGCCAGCTGTTGATAGCGCACGTTCATATCCGACACGAACGTCGGGTCGGCGAACATGGCGTCGACCTTGTCGAACAGGCCGTTGTCACGCATGAATGCGATGTAGTAGTAGCAGGGAATCGCGAAGGCTTTCTTCGCCGGCACTCCGTCGGTCGTCGCCAGCACACTATACTGCGCAGCCTTGCCCCCCCAGGTCTTGATGGAACGCTTGATCGCATCACGCAGGGTCTCGTCGTCTTGCTGGACCGTCACATCTTCGATGTCCAGCAGATTGCGCTCGGTCAGATCGTACTCGGGCAAGATGGTGGCCGTGGGCTTTTGCGAAGCCCAATAGGCCTCCGCCTCGTCCTCGGTCGCGGTGCGAATCGACCAGGACAGCGCCGAAACCTCGAGACGGACCAACTGGTCCTTGAACGACAGCAGGGTCTCGTTGGTGAGCGCATTGCGCAGCCCCATGTTAGGGGTCTTACGATTGCGTGACAGCACGTTAAGGTGGGAGAGCGGGGTTTGAAACTCTTGCGTGATGATGCCCATCACGACGCTGATGTCGTTGGGCGCCTCGTCCAGAACCACGATTGATTGGTACGACAGGTACTCGCCCGAATCCAAAGCATCTGCGGTAGTGAAGGTCAATCGGCCGACTGCCGAAGCAATGTTGAGCGGCTGGTAGTCGATCTGGGCGTAGAGCTCGTCGGTGGTGATGATGGGGATATCGGCCGGCAGTTTCTTGGCGGTGGCTTTGATGGCGTCGGATGTCGGGTGAAAGGCCAGAGCCGGACCGAAAAAGCCCGCGTTCTTCACTGCGTGAAACAGGGTGGAGATCATGTCTGCCGATGCCGTGTCATAGGGGGACAGCTCCAACGCCCAGACCCCCACGCTTTCATAGTGGGTCAGCGCGCCCAGGATGAAACGCCGAGATCCGCTGTAGTACTCTGTCGTGTTGAAGCTAGAGAGCTGCGGCACCAGAGGCAAGCCATTGCCCGACAGGTGGGTCGAGGCAAAATCGTAGTGGACTTGGTAGAGTACGCTATTCTGGAAATAGAGCGCGCCGCCGGTCTGGGCCGTGTCGTAAACTACCTTGGTCGAGCGCGCTCCGGGCAGGGTGGCATCGATGGGATCGGAAGACAATGCCGCGAAATCGCTGGTGCAGCCTATGTACCGCAGGTAGTCGACTTTGTCCGCGGCGGTGATGACGATGGCGTTGCCACGGCTGCTGGTGAAAGTCGCGGCACCGCCGTCACCGCCGTCATCCGCGCCACCATCAAGGTTCACGCCTTCGGTCTCGCACACACCCTCGACGGCGACGCCGATTTGGGCGCCGGTGTCTGCCTTGGATTGGGTGGAAGCCGAACAGGCAAGGGCCGACAAGAGCGGGAGCGGGAAGAGAGGAACAGTGTACCGCCTTGCCTTCATGGTCATGAATTCTCGATGACGACACCCTCGATGATGTTGGCCACGTCCTCACATGAATCCGCAGCCATCTCGATCATTTCGAAGACTTCTTTCCATTTGATGACAGCTATCGGATCGGTGCCGTTACAAAACAGCCAGGTGATGGCGGCCGCGAGCTGACCGTCCGCTTGGTTCTCCAACCGGTTGATCTCGACACAGTTGTCCAGAATTTGTCGCGTATTGTTGAGGTCACGCAGGCCCCCGACGGCCTCGGCGACTCGCCTGGCGCCGGTCAGCAAAGTGGTCGCCATTTCGACCAAGAGCGGCGAGGATTCGCGGATCCCATAAACATCGACGCTGCGGGCGGCCCCCTCGACGAAATCCATGACGTCGTCCATCTTTGAGATCAAGCGATAGATGTCGTTGCGATCGAGGGGGGTGATGAAGACCTTGTGTAACGCCGCGACGGTTTCATGCGTGACCTTGTCGCAAGCGCTCTCCACTTCTTTGATCTTGGCGCACAGTGCGGGGATGTCGTCGGTTCCCCGGGCCAGCTCCAGAAACAGCTCGCATCCCTCAACTGTTCTTCGGGCGTGGTCTTCGAAGAAATCGAAGAAGCACAGGTCCCGCGGCAAGAAGTGCATGGCCGACGACAGGGTCTCTCGGGATTGACGAGGAGCTACTGGCAGACTTTGGTAGTGGCGAGGCAAGTCTGACCCGTTGGGCAATCCGCGTTCGTGGTGCACGCGACGCCACACATGTAGCTCCCGGTCAAACAGGTCTGGCCGCTCGGGCACTGGGAAGAGTCGGTACACGATTTCAGACCAGAGATGTCCATGTCGTCGAACCTGAAGTCCGAGTACACAGTGAGCTGGGCCTGGCCCGAACCTACCGTGGATGTCCCCTTCACGACGCGTGAGACGGTAAGCCATGGAAACCCGGTCACACCCAGATCCAACAAGCTCTTAATGAGCGTGGCGGATACCGTCAGCGAGCCGGTATCGCCGGTGTCGCAACGCAGCTGGCCTTTGCTCCCGCCGTGATGGCTCAAGTCGAATTCGAGCGTGATGCGCGCGTCGGCGACCGTCCCCGGCGTCCAAGTCAGGGAGAATGGCTTGCCGCTTTCGAGCGCAACCGCAGTGGTAGTGAGCACGAGGGGAGCAATACACTCGGCCGGGATGCTGAAGGCGGGGTACGCGCCGGCTCCTGTGGCGTCGAGCCGAATTGCGCCGCCCGGCGTCGAGCAGGGGGGCACCGGCAAGGTTTCGGCGCACAGATAGCTGTTGTTGCCCCCGACCACCAGCTTGAGCGGATTGACCCCGCTCGGCGGGTTCAGCCCGCTGAGAGTCACGTCCCCGACCGACTGGGTTGCAGGCTGAGCCCGACAGAGGTTGGTTCCCACGCAGACCTGTCCGGTAGGGCAGGAGTCACAGAACGGTGTGCTTGGCGTGTACAGCGAGCAGTCGCCCTCGGTCTTCTTCTTGTCCCAAACGACGAGATCGGCCGGTGGCCCGTCGTACATAAAGCCGCTGATGTCGGTGTAGAACGAGCTGCCGATGTAGTGGATGTCGAAGAGGCCGTAGGGGCCACTACTGGCGGCGGTAGCACCGGCCGCACCAGCACCACCGCCGGTGGTCCCAGCAGTGCCGGCCGTACCGCCGCCGGCGCCGGCCCCCGCGCCGCCTGAGCCGCAAGCAGCAAGTCCCAATGAAAGTGAGAAGACCATGAGCCGAACGGGGAAGAGTGCGTGCATATTCAGACCTCGCGAGCTAGAAGGCGTTTGGGGATTGGCCAGAGGATTTCGACAGCGCGATGGCCATTCTTGTGTGGGGGCAAAGAACAATTAGGTGGCGAAGACCACAACCTCAAGGAGTCAAGGCAAAGCAATAGAAGCCGCCGTAGCCGCCACCCGCGCCCACGGTGGTGGAGCCTGGTGGAGGACCGCCGGTCTGTACCAAGTTGACCCCCGCAGCGCACCCTCCCTCATCGAGCGACGACATCCAGTTGCACATCCCGCCCATTCCTCCGCCCCCTCCGCCGCCGGTGGTGCACCACGAGTGCCCCACGCGGGGCTGCGCGTTGGCCGTATACGTGGAGGAAGTCCAGTCGCTGCAGGTTGCGCTCGCGCCGTAGAGCTTGCCCGTGGTGCCTGTCCCGGTCAGCATGTCGTGGTTGTCCACGTTCCCGGTCTTGTCCGGGTTCTGATTGTTAACGCCGTTCTCGTTGGGAAAGTCGTTCTTGATGGCGGCGTCCGCGTTCGCTGGCCGATCGCCGGAAGTGAGCTCGCTCACATTGTTGGCGAACAAGCGGCCCAGCCGGTCGTACCACGGCCCCGAGCCGATGCGCTCGATGGCGTTGACCTGCTTGCCATTCTCATCAGTGGTAGCGCTCAAGAAGGCGCGCCACGTCTTCGAACCGGCGCCAGTCAAGCTGCCCTCGGCGACCTCGCTGCAGATCTTGTCGGCCCCGCGCAACCCAGCCCCGGTGCCGGTCTGGCCGTGTCGGAGATCGCCGCCCAGGCCGTTGGTGCTGCCCGCAATCTTCTGCAGCGCCGCGTAGCTGACCACGAAGAAGCTGAACTTGGTCGTCGTCGTGGTGGTGCCGCCCGCCCCGGTCGTACCACCGGTCCCAGTCGTGCCGCCCGTGGCGGTTGTGCCGCCCTTGACTGTGGTACCACCGGCCGCAGTCGTCCCACCTTTCGCCGAGGAGCCACCCGTGGCGCTGGTGCCGCCCGCGCTCGTGGTACCGCCCGTGACGGTCGTGCCCCCCGATCTGGTTGCTCCGCCGGTCCCGCCCGCACCGCCCGTCCCGGTCGAACCGGCCGACCTCGTTCCTGCCGTGCCGCTCGTTCCCCCCGAGATCGTCCCCGAGCTCGTCGTTCCCCCAGCGACCGTTCTTCCACCCGAGCTCGCAGTTCCCCCAGAGCTCGTCGTTGCAGTCGAGGTCCCGCCCGCCGACGAGGTTGCGGAAGTTGTGCCGCCGCTCTTTGTCGCGCCGCCGGAAGAAGATGATGTGCCGCCGGCTGCGGATGTGGCCACGCCGGTTCCGTTCTGTCCGCCGTTCGAGATTGCGCCGCCGCTCGTTTCACCGGCGTTACCGCCGGATGCGCCGCCTTGCGGCGTATTCTCGGAACCGCATGCCGCGGCCGTCAACACAAGAGCTACGATGAACCAGCACGAAATGGTACGCATACGGAGATCCCTTTCATGATTGAAACAAAGACGCAGTGGGCATGAGTGCATATGTCAGGAACGGCAGCCGATATGTATGTGCCTGGCTTCAGTGATGTGTTGGCAGATTTGTTTGTTTTCTTTGCGTTTTTTGTTTTCCAAACATCGTGGATGACATGGTGGGGCTCACTCAGCCTAATACACCGCCTCGCATAGCTGGCGGTCCCAGACCCAAGCTGCTTGATGCAAAGGTGTTCCAGAATTGGGGATGGAGATTCAGTTCGACTGGTAGACCTCCACGTAGTTCGGCTCGCTGACGAGCACCAGGCGCCCGTCGTTGGTGAGGGTGACCCCCTCATACTGAGGCGAGCCGCTGAGATCACGCGGCTCGAGGATCTCGCCGGTCTCGGGCACTACTCGCAAGAGACGGCTACTCTCCTGGCTCAGCACCAGCAGGGTCGAGCTTGAGACATCGAAGTGGACCGCGGCCAGATCGGTGGCCACGCTGCCGAGCTTGCTCAGGGCGTTCCACGGTTCAGTGACGACCAGCGTGCCATCTGCGTAGTTGGAGGTTCCGCCTTCCTGGCAAACGATGAACTGCCCAGCAGTTCCCACGCCCGGGCGGATGGTAATTCCCTCGAGGCCACGGTTGGTGGTTGCCGGTGGAGCACTCACTACATAATGTTCGGCGTCGGTCGCGGACATGTTGGCGCTCTTCGCCCCGTCAGGGATCGACACGACCCACGCTTGATTTACTTCATCCACCACGGCAAACCGGTTGCTGCCGAGATAGACGACATCTTCGGTATCGGTACCGCCGTTGTCGAGCGCGACAGTGCGGAGCTGAGTCTTGAAATCAGCCGTGTACTCGTAGAGAGCGTGTGTCCCATTGGAGATGATGAAGAACGTGTCGGTTTCTGGCTTCCAAGCGACGCCAGAGGCGTTGCTGATTCCGCTGAGAGTGATCGGCCCCTGAGTGCGCACGTATTTGTTGAGCGGTGTGGCGGTGCCGCTTGTTCCGCCCAGCGATGACGTGCCGCCAGTCGAGGTGGCACCTCCGAGGGACGAGGCTCCACCGGTTGCCGACCGACCGCCGGCCGAGGTGGCGCCTCCGAGGGACGAGGTTCCCCCGGTTGTCGATCGACCGCCGGTCGAGGTTGTGCCTCCGAGGGACGAGGTTCCACCAGTTGCCGATCGACCACCGGTGGAGGTTGTGCCTCCGAGGGACGAGGTTCCGCCGGTTGCCGATCGACCACCGGTGGAGGTTGTGCCTCCGAGGGACGAGGTTCCGCCGGTTGCCGACGCCGTGGAAGTCACGCCGCCCGTCGCGCTACTGCCGCCAGCGCCGAGATTACCTCCCGTTCGGGTTGTAACTGTCGTGCCGCCGGTCGAAACCGCGCCGCCTGTGAAGGCCGTGCCCGCGGATGCAGGTTGGCCTCCGGAGCTGATAGTGCTAGCGCTCGCGCTTGTTCCGCCGGCGGACGAGCTGCCCCCCGTATCAACGTTCCCGCTGGAAACGATCGAGCCACCGGACCCTGTCGACGCCCCTGTGGACGCAGTCGCTCCTCCCGTTCCGCTCCCTGGGGACGAGGTGGAGCTCGAACAAGCGAGTACCGCCAGCATCAATCCGCGAAGTAGCGCAAGAGCGATCTTGCGCCTGGGCAGGGGCATTCCGTTCACAAAAAAGACACCTTCTTTTCACAAAAAAGACACCTTCCGTTTCGCCTTGATTGCCTCTTCTTGAAGAGAACCGCGACCTCGAAGGATAGCCAGTCGCTAACGCAACGTGCCGGGCGGCGTCCCTTTAGTGTCCCCGCTCGGGGATGGGTGAAACCCCTCGCCTTCAGGCGAAGCCTTTAGGGGGCTTGCGGTACGATGGCGGAATGGCGGAATATCGCAAGGGGTCGCACAGCATCTATT
>Ga0335069_10016613_pt1 | contig 10262 bp, 5 predicted proteins | sample Lox_Sample_11_FD_206714 | JGI IMG/M metagenome (GOLD analysis project Ga0335069, IMG submission 206714) | Soil microbial communities from Loxahatchee National Wildlife Refuge, Florida, United States - Lox_Sample_1.1 | ecosystem: Environmental > Terrestrial > Soil > Wetlands | place: USA: Florida...
CAAATCGCTATTCAGGCTTGATATTCCCGAGCTACCCGGTCCCTCAATGGAGAAATTGCGTGGCGGCACTCCATTCATCGAGACGCTGGCTGATGTAGAACGACACTTTCCCGCGACCGTATGTGGACCCCTGCGAAATGAGTCGATTGTAAGTCTTGTAACTGTACCTTTGGTTACACCCCGAGGTCCTGTCGCTCTCATGTCGCTGGGAAGCCGCCGTGCTAACGCATTTTCAAAGGAGGATCTGGACTTGCTGATGCAAGTCGGGAGCCAGATAGCTTTGGCTTTGGACAACACACTCGCCTATGAACGACTCAACTCCTCGCGCAATCACCTCGAAGATCAACGAGTGTATTTGGAATCGGAGATTGTTTCGGAATCAGGTTTCGAAGACATCATCGGCAAAAGCAGAACGCTGCGCAAACTTCTCGATCAAATACCAATTGTTGCTCCAACTGACTCCACCGTCATCATCCACGGAGAAACCGGTACCGGAAAAGAGCTAATCGCGCGTGCGATTCACGCAAGAAGTTCTCGCGCCACAAAGACATTTGTTCGGTTGAACTGTGCCGCCATTCCTTCCGGGCTTCTAGAGAGCGAGCTGTTCGGACACGAAAAGGGGGCATTCACCGGTGCGCTGATGCAGCGGCGCGGCCGTTTCGAACTCGCCGACCATGGCACCCTGTTCCTCGATGAAATTGGGGACATCAGTATCGACCTTCAACCGAAACTATTGCGCGCCATTCAGGAGCACGAGTTTGAGCGACTCGGCAGCAGCCGTACGATTCGCGTCGATGTGCGTTTGATCGCGGCAACGCACCGCGACCTGCAAAAGATGATTAGCGACGGAAGCTTTCGGGAGGACCTATTTTATCGCTTGAACGTTTTTCCCATCGAGGTACCGCCCTTACGCGAGCGCCGCGAAGATATTTCCTTGTTAGCGCAGTATTTCGTGTCGCGTTTATGTCGCCGCATGCACAAGTCGATTACCACGATTCCGCGCGAAACCATGGAGACGCTGATCGCATGGGATTGGCCCGGTAATGTGCGCGAGTTGGAGAACTTCATCGAGCGTGCGGTAATTCTCAGCCCCGGAGATACCTTAAACGCACCTCTTGGTGAACTCGCCCCATCGAAAGCAGGAATCACACCAGTGTTGACCTACCGCGACAGCGAACGTAATGCCATCATCCATGCATTGAACGCAGTGAACGGCAAAATTGGAGGTAAGGACGGTGCAGCCGAGCGACTCGGACTCAAAAGAACGACACTCCTCAACAAGATGCGCAAACTCAATATAGCCGTGCGGCGGTCAGCAAGCCTGCGACACTAGGGCGGATGTGAACAGAAAACAAAAGGTGTCGTTCCTTCCAAACAGTCGATCGGGTCAGACTTCGATGAATGGCGGGTTTCAAAATCATGCGCAGCGTAGTCTCCTCAATGTCGGGGCTGAGCTAACTCCAGACTCAGCCCCCATGAATGAAGTGTTAGAACTGGAAGCGAGCTCCCAGTGTCATGACGCGACCGGAAAGGGCACTTGTTGCCTGCCCAAAGTTCGCGTTAGCAATGTTGTTGGAGATGCTGCTTGGGTTCATGTTGAGGTTATTCAGCACGTTGTAGGCGTCGGCACGGACCTCAATGTTTGCGCCTTCGCCGAGAACAGGTGCTTTCGGCAGTCTGAACGCCTTCGCGAGCGAGAGGTCCAGACTCTTGTACGGTGGACCTTGGATGCCGTTACGATGCAGTCCGGTTTGCGGCAGTGCCGAACCGTAGTTGCTGCCGGTGTAGGCTGTATAAGTCGGAACCGTAAAGTACGCTTGACCGCCTTTCGGGAAGTTGGAACCGGTCTTGTACTGGTCGGTGCCGTAATCACTTCCGGCACCACCTAGATACGCTGCTGGGTACAACGTCGTATAACCGCATGTCCCGCAGTACAAGCTGCCGCCGTTGACGCTGACGACCGGCGACCATGGGAATCCTGTGTGGACGTTGAATATGCCGCTGAGTGTCCAATCATCAGCAATCCTGCCCAACCACGTGTTCTCGGCAAAGTACTTTGGCTGCCACATGCCAAAGATCTTGAATACGTTGCCCGCATTGTAATCAGACGGTCCCCAATTCAGGCTGGGTCGATACGCGAAGGGGTTTTCGTAGTAAGGGCCTGAAGCTGTATCCATGCTCTTTGACCAGGTGTATTGCGCGTCGACCATAAACTGGTGCGCGAACTGATGACGAACTTGCAGAAGCAGTGCGTTGTAATTGGCTTCGCCGTTCATGTCCCAGATATCGCCGCCTCCGATCTGCGGGTTTAGGGCATAGCCCAGCGCCGCAGGAGCTGCGTTCGGGTTCTTGTGGAACACGAGATGTTTCGACACGCTGCCTTGATAGCCCACAGACAAGACCCAGTCTTTGGGAAGCGTGTACTCAGTTTGCAGCGAGTAGTGATGCACGCGAAGGGTCGGAAAGTCACGGGGAAACATCACTACATTCACGGCCGTACCATCCGCTGGCAAGCCGTTCGAGCCGTACTGGAAAATAGCGTTCGGATTGGCTGGGAATGCATTCAACGAGTGCACGTCAGCAGAAACCGCGTACAGGATTCCCGGATCCGGCGATGTAGGAGTGGCCATGCTAAACGTCGGTTGCGTGATCAGGCCCGGGTTGTTTGCGACGTTTGCAGATAATGCAATTTCCATTTGGTTGTAATTTAGGCCGTAGCCACCACGGACCACTAACTTGTCATGGAGATAGCCGGGGCTCCATGCAAATCCGATCTGCGGCCCGAAGTTGGTTTTCTGCGGATCCCACGAGTGACCCTTCTGGACGGTTAGGCCGGTCATATAACTGGAGCCGTTGCCCGGAATGGCCACATACATGTTTCCCTGCTTCGAAGTAAGTGCGCCGAAGTAGTTGTATCTGAGCCCGAGGTTTAGTGTCAGATTGCGTCTTAATTTCAGGTCGTCTTGGGCGAAAAGGCCCCAGATCGCCTGCCGATCGTCCTGGCGAGCCATCGTCGGCGCGCCTGTGTTGGGATCAAACGTGCCGCCCTCCACATGCGGGGCATCGTTGAGGAAGTCCCAAAGGTTGAAGAAGTTGTAATGCGGTGCCGCGTTGTAGGGCGCTGCGTTTAGATAGAAGAGACGCGTGAGATCTCCGCCGAATTTGATCTGGTGACGTCCCCAGACCTTGGTGGCGACATCTTTGAAAGCGTAGGTCCACTGATTCAGGATGCTGCCGACGCTCGGTCCGAACTTACTCAGATTGATGCTACCGATCGCGTCGATATAGTCAGATGGAAGCCCAACCGGCGACTGCGGATTGGACGTTACCTCGTTCCATCGCCACCCGGCTGCGTTGAAACGAGCTTCGTTGAGCAACGTAGGTGAAAAGGTGTGATTCCATATCACGGTGAAAGCATCGTTAGTCTGCGAATGGTGGAAGAGGTTATAAGGACGGTCCGGTCCATTCAGACTCGCTCTTGAGGTTGGGATCCAGTACATGCTGTACGACAGCCGGTCTTTGGTGGTGACATCGGCATCGACGCGGCCGGTGTACTGGATGGCGCTGGAGGTTTCACTGCTCTGCGTGATGTAATTGGCAACATCCGCTATGCCATCAAGTCCGCCGCCGACGCCGGGATTGGATGAGCTCGTCCAGCCAAGATCCTGCGAACCGAGAGCGGTTTTCAGAGGTGAGCCGATATCGAGCCCCTGACCGGCGATGGTCTTGCAGTTGACACCTTCGACTAGGCCAGCATTGGCGCAGCTCGAAGCATTGATTCCGATGCTTTGCACTGCCGCGCCTGGAAATCCCAAGTACTTACCGGAGATGCTTCCCGCGGGCGCTAACTTCAGCAATGCTGGCGTCTCGTACCAGCCGTTATTAGTATTGATCTGGGCGCTTGGATTGAGCGTCTTTTCGAAAGCAAAAAAGGTGTAGAGTTTGTTCTTCCAATGAGGGATCGGTATCGGCCCACCCACGCTGCCGCCTATCTGGGTAAAGAAGTTATTGTCGCGCAACGGCTTGTTGCCTTGGCCATTGAATTTCTGGTAAGCGTTCAGGCCTGGACGGTGGAAAGTACCGAAGAAGCTGCCGTGATACTTGTCGCTTCCTGACTTCGTAGTGACCTGCACCTGCGCACCGGAGTAGCGGCCGTTTTCAGCATCGTAAGCATTCGAGAGGACTTTCACGTCCTGCACCGATTCCTTGGTGGGAGTGATGATAGTCGTACCGCCCCAGACTGCGCTCGTAGTGTTTACACCGTCGATTGCGTAACTGTTGTTCTCATACTGCTGGCCGGCGGCGAGCGCCTGCGGACCGTTTTCCGTCTGGAAAATTCCTGCTTTGCCGCCCGTGCCGCCAGGTCCTTGCGAGCCGGGAAGGTTGAAACCGCCGCCTCCGGCTGCCTGCGAGTTGTCGCCCATTATGCCAGGAGCTAACTGGACCAGCTTGAATACGTCGCGCCCGAAGGAAGGCATGTTCTGTACCTGATTGCTGCCGATGGTGCCGGCGATGTTCGCCGTGGCGGTATCAATCGGCGGCGTCGCATCGTTGACTGTCACTGACTGTTCAACTTGACCAAGCTCAAGTACGACATCCAAGGCGTTCGCCTGCTCCGGTATGATGTTGACGTTCTTCAACACCTTCTGTTTGAAACCCGCAAGATCGACTGTCAGTTCGTATGTCGACGGTGGCAGGGCGTTGAAGTGGTATATTCCGCTGGCGTCGCTTGTTGTTTGCAGCTTCTGGTTGTTGGCGGTGTTCAACAGAGTGACGGACGCCCCGGGGATCACCGCGCCCGTAGGATCGGCGACCGTTCCATGGAGAGAGGCGCGAAACTGAGCGTAGGTAGCGGTCGGCAGGAGAAGCACGCACGCGATCAGCAGCAGGATGGAGCTTATCCTGGACCGATCCGCATGTGCCTTAACGTGTTGTCTCTGTCCGGCAATGGTGAATTGCTTTTGCGGCCCGCCGCATCGTATCAGTGCTGTGCATGTTGACATGAGCTTCATTCCTTTCGCTTTGAAATGGATCCGCTACCAAGCGTTCTTCGTGGGAACTCGTATACGCTGGTGAGGAAGTTAAATAGGTGCCCGTCGGTTCAGTTCCCGAGCTAAAACCGCGGATCGAATTGACATCACATTCCGGCAAAGTTTTCACCGCTCACAGTGAAGTAGAGGTGGTAACCGCTCGAACTCAGCGCGCGGGGCACGAGTCGTCAACGAGCCCAGCGTGCGTGACTACGGGTTTCGACCAGCGACAGCATCGGCTGACAACTGATCGAAGTTCCGCAGGTTGTGAATTGCGCGCCTTAAGGGTGCAAATATGTTTCCAATGCCGGACTTCTGAAAGCCCGCGTCCAGGGCGGGCGTGTTGCCAAGACTAGGGCAGCGCAGCCCATATTTGGGCAAGTGCCAAAGCGCATGGGCAGCTTCGCAACATCAAGAAAAATCAGATAGCAAACCTGACCAAAATGATCCCAAACTGACCACTCGCAGCAATCGGATAAAGTGAGGCTTACATCGCGACTGCTACTGCCTGTTGACACCTGGTTGTTATTTCGGGCTAAACGGACGCAGGTCTATCTTCTTAGGAACCTTGCTGCGGTTGTGTGCCTTTGCTAAGAGCAGTCGACTGATCGGCTATGAGTTGGACGGTTACGGGCACATGTCGGCTAGAGCATTGTCTACAGCGCGCCCAAATTCTGGGCTAGGGAAGCAGCAAGAACACGATCAATTCATATCGGGGCAGTCGAACCAACTCAAGGGTGGGGTGTGCTGGTGCGCGCAGGAGGTGCCCGAATATAGGCAGCACTCCGTTGTTCACATTCTCGAAGTGTTGAGGGATTAAGGCTTCCAGCGACAAGCTCTGTGGCACTGCAAATGCCTACATCTCTTCGTTAACGACGCAGCCAAAAGCACTAGCTGACGTTGTTCGCCGGCTGGTAAACGTCTACTCAAGAGGATGTTGATCATGAACTCCTTCGATCTCAGCCAACACGAACTGACGGCGCCTGAAATCCATCGCAACCTCCCGCCAAGTGTCTTGTATGAGCATGCAATCCGATACGACCGCGAGACCACGATCGCGGAAAACGGAGCCCTCGTTGCCTATTCGGGAGAAAAAACCGGCCGTTCACCGAAAGACAAGAGGATTGTGAGGAACCCAGTTTCGGAGGGAGAGGTGTGGTGGGGCAGCACGAATGTTCCGCTGGACCCAAAATCTTATAGAACCGTCCGGCAACGCGCGCTCGATTACCTCAACTTCTGTGATCGGCTTTACTGCTTCGATGGGTTCGCGGGCTGGCATCCGAAGTATCGGGTCAAAGTGCGTGTGATCTGTTCCAGACCTTATCACGCGTTGTTCATGCACACGATGCTGATTCGGCCGAATCAGGAGGAACTTGGAACTTACGGTGACCCTGACTTCGTGATCTACAACGCTGGCGCCTTTCCAGCCGACCGACTGATGCCGGAAATCAACTCGAAAACCTGCGTAAGTCTCAACCTTGAAGATCGGGAGCTGGTCATCTTGGGAACTGAGTATGCCGGTGAGATGAAGAAGGGCGTTTTCACCGTGGCCAACTATCTATCGCCGAAGATCGGCGTGCTTTCGATGCACTGTTCCGCTACGTCTGACAAGAAGACGGGTCGATCTTCATTGCTTTTTGGACTGAGCGGCACAGGCAAGACCACGCTCTCTGCTGATCCTCAACGCTATTTAATAGGCGATGACGAGCATTGCTGGGGAGATGATGGAATCTTCAACATTGAGGGTGGCTGTTACGCGAAAGCGATCAACCTGACCAGTGAGTCTGAGCCGGACATTTTTGCTGCTTTACGGTTCGGCGCTGTTCTCGAGAATGTTGTTCTGGAAGAGGATCACACGGTTGACTACGCTGATGCGTCTATTACCGAGAACACTCGTGGTGCTTACCCGATCACCTTCATTGGCAACAGCTTGGTTCCGTGCATCGCTGGGCATCCGACCGATGTCATTTTCCTCACCTGTGATGCTTTCGGTGTATTGCCTCCGGTCAGCTCCCTTAGCGCAGAACAGGCGATGTTCCACTTCATCAGCGGCTACACCGCTAAGGTTGCAGGTACGGAAGTTGGCGTTAAGGAACCCACGGCGACATTTTCACCGTGTTTCGGCGGGCCCTTCCTTGTTTGGCATCCGAAACAGTACGCCAGGCTCTTAGGAGAGAAGTTAAAGAAACACGGCTCTCGCGTCTGGTTGGTGAATACCGGATGGACAGGAGGAGCATACGGAGTAGGACGCCGTATCAAGTTGAAATTCACGAGGGCGATCATCAACGCCATTCATGACGGCTCTTTGTCCAAGGTAAGGACAGTGCCAGATCCGGTCTTCGGACTCAATGTGGTTCCGGAATGTTCCGGTGTACCGCGCGACCTTATGCTGCCTCGAAACGCGTGGGCAGATAAGACAGATTACGATTCCTCCGCCAGGAAGCTGTTTGAACTGTTTCAACAAAACTTCAAGAAATACGAAGGCGAGGTAAAAGCCGCATCTGCCGTGGGTACGGCAATATGAAGTGTGGGTATTAAATACAGCACCAAGGATGTTTTCTTAACGAGGTGGAGCACATGATCGACAACAGTTCGCGTGTAGCGCTGATTGGCACCGGCAATGTCGGAGCCACGTGTGCGTACGGGCTGCTTATGAATGCAGTCGCCAACGAGGTAGTGCTCGCCGATATCAACCGCGAGCGAGCGGAAGGCGAAGCAATGGACCTGGAGCACGCGCTCCCCTTTATGCGTCCCACGAAGATTTCTGTTGGGACACTGGAGGACTGCAGCGAGTGCGACGTTATTGTGATCACCGCGGGCGCTGCGCGCAAGCCGGGTGAGAACCGCCTCGATCTGGCGAAGAAGAACGCGGCCATGCTCCGCAGCATGATTCCCCGAATTGTGCGGCCTGACTCAAAGGCCGTGTTCGTTGTCGCTTCCAACCCAGTTGATGTTCTTACCTACGTGATGGTTCACGAGTCCGGCCTTGACCCACGCCAAGTGATCGGTTCCGGAACCATTCTAGATACCGCACGATTTCGAGCCCTGCTAAGCCAATACTTCGAGGTGGATCCGCGCAGTGTACATGGCCACATTATCGGAGAGCATGGCGATACCGAAATACCGGTGTGGTCCCTGGCCAACATTGCTGGAATGCGATTGCTCGAATTCTGCGAAAGACGCGGTATGAAGTACGACGAAGCAGCACTGCAAGACATTTTCACTCGGACCCGCGATGCAGGTGCTGCAGTGATTAAGCGGAAGGGCGCCACTTTCTACGCCATCGCCGCCGGTCTTGTGAATATCGTTGAATCTGTCCTGCGCAACCAGAATACTGTGCTCACCGTGTCAAGCCTGATAAACGACTATAACGGAATCGGCGATGTATGCCTGAGTCTTCCCACCGTGGTGAATCGAGCAGGTATTAGAGAGGTTTTGCGGCTCGATCTACAAGAGGCCGAAATCGACTTGCTGCAGAAGTCAGCACAGGTATTGAAGGACCATATCAACGCACTTGAGGTTGAGAGAACAGTAGTGCAGTGAAAGCTGAGTTCTTACGGTTTAAAGAAGTACATCACTCAGGGCATCTATCGGAGGTGAAGCCTATGGCGCGAATAGCAATTCATGGTTTCGGACGAATTGGGCGATCCCTGATGAAGGTCGCACTAAGACAGGATCTTTTTGTCCCAGTATCGATCTCGGACATTAAGGATATCGACACTCTTGCAGCTTTATTCGAGGTCGACTCAAATTATGGCCGCTGGCACGAAGAGGTGCGGACCAAAGATAACCAATTCGAAATTGGCGGCCGCAAGATTCCTTACTTCGACAGCATGAAAGCCCTTCCTGACTGGAAGGCACTTGACGTTGATCTTGTCATCGACTGTACAGGGCGCGCGACCACGCGACCCGGAGCGCAGGCCCATCTGGATGCGGGCGCCCGACGAGTGCTGGTAAGCGCCCCAAGCAAGAAGCAGGAAGATTGCGATGCGGTATTGTTGCCAGGCATAAATCTAGACACCTTTAACCCGGAGAAGCACAAGATTATCAGCATGGCGAGTTGCACCACCAATGCACTCGCTCCGATCGTCAAGGTTGTGATCGAGAACTTTGGAATCAGGTCCGGTTTGTTTTCGACAATCCACGCTTACACGAACACCCAATCGTTAACCGATCAACCGATGAAAGATCGGCGCGATTCCTGGGCCGCTGCGGAAAACATCATTCCTTCTTCGTCGGGTGCAGCGCGAGCGCTTGCGTTCATCTGGAAAGGACTGAAGATAACTGGGAAGGCTTACCGAGTTCCGTCCCGCACTGGCAGCATAGCGGAATTGAACCTGCTCACCGAACGGTCAGTGACCGTCGAGGAGGTTAATGACACCTTCAGGAAGGCAGCGCAGGTTGCGCCCCTCAAAGGGGTCATGAGTGCTCTAGAAGATGAATGGGCGTCCTCGCGCATTGTTGGGGATTCACACTCCTCGATCGTCGACTTGCCTCTCACGGCAGTTCAGGGGGAACTCTTGTCTGTCGCGGCTTGGTACGACAACGAAATGGGATACTCAAGTCGCTTGGCAGAAACTGCCGCAGTTCTCGCAAGTAGACAAACGAAAACCAGAACTGAAAAGCAGCAGTTCGTAGGTGCCTGGTGATCTCAACAAACCGCATAAGCTTTGATAATCATCCGTGACTTCAGCGATGGAAAAGGCAGTTCCAAGCCGGGCTTACGAACCGCCGGAGGAGGTAGCTGCTACATCATTGGAATTTGGCCGTTTGCTGATGGAAGCGGGCGCCAGCGCTCACGACGTGGAGGAAGTTACTTCGCAGGTAGCATTTGGACTTGGCGCTGGACGATTCGATGTGCGGTTGGGATATGCATCTCTGGCCATCACCATCAGCAACGGGGCGCAAACGGTTACCCTCATGCGAAAGATTGGCCCCATGAGGGTCAACCAGCGCCTCTATCACGCGTTGCGAGTTTTGGCTTCGCAGATCCAGAGGGACTCGTATACGTGCTCCACTGCACGAACAGAATTGAATCGTGTCTTACACGCGTCTCCACGACACCCTGAATGGGTTGTAGCAATCGCCGTTGGAGTTGCATGCGCAGCTTTTGGACGGTTGCTTGCCGTGGATTGGAGTGCGTTAATCCCGATCTTCACTGCTTCTTTCGTCGCACAACTAGTCCGATCTCGGCTCGGAGCGAAGCACGTGAACGTGTTCCTCTCCGCCTTT
>Ga0335069_10016614_pt1 | contig 10261 bp, 7 predicted proteins | sample Lox_Sample_11_FD_206714 | JGI IMG/M metagenome (GOLD analysis project Ga0335069, IMG submission 206714) | Soil microbial communities from Loxahatchee National Wildlife Refuge, Florida, United States - Lox_Sample_1.1 | ecosystem: Environmental > Terrestrial > Soil > Wetlands | place: USA: Florida...
TCCCGGCGAGCACTTGGTGAAGTCGCCGCCCGTGTTCTATCGCCAGCCGGGCGAAGAACTGAAGGAGGCGCCGGCGTACGAAATGGGCGTCGCGATCGAGAGTCTGCTGGCGAAAGCCGGAAACGTAACCGATGTGCGCGACGTCGGCGGGCCTGAAGACTTCCCCGTCGATTGGCGTCCGTACTATCTCGTCGGCGGTGCGGTCGCCGGGCTGGTTGGGTTGGGCTTCGTTCTGTATCGCGTCCTGAATCGCTCACGCCGCGCACGCCCCGCCCCGCCGCCGAAGCCGCCGCACGAAGTCGCATTCGACGAACTCAAGCGCCTGCAGCGCCGCGGCTTGGTCGAGCAAGGCGCATTCAAGGAATACTACTCGGGGCTTTCGGACATCGTGCGCACGTATATCGAGCATCGCTTCGGCGTCCGGGCGCCGGAGATGACCACCGAAGAGTTCCTGCTCGGCAGCGCGCGCAGCGGTCACCTGCAGGGCAGCCATCGCGGATTGCTGAGCGAGTTTCTCAGCGAATCGGATCTGGTCAAATTCGCGAAGCATGTGCCGACCATCGCCGACAGCGAGCGCGCCTTCGCGGCGGCGCGGCGTTTCATCGACGAGACCGCCGCCGGCGCGCTGCCGGCGCGCGAGGAGGAGAAGCTGCGTGCGGTTGGCTAGCCCGTGGTTCCTGCTCCTGCTCGGTCTCGTCCCGCTGGTGGTGCCGTGGAACCGGCGAGCTGAGCGCCAAGCCGCGTTGCGCTACCCGACGCTCGCGGTGTTGCGCGCGGTTGCGCCGGCCGGGGCTGCGCGCCGGCGTGCCGTGCTCGGGTTGCTGCGCGCGATCGCGCTCGTGTTGCTGGTGATCGCGCTGGCGCGCCCGCAACTCGGTACCGCGGCGACCAAGGTGCATCGCGAAGGCGTCGACATCGTGCTCGCCGTCGATCTTTCCGGCAGCATGTTGGCCGAAGATTTCACCCTCGGTAGCTCACGTGCCAATCGCGTCGACGTGGTCAAGTCGGTGGTCAAGGATTTCATCGCCGCTCGCCCGGAGGACCGCATCGGGCTCGTGTTGTTTGCGGCGCGGCCCTACACGCAATGCCCGTTGACGCTCGACCATGGCTGGCTGCTCCAAAACCTCGAACGCGCGAAGGTCGGCATGATCGAAGACGGAACTGCGATCGGCTCGGCCCTGGCGACGGCAGTGAATCGATTGCGGCCGTCAACCGCCAAGACCAAGTTCGTCGTGTTGCTCACCGACGGCCAGAACAATGCCGGCCGCATCACGCCGCAAACCGCGGCTGAAGCCGCCGCCGCGCTCAAGATCAAAGTCTACACCGTCGGCGCCGGCACCCGCGGCGTCGCGCCGTATCCGGCGCAGGATCTCTTCGGCAACAAAGTCTACCGGCCGATGGAAGTGGATATCGACGAAGACACGTTGAAGAAGATCGCGACCACCACCAACGGCCGATACTTCCGCGCCACCGACACCAAGAGCTTGCGCGAGATCTACGAGGAGATCGATCGCACCGAGAAGACGCCGTTCGAGGCGCCGCAGTTCTTGGATTTCCGCGAGTTGTATGCCTGGCTTGCGTGGCCGGCGCTCGGGTTGTTGCTGCTTGAAATCGGACTGAGTGAAACCGTGCTGAGGAAATTGCCGTGATTCTCTGGCGCGACACGTTGAGCTTGATCGGTCTGGTGTTGGCCCCAGCTTTGGTTGCGTTCTTCGTATGGGCACGCCGGCGACGACGCCGCGCACTCGACGCCTTTGTCGTCGCGGCGTTGCTTCCGGCCGTCGCTCCCGATGTCGATGCGCGTCGGCGAACGTTGCGGGCGGCGATGCTCACGTTGGCGGCGCTGCTCCTGGTCGTCGGCATCGGCGGCCCGATGTGGGGATTCCGCTGGCAGGAGGTGAAGCGCGAGGGCATCGACCTGATCGTCGCCATCGACACCTCGCGCAGCATGCTGGCGATCGACGTCAAACCGAACCGGCTCGCGCGCGCGAAGCTCGCGGTGCAGGATCTGCTCGCCGAACTCAACGGCGATCGGGTCGGTTTGGTCGCGTTCGCGGGCAGCGCGTTCGTGCAGAGTCCGCTGACCCTCGACTACGGCGCGTTTGCGCAGAGCCTCGACGCGATCGAAGTCGGCATCATTCCGAAGGGTGGCACGGCGCTGGCCGAGGCGATCGACGTCAGTCTCGAGGCCTTCGAGGGGCGGCAAGGGAGCCACCAGGCGTTGGTCTTGATCACCGACGGCGAGGATCACGAAGGCAATGTGAAAGACGCCGCCAAGCGCGCCGCCGATCGCGGCGTGAAGATCTACACCGTCGGCATCGGTACATCCGACGGCGAGCTGATCCCGAGCGAGTCGGGCGGCTTCCTCAAGGACCGCAAGGGCCAGGTGGTAAAGTCGCGGCTCGACGAGGAGACGCTCAAGCAAATCGCGGTCGACACCGGCGGTGTCTACTTGCACGCGGCCGGCGCGTCGTTGGGACTCACGGAGCTGTATCGCGACTACATCGCGAAAATGGAGAAGCGCGAGCTTGCGAGTACGCTCGAACGCCGCTTCGAGCACCGTTTTCAGATTCCGCTCGCGCTGGCGCTCGTTCTGCTGTTGATCGAACCGCTCATCGGCGAGCGTCGCGTTGTCGCGCGTCGTCGCTGGTGGCGCCGCGGCGTGAAGGAGGCGACGTGAGGGGGATCCCCATCCTGCAATTCGCTCGCGTACGGACCATCAGTATGCTGGTGTTCACCGTTGGCTGCATCGCCTGGCTCGATCCGTATGCCGGCGGAAGGCAGGCAAATCAGCTCTATGCCGCGGGCAAATACGACGACGCGGTGAGCAAGTACAATGAAGCGCTCGTCGATCAACCCGACTCGCCACAGTTACACTACAACCTCGGCGTCGTGACGTACAAGCAAGGCAAGTACGACGACGCGATCAAGGCGTTTTCGCAAGTGCCGACGAGTGACGATGATCCGAAGCGAACCGCGCGCGTCGCGCTCGGGATCGGCAACGCCAAGTTCAAACTCGGCGAGGCCGCCGAGACCGCCGACCCGAAAACGGCGCTGACCAACTACGCTGAGGCGCTGGCGATGTATCGCCGCGGCATGGGCGCTGATCCGGCCGACCTCGACCTCAAGTTCAATCACGAGTTCGTCGAAAAGAAACTGACCGACCTCAAGAAGAAGCTGGAAGAGCAACAGCAGCAGAAGGACCAGCAGCAAAACCAGGATCAGCGGAACCAAGATCAGCAAAAGGGGGAGGAGCAGAAGCAGCAAGATCAGCAGCAACACGCGCAAGACCAGCAGGGCGATCAGCAGCAACAACAGCAACCCGATCAGAAGCAACAGGGTGAGCAGCCGGACCAGCAGCAGCAACAACAGCAGCCAGCCGGCGGCGCGGTGGAGCAGGCGGAAAAGAAGGACGGCGAGATGTCGCAGCAGGAAGCGGCTGCGCTGCTTGACTCACAGCGGGATCAAGAAGTGCAGCCGGCCGACGTGATCAAGAAGCTGCAAGGTGCAGCGGTGGCCGAACCGGCACAGGATTGGTGAGACGCTCGCGTGCGCGGCTCGGTCACACGGTTCCTGGTTCGGGCGCTCCTGGTCGGCCTGTGTCTTGTTCATACCGCGTTCGCCGACATCAGCGTTCGCGCGCGACTCGACCGTACGCAAGCGCGCGTCGGTGATCCGGTGGATTTAGCGGTGGAGATCAACGGCGCGCAGAACACGCCCGCACCGTCGCTCAGCAGTCCGGACGGCTTGAGCGTCCGATACGTCGGCCCGTCGACGCAGGTGTCGATCGTCAACGGGCAGATGTCGGCATCGGTGACGCATCACTTCTCGGTGGCCGCGCTCAAGGAAGGCACGTTCACGCTCGGCCCGATTCGCGTCGAGTACAATGGCAAGACGTACGACGCGGGGACCGTCAGTCTCCAAGGACTCGCCGCCGGCGCGCGGGCCCCCGCTCAAGGTGGCGCGCCGTCGGGCGAGCAGTTGCGCTTGGTGATGTCGACGCCGAAGACCGAGGTCTATTTGCACGAGCGCATTCCATTGACCGTCAAGCTGCTGGTCGGCAATGTGCGCGTCGCCGACCTACAGTACCCGACGATCGCCGGCGACGGCTTCGGGTTGGACAAGTTCCCCGAGCCGCAGCAACGCCAGGAGCAAACGGCGCAGGGGGCGTTTCAAGTCGTCGACTTCGCCACCGCGCTGACGCCGCTGCGCAGCGGGTCGCTCACGGTCGGTCCGGTGAAGATGCCGCTCAGCGTGCTCACCCGCCGCCGCGGCGGCGATATGTTCTTCGATCAGTTCTTCGGCGCCGAGCGCCGGCCGCTCGAGTTGCAATCGGAAGCGCTCACCCTGACCGTCCTGCCGCTGCCGGACACTGGCAAGCCGGCGGATTTTTCCGGAGCCGTCGGTCATTTCGATTTCGAGGTGAAGGCGGCGCCGCTCGAACTCAACGTCGGAGATCCGGTGACGGTGACGATGACGATTCGCGGCGTCGGCAATCTCGAAAATGTCGCGACACCGGCGATCGCAGCGAGCGACGCGCTCAAAGTGTATCCGGCGCAAGCGCAAGCCGGTCACAGCGCGCAAGAAAAGGTGTTCGAGCAGGTGGTGATCCCGCAGCAGATGGGGGCGACGCTGCCGGAGTTGCGGTTCAGCTTCTTCGATCCCGAGACGCGCGCCTATCAGACTATCACGCGCCCGGCGATCGCCCTCACCGTGCGGGCTTCCGCGCAAGCGCAAGCCGCACCGCAAATCGTGGGGGCGGCGCCGGTCGTCGCACCGACGCCGCGCTCCGAGACCCTCGGCCGCGACATCGTGTTCATCAAAGATGCCCCGGGCGAGTTCACGCCGATCGGTGCGCGCTCGTACCGCAGCGTGTGGTTCTGGCTGTATCAACCGCTGCCGTTGCTCGGCTGGATTGCTGCGGTGCTTTACGATCGACGGCGCAGCCGACTGCGCGGCGATGTCCGCTACGCACGCTTCACCCGCGCTGGGCGCGAGGCCAGGCAAGCGATCGCCGCCGCACGGTCGGTCCTGCAAGCCGGCAACCAGGCGGCGTTCTACGATGCGGTGGCGCGGGCGGTGAGCGAGTATTTGTCGGCGAAACTCGATCTGCCGCCGGGCAGCGTGACCGCCGACACGGCCGCCGAACGCCTGCGCGCGCGCGGGCTGTCGCCGCAGGTTGCCGGCGAGCTGCAGGAATTCTTCGCGACCTGCGAGCGGGTTCGCTTCGCCCCGTCCGCGTCGAGCGACGGCGATATGCAGCGGACCATCGAGCGCGCCGACGCGATCGTGCAGGCGCTCGAACGCGAGCGCGGATTGGCGCGATCGATGGCGGCGCTGGCAGCGCTCGCGCTGCTCGCCGGAATCGCCGTCGCCGCTACGAGTGAGAGTCCCAACACCGTCTTCTTCCATGCGAACGGGCTGTATTCCGAAGAACACTACGCGGACGCAGCGAAAGAGTACGAGAGAATTCTCAGCGGCGGACGCGACAGCGCCAATCTTTACTTCAATCTGGGCAACGCACACTTCAAGGCTGGAGACGTCGGCCGCGCGATTCTCAACTACGAGCGCGCCCGGCGCCTGATCCCCCGCGATCCCGATGTCCACGCCAACCTCGAGTACGCCCGTTCGCTCAGCGATCCGGCCGAGGAGACGCCGATCTATGCCCGGTTGCTGTTTCCGCTCGCCGAGCGCATGAGCAGTGACGAGTTGCTGATTGCTGCAAGCGTCGCCTACACGCTGCTGATGCTGCTGCTGACGGTGGGACGGCTCATGGCGCCGGCGCAGCGCACTGCGTTCGTTGCTTCGGCTGGTGTCGCTGTCGTGCTTGTTCTGGCGCTGTCGTCGGGCGTCTATCGACTCCTGACGCTCGATCTACCGACCTACGCGATCGTCGTTGCACCGACGGAACAAACCGTGCGCTTCGAACCCTCCGCGAATGGCACCGCGCACTACGCGGCGAAGCCCGGCGCCCTTTTGCGCGTGGTCGCCGAGCGTGAAGGCTGGCTGCAGGTGGCACGCTTCGACAATCAGCGCGGTTGGATCGAGGCCGCCGCGGTGGCGAAGCTATAGGGCCGCGGTCGGTTGTGGCAGGCAAAATCCCCATCGCATCGAGCACGCCCGACGTTCACCTTCCGCTCACCCTGAGCGGCTCAGGGTGAGCGGAGACGAGATGTTCAAACGGGATGCGATTTCTCATGCCGAGCCCGTCGAAGCATGGGTGAAGTCTTCACCGATTCTTGACCGCTATCCCACGATGCGGACGGGTGTTCCTTGACTTTCGTCCCTCGACCCTTGACTGTCGGCGCCTTGGGAGGATACCGATGGCGCGCTTCGTTCTCGCAATCGATCAGGGCACGACCGGCACCACAGTGATGGTGTTCGACGATGCCGGACGCGTGCGCGGGCGGGGCTACTCGGAGTTTCGCCAGTACTATCCGAAGCCCGGATGGGTGGAGCATGATCCCGAGGAGATCTGGTCGGTTACGCAGCGCGTGATCAAGGCGGCGCTCCGCGGTGCGCGCCTCATGCCGCCGCAGATCGCGGCGATCGGCATCACCAATCAACGCGAGACCACGGTGCTGTGGGATCGACGGACCGGCCGCGCGATTCATCGCGCGATCGTGTGGCAAGATCGCCGCACCGCACCGACGTGCGAGGCGCTCAAGGCCGACGGTCTCGAAGATCCCGTCCGCAGCAAGACCGGCCTGGTCATCGACGCATACTTCTCGGGCACCAAGGTGAAGTGGCTGCTCGATCACGTGAAGGGCGCCCGTGCCCGGGCCGACAACCTGGCGTTCGGCACCATCGACTCGTGGCTGATCTGGAAACTCACCGGTGGCCGCGCGCATGTGACCGACTACACCAATGCCTCGCGCACCTTGCTGTACAACATTCGCGAGCGCCGCTGGGACGACGACTTGTTACGCACGCTCGACGTGCCGGCCAGTGTGTTGCCGAGCGTGGTGCGATCGAGCGGTGTCGTGGCGACCACCGACGCCAAGGTCTTCGGCGCAGAAGTGCCGATCGCCGGGATCGCCGGCGATCAACAAAGCGCGCTGTTCGGACAAGCGTGCTTCGAGCCCGGGCTGGTGAAGAACACGTACGGCACCGGATGCTTCATGCTGTTGTTCACCGGCGCCGACGCGATTGAGTCCCGCCGCGGGTTACTCACGACGATGGCGTGCGCAGCCGACGGCAGTCCGGCGTACGCGCTCGAAGGGTCGATTTTCATCGCCGGCGCCGCCGTGCAGTGGCTGCGCGACGGTCTCGGAATCATCAAGACAGCCGCGGAAACCGAACGCTTGGCGCGACAAGTCAACTCGACCCTCGGCGTCTACGTCGTGCCCGCTTTCGTTGGCCTCGGCGCGCCGTACTGGGATTCCCAAGCCCGCGGCGCCGTGCTCGGCCTCACGCGCGGGGTCACGCGCGCCCATGTGGTGCGCGCAACGCTGGAGTCGCTGGCGTATCAAACGCGTGACGTGGTCGACACGATGTTGACCGAATCCGGTCGCCAACTCGGCGGCTTGCGCGTCGACGGCGGCGCCGCAGCGAACAACTTCCTGATGCAGTTCCAGGCCGACATCCTCGGCGCGCCGGTCGATCGCCCGAAGGTGATCGAGACCACCGCACTCGGCGCGGCGCTCCTGGCCGGCCTCGGCGTCGGGTTGTGGAAGTCGAGTGCGACGCTCGAACGCGTGCGCCAACGCGATCGCATCTTCAAGCCGAAGATGAAGCCCGAGCAACGCGAAGCGCTCTATCAGGGCTGGCGCCGCGCGGTGGCGGCGGTGCGATCGCTGGGTGCGTGAACTGGAACGAGTGTCTCTGCGGCATACCGTTACACCTCTGAGCAGCGGCGGGCTATGCATGAGCGGTGGCAGACCGAGTGCTTCCGCATGATCCACTCGCTTTCATCTGCGACTGCCTGCGCGAGGCGCGCAGTTTGTGGACCTACCACGTCAACATGCGTCTCGGCCAGCGATTCATCGCACGGGACATGATCATTGGCGCGTCTACGAGCTACGCGATTGTGAAGGAGTGCCCCGAAGACGAGTACCTGCCGAGTTATCTCTCGCTTGGCCGGCGGCAGTCGGTGGGCTTCCACGTGTTGGTGGCCGTCGACGTTCCGGGGCAGAATGTGCGGGTGGTGACAGCATACTATCCCGACCCCGATGAGTGGGCAGTCGACTTGAAGACTCGGAGGACTATGAAATGAAATGCGCTGTATGCAGTGGGCTCATGAAGCCAGTCACTACCAGCTTGCCCTTCAAGCTTTCGGACGAGCGAATCATCATCCTGAAGGGAATTCCCGTGCTTCAGTGCGGCTCGTGTGCGGAGTCCCTGCTCGAGGACGCGGTCATGGCACGGGCGGACGCTATGCTCGGTAAACTCGACGGCGGTGCGGAGCTTGCGGTGATTCGTTACGCGGCGGGAGAAGGTCCAACTCGGCGGCTTCAGCGGACGGCGAGCAATGGAGGATGTGCGAGAGGTTGAAACTCTTGGCTGCCCGCCCCACTGAGCCGCGAGCAATCGACGCCTGAAGGATGTAATCAGCGACAAGGAATGCGAGGAAGAAAGGAAAGCCGTCATTGCTGGTCTGGAAGCCCGGCGCAAGCCAGTTGCGGACGGCCGGTGTGCCTCCGCTACGGCACCACACGCCGCGTGATCCCGATCGTCGCCGGGCCGTAGCGTTCGTCTTCCCACGCGACGTAAACCACTCGGCCGTTCGGTGCCGACTCGTCCACCGCAACCACCGGCCGATACTGATTGCTCGGATCGTCGCCGCTGTCGTCGACGCGTTCGTCCGCTTCGAACGTCGCACCGTGATCGCGGCTGCGGGCGAAGAAGATGTCGTTGTCGCCGAGCTGGTTGTCTTGCCACACCACGAAGAGATCCTCGCCGCTCGCGGCAATGGCGGGATGCCACTGGTTGTCGGGCGTGTCGTGATCGGGATCGAAGCGGCGCGCGGTGGCATCGACCCGCGTGCTGGCGGTGAAGCCGCGGCCATGATCATCGCTGCGCGCGTAGTGAATCGCGGTGACGGGGTCCTGCGCGCGGCGATCCGCCCACACGACGTGGAGGCGGCCGGCGTCGTCGAGCGCCGGAATCGGATGGTCGTGGATGCGCTCGAGACCGACGGCGTCGTCGACGCGTACGTTGGGATGGAAGCGTGTGCCGTTGCGTGACCGCGCGCTGAAGATGTCCCAGTTGTAGTTGCGGAAATCGGTCCAGAAGACGTGAATCCAGTGGTTCGAAGCGATCACGGCCGGCGCCCATTTGTTGTCGAGGCTGCTCGACGACGGCACCGGGGCGCCGCTGTCGACGCGGACGGATTTCCCCATCGCGATCGAGGTGCCGCGGCCACGGGCGAAATAGATGTGCTCGAACGGAATACCGCGCGGTCCGTGATCGCGCTCGTCGACCCACGCCACGACTGGCCGTCCGTGAGGATCGACTGCGACCGCAGGGTTCCACTTGGCGGCGCTGTCGGCGCCGCTGTCGACGCGAACATCCGCACCGAATTTGTGACCCGTCGCATCGAAGCGCGCCAACTTGATGCGGCCGCAGCCGTCCACATGCCCGGAACAGAACTCTTGCCACACGACGAACACCTGTGCGCCGTCACCTCGCAATGCGACCGCTGGCTGCGATTCGACGACGGCCCCGACGGCGTTGTCGCTCACATGCTGAACCGTGAAGTGCTGGCCTTCGTCTTGGCTGATCGCGAGGTAGACGTTCTCGATCCCGCCGCGAGTCTCTTGGTACGTCACGTACACGTTGCCGCCGTGGGCAGCGATGCTCGCGCGGCGCTGCTCGCCATCCGTCGGTAGGGCAATGACCCGGCTGCTATCGAAGGCAGTCGGGGCTGACCCAACCGGCGTACGCGCGGCAGGGGCAGCGTCGGGAATGTCGAGATCGGCGAAGATGATCGACTCACGATAGCCGTTCTCGCATTCGCCGGCAGCGTTGGGTGCCGCGCAAGCCACGCCGGACAGCGGCAGTAGCGGTGTTCCGGCCGTCACCAGTTGGTTGCGGCGCTGCGCAAGCGTGAGATCAGGCGTTTGCAGCGCCGGATCGTCGCGTACCCATGGCGCGATCGCGACGAAACCGCTGTCGGGGTTCTGTCCGATCCAGGCGGAATTCGGCGCGAGGGTTGGCGTCACGCCTTTGCGTCGCTTGCCCATGATTGCGCCCTGGCCATCGAAGGTGATCTCGTAGAGATTGCCGACGAGACAGGGTGTGACGTTGAACTGAAAATTCG
>Ga0335069_10016615_pt1 | contig 10261 bp, 9 predicted proteins | sample Lox_Sample_11_FD_206714 | JGI IMG/M metagenome (GOLD analysis project Ga0335069, IMG submission 206714) | Soil microbial communities from Loxahatchee National Wildlife Refuge, Florida, United States - Lox_Sample_1.1 | ecosystem: Environmental > Terrestrial > Soil > Wetlands | place: USA: Florida...
GTGCTCGACGAAGCGGTCCATCGCGCCGCCGTTGAACGCCGACTGCTCGGCTTGATAGGCGTGGTCCTGGTCGCAGGTGACCTGCTGGGCCGGCCCGCCAAGGCGCATCGGCTGGACCGCATTGGGGTTGTGCGCCAACAACTCTGGGGTGAGGCCGTCCACTGCGGGGGTGTCCGATTTGGCGGTGAACGGCTGGCCGTCGACGTTGGCCGCGCGCGGATAGGTGCCGAAGTAGTGATCGAACGACACGTTCTCCTCGAAGACGACGACGAGGTGGTGGATCGGCGTGGCGGTCGGGGGTTCCGCGGCCGGGGCCGCGGGCCGCTGCGCGCATGCGGCGACGAGACCGAGCACCGCGACGGGGACCGCCAGGACGGCGGAGCGCTGCATCACCATGCCGCAGAGGCCTACCGGGTCCAGGTCTTCAGCCGGTGCCCAGTGCGTTAACGGCGCACCAACAAAGGGCGTACGGCGCATCGAAGGTCTCCTGTTCGCGACCGGGAGATCACACGAGATCACACAATGCTTCCAAAACGGCGTGGCTTGGGCGAAAACGCCCGGTCGGCGGGGCATTATGACGCCTGTGCCTGACCTGAACCGCCGCGCGGTACTGCGTATGGGCGCCGGTGCCAGTGCGGCGGCCGCTGGCGCGTGGGTTTTGAGCGCGCTGCTGGATCCGCTCGAGCCGCACGCGGCGCCGCTCGCGCCCGCCCCCTTCGAGCCGTCGGCGGCCGGCAGCACCCTGCCCAACCGGTTGACCGGTTCCTTCGTCTCCGCGGCGCGCGGCGGCGTCAAGACCAACTGGGTGGTCGCCCTGCCCCCCGGGCAGAAGGCCGAAGCCGGCGCCCTGCGTCCGGTCATCGCGCTGCACGGCAAGGACGGCGACGCCAACATGGTGCTCGACTGCGGCGTCGAGAGGGCGCTGGCCCAATTGGTCAGGGAAGGCAAGCCGCCGATCGCGGTGGTGGGCGTCGACGGCGGCGCCAACAGCTACTGGCACCGCAGGGCCTCGGGCGAGGACCCCGGCGCGATGGTGCTCGAAGAGCTGTTGCCGATGCTGTCCTCGATGGGTTTCGACACCTCCCGGGTTGGCTTTTTGGGGTGGTCGATGGGCGGCTACGGGGCGCTGCATCTGGGCGCCAAGCTCGGCCCGTCGCGCACGGCTGGGATCTGCGCGATCAGCCCGGCGCTGTACACCTCGTTCACGGGCAGCGAGCCGGGAGCCTTCGACAGCTACGACGACTGGGTGCAGAACAGCGTTGTCGGTGTGCCGGCACTGAATTCGATTCCGCTGCGCGTGGATTGCGGCACCTTCGACCGCTTCTATTTCGCCACAAGACAATTCGTCAGCCAGCTGAAGACCCCGCCGGCGGGCAGCTTCTCCCTGGGCGGACACGACATCGGCTACTGGCGAACGCAATTGCCGGGCGAGCTGGCCTGGATGGCGACCTAGGCCACGCAGATGACAGTCCGGCAGGAAGACACCCCCAGCGGCCCACGTCGAGTGGAGCGGCGGGCTTCCCGGGACGGATTTCGCCCGGACATCGAGGGCCTGCGCGCCGTCGCGGTCATCGCGGTCGTGCTCTACCACGCGGGCATACCCGGCCTCGGCGGCGGCTACATCGGTGTGGACGTCTTCTTCGTCATCTCCGGCTTCCTCATCACCGGACTGCTCTGGCGCGAGGCCACCACCACCAATACCGTTCGCCTGGGCCGCTTCTACGGCGCACGGGCCCGGCGCCTGCTGCCGGCCGCGGCCACCGTCGGCGTCGCCACCGCCGTCGTGGCGGCCGCCGTGCTGCCGCCGCTGCAGGCGCGCAGCGTCTTCGTGGACGGCATCGCCAGCGCCCTGTACGTGGGCAACTACCGGTTCGCCACACAGCGCACCGACTACCTGTCCGCCGACCTTCCGTCGCCGTTCCAGCACTACTGGTCGCTCGGCGTCGAGGAGCAGTTCTATCTGGTGTGGCCGCTGCTGATCATCGGCACGGCGTGGCTCGTCGGCCGGGTGCGGCGCGGCGCCGCAGCGGGGCCCACGCCGTATGCGGCGGTGTTGGCGGTGGTGGCGGCGGCATCGCTGGCGGCCGACGTGGTGTGGACCCGCACGTCCCCCTCCTGGGCGTTCTTCTCGCTGCCCACCCGGGCCTGGGAGCTTGCGGCCGGTGGTCTGGTCGCCCTGTCGATTCGGCACTGGCGCAAGCTGCCCCCGCTGCCCGCCGCGATCGTCGGATGGGGTGGCCTGGCACTGATCGCGCTGACCTGCACCCAGCTGGGCCCCGGCACCCCCTACCCCGGCACCGCGGCGCTGCTGCCCGTGCTGGGGACCGCGCTGGTGATCGGCGGCGGTTGCGTTACCGGCGGCCTGGGCGCCGGCCGCGTGCTGTGCCGGCCGGCGATGCGGGCGATCGGGCGGGTGTCGTATTCCTGGTACCTGTGGCACTGGCCGGTGCTGCTGCTCATGCCGCAGCTGCTGGGGGAGCCCGCGGGGCTGCCGGCCAGGCTGACGGCCACCGCGGTGTCCGGCGGGCTCGCGGTGATCACGTTGCATCTGGTCGAAAACCCCGGCCGGTTCGCGGCGGCGTTGCGCCGATCGGTGAAGGCCAGCCTCGCGGCGGCCGCCGGCGCCAGCGCGGCGGCGGCCTGCGCGTGCGCGCTGTTGCTGACGGTGACACCGGTGCCCGCGGGCCACGGAGTCGCGGCCCCGAAGGCGAACATCGTCGCGCTGCCCCCGGCGAACGTCCCCGAGGTCAGCCCCCGGGAAGCGACGGTCCGCCAGGCCTTCGCGCAGGTGCGCGACGCCGTCGCGGCGTCGGCCGGCCTGCGCGCCGTCCCGTCCAACCTGGACCCGCCCCTCGCCCAGGCACCGGCCGACAAGGCGGCCGTCTTCGTCAACGGTTGCGTGCGCTCGTGGCGCGAGGTCGGCCAAAACAAGTGCGCGACGGGCGATATCGCCTCGCCGACGACGGTGGCCCTGGTCGGCGACTCGCACGCCGCCATGTGGGAGCCGGCGTTCCGGCGGGCCGCCGAGCAGCGCCACTGGCGACTGGAGACGCTGGCCAAGGTGACCTGCCCGCTGCAGGAACTGCCGATCCGCAGCCCGTATCTGGGCCGCGAGTACTCGGAGTGCGAACAGTGGCGCGCCCAGATCGTGGACCGGCTGAAGGCCGAGCACCCGCGCCTGGTGGTGCTGGACATGAGCCGACGCTACGGCGCGGATTTCGGCTTCGTGTCCTACGACCCGGCGTGGATCGACACCCTGGGGCGCGCGGTGACGCAGCTGCGGAGCACCGGCGCGACCGTCCTGGTCCTCGGGCCGGCGCCGGACCCGCACGGCCCCGTGCCCGCCTGCTTGTCGGCCCATCTCGACGACGCCACCGCGTGCGCGCCGGCGCGGTCGGCCGCGCTCGACGGCGGAGGTATCGGCGCCGAGCGGGCGGTGACCACCGGCGGGGGTGGGCAGTACGCCGACCTGACCGACCTGTTCTGCAGCCCCGACCGCTGCCCGCCGATCGTCGGCAACACCCTGGTTTTTCGCGACGACAACCACGTGACGACCGAGTACGCGCAACTACTGGCGCCCGTGATGGGTGCGCTGGCAGACCGCGCGCTGGCGGGCGGTTGACCCGTAATGAACTTCTCTCCCCGGACGAACGTCTTATCACCGAAGGGTTTTTGGAGGTTGTGAAATGACTTCGCTGCTGTTGGTCTGCATTGCGGCCATCGCGCCAATCGCCGGCATTGGCCTGATGCAGTTGCAGGCGCGCCTGGAGCGATGGGACTACGAGCGGCACGCGGAAGACTAGCCGCCGCAGCGTATTTCGCTAAACCCTTGCGGGGCTGGGGCTTTCGCTCTTGCGCCGAGGCATCACCGAGACAACTGCATGCCGATGAGCGGCGCGATCTCGTCCGCCAGATACTGATGCCCGGCATCGTTGGGATGCACGCCGTCCGGGCCGATCAGATCCGGCCGGTCGACGAACCAGCGGTCGCCGACCGGATCGACGAACACTGCTCCGGCGGCCCGGGCGGCCGCGTTGAGCACGTCGCGAATCTGCAGGATCGACCCGGGCACGTCCGCGGTCGGCCAGGGCGGCCCGATCACCAGCAACCGGGCGGACGGCGCGAACCGGCGCGCCAAGTTGAAGGCATCGCGGGCCTTTTGGGCAAGCAGCGCGGGATCCACGCCCTGGTCGTTGCGCGAACCGAAGAACACCACCAGCGCGTCGCCGGGCTTGACCGCCCTGGCGGTCAGGTCCTCGAAGATGCTGCCGTGGTCGCCGGGCACACCGTAGCCCGCCCTGCCCTCGGCCGCCACGTCGGCGGCGACCCGCACGCCCCGCTGGGCGAGCGCGCGCCAGGTCAGCGCGGTCCACGATTTCGGCCCGAGGCCGCCCTCGTCGGTGCCGGTGGTATACGAGTCGCCGACCACCGCGACGTGGTTGAGGCGCGAGTCCACGGTCAGCGGCTGGTAGGCCCGCACCCGCACCGGGCGCGCCGGGGCTCCGAAGAAGACGACGCCCAGGGTGAGGGTGAGGCCGACCATGATCGTGGCCAGACGAGTCACTACTACCACCCCCCGGGGAACTGCATCGTCGTGCGCCGTATCCGAACCAACGGAATCGTACGGGGACACGACGCGAATTCGGCGTCAAATCGCGGCCAGCCGCTCCGGCCATGGTATTCGAGGGATCCCGGGCACCGCACGAGCCGCGCGGCGAGGTGAACGTCACACCGCGCGGGCCGAAACCGCTTCCAGCCCAACGTCGATCGGGTGCAGCTTGGTGCCCGCCGGCTCCGCGGTCGCGGCCTTGTCGTCGGCGGGTCTGACATCGACCATCCTGCGCATCCAACGGCGGGCCGGCTCCTCGACGAAGTGGTACATCAAGGCCGAAAGACCGACGGCGATCGCGAGCAGCCCGATGACGTTCCATTTCCACGGGTTGTCCTGCTCCCACGGCGTGAGCTCGAACTGGATCACGGCCCAGCCCCAGGCGGTATGCACCAGCTCATGCACCATGTACAGGCAGAACGAGATCTGCCCGCCGTAAACCATCAGCCGCGTGGACAGCACCCTCGGCAGGCTGCCGACGCCGATGGCCAGGGCTATCACCAGCGGAACGAACAACACGTCGACCACGCCGCCGCTGTCGTTCTCCACGACTCCGGAGATCGGATGCGCGTGGAACCAGTACAGGACGCCCACCATGGCGGCCAGGAGAAGCAGGGAGGCGTAGCCGGCGACGCGGCGACCGCGATCGGTCAACCGCAACCTGCGCACGGCGGCACAGGCCAGGGCGCCGGCGGTGAACTGGGTCACGATTCGCGGCAGCCAGCTCCAGGGGGTGTAGAAGTGGCCACTGGTCAGCAGCATCACCACGGGCGGCAACGACGCCGCGAACGCCAGCAACATCAGGCTCCGCGCCCTCGTCGCCTGCTTCATCCGCAGAATCACCAGCACGAGCAGGCCGAAGAGCAGGTAGGCAAGCCACTCCGCGCTGATCGACCAGGCCGGGCCGTCCCAGCTGGAGTCGTCGAAGAAGGGCACGAACCACAGCTGCACCAAGAGGATCTGGCGCACGTAGCTGATCGCGGTGAGCTGACCGGCATCCGGCGACGGCACGTGACCGACGTGCAGGGTGAAGATCACCCATACCGCGGCCAGGTGCAGGGTGACCAGGTACACCGGCCACACCCTGGCCAGCCGCAGCCAGAGGAAGTGCAGGGTGGCGCGCGTCGACCACGAGCGGCCCATCCGGTCGAGGTAGTTCCAGGTCAGCACGAATCCGCTGAGGATGAAGAAGAGGTCGACGCCCTGGGCCCCGCAGTTGAGCACCGGCGCGAGGGCGTCGCGGAAGTCCGGTGAAACGTCGCTCACCATGGGCCGGAAGTGAAACAGCACCACCCACACCGCGGCGACGATGCGGAGTCCCGTCAGGGCCTTGATCTCTCCCCGGATCTCTGCGCCGCGCACGATGCTCTTTCCGTCTGACTTGCCGTTTCGTATCCGATTGGTCCGGCTGACCGGGCGATCGCAAGCCCCCCGACTGGCAACCGGCAGCCCACGAAGCCTAGCAGCGGGAGGCACGCGATGGCGTGATGGGCCGTGGCGTGGCACGCGTAAAAAGCCGCCGCGACGTTGCCCGGATCCCCTTCGAGCCCCCCGAAATTCGCTTCTTAGCAAAGAGTTAGAGGCGGCTTTCGGTCTCCTTAGATTTAGCGGGCACCTTTAGAGGACAGGTTGAAGGGAATGGGGCGCTCATGACAGTCACCGCCGTCGCGACTCGGCACGGTTACGGCACCTTCGACTGCGATGGCGCCCACATCCGCGCCCACTGCCGTCACCTTGCGACCGTGGTGACCATTCGTGGCGACATCAACGCCGCCAATGTCGATCGGGTCAGCGAATACCTCTGGCGCTTCACCCTGGGGAGCAACCCGGTGGTGCTCGACCTGAGCGACGTGAGCCACTTTGCTGCGGCGGGTGTCTCGCTCGCGCACCGGCTCGACGAGGACTGCCGCGCCGCCGGGCTGGAGTGGACCCTGGTCGCGAGCCCGGCGGTGATGGGGCTGCTGAATGGCGAGGGCGAGTTTCCGGTCGCGCGCTCGGTGCGCGAGGCGCTGCGCAACCTGGCCGAAGCCATCGTGAGCCGCCGTCAGCTCGTCCTGCCGCTGATCAAGAAGACGGCGTAGTTTTTCTGGCGCCCCGCTCCCGTCGCAGCCGGGCGATCCCGATCACCGCCAGCACTCCGGCGGTCGTCACCAGCACCAGAGTCAGCAACAGCAGCTGAGGGTTGTACACCAGCGACGTCGTGAACGGCTGCCCGTCGGCGATGGGCGCGACACGCACCGTACGGCGCGCGTGCACCCAGCTGACGCCGGCGCCCACCAGCGCGGCGCAGGCCAGGACCAGCTCCACGAGAGCCCGGGACCGAGCGATCAAGACAGCGGCCCGCCTTCGAAGCCGTCGTCGCGATCGTCGTCGGCGACGTCGGATCCGGCGGGCTCCACCCGCTCCTGGACCAGCGGCGTCAGCGCCGCCCGAAGCTGACGATGACGGCGCGCCCAGGCCTGGGCGGTGCGGTCGCCGGTGAGCTTGAGGCCGATGCCGATCCGGTGGCGTGGCACCCCGACCAATTCGCCGAGCGCCCGCGACGACTGCCATTTCGCCAGCTCCTTGCCGGACGCCTCGTGGTGCTCGGGCTCGGGATACACCTTGACGATCTCGCGCACCAGGATGGTTTCGGTGCCCTGGCGCAGGGCGTCGCCAGTGAGCTCGACCGAGACGTGAATCCGCGCCGCCTTCACCTGCAACCCCACGAAGGCCGACACCAGGACCAGGAAAATCGCCGGGACCACGAGCGACACCGGGGCCCCGCTCCAGATTTCGATCAGGACCATGGCCGCCGCCGAAGCCGGCCCCAACGCCACCCACCACCAGCTGGCGCCGGGCTCGTAGAACAACGGCCGCGGTTCTGTCACGACAGCCAGCTTGCCGCATCCGCGGCCCAATAGGTGAGCACGATGTCGGCCCCGGCGCGCCGGATGCTCGTCAACGACTCCAGCGCGGCGGCGCGCTCGTCGATCCAGTTGTTGGTGGCCGCGGCGCAGATCATCGCGTACTCCCCCGACACCTGGTACGCGGCCACCGGCACCGGCGACATCGAGGCCGCCGCGGACACGACGTCCAGATAGCCCAGGGCGGGCTTGACCATCACGATGTCGGCGCCCTCGTCCAGGTCCAGCCGGACCTCGCGCAGCGCCTCCCGAAAGTTGCCGGGCTCCTGCTGGTAGGTGCGCCGGTCCCCGGACAGACTCGAGCTCACCGCCTCGCGGAAGGGCCCGTAGAACGCCGAGGCGAACTTCGCGGCGTAGGCCAGGATCACCACGTCGATGTAGCCGGCGGCGTCCAGTCCGTCGCGGATCGCGGCGACCTGCCCGTCCATCATCCCGCTCGGCCCCACCACATCGGCGCCCGACTCCGCTTGTGCCACAGCCAGTTTGACGTAGCGGGCCAGGGTGGCGTCGTTGTCCACCCGGCCCCTGGCGTCCAGGAGCCCGCAGTGTCCGTGGTCGGTGAACTCGTCCAGGCAGGTGTCGGCCATCAACACCGTGGCGTCGCCGAGGTCCTTGGCCAGGTCGCGCAGCGCGACATTCAGGATGCCGTCCGGGTCGGTGCCGGCCGAGCCGGTCGAGTCCTTGTCCTGCTCGCGGGGCACACCGAACAGCATCAGCCCGCCCACCCCCGCGGCGACGGCCTCTTCGGCGGCCCTGCGCAGCGAATCCCGGCTGTGCTGAACCACTTTGGGCATCGACGCGATGGGCCGCGGTTCGTCGATCCCGTCGGCGACGAACATCGGCAGCACCAAATGCCTTGGCTCCAGCGACGTTTGCGCCACCAAGCGACGCAACGCGGGGGTCGAGCGGAGTCGGCGCGGGCGTTGCCGCGGATAGGCGCCCGTGCTCATCGCGCTTCGTAGCCGCGAGGGCGCGCAAAATGCCAGCCCCGACCGCGTGTCGGTGTACAAACACGCTCCCCCGCAAGCGGGTGGGGTCCCCGCGAAGCAGGGGAGTGCCCCCAGCTCGGCTGTCCGGCGGCCACTAGCGCCGATGCGTGTCGAGCCGCCGCGCCCGGCTTCGCCCTCTTGTGGCGACCCGCTGCGCCCTGCTCCGCCGCGCTTGCGCTCGCCACTAGCGCCTGCGGCTCTTCTTACGCGGCGGCGGCAGCGTCCCCTCGGCGCGCAACCGCGCGGCGTGTTCGGCCAAGGCGTCGACCAGGGGGCCGACGGCGGCGGTGTCGGGCTGGACGTCCACTCGCAGGCCGAATTCCGCGGCGGTCTCGGCGGTCTTGGGGCCGATGCAGGCGATGATCGTCCGCGCGTGCGGCTTGCCGGCGATGCCGACCAGGTTTCGCACGGTCGAGCTGGAGGTGAAGCACACCGCGTCGAAGCCGCCGGTCTTGATCATCTCGCGGGTGGCCGCCGGCGGGGGTGCCGCGCGCACGGTCCGGTAGGCCGTGACGTCCTCGATCTCCCAGCCGCGCTCGCGCAGCCCCTCGGCGAGCGTCTCGGTGGCGATGTCGGCCCGCGGCAGCAGGACCCGGTTCACCGGGTCGAAAACGCTGTCGTAGGGCGGGAAGTCGTCGAGCAGGCCGAGCGAGGACTGCTCCCCGGCCGGCACCAGCTCGGGGCTGATCCCGAACGCACGAACCCGGTCGGCCGTCGACTCGCCGACACAGGCGATCTTCACCCCGGAGAACGCGCGGGCGTCCAGGCCGAACTCGCCGAACTTCTCCCACACCGCGCGCACCGCGTTGGTCGAGGTGAACACCACCCACTGGAAGCGGCCGTCGACCAGACCCTTGACGGCACGCTCCATCTGGGCGGGGCTGCGCGGCGGCTCGACGGCGATGGTCGGCACCTCGATCGGCAGCGCGCCGTACGACGTCAGCCGGTCGCTCATCTCGCCGGCCTGGTCCTTGGTGCGGGGCACCAACACGGTCCATCCGTACAGCGCGCGGCTTTCCCACCAGTTCAGCTTCGCCCGGCTGGCCACCGTCTTGCCGATGGTCACCACCAGCGGCCCGGTCATCGGACCGGCCGGGTCGGCCGCGCCGACGACGGCCGGATCGGTCAGGCCACCCAGCGTGGTCTCGACCGAGCGCTGCTGGCAGGTGGTGCCCTGCGCGGTCACCACGCAGGGGGTGGCCTCGGCCAGCTCGTGCTCGATCAGGGCGCGGGCCGCGTCCGCCAGATGCGACGCGGTGGCCTGCAGGATCAGCGGGCCGGGAGCCGCGGCGAGCGCGTCGAAGTCCACGTCGGCGCGCACGTCGGCGACCGTGTGCGACGAGCCCAGCGGCAGCCCCGCGTAGGTGGGGACGGCGCTGGTGGCGGCCAGCCCGGGCACGATCTCGAGGTGCAGGTGGCTGCGCGCGACGGCGTTCACCTCGGTGATGACCGCGTCCAGCGTCAGCGGGTCACCGGCCACCAGCCGCACCACGTCGACGCCGGAACGAGCCTCGGCGACAAGCGTTTTGGCAACCTCGGCGGGTTCCCCTAGCGCCGGGCGGATGTCGGGACCAGCGGTGATCACCGTGGGCGCGCCCTGGGCGCCATCCTCGCCCGCCCCTTGGCCATTGCCGTCGGCGTTGGCCTCCGGTCCGGCCGGCGCGGGGCCGGAGACCGGCGGCAGCTCCTTGCCGATCAGCGCGAGCACGGGCTCGGGCACATCGGGGTCGGCGAACACCAGGGCGGCGTTGGCCAGC
>Ga0335069_10016617_pt1 | contig 10261 bp, 6 predicted proteins | sample Lox_Sample_11_FD_206714 | JGI IMG/M metagenome (GOLD analysis project Ga0335069, IMG submission 206714) | Soil microbial communities from Loxahatchee National Wildlife Refuge, Florida, United States - Lox_Sample_1.1 | ecosystem: Environmental > Terrestrial > Soil > Wetlands | place: USA: Florida...
AAGCTGCAGGGGAAGACACCACCTTGCTGGAGCTTTATGCCCTTGCCGGGGAGGAATGTGGGGAACTGGTCACCCTCAACCCTCGCATTGTCCACCGGATCTGCCGCTACCTGCCAGCCTTGGGCAACCGGATAGGATCATCTACGGAAGTACCCGATGTCGAAGTCCGCGAACTTCCCGCACACGAGATGCGCCGGGCCGAGGAGGAACTCTGGATCCACGATCACCAGCAGAAAGCGGATACCGCGACTGACCGGATTTTTGGCGCCTTTAACGGTACCCGCCTGGTCGGGGTTGCACGCTGCAGCCGGTTCCCGGATGGATTTATTGTAGACGGCGTATACGTCCTCGAAGAGTACCGCCACCGGGGATTTGCCCGGCAGATCATGCGGAACCTCATCCAGGAGTGCGGCCGGGACGGGGCCCTGTACCTGTACGCAAAGCCCGAGCACTTGGACTTCTACCGGGAGATGGGATTTGAGACGGTGCCGGAGTTGGGCCTTCCCACGCCAATCCGGATCGAAACTCTGGTCAGGAGCGGGGGCAGCGTCTGTCCCATGAAACGCAATCTCTCATTGCCGGCAGGAGACCTGCATGACTAGCGGGGTAGACTTCTGATGCCGGGCCTGATGTTTCTGATCGCGATCCTCCTCTTCCTTGTCGCAGCCGCCATTGCTTTTGCGGGTGCGGTGGGGGATAGTCGGGTTTCGCGCCTCCTTTCGCTTGCCTGTGCCGGGGGAGCATCTGCGCTTCTTGCACTTTTTGCACTCACTGTCCTGGTGACCGGCATGCCGGTGTCAATTCCCGCATGGCAGCCCTCCCCGGGAATTTCCGTTACCTTTTTTATCGACCGGCTCGCCGGCTTTTTCCTTGTCCTCATCGGGACGGTTAGCACATGCGTCGCTGTGTACTGCGCCGGGTACATCGAAGAAATGGACGGCGCCGGCAGGCGCAACCTGCTCTGCGGCTGCACTGCGCTCTTTGTGCTTGCCATGGCACTTGTGGTTGCCTCGGCCACCACGATAGCCTTCCTGCTCTTTTGGGAACTGATGGCAGCAGTCTCTTTCCTGCTGGTGATGTACGATTATACGGATGCCGGGACCATGCGGGCCGCCATCTTCTATTTTGTCATGACCCAGCTTTCCACGCTCTTTGTAATGCTCGGGATTATCCTGCTCTTCCTTGTTACCGGTTCCTTTGCCATTGCCCCGGCGCACGTTACGACCGCCTCCCTCCCCATTGTTACCGCCGCATTCCTTGCGCTTTTTGTGGGATTTGCCATCAAGACAGGAATCATCCCCTTCCACAAGTGGCTGCCCTATGCCCACCCGGCAAGTCCCTCACCGGTCTCAGCCCTTATGAGCGGCGTGATGCTCAAGGTCGCGGTGTACGGCCTCATCCGGTTCCTGATCGCAGTCTTCTCACCCGATCTCTGGTGGGGTGTATTGATCCTGATCGCCGGTATCGCCTCAGCGGTCCTTGGCGTGATCTACGCGATCAAGGAGGACGACATCAAGGGCCTTCTGGCATATTCGAGCATCGAGAACATCGGGATAATCTTTGTCGGCATCGGTCTTTTTGTGATCTTTTCCTGTACTGGCCTTGCCCTGCTTGCCACCATTAGCATGCTTGCTGCCCTTTTTCACTCCCTTAACCACGCACTCTTCAAGAGCCTGCTCTTCCTTACCTCCGGGTCCGTGGTGCATGCCACGCATACCCGGGACATTGAACAGATGGGCGGCCTTGCATCACGGATGCCGGTCACTTCAGCCCTCTTTTTTTTGGGCGCCGCCGCGATTGCCGCACTCCCGCCGCTTAACGGGTTCGCAAGCGAACTGCTGGTATATACCGCGTTCTTTGAGTCCGTCACCGTTGCAGACCCGCTCATCAAGATTCTTCTCTTTGTCTGCCTTGCCCTCTTTGCGCTGACCAGTGCCCTCTCGGCCGCCTGCTTTGTCAAGGCCTTTGGATCTATCTTCCTTGCCCGGCCCCGCTCGCAGGAGAGCGAACATGCACATGAAGCCGGGTTTGCGATGCTTGCCGGCCCGGCCCTGCTTGCCATCGCCTGCGTGGTGCTCGGGGTCTTCTCGTACCAGATCCTTGCCGGTTTTGGATATATCTTCCCCATCCCCGACCTTTTTCTCGTGAGCGTGCTCCTCCTTGTCATGGGAGCGCTCACGTACATTGTCCTGTACTTCACTGCATCGCACGCGGAACGGACAAGTGAAACCTGGGGGTGCGGCTCCCTCTCGCTCTCCTCTTCTGCCGAGTACACCGGCCATGGATTCTCCGAACCGATTGTCACGATCTTTGCCCCGCTGTACCGGACAAAAAAGACCGTGACAAAGAACTATTACGACCGGCACGACTGCATCGTTGCCGGGGGGACTGCGGAGGTCCGGCTTGTAAAATTCTTCGAGGAGGACCTCTACCTCCCGCTTGCCCGGGGCGCGACCCGGGTGGCAGGATGTGTCGCACGCATGCAGAACAAGTGCCTTGATACGTATCTCCTGTACGTCTTCCTTGCCGTTGTTGCCGTCATTCTCTTTCTGGGGGTGACCGCATGAGTTATGACTTCCTCATGTACGGGATCGTCAATACCCTCTGTGTTGTCCTCGTCGCCCCGCTCTTTGTGAGCGTGGTAAAAAAAGTCAAGGCATGGACACAGGGGAGGCAGGGTCCGTCGGTCTTCCAGACCTATTACACGCTCGCAAAACTGCTTAAAAAAGAGGTGATCTATTCCCCGGATGCCTCGCGGATCAGCCGGGTCACGCCGTGGGTCTGCATGGCTGCAATCCTTGTTGCATCACTCTTTGTCCCACTTATCTACGTCACGGCACCGGTCGGGGGGATAGGCAATATCATCCTCTTTTTGTACCTGCTCGTGCTTGCCCGGTTCTTTATGGCCCTTGCCGGGCTGGACGCGGGGAGCACGTTTGGCGGCATGGGCAGCTCACGGGAGATGAGCATTGCCGCGGTCATCGAACCTACCACGATCATTGTCTTTGCCGCGCTTGCGTTTGTCTTTAAATCCCTCAACATCATCGACATGGCAGGGATCGCCGCATCCACCGGTACGCCCGTGACCCCGGTGCTCATCCTCCTTGGGATCTCGCTTTTCATCATCCTGATCGTAGAGACCGCACGGATCCCGGTGGACAATCCCGAGACCCATCTCGAACTGACCATGATCCATGAGGGCATGATTCTGGAACAGTCCGGAAAGAACCTTGCCATGATGGAATTCTCCGCTGCGGTAAAGCAGGTTGTGCTGATGGCCCTTCTCATCAACCTAATCGTCCCGTGGGGGATTGCAACCACATTTGCTCCCGTAGCGCTTGCGGCTGCCTTTGCCCTTTTTATCGCAAAAGGGCTTGTCCTTGCGCTGGTGATCGGCCTTTTCGAATCCTCCATGGCAAAGATGCGGTTCTTCCGCCTGCCCGGCCTCTTTGTGATGGCGTTTTTCTTCTCAACGCTTATCATCATTGTTGAGGTGTTTGCATGAGCGATCCCGCGATCTTTGACGGGATAATCAAGGTCCTCTTTGTCAGCGTGATCGTTACCTCCGCGTATATCATCACCACAAGGAACCTCATCTCGCTTGTACGGGTGTACGCGCTCCAGTCGCTCACGCTTGTGGCTATCGCGCTCTCCCTTGCCTGGTACGAGAATGCAGGGATCCTCCTTGCAATCGCGCTTATTACGCTGGTCTTCAAGGTGATCGTCATCCCGTACTTCATTGCAACCGTGCAGGAAAAGATCCGGATAACGCGGGACATCGAGTTCCACTTCCTCAGTCCGGCAAGTTCCCTTTTGATCTCGCTTGCCCTCATGATCGTGGTGTACATCACGCTCTCCCGGATCATGCCCCCGATGCCTGCCGGGGGAAGCCTCTTTTTCTTTGGGGCCGTGATCGGGATCTCGCTTGTGATGATGGGCATGATGGTGACGTTCTCCCGGAAAAAGGCGATCACCAAAGTGCTCGGGTACCTCTCGATGGAGAACGGGGTGCTGCTCTTTGGCCTCTTTGCCACCGAGCTCCCGTTCATCATCGAATTTCTGATCGTGATCGACCTTGTTATCCTCATCCTGTTAACCACCATCCTCACCGTCGGAATCGACTCTACGCTCGAAGAGTACCATAACCGCCTCCACCGGTTCTACCTCTGGGAAGAGCAGGAGGATGCGCCATGATCCTTGTTGCCTTTGCGCTCACTGCTCTTACCGCGATCATCCTTGTTGCCCTCAGCCGCACGCATGGCCAGATGAACGCCGCCGCAGTCGGCCAGGCGCTGGTCTTTGACGTACTTGCCTTCTACATTCTCTTCTTTGTCCAGGTGCCGGTCGATACCTTTGTTGTGGGCAGCGGCTACTTCTTCATCGACCATCTCGGGCTCCTCGAAGTCCTTGTGGCAACGTTCATCTTTGTGCTTGCCGCCGTGTACGCCCGGGGCTACGTGGGCAACCTGCTCATAAGCCACGAACTCGAAGCGGGGAGCCTGAAACTTTTCTATGCCGCGTGGTGCCTGCTTGAACTGGTCATTGTCCTAGCCTTCTTCTCGGACAACCTGGCCCTCTTTTGGATCTTTGCCGAGATGACCACCATTATCTCCGCCATGCTTGTTGCCATACTCTCCGCAAAAGAGAACATCGACGCGGCGCTCAAGTACATCTTTGTGGCCTCGGTGGCGATGATCTTTGCCTTTGTGGGCCTCATCTTCCTCTATGAGATCACGCGTTCTGCGCTTGGCACCGGTACCCTCAACTGGACGGTGCTCATGGCAAACGCCTCTGCCCTCCCGCCAACGATGATGGCTGCGGCATTCCTCTTTGTGTTTATCGGTTTTGCCGCAAAGTCCGGCATCTTCCCGTTCCACACGTGGCTTCCTGAGGCCCATGCAAAGGCACCGTCAGCTGTGAGTGCAGTCCTCTCGGGCGTGCTCCTTAACGTGGGGATCTATGGCATCATCCGGGTCTTTGCCATTGCCCACCGGACTGCTGCCGCGGCAATTGTCGTGCCGGTCATCCTTATCTTTGGCATATTCACGATCGCGATCGCCGCATTCTCCATGCTGCCGGAAAAGAATCTCAAGAAGCTGGTCGCCTTTTCAAGTATCGAAAACATGGGCCTCATGCTTACCGGGATAGCAGTTGCAACCCCGCTTGCGATCTTCTGGGTGCTTGTGCAGGTGATCGCCCATGCGCTCACGAAAGCTTCGCTCTTCTTCTCGGCCGGCATCCTGCACCGCCAGTACCGGAACCACCTCTCGGCCGATGCGCCCGATGATATCCATGATGTTTTCCGGTTCCAGCCGCTTGCTGCATGGGGGATCGTCCTTGGAGGACTTGCGATCATCGGCATGCCGCCATTCCTGGCATTCTTCTCCAAGTTCTTCATCCTGCTCTCGCTTGGCTTAATTTCGCCATGGGTACTTGCGCTTGTCCTTGTGCTCCTCTTTATTGCCGCCTCTGCATTCGGGTACTTCGTGATCCGCACGTTCGGGCGGACCACGCCACCGGGTGAACCCTGCGAGCCTGTCCCCTACCATACACCGCTCTCCATGAAGGCGCCGATCGTGATCCTGCTTGCGCTGGTGCTTGCCCTTGGCCTGATGTTCCCGGCAGGCGGATATGCATTCATTACGCAGATTGTAACGGAGCTCGGATTCTCATGACAGGAAAAGATACCAGTGCAACAGCCACGGTAGGGCAGGAGATCTTTGGCAGCGGTGTCTTCGGCCGGCTCGCATACGGGAGCGGCGGGGAATGCATCCTTGACGTGAATGCAGACGAACTTGACCGGGCCGTCTCCGTCCTTGCAGCCCGGAACTTTGTCCTGTCTGCACTCTTTGCCACTCCCGTGTACGGCGAGGAGGGGTACGTGCTCCGTTACGTCTTTTCGCACGCCGGGAGCATCCTTGTCCTCTCCCGGGCCCTCAACGGAAAACAGGCAAAATCTATTGCCACGATCTTTCCCTCGGCCACATGGCCGGAGCAGGAGTGCAGGGATATGTACGGGATCGAATTTGAAGGCGCATTCGATACACGGCGCCTGGTCCTGCATGAGACCTACCCGGCCGGGTTTTACCCCCTGGAAAAATCCTTTAAAAACGCACCCGTTGATACAAAGAAAAAAGTTGCCCCGGCTGAGGAGTACCCGTTCCGGACCGTGAGCGGTGACGGGGTGTACCAGGTACCGGTGGGGCCGGTCCATGCCGGCATCATCGAACCGGGCCATTTCCGGTTCAGCGTGATCGGTGAGACTGTCTTCAATCTCGAAATCCGCCTCTTCTACACCCACCGGGGCATCGAAAAACTTGCCGAAGGAAAAGATCCGGCGGCGTGCGCACGGGTTGCCGAAGCGGTAAGCGGCGATGAGTCGGCGGCAAATGCAACCGGCTTGTGCATGGCAATAGAACAGCTCTCCGGGATCACCGTGCCGGACCGGGCATGGCATATCAGGACGGTCCTGTGCGAATCGGAAAGGATCTGTTCGCACTTGGGTGACCTCTCCGGCATGCTGACCGATGTGGCATTTGCTCTTGGGGCCAGCCACTTTGCCGTGCTGCGCGAAGAGTTCTTCCGCGAGCAGGAGAGACTTTCCGGCTCCCGCTTCCTCCGGGGCATGATCCTGCCAGGTGGAGTCAGCCGGGATATCCCGATCGAAACCCTTGCCCGGTACCGCGGGTTCCTTACCCGGTTTGCAAAAGAGTTCCGGGCCGGTCTTGCGATCGTGCTCTCCACGCCTTCGGTTATCGACCGCTTTACGCAGACCGGGGTCATTAAAAAACCGCTCCTTAGCCCGCTCAACATCACCGGCCCGGTTGCCCGGGCCTCGGGAAGCGAGCGGGACGTGCGGGTGGACTGCCCGTACGGGATCTACAACCGTTTCGTGCCCGTAACCCATCCGTTAAGCGACGGGGATGTCCTTGCCCGGTTTACGGTCAAGGCAGCGGAGGTCCTAGACTCGCTTTCCCTGATTGAAAAGGCGATAGCGGCAATGCCGGAGGGACCGGTCATGAGCACGGACCCGGTCCGCGACGGTGCTGCACTCACGCTTGTGGAAGGCCCGCGGGGTGAAAATCTCTGCTGGGTTGAAGTACGGGAAGGAAAAGTCTTCAGGTACAAAGTACGGACTGCCTCGTACTGCAACTGGCTTGCCATAGAACATGCAACGCCGGGCAATATCATCGCTGATTTCCCAGTCATCAACAAGAGCCTGAACCTCTCGTACGCGGGAACGGACCTGTGAGGTGAGACAAGATGGTAAATGCTGTATCCTGCATGCTCGGAAAGAAAGTGACCGACCCGCTTATGGTGCGGGACGCAGAGCTCGAACGGATCGGACAGGAGATCAGACGCAGGATTGACGCACGGTTCGAGCGCAGCCTTGCCATCCGGGAACTGGACGCGGGCAGCGACAATGCGGCCGAGATCGAGATCAATAACTTAAGCAATGCGTATTACGATGTGGAGCGCTTCGGCATCTCCTTTGTTGCTTCGCCCCGGCACGCGGATGTCCTTCTCGTGACCGGCGCCATCACCCACAACATGGCGATTGCTGCACAGAAAACGTACGATGCGATGCCCTCCCCGAAATTTGTGGTGGCCGTAGGCGACGATGCCTGCGATGGCGGGATCTATAAAGGAACATACGCAGTTCTGGGCGGTGCGGATGCGCTCCTGTCGGTAGACCTCAAAATCCCGGGAAACCCACCCACCCCAATCCAGATCCTCACCGGATTCCTTGCCCTGATGCAGAGTGCCGGGAAAAAGGACTGAAAACGGGGGCCGTTCCCATCAATTTCCTCAATTTGCAATCCGATTTTCATCGCAATTAATCCGTACCCAAATATTCATCCATTTGCCAAAATAAGCCCAAATTGAGCCCCGTATAATGCTCATAATCGGCTTATAGTGGCCTTTTTTCGCCCTCTTTTTCCGGGAATGAACGAAAACCCATCCGGGCATCAGATCGGTCAAAAAATGGCTTCTATGAGGACGTTTTATTTCGTCCGATTGTCAAAATACAGTTTATTTGGGCTTATTCTTAGGCGGAGCCCGATATGGGCCCCGATTGGATGCCGGGAGAGGTAATCGGAAGCCAGATTGGAGCCGGATTGGATACGGTCATGTGGGGAGAATGGAGAATCTGGCCGGGAGGTGCAGGCTTGCCGGCCGCTCGGGAGTGCGGATGCGGCAATTGATAAGAGGGTGTATGAGTTGTACGGGCCAATGAAAGAGGAGATTGCGATTATGGAAACATAATCTCATTAAGATCCTGTTAAAACAGAACACAAATTCTGCCGTTTTTTTTTTAATTTCTCCCGGGGGTTTTATCTCAAAAAAGATAATGCCCTATTCCAAAAGTGTTTATACCGCCCTGAAAGATTACCAGGTATCGAGTACCTCTGGTGTGTGATATGGCAGAACAGGAACCCAAACCCGTACTGGTCCGGGAACGGCTCGATGTCTGTGAGCTGGACCGGGCGCGGATGTCGCTGATGAACCCTGCGCTCATCGAACAGAAGAAAAAGGAGCGCACGACCGATGAGAACGCAAAGCCCCTGATCGAGATGGCGCTGCGGGAAGGTCTCGAGACGGTCTGGGACCGGCACGAGATGCAGCAGCCGCCCTGCAAATACTGCGAAGCGGGAACCTCGTGTTCGCGGTGTACCATGGGACCGTGCCGGATCATTCCACCCCACCGGATCCGGGGTGTCTGCGGGGCCGATGCAGACCTGATCGTATCCCGCAACCTTCTGGATATGATCGCCACCGGGTCTGCAGCCCACTCCGACCATGGCCGGGATATCGTTGAGACGCTGTATCTGGTCGGAACAGGAAAGACCACCGATTACGGTATTGCTGACGAAGAGAAACTTCGTCTCCTCGCACGTGAGTTCGGCATTGAAACAAAGAACGGAAACGCAAAAGAGATCGCAGCCCTGCTCGGGCGTGCCATGCTCGAAGAATACGGCATGATTAAGAACACTCTCCAGTGCATCAGCCGTGCCCCAACGGCTACCCGAGAGATCTGGGATGCGGCCGGCATCTCCCCGCGGGGGATCGACCGCGAGGTCGTGGACTGCATGCACCGGGTCCAGATGGGGGTAGGAGCGGACTACACGAACATCCTGCTGCAGGGCCTGCGCTGCAGCCTCTCTGACGGTTGGGGCGGCTCGATGCTGGGGACCGATGTTTCGGATGTTCTCTTTGGGACACCGTCTATCAGAGAATCGAAGGTCAACCTTGCGGTTCTCAAAAAGGACCAGGTCAACATCGCTGTCCACGGCCACAACCCGGTCCTCTCTGAGACGGTGGTAAAGGCGATTGCCGATCCCGAACTCGTGGCGCTGGCAAAGAAAAACGGTGCTCAGGGCATCAACCTGGTGGGGCTCTGCTGCACGGGAAGCGAACTCCTGATGCGCAAGGGAGTTCCCATGTCCGGCAACCATCTCAACCAGGAACTCGTCATAATGACCGGGGCGCTCGAAGCCATGATTGTGGATTACCAGTGCATCTTCCCCTCCCTGCCCCGGACGGCGAGCTGCTTCCACACGCTTGTTATCTCAACCAGTTCCAAGGCAAAAATTCCGGGCTCGTACTTCTTTGACTTTACCCCGGACAAAGGTCTCGTGACTGCAAAGGCGATTGTCCGCATGGCCGTTGAGAATTTCAAAAACCGGAACCCGGCACGGATTAACATCCCGGGAAGTCCCGTACCGCTTACCACCGGCTTCTCCAACGAAGCGATAAAAAAAGCCCTGGGCGGGTCGTTCAAGCCACTCATCGATCTGATTGCAGCCGGGAAGATCCGGGGCGCGGTCGGGATCGTGGGTTGCAACAACCCGCACGTGAAACAGGATTACGGCCACGTGGAGCTCACAAAAGCGCTGATCAAAAAGAACATCCTTTGCGTCGAGACCGGCTGTGCGGCCATCGCGTCGGGAAAGGCGGGTCTCCTCATGCCCTCTGCTGCCGCAATGGCCGGGGATGACCTGCGCGCGGTATGCGAGTCCCTGAAAATCCCGCCCGTGCTCCACATGGGCTCCTGCGTGGACAACTCGCGCATCCTCGTGCTTGCCGCGGAGCTGGGTAATTCCCTCAATGTCCCGATCCACAAGCTGCCGATTGCCGGTGCAGCACCGGAGTGGTACTCGCAGAAGGCCGTCTCCATAGGAGCATACTTCGTTGCCTCCGGAGTCTATACGGTGCTTGGTGTCATACCGCATATTTCGGGAAGTCCTGCTGTGGTGTC
>Ga0335069_10016618_pt1 | contig 10261 bp, 6 predicted proteins | sample Lox_Sample_11_FD_206714 | JGI IMG/M metagenome (GOLD analysis project Ga0335069, IMG submission 206714) | Soil microbial communities from Loxahatchee National Wildlife Refuge, Florida, United States - Lox_Sample_1.1 | ecosystem: Environmental > Terrestrial > Soil > Wetlands | place: USA: Florida...
TCTCACCAGCCAATGCCATTGAGGGTTCCTCGTCGGTGTGAGAAAAGACGTTCACCAGGGTGTCCACGATCATCGATTTGGTGACCGGTTTTACCAGGAAGCCCTCGAGCTGCATCCGCTCGGCTTCTTCGCGCACTTCTTCGCGACCAAAGGCCGTGACCAGAATGATGGCCGGCTGGCGACTCAAGGTTTCGTCACATCGGATGTGCCGGCTGGCCTGCAATCCGTCCATGCCCGGCATGCGCCAGTCCATGAAAATGACGTCGTACGGCGCGCTGGCGTCGCTTTGTTTGATGGCGGCGATGGCTTCCTTCCCGGAAGCAACTGTGTCCACCCGGCCCACAACCCCGACGAGCGGCTCCTGCAGGATTTCGCGGGCCGCGGGATTATCATCCACAACCAGCGCGTGCAATTTGGCCAGCCGATCCGGAACGCGCTTGCGTGTTCCGGCCGCCTCACCTACCGATAACCAGACCGTGAAAAAGAACGTGCTGCCCACCCCCGGTTCGCTCTCGAGCCAGATACGACCGCCCATCAACTCCACAAGCCGCCGGCAAATCGTCAGTCCCAGGCCCGTGCCGCCGTGCTTCCGAGTCGTGGACATGTCCGCTTGGGTGAATGGTTGAAACAACTTGGCCGATTGCTCGTGCGTCATGCCGATGCCGGTGTCGCGCACCGAAAACTTGAGCTGCACCTTGTCGCCGGTGCGCTCAACCAGCGCGATGTCGACGTGGATTTCGCCGCGTTCAGTGAATTTAACGGCGTTGTTCACGAAGTTTGTCAGGATCTGGCCGAGGCGGAGTGGATCGCCGAGGAGATTTTCAGGAATGCCAGGTGACACGTGGGCGAGGAACTCGAGCCCTTTCTCATGCGCCTTCTGCGCGGTCAATGTGGTGACCGATGTAATGACTTCATCGAGCTTGAAATCAGTGGTTTCAAGATCAAGTTTGCCGGCCTCGATCTTGGAGAAATCCAGAATGTCATTGATCACGGCAAGCAGCGATGTGCCCGCATTATGAACCTTGCTCACGTAATCCCGCTGCTTTGCGTTGAGCGGCGTCTTGAGCGCAAGATGCGACAGGCCGATGATGGCATTCATTGGCGTGCGGATTTCATGGCTCATATTGGCAAGGAACATCGACTTCATCTGGGTGGCTTCTTCAGCCTTGGCCTTGGCCTCCCTTAATTCCTCGGCTACCCGCTTCTGATCGCTGATATCCACCAGCAGTCCGATCAAACCTCCCGGGCTTCCATCGTTCAGCCTGAAGCCGTCCACCGAATACAGCGTGATGTGGGTTTGCCCATCGGCATACTGAATCGGCAATTCGTAACTGCGCCGCCCGGCCTCGCGGATCACCGCGGTATCTTCGGCGTGGAATTTCCGGCGTTCCGCCTCCGGCAGATATTCGAGTTCCAAAGCCGTCTTGTCCTTGAGGAAGGCGCTCGTGGTGCCGAATTCGCGCTCGTAGGCTTTGTTACAACTGACGAATCGCGCCTGGGAGTCCTTGACGAACATGGGGTAGGGGATCGTCTCGATCAGCGCGCGTTGAAATGCAAGTCGGTAGGCCAGTTCCGCCTCGGCACGTTTGCGCGCCGTGATATCCGTGAAACTGATCACCGCGCCGACGATCGTCCGGTCCTTGTGAATCGGTGTGGCGCCGTACTCGACCGGCAAACCCGCGCCATCCTTGCGCCAGAGGTATTCGTTGTCAATCCGACTGGCCTCGCCGCGCGTGTAGGCAGCGAACATCGGGCATTGCTCTTTCGGGTAAACGGCCCCGTCGGGATGGTGATGGTGGATCAGAGCGTGGGATGGTTGGCCAATCATCTCCCCGGCGCTAAATCCGAGCAATCGGCACGCGGCCTCGTTGACGAAATCAATTGTGCCCTTGGTGTCCACGCCAAAGATGCCTTCGGCGGTCGATTCCAGAATGAGCCGCGTGCGTTCTTCGCTTGTCCGAAGTTGCTCCCGCTGCTCAGTCAATGCGTTCTGTTGCGCCAGGAGTTCCTCTTTCTGGGCCAGCAACTCCTCCTGCGATTGCTTCAGCTCGTCCGTTTGCTCCTCCAATTGCCGTGCCTGCTCGCGCGTTTGGGTGAGCAATTCCTGCGTGCGGAGATTGCGTTGCAGGACTTCCAGGCTCAAAGCCACGACCGGAATCAATTCGTCCAGTAGTGCCTGCTCCTGCGGGTTGAAGGAGCGAAACGAAGCGAATTCCACCACGCCCAGCAAGCTGTCTTTCGACAGCAGCGGAAGCGCCACGACCCGCGTGGGTGCCGCCCCGCCCAGGCCGGAAGCGATGCGAAGATAACCTGCCGGAACATTGGTGAGCGAAACCGGTTTCCGCTCGTGCGCGCATTGCCCGACCAGTCCCTCGCCCACAGCGACTTCAATGATCGCATCTTCGGCTTCAGCCAAACCGTAGCGAGCCAGTCGCCGCAACTGCTGGCAGTTTTCGCCCATAACAAAAAAGCCGCCGACACCGCCGCCCAGCAGCGGCACCAGGCCTGAAAGGAACCTCCAGCCAAACTCAGCATAAGAACCCGCGCCCTGCAAGTCGCCGGTGATTTTGGCTGCGCTGGACTTCACCCAACGCTGCGCGTCCATGGCGGCGGCGCCCTGTTTGAGCACGTTGATGGACCGGGCCAGCCCGCCCGTTTCGTCGACCGCTTCGGTGCACGGAACTTGTTTTGCGTAATCTCCCGCGGCGATCGTTTTTACCGAAACTTCAAGCGCTTGAATCGGCCGGACGATGCGCCGGAAGGTGAGGTAGCCGAGAATTGCGGTGAGCAAAACCGCGGATCCGTTTGCCAGCATCATCTTCCAACGCGAGTCGCCGATGGTCGTCACGGCCATCTTGCCGGCGGCCTCGGCAATCTCCTGATTGTACCGGATCCACTCGGCGGCGGCCTTGTTCAGACGCTCTCCGAGGGATTTCATCTCTCCGGCAATTAATGCGGTCGCGTCGTCCCGGCGCCCCGCCTCGGTCAGCGCCAGCGCCTGCTTTGCGCGTGCAATGTATTCGCGGCTTAAATCCCGGTATTCGCTACACATCCGCCGATCCTTGTCATCCGAAATCAGATTGTCCGCGTACATGGTCAACAACCGGCTTACCTCCGCTTCGTCGCGTTCGAAGGTGGCGCGGATTTCGCGGCGTTGCTCGTCGGTCGTTGCCAGTGCGTCGTCCCGGAGAGTAAGCCGTAAATCCGCAAAATTGCGGGAGATGTTCCCCAGCGCCGCCAGGCTGGGAATCTCCTGTTCGGCCACGAAACGGCTGCGCGCCTCGATCCGCGCCAGTTGCACGCGCGCGAACACGGCAAGGCCCAACAGCGCCGCGAGCGGCACGCACAGCAACAGGATTAAACGCCGGGCAATTGTCATGGCACAGCGGCCGAACTCACCGCCGGTTCGGCTTTGGGAATTGCATCAGGAGGAGGGACCGGAGCGCCCGCCGCCAGCGAATTCCATTCCTCGATCAGCCGGTAACCCACCGCCAGAAGCGTGGGACCGAGAAACACGCCGATGAATCCGAAAGCTAAAGCGCCCCCGATGACGCCAAAGAAAATCAGCAGGAACGGCAAATCGCTTCCCTGGCTGATGAGCCAGGGTTTAACAAAGTTATCGAGGCTCCCGACGGCCAGAGCCCAGATGACCATGAATATGCCCCAGCCGGTTGATCCCTGGTAAAACAGCCAGATGGCCACCGGGAAACAAACGACCCCGGTGCCGACCACCGGCAGGACCGCAAAGAAGAACGTGAACAATGCCAGAAGCCCGGCAGCGGGAACGCCCGCGATAAAAAAGCCTAAGCCTGCCATGACCGACTGGATCAAGGCGGTGCCGATGATGCCGTACACCACGCCGCGGATGGTGCTGCTGGCCACCTTGAGCAGATGAAGGCCGCGATCACCGCCAATCCGGTCCACGGTATCCGACAGGCGCTTGGCCGAGGCGGGCCCGTTGGCGAAGAGGAAAAATGCGATGAAGATGCTCAACGCCAATTCGAGCAATCCGCCGCCAAGTCCGAGCGCGAGCCGGAGTAGCCACGCGCTCAAAGGCTCGAGCAATTTCCGAAGTTCAACCCACATCTTCGCAGTGTCCGCAGCGACGGTTTGCCAGTACTCAACCGCGTGCGCGCCAACCACGGGAATTTTGCCGAGCCAATTAGGTGGGGCCGGCGGGCCGTCAGCAATCCAACGTTTAGCCGCCGCGGTGAAATCCTGGACATTGTCCGCGAGCGTCGAACCGACGATCAGGAAGGGACAGAGGATAATCAGGAGCATGCCGATGGTTATGAGACACGCCACGAGCTTCTGACGGTTGCCGCACCATTTCAGCACGTGGCTGTAAATCGGCCACGTCGCACAAACGAGCACGATCGCCCACAGCAGGGACGAGATGAACGGGCGCATTACGACATAGCACCCGATCAACAGGAGGATTAGAACCACCCGGGCGAGATTTTTTTCTACGACGGTATGTGTGTTGCTCATAAAGGTGATTCAGATTTTGGTTGCGGTTTACCACCAGCTTTCCATTTGCATTCCCCAGGTCCACCCGCTCGTATCGTTGGCGTAGTCATTGCCGCCGACCGCCCCGCGGAACGGGCTGGTCCAGCGGGCGTACGTTACGTAGGCCCGGATGACCGGTCGACTGAGAAAACGATTGCCCAACGATAACTGCGGCGAAAGGGTGACCTTGTAGAGGGTGCCGCACTGGTCGATACCGGAATTGTCGACGTAATCCATGCCACCCTCCAGCGCGACGCCGAAGTGTTCGTCGAAATGATAAATCGGCCGTGCTCCCGTCGAGAACCACTGGACGTGACCCAGTTGGTTGTGATAATCCGTATATTGATATACCACCGCCGGGCTGAACGATACGTGGTCGCAAAGCTGGGCGACAAAACTCTCCGTGGCCCGGAAGCGCCAGGAGTCGGAATCGTCCGGCACGATGAAAGTCCCATTGGTAAATGTGGTCGTCTCGTACCCCGAGGTGAACGTCTTGGCGGCGCCGCGGCCATATTGCAGCGAAAACCGGTTGAAGCCGTCGGGGCTCAGGAAATGGTCGTGCGTGTGAATTGCAGTGAGCGCAAAGCCATCCGAATCGGGCGCCTGGTGGCCGAGACTGTCCTTGCCACTGCCACCCAGTGCACCCACCACGGCGAACTCCGCCTTGCCCCACGGAACTGGAACCTCGTAGAGACTTAGGTCGAGGCTCTGCTTGCTGAAGCCGGCTTTGTTATTCGGATCCGGCAGCGCGGCAATGTCCGAAGAATACACGCCGCTTTGCGATCCATTGCCGATCCATGCAAACGCGAGCTTCCCAAAAGGCAGTTCCAGATCCTCGAAGCCGCCGCCCGTTCCGCTCATGTTGTAAAAGAAGAAGTCGTTGATCGCGATATCCTGGCGGCGATAGAAGCGGCTGCCGGCCCAAAACTTCAGCGATGGCTGGGCGGGAATGACATTACCAAGCTCGCTGTAGGCCTCGGGTAGCGTCGTCTGAAAAGTGTCCGCGGTCCCGGATGCCCCGAAAGGATCGTAAAATGCCAGGCGGACCTGCGTTCGGGCAATCGGCCCGCTCGGCGTGCCGTCGGGACGAATGTTGGAATCGGACGAGAACAGGTCGGCCGGGTACCAATTTTTCCCGAATGCCAATTCGCCGTAATTCTCCGTCTCGTTTCCGAGCCGATATTTCGCAAACGCACCCGGCGCCTGAAACGCGGGTTGCACGCCACCCTTGTCATCGCGGCCGTACCCGGCGCGGAAATAGCCGGAGATATCCACGTAATTATTCAGCATCTGCTCGAGGCGTTCCTTCACTGGCCGCAATTGTTCCTGCTGCAATTCCATGTCGCGCGTGTCAGTGTTTTCCTGGAATTGGTGGCGGGCAAAATTCGCGTACGTTTCCGCCGTGCTGAGTTCATTGGTGGCGGCGGCTTGGGCTGCGGGCGGGGCAGGGTGATTGGTTCCGCCTGTGGCTGTTTCGATTTGCTCCAGGCGCTTCTCCAGCGCATCCATCCGCCGTTCGTAATCCTCGCGCAACTGCTGCATCTCGGATCGGATCGCCTGCACGTCCGCGTTCGTGCTCACCGGTGATTGCGCGCGCGACGTCTCGCAGGCTGGCAGTCCGACGAGAATAGTCCAGACAAGGTTCGATCTTACGAGTCGCCATGATCTGGAGTGAAAATTCATAAAATTGCTTCAGACTTTTCGCGCGGCCGATCCGGTTTCCCGGAGAAATAACGTAAGCACGATCGCACCGGCGACTCCATACAGCAGCGGCTGGAAGCCGGCCTGATAATGTTCGAGGCTCAACTTGTCGGAGCCCTTGGCCACTTCGACCAATCGCGAGCCAAACACTGGACCGAGGACCGCACTGAGCGTGAAATTCAGAAAATTGATCACGCCGGTGGCCGAGCCTCCGAGCTCCCGTGGGTTGGCTTCCTTGATGACTGTGTAGGGCAACATGGCCGCGCCGGAAGCGACGCCCATGAGAATGCCGACGGTCGGTCCGCGCAAAATTGCGGGATCTCCAAAAAGCACCCAGGCCAAAACTCCCAGCAGCACCGCGGCTCCGCTGAAAATGACCGGCTTTCGGCGGCCAATCTTGTCGGAGATAAATCCCAGCAACGGGCAGCCGATGATCCAGCCCAGCGGCACCGTGGCGGCGAGAGTCACGGCCTCCTGGAACTCGCGGCCGCGCGCCTCCTGTAGAAAGCGCACGCCCCACGTCATCCCAAGAATCGTTGTGGGAATGAATAGCAGCCAGCACGCCGATTTTCCCCTTCGATACCGAGTCCTGTGCCCCGGCCGGTTTCGGTTCGGCCGGCAGGAAAGCCAGCAGGCACCCGCTGATGATCAGGCCCCCAATGCCGGCGTAGATCCAGAATTGGTTCCACGGCAGGCCATTCTTGATCAACGGCCCGACGCAAAACTGACCGGCCGATCCGCCCGCCATTCCGAACATCTGTGTCGCGCCGATAAACGACGCCGCTGCAGAGGCTGGAAAATTTCGCGTGACCAGGTACACGGCGCCGACGAGCGCGAAAACGCCGCCGGCGCCTTGAAGGAATCTGCCCGCATACGCGGCTGAGATGCTCCCGCTGCCGAACAACATGGAGCCCAATCCTACCAGCGCCGCGCCGATCGGAATGACGCGTTTTGCGCCGAACCGATCTATCGCCGTGCCGGCCACCAGGCTGAACGGCGAATAGGAATAGTAAAACATGCCGACAATTGCGGAGACCCCCAGCGCATTGACGCCGAAGGCCTCCGTGAGTTGTGGCATCATCACGCTGGGCGCGGAACGCAGGGCGTACTGGTAGAAGTAATAAACCGCTACCAGTAGCCACGCGACCACGCCCGAAATGGTGATGGAGGAACTCACGTTTTTGTATCGCCGGTCAGCAAAGCACCAGGTTCGCGGCCAGACCTGCCTCGCTGGTTTCCTTATACTTGGTGCTCATGTCCCGGCCGGTTTCAGCCAGGGTTTCGACCGTCGTATCGAGATCAACCCGGTGCCGCGACGCGATTTCGTTGGTGGCAATCATGTACGCGGTCCACGCCTTCACTGCGCCGAACGCGCAGCGTTCAATGCACGGCACCTGCACATAACCGGCGACGGGATCGCAGGTCATCCCCAAGTGATGCTCCAATGCCGATTCGGCGGCGTTCTCGACAACCAGCGGCGAACTGTCCATGACCTGCGCGACCAGTGCGGCGGACATCGCCGAGGCGACTCCAATTTCGGACTGACAGCCGCCCTCCGCGCCCGAGAGCGTGGCGTTATGTTTGCACAAATAGCCAATCGCGGCGCCAGCCAGCAGGCCCTGGCGGATTTTTTCCATGGGAACTTTCCGCTGGCTCTCCATAAGACCATATACGAGCGCGGGCATCACCCCCGCGGAACCGCCGGTTGGCGCGGTGATGACGAGGTGCCCGCGCGCGTTCTCCTCCGAAGCGGCCAGCGCGCACGCGGAGACTAAGGCAATGGCACGGTCGCTCTCGTATTTGTCGTCCTGGGCGCGCTCCCAGACGGTGGCCGCCTTGGATTGCAGCTTGATCGGGCCCGGCAAGACGCCTTCCTTCACGGCGAGGCCTGCTTTGACGGTCGCGAGCATGGCGTTTGCAATCTTGTCGAGAAACGCGTTTATCTGTTCCTCGCTCTTCCCGGAGACGGCCACTTCATTGGCCATGATGACCTGGGCGATCGAGAGACTGTTGTCCTCCGCGTGCTTCCGCAGTTCTTTCATCGTTGCATAGGGGTACTTGGGCTGGCCTTTTTTGGGCGGTGTGTAGCCCTTCCATTCGTAGAACCCGCCCCCCGGCGAGTAATACTCCAATTCATAAATCGGTTTATCACTGCCCATGAGCTGGCAGGTCATCGTGTTTGGGTGCGGAAAATCTCCCTTGGCCGAATCGTAAATAATATCGGCGAGCGAAAGATTGAAGGTCTTGTCGCCGAGCTTCACCGGATACGATTCGTCCGGCTTCTCTTTCATCGCGTCGAGAAACAACGGATCAACGGTGGCCGGTTCCTTCCCCAGTAATCCCGCCAGCGCCGCGCGTTCCGTGCCATGGCCTTTGCCGGTCGCGCTCAAGCTTCCGTAGAGATGAACTTTCAATCCCGTGGCTTGGGCGAGTTGATCCGCCGGCAACTTTGTGCAGCGCTGGTAAAAATCGTAGGTGATCCGCATCGGACCAATCGTATGCGAACTCGATGGCCCGGGGCCGACCTTGTAGAACTCTTCAAGGATGGTCATCACGGGACCTTTGGACCGTTTCACCACGTCCAAATCCGAGGACATGGAGGTTGAATCCAGTGGGGGCAGGGAGGGTTTTTTCGAAGCTTCAGCGGCTGCCTGCTGGGCCCGCGCCTCAGGTGTCCACGCTCGACCGGTCATCACTGCCGCGGCGCCGATGACGGCGTTGCGCATGATGAACGATCGGCGGTTGATGTTTGATGGAATCGCTGACTCCTCCGGCAGCGCCGGAGAGAGGACGTCGGTTGGCTGTCTCTGTGCAGTGCTCATGGTATTGCGTATGGGGTTGGTGTTGAGGGAGCGCCCGTAAATTGGTTTGTGTGAGATGCGCTTTTCATACGGCATTCAGGCCCTTGGCTCGGAATCGGGAAATCACCTGGCCGACGACTTCTCGCGGCGGCGGCTCGGTGGTGCGTAATTGGTAATCCACGCCGAGTTTGTCCCATTTGAAGCGGCCCATTTGATGAAACGGCAACACGTCCACCCGCTCGACGTTCCCAAGGGCCGCAACGAAATCGGTTAATGACTCGACCTCCGCCATGTCGTCCGTCCACCCCGGCACCAGCACGAAGCGAATCCACACCGGACGGCGACGTTCGGCGAGGCGGCGGGCGAATTCCAGAACGGGTTGATTGTCCATTCCTGTAAGGCCCCGATGCCGGTCCGGTGTGAAAGCCTTGAGGTCCAATAGCACCAGGTCGATGGAATTGAGATCGTCGTCGGCGAGTCGATCTCCAAGGGCGCCGTTGGAGTCGAGAGCGGTGTGAACTCCCATTTGCTTTACCGCTTTGAATACATTGAGAACGAAGCGGTGCTGCATCAGTGGTTCACCGCCGCTGATCGTCAGTCCACCACCCATGGTCTTAAGGCCATGCCGATACTTTTGGACCGTCGCAACCGCTTGGGAAACACCCACAGGCGTGCCGTTGGGCATTTTCCAAGTGTCGGGGTTATGGCAGTACAGGCACCGAAACTGGCAGCCGGTGAGCCACGCCACGACCCGCACACCCGGCCCATCCACGGTCGAACCGGTCGTGAACGAATGGACGTAACCGCGGTCGCCGGTCTCAACGGCCGACCGAAGATCGGTTTCAGCCACCGGCGGTCCTTTGGCTTCGCGCAAATCGTAAGGGCTGCCGACGAGCGACTCGTCAACGGCTGAAACAGCAGTGGTCATGGGTTTCAGGAGGCTCCGTGGAATGTGCGGTTGATCACATCCAGTTGCTGGTCGCGCGTCAGGCGCACGAAATTCACCGCGTAACCGGATACGCGGATGGTTAGCGATGGATATTTTTCGGGATGATCCATTGCGTCCAGCAGCATGGCGCGGTTAAGAACGTTTATGTTCGCATGATAACCTGTCGCCCCGAAAAACGCGTCGAGCATCGCCGTCAGATTCGTAACCTGATCTTCCGGCGAGCGGCCGAGCGCGTCCGGCACCATGGTGGCCGTCAGGGAAACCCCGTCCGCTGCGTCGCGATACGGAATTTTCCCGACCG
>Ga0335069_10016620_pt1 | contig 10260 bp, 11 predicted proteins | sample Lox_Sample_11_FD_206714 | JGI IMG/M metagenome (GOLD analysis project Ga0335069, IMG submission 206714) | Soil microbial communities from Loxahatchee National Wildlife Refuge, Florida, United States - Lox_Sample_1.1 | ecosystem: Environmental > Terrestrial > Soil > Wetlands | place: USA...
TCGGGGCGATAGGATTCGAACCTACGACCCCCTGCGCCCAAGGCAGGTGCGCTACCAGGCTGCGCTACGCCCCGACTCGTTCCATTATAGCGGAGATGCGCGCACCGACTATAATGGCTTCCTGTGAACGGCGGGCCGCAATATGCGTTAGTTGCCTACATCGGTAATGCCGTGGGGGAGTTCGTCGAGAATCTCCGCGGCGAACTGCATCCGGCGCACGCCCATCTTCCGGCGCACATCACCGTCCTTCCGCCGCGCTGTCTTTCCGGCAGCGAAACCGACGCGATTTCACTGGTTTCCTCGATCTGCAAAGAGACCAATCCTTTTGAAGTCTCGCTGGGCGACGTTGAAAATTTCATGCCCGTCACACCGACGGTGTTCATTCGGGTGGCCTTCGCGGCCTACCGCCTGCGCGAGTTGCACGACAAGATGAACGCTGGGCCGCTCTGCTTCGACGAGCAATGGCCTTACATGCCGCATTTGACGATCGCGAAGGTTGACACCCTTGACGAGGCGGCGCGTGCGCTCGAAATCGCCCGCCAGCGCTGGGCCTTCTTCACGTCGCCTCGCAAGGTCGTGATCGAGCGGCTGACCTTCGTCCGCCAGGGCAACGACTGCAACAGTTGGATCGACATCGCTCCTGTCCCACTGGGAAAGTAAACACCGCAGTCCCTCTCGCCACGAACGGACATGAACTTCCGCCCGTACATGTCCTCATTCCGAATTGCGGATGAACTTTGCAAAAGACTACAAAAGAAATGTCGCAAGTTCAGGTGCCCTCCCCCAATCCGCACCTCGCCAGGTCCGCTTGCGGAACATTTTCGAAGAGGTGTCGGCCATGCAAATCGCAGTCTACGGTTCCGGGTATTTAGGCAGCATTATCTCCGCTTGCATCTCTGATTTTGGGTTGCCGGCCACCTGCTTCGACGAAAACACCAGCCGCATCCGAGAAGTCGCGCAAGGGCGCATTCCCTTCTTCGAAAAGAATATCGAAGAAGTCATCCGCCGCAACGTTCGCGCCGGGCGTCTGCTGTATTCCACCGACGTCGCTTCCACGGTGCAGCGCGCCAATGTTGTCTATCTTGCCGAAGACGACGCGCAAACCATCGAAGGTCTGGCCCTCAAGATCGGCCAATTGGCGAAGCCGAACACCGTGCTCGTCATCAGCAGCCCGGTACCAGTAGGGACAGCAGGCCGCATCCAGGAAACGCTGATCAAGATGGGCATGGGCGCCCTCCCGGTCGTTTCCCAACCGCTGTTTTTCACCAGCGGATGCGCCATCGAAGACTTCAACTGGCCCGATCGCATCCTGCTTGGCACCAGTTCCAACGAAGCAGTGTTGACGCTGAAACAACTCTATCGCCCGCTGGTCATGCGCGGCGTTCCGGTAATTGTCACCAATCATGAAACGGCAGAGCTGGTGCGCGAAGCCTCGACCGCTTTCGTCGCCACGAAGATCGCCTTCATCAACGAGATCGCCGCTCTTTCCGAGCACGTAAAGGCCGATGCCGTTGACCTGGCGCTCGCACTCGGTCTCGACAAAAAAATTGGCCCGCGCTGCCTGCAACCGGGAGCCGGTTTCGGCGGCCCGTTCGTTGAACTGGAAATGGACGCCCTCTCTCAACTGGCCTCGAACAAGGGAGTGCAGTTGCGCATCCTCGGCGCCGCGCGCGAAGTTAACAAGTCGCTGCCGGAACAACTCGTTACCAAGATCTCTTCCCTGCTCGACAGCCTGGCAGGCAAGGAACTCGGCATCCTCGGACTGGCGTTCAAGCCGAACACGAATTCCGTCGCCGGCTCCGCTTCGCTCACGCTGGCGCGCGATCTCATCAGCCGCGGCGCCATGGTTCGAGCATACGATCCGGTCGCCGCCAATGCCGCCAGCTCCGCCGTCATTGGCCTGCGCTGCTGCGATAGCGCCTACGCTACGGCCGAAGGCGCAGACGCGCTGGTGGTCGGCACCGGCTGGCCGGAGTTCCGCGCTCTCGACTGGACCAAGATCAAGCGGTTGCTCAAGCGGCCCATCATCGTGGACAGCAAGAACCTCCTCGACTCGCATCGCCTGCGCTCGATGGGCTTCCAGTACGTCGGGATCGGAAGGGCATCGTAAGTAGTCATGCCCGTCCCCGTCAGAAACGATGTCTATCGCGAGCGCGTTGGCTACGAAGTCCGGTACGAGACACCACGAGCCGTAAAGTCAATCGAGCGCATTCCGTTCTGGAAGCTGATCAAGACCGAAGAACGGATCGGCTCTCTCACCTTCTGGGGCGGCGTTTGCTGGGGCGTGCAGGTCGCGACCAAGGACATCGCCAACTGGTTTCGCTTGCTGCTGACGCCCGGACCGCTCGAAGTCTGCGGAGTCGGACTGCTCATCTTGCTGCACGCCAAGTGGCGACGCTCGGTCAAGATCCACTAGCACCGTAGGCGAAGTCGCAGCGCCTCAGTTATAATCGGAACGTACGGTGCGTGTAGTTCAGTGGTAGAACTCCGGACTGTGGCTCCGGCTGTCGTGGGTTCGAATCCCACCACGCACCCCAACCGTTCTCATTCCTGAAGATCCACACCGCTCCGTTATACTCCCAATCCATGCGCCTAAAACTCGTCCAGGTTGGCGAGGAAGTGCTTCGCCGCCGTGCTTCCGAACTGACGGCAGAAGAGATTCGCTCGCGAGATATCCAGCAACTCATCACTTTCATGCGCGAGACGCTACGCGACGCTCCCGGTGTCGGACTTGCCGCACCCCAGGTCGGGTTTGGGATCCAGTTGGCCCTGATTGAAGATCTGCAGGAGTACTCGAAGGCAATGACCGCCGAACAGATCGCCGAGCGCGAACGCGTGCCGGTTCCTTTTCACGTCATCATCAATCCCAAGCTCACGCCGCTCGACGACGAGCAGGTCGAGTTTTTCGAGGGATGCCTCAGCGTCAACGGATACACCGCGCTCGTTCCGCGCTTTCGCCGCGTCCGAGTCGAGTGCCTCGATGAGCACGCACAGCCGCGAACCATCGATGCGTGGGGTTGGTACGCGCGCATTTTGCAACATGAGATCGATCACCTCAACGGGACCGTCTACGTCGATCGCATGTTTCCGCGCACACTGATGACGATCGAGAACTTCACTTGGAAGTGGAAGGACACCGGAATTGCGGAGCTCAAGTCGAGGCTGCTGGTATAGTGTCTCGCCGTGGAGATGCTATGAACCGAATCGCCATCGCCCTTCTGCTTCTTGCAACGTTTTCCGCGGCCCAGGTTCCCGATCTCACTCGCCCACAGCCCTACACGTTCCACCGCATCTCCAGCGCCGATCCTACGGGCCGCAATGCTGACATGCGCCAGGTCGCTCCCGGAGAGACCTTCACTGTCATGGACGCCGACGGTCCCGGCGAGATCACGCACATCTGGTTCACTATCGCCGACAACGAGATGTACCACCTAAAGCGCATTGTGTTGCGCATGTACTGGGACGGCGAGGCCACGCCCAGTGTTGAAGCTCCTATCGGCGACTTCTTTGGCTTAGGCCTCGGAGACTATCACCTTTGGGAGTCAAAGGTTCTCACCGTCAGTCCCGACAAGGCTCTGAACTCATTTTTCCCTATGCCGTTCGCGCGGCACGCGCGTATCACTGTAACCAACGAGGGCAAGCAACGCATCGACGCGCTCTACTTCAACTTCGACTATCGCAGCTACTCGCAGGCTTTTCCGCAAGACACTCTGTATTTCCATGCGCAATTCCGCCAGGCGCAGCCGAATCACGGTTGGACCAACCAGTGGACTGACAACGGCGACGCGCTCGTCAACGACAAGCCTAATCTGGATGGCAAGGACAACTATGTCTGGCTCGAAGCTACCGGACGAGGACACTGGGTGGGCGTCACCATGTCAATCCTGCAGAACCAGGACGGCTGGTGGGGCGAGGGCGACGACATGTTCTTCATCGACGGAGAGACAACGCCCTCGATCAACGGCACCGGATCGGAGGATTATTTCCTCGGCGCATGGGCTTTTAACCGTCCCTTCTCGTACCAAACTTACGGCGCACCTGTTTACGGAGAGGAGCGTGCAGGCAGCCGGCAATCGGTTTACCGATTCCATCTCGACTCGCCGATCCCATTCACGAAATCGTTACGCGCCACTATCGAGCACGGCCACGCCAACGTCCGTTCCGACAACTACTACTCGGTCGCATATTGGTATCAGACGGAACCGCACGGGCCATTTCCGGCACTTCCGCCCGCAGAACAACGCCTTCCGGCGCTGCAATCGGTCGGTGGTCCGGGCAACAATGCGGTTCTATCGAAGTAGAAGTGAGAGATAGGATCACTCCGGCGAGTAGTATTCGCCCGCCGAAACGATGGGGCTTTCAAACAAGGAGTATTCGCGCGTGACCACCGTGATGCCCGAATCGGTCACGAAGTAACGCTGGCGATCGGCCTCGTGGTCGTAGCCGATCACCGTTCCTTCCGCAATATGTACATCGCGATCGATAATCGCTTTGCGAATTCGGCAATGGCGGCCGATATTCACGTGGCTGAAGACGATGCTGGAATCGACTTCGGCGTACGAGTTGACGCGCACGTCCGGCGAGAACACCGAGTTGCGCACCGCGCTGCCGGAGATGATGCAGCCCGCGGAAATGATGGAATCGAGTGCCGTGCCCGTGCGGCCTGTCTCATTGAATACGAACTTGGCTGGCGGATATTGTCGCTGGTGGGTGCGCATCGGCCAGTCGCGGTCATAGAGGTTAAAAACCGGCGATACCGAAACCAGGTCCATGTTCGCGTCGTAGTAGGCGTCCAGGGTCCCCACGTCGCGCCAGTACTGCGCTTCCTTCTTGTTCTCGTCGATGAAGTTGAAGGCGTACAACTTATAGTCATCGACCATTCGCGGCAGGATGTTGTGCCCGAAATCGTGCCGTGAATCCGGGTCTTCCGCGTCTTTCAGCAACACCGGAATCAGCACGTCAGTATTGAAGATATACACGCCCATCGACCCCGAAACCATGTTGGGGTTGAACGGTGAGCGAGTTTGCGTGACCTTCGGCTTCTCCTCAAAGCCGGTAATGCGTCCGTCGTTGGCGATTTCAAGAACCCCGAACTGGCTCGTCTCTTCCGGGGGGACCAGCATGGTTGCAATCGTGACGTCGGCGCCTGCGTCCTGATGTTGCTTCATCATGCGCCTGTAGTCCATCTTGTAGATGTGATCGCCGCTCAGGATGAGAACCCACTTCGGATCCTCCGTGCCAATCGAGTAGATGTTCTGGTACACGGCATCTGCGGTTCCCAGGTACCAGTTCTCGCTCACCCGTTTCATGGGCGGCAGGATTTCGATGAACTCGCCCAGCGGGCTGGCCACCACGTTCCAGCCTTCGCGGATGTGACGGTTTAGCGACAACGCCTTGTATTGCGTCAGGATGTAGACCCGGCGCAACTCGGAATTGATGCAGTTGGAGAGCGTGATATCGATGATCCGGTAAATCCCGCCGAACGTCACGGCTGGCTTTGCGCGGTCACGAGTGAGCGGATAAAGGCGTTCGCCCGCGCCACCTGCAAGGAGAACTCCGAGCGTGTCTTTCATTCAGGTTCCGGCATTCCCGAAAAATGAGCCTGTTTGTTACTTGAATGCTTGGGGCGGGAACTACCGCAGGTACCCATCCCCACGGTTAACGAGAACGAAAATAGTAGCACAGCGAAGAAATCTCTTCATTTTGCGAGTTGATCGTTTCTCCAATTGTTCTCTGGTCAAAAGGGTGAGATGACGAAAATGGAGAGATGGTGAGATTCCTAGGCTGCGTCGTCCAACGATATCCGCAGCGACTTCAGGAACTTCATGTCCTGCGGGTTAACCCTAAATTCGGGTTCGCGTTGGGCTCCGGCCGCGGCCAAGGTGCGACTCTCCTGGTCATCGCTCTTGTTGAAGCCGATCGTCGCCTCCAGGACGAGGAAGACGTCGTAGCCGCCCGATTTAATTTTGGCGATGACTTCAGAAATCTGCTCCGACTCCGATAAAGACTCGTTGATCGCCTCGCCCAGCTCTTTCATCAGTTGCTTCAGTTTCGGATTCACAGGTTTCCGGTCTCCTGTCTATAGGATGCAGGCTGAGCGGAATAGAGTTTGGCCCCGCGAATGTGCAGCGTGAACATCCGGTTGTGATCTCCGCACTGTGGCCGGAAAGCGCGCCGGGATATACGATGAGTGGGTGCCAAATCCTTCGGGAACAGACAAATTCAGGGCCTTTAGCCGCGTGGTCGGGCGCCAGGCTGGCCAGAGTCGCTGGAGCCGGGCAACCTATCAGGGCGCCAGCAGCTTCTGGCGATCCATCAGCCAGATCATCAGGGTACTCTGGCACGAGGTAACCGGCTTGTTCTTCCTGGTATTTGGAGCAGGCGTGGCCTTGGCGGCCGTTCGCGAGTACCGACATTACGCGGCCGGCCAGTACGGTCCCGGAAGACCCGTTCTAGCGGCGATTTTGGCGCTCATGTTCCTTTATTTTGCTATCAGCGCCTTCCGGCGCGCCGGCCGGAAGACATAGCGAGGCAATCATGGCCGATGGCGTTAAGACCCAACCTGCTCCTGCCACACAGGAGCCAAAGTTCGAAACCACCTCGAAGATCCCCGTCGAGAAACTCTATACCCCTGCCAACCTCGAGGGCTGGGACTTCGACCAGGCCGTCGGCTACCCGGGTGAGTACCCGTTCACACGCGGGGTTCACCCGACCATGTACCGCGGTCGCCTTTGGACCATGCGCCAGTACGCCGGCATGGGCGACGCCGAAGAATCGAACAGGCGCTACAAGTATCTGCTCTCGCAGGGAACCACCGGCCTGAGCGTCGCGTTCGATCTGCCAACGCAGATCGGCATGGACTCGGATTCACCTATGGCGCTCGGCGAAGTCGGCAAGGTCGGTGTGGCGATTGATTCCATCGAGGACATGGAGCGCCTCTTCTCCGGTATCAAGCTCGACACGATTTCCACCTCGATGACCATTAACGCGACGGCGACGATCCTCCTCGCACTTTATATTGCTGTCGCCAAGCGGCAAGGAAGCGAGGTCAAAAAGCTATCCGGTACCGTCCAGAACGACATCTTGAAGGAGTACATCGCGCGCGGAACGTACATCTATCCACCCACACAGGCCATGCGCCTGGTAACCGACCTTTTCGCCTATGCCAACAAAGAAGTCCCCGAATGGAACACCATCTCCATCTCCGGCTACCACATGCGCGAAGCCGGATGCACCGCCGTGCAGGAAGTCGCGTTCACGCTCTCCGATGGCATGACTTACGTTCAGGCCGCACTCGACGCCGGACTCGACATCGACAAGTTCGCACCGCGCCTCTCGTTCTTCTTCGCTTCGTTTTCGAATTTCCTCGAAGAAATCGCAAAGTTCCGCGCCGCCCGCCGCATGTGGGCCAAGGTCATGCGCGAGCACTTTGCAGCCAAGAGCCCAAAGTCGTGGATGCTGCGCTTCCACACCCAGACCGCCGGCTCTTCCCTTACCGCGCAACAGCCCGAGAACAACATCGTTCGCACCGCGCTGCAAGCTTTATCGGCGGTGCTAGGCGGAACGCAGTCGTTACACACCAACTCGTTCGACGAAGCGCTCGCCCTTCCCACGGAACAATCCGCACGCATCGCATTGCGCACGCAGCAGATCATCGCCTACGAATCGGGTGTGGCGAATACTGCTGATCCACTCGCCGGTTCCTACTTCGTTGAGTCGCTCACCAATGAAATCGAAAAGCGCGCGTGGGATTATCTCAATAAGATCAAGGCCATGGGCGGCATGCTGAAAGCCATCGAGCGCGGCTACGTGCAGCAGGAAATCCAGAATGCTTCCTACGACTTCCAGCAATCGGTCGAATCGCAGCAGCAAGTCATAGTCGGGGTGAACAAGTTCCGCCTGGAAGAAGAGAACCCCGTCCCCATCCTGCGCATCGACGAATCGCTGGAGAAAAAGCAGATCGAGCGCACGCAAGCCTTACGCGCCCGCCGCGATCAAGGCCCGTGGAGGGAGTCTTTGACAAAGATCGACGATGCCGCCCGCCACGGCCAGAACCTGATGCCCCACATCATCCACGCCGTCGAAAACTACGCCACCGTAGGCGAAATCAGCGACACCCTGCGCAAGGTGTTTGGGGAATACAAGGAAGCGGTGGTGATCTAAATGGAAGTTGACGATTGTTGTCAAATATGACAACATCAAGTCAGTTTAGAGTTCGTACACGCGGCCGATTTCCTGGATCAAAGCCGCGTTGCGGGATTTTGAAAAGTTTCCACAGGAGGCGCGTACATCTGGCTTCGTGCTTTATCGATGGCAGCTGAGGGCGGCAAGGCTGATGTTTCCAAACCTCTGCGCGGCTTCGGTTCCGGCTTGTTTGAAATCGCTCTTCCCTTTCAGGGTGACGCTTTCCGCGTGATATATGCGCTGCAGATCGGAGAAAGGATTTGGGTCGTCCATGCCTTCCAAAAGAAATCGACCAAGGGAGTCAAGACTCCGAAGCGTGAGATCGACCTGATTAAGGCGCGTCTAAAGTGGATAAGGGGACAATCGAGTGAAGAGTGAGAAAATCGAAGTCGTTCATGGCAGCGGAAACGTTTTCCGCGATTTTGGATACGAGAACGCCGATGTCGAGCAGCTTCGAGCGATCCTCGCTGCAAGAATCATCAAGCTTCTCGACAAGCAACGCTTGACTGTTCGCGCCGCACAGGCCCGTACCGGCATCGCTGCCGCTGATTTTTCGCGAATCCGCAACGTCGATCTTTCCCGCTTTACGGTTGACCGTTTGATGACGATCATCAACAAACTCGGATCGCAAGTGGATGTTAGGGTGACGCTTCGTCCCGCGCGTCCCACAACAACGCCTAAGCGACGAAAAGCTGTTGCGTAAAGTCGGTGCAATTCACTTCTGCACCAGCATCCCAATCCCCACCACAATCAGCATCACCGCAAAGCTTCTCCGCAGCGTCGCTTCGCTAAAGAACTGCGCCCATCGCCCGCCGAAATACCCGCCAATTAGAAACCCGAACGCAATCAGCAGCGCCGCTCTCAAATCCACATTCCCAGCCTTGTAATACTCGATAAACGCCAGCAGCCCGATCGGCGCCAGTAACGCACCCAGCGACGTCCCCTGCGCCTTGTGCTGGCTCATGTGAAACCCGTAAACAAGAATCGGGATGATCAGAATGCCGCCGCCAATGCCGATAATCCCAGACAGTACTCCCACCGCGAGCCCCACGATCAAATAAAGAAATGTTGTCATGCTGCGGGAATGCTACCGGAAGAGCTTCTGGAAGGAAACGTTCACTGCCAGGAAAATCTACCCACTATCCACCAACCACTACCCACTATTCTTTCACCGCGATCTGCAACGCCTTCATCTTCCGATAAAGGTGGCTCCGCTCGAGCCCCAGCACTTCCGCCGTGCGCGATATGTTGCCGTGGTTCTCATCGAGCTTCTTGAGGATGTAATCCCGCTCGTACGCCTGCCGCGCCTGTTGCAAAGACGTGAACTCACCCGCTGACCGCCTGCTCCCGTCGCGATAGACGAGCGGCGGTAGATGTTTGCGGTCCAACCGCGTCACCGTCGGATTCATGATCACTATCCGCTCGATCACGTTCCGCAGTTCGCGAATGTTCCCCGGCCAGGAATAGCGAGACAGCACATCCAACGCATCGTCGGATATTTCCTTCGGATACCGGCTGTACTGCGCCGAAAACTCTTTTAGGAAATGCCTTGCCAGTAGCGGGATATCCTCTTTCCGCTCACGTAACGGCGGCACAAAAAATGGCACCACGTTCAGCCGGTAGAACAGATCCTCGCGGAAGTTTCCGCGCGAAATCTCTTCCTCCAGGTCGTGATTCGTCGCCGCGATCACCCGCGCGTCTACCGTCAGCGGCTCATCTCCACCAACCGGCGTAAATCGCTGTTCGTCCAACGTTCGCAGCACCTTCGACTGCGTCTTCAAACTCATGTCGCCAACTTCATCCAGGAACAGCGTTCCCGTGTCTGCCTTCTGGAATTGCCCGACCTTCTCATGCGCAGCCCCGGCAAACGCTCCCTTGATGTGCCCGAACAACTCGCTCTCGATCAGGTCTTCGGGAATTGCCGCGCAATTCACCTCGACGAACGACGCATCTTTCCGCAGGCTCTCCGCATGGATCGCCCTCGCCACCAACTCTTTGCCTGTGCCCGACTCCCCATAGATCAACACGCGCCCGTTCGTCGGAGCCATCAGCCCAATCTGCTGCCGCAGCGCCTTC
>Ga0335069_10016621_pt1 | contig 10259 bp, 8 predicted proteins | sample Lox_Sample_11_FD_206714 | JGI IMG/M metagenome (GOLD analysis project Ga0335069, IMG submission 206714) | Soil microbial communities from Loxahatchee National Wildlife Refuge, Florida, United States - Lox_Sample_1.1 | ecosystem: Environmental > Terrestrial > Soil > Wetlands | place: USA: Florida...
TCCCACTCTAACGTCGCACAAAACGCGACGTTAGAATGGGGCACCCTCGGCTCGGGAGGTGCTGACGGAAATTCAACATCTGATGGTAGTGGGAACGGAGCTTCAAATGCTGCGCTTTATGTGAACCGCGGGCTGGGAACGTTTGGATTTCCGGTGCGGCTGGGCGTTCCGCCGGAGATTACGCTGCTGACGCTGCGAAAAGCGTAGTCATTCCAGAGATTCGATCAGCATTCGAGCGCTCTTCGCGCTTCTTCAAGCGTGATCATTAGCGTCATCGGTTCGATAGGCGATTGCGTAAATCCACACCTCTGATAAAAGGCCTTGGCGCGCTCTGAAATCGCATGAACGAGAATGGCGCGGATTCCGGCGATTTCGGCAGCTTGTAATGTCCGTAGGATCGCGTCGCGGAGCAGAGCCGGGCCAACAGCCTGCCCTTGCATTGTCCGGTCAACCGCAAGACGGCCAATCACCATGACCGGCACGGGGTCCGGCATATTGCGCCGGACGCGACCCGGCGCCGCGGTGTGAGCGACTGCTCCCACCGCGAGCGCGTAGTACCCGACTACCTGCTTTCGCACACAGACAACGTATGTGCGCGAAGCGCCGCTTTCGTCATTCTGTTGTGCGCGCTTGCGCAGCCATTCATTGAGAGCGGGCTCTCCGCATTGAAATTGCGACAGGTCGTGATTGGGAGAGAGTCTTTCTGGAGGGCTGATGTTGCCGGCGCCCGGACTCATTTGTCCCAGGGCGCTCGGGTCTTCAGAAGGCGCGCCAGCCGGGGATTTACGGCGGGGGGCTTGTCAAGCAAGGCATGAAATCGCTTGAACTCGGCATCAGGCAAGGCAAAGTAGCGGCGGTCAAGAAGAACGCTCTCCGCCTCGCGGCAAGCCGTCTCCAGCATGAACTCCGACCGGTTGCGGCCGAGGGCCTGTGCGGCCCGATCAATGAGCGCCTTTTGCCCAAGGCTGACGCGGAGGTTGATGTTTTCGCCGCGCGATTTGGCAGCAGTTATGGTTTCCGCCTGGGCGATAGCCGCCGCCTTCACTTTGTGCACACAATGAGTATACAGTGACGTGCGCACATTGTCAATACATAGTCTACTTATCCTCAAGCTCCAGCGTGCCAACTCGGTCATTTCTAGAGCAGCTTCCCGCTCTGCTAGAGGATGGGTTTCGTGATATAATTTACATGTAAAAGCAGGCAAGTAAATACCTTTAAATACAATAACTTAACTCGCATTCCGGCAGAGCGCCATAGCTTCGCCTGCCAAGCAGCGTGACTGCTACGCGAAGGTAAATTTCGTCGCGTGCCGCGTGGTTTTACCCAGGCAACTGAGAACCGACAACTGAGAACTGCACTTCATGGCTGACGATCAAAATCCCCAACTCCCTTTGACTCCTCCTCCCGGCGGCGACGGACCTCAAGGTCCGGGCGCGGCGAACATTCAACCCGTCAATATCGAAGAGGAGATGCGGAAGTCGTATCTCGACTATTCGCTCTCCGTCATCATTGGGCGCGCGCTGCCCGATGTGCGCGACGGATTGAAGCCGGTGCATCGGCGCATTCTTTACACCATGCAGCAGATGGGGCTCGCGTTCGGGCGCCCGACACGTAAATGTGCCCGTATCGTCGGCGAAGTCATGGGCAAGTACCATCCGCATGGAAACCTTGCGGTGTATGACGCGTTGGTGCGATTGGCGCAGCCGTTTGCGATGCGCGCGCCCCTAGTGGACGGGCAGGGGAATTTCGGGTCAGTGGACGGAGACCCTCCGGCAGCCGATCGATATACGGAAGCGCGCCTGGCGCGGGTTTCGGCGGCGTTGCTGGAAGATCTGGACAAAGAAGCTGTCGACTTCTATCCCAACTACGACAACTCCGAAACGCAGCCTACGGTATTGCCCGCGCGCTTTCCGAATCTGCTGGTGAACGGATCGGACGGAATCGCGGTCGGCATGGCAACGAAGATTCCACCGCACAATCTGGTGGAGATTGTCGACGCGACGATCACGCTGGTGAACAACCCCAACGCGCAGTTGCCGGAGATTTTGAAATTTGTGCAGGGGCCGGACTTCCCCACCGCCGCGATCATTCACGGTCGCGCGGGAATTTTCGAGGCGTACCGCACGGGCCGCGGGCGCTTCATGATGCGGGCGCGGGCGGCAATCGAAAACATCTCCAAGGAAAAGCAGGCGATCATCGTCACGGAAATTCCGTACCAGGTGAACAAGGCGCGCCTGATCGAGCGCATCGCCGACCTCGTCAACGATAAGACCATCGACGACATCTCCGACGTGCGCGACGAGAGCGACCGCGAGGGCATGCGCATCGTGATCGAACTGAAGCGCGGCTCGGAGCCGCAGATCGTGCTCAACCAGCTGTTCAAGCACACGCAGATGCAGGAAGGCTTCTCGATGATCCTGCTGGCGGTGGTGAACCAGCAGCCCAAGGAAATGGGCCTGATCCAGGCGATCCAGCACTTCATCACTCATCGCGTAGATGTTGTGCGGCGCCGGACCGCGTATTTGCTCTCGAAGGCGCGGGACCGCGAGCACATTTTGGAAGGCTACCTGACGGCGCTCGATCACCTCGACAACGTGATCGCGATCATTCGCGCCAGTACCAACCGCGCCGATGCGCGCGACAATTTAGTCGCGTATTTTGGCGGGAAGAAGATCGACATCAACACCGAGGGCCGCGCGCCAAAGCTGCCGCCGGACAAGCCCTTCACTTCGAAGCAGGCGGACGCGATCCTCGAACTGCAATTGCACCGGTTGACTCGGCTCTCGATCGACGAAATTTCGAACGAGCTGAAGCAGGTTCGCGAGAACATCGCCGAGTTTGAGTCGATTCTCGGCTCTGAGAAGAAGCTGCGCAGCGTCATCGTCAAGGAACTGGAAGACGTGAAGAAGCAGTACGGCGATGCGCGCCGCACGCAGATTGAAGACGAAGCGGCGGAGATCGTACTGGAAGACCTGATTGCCGACGAGCAGGTGGCAGTGACGGTGAGCCACTCCGGCTACATGAAGCGCACCCCGATTTCGACCTACCGCATGCAGCGGCGCGGCGGCACCGGGCGCACGGGCATGAAGACGCGCGACGAGGATTTCGTCGAGCATCTGTTTATTGCTTCGACCCATGCCTACATTCTGATCTTTACCAACACGGGGCGTGTGTATTGGCTGAAGGTTTACGAGTTGCCTGATTTGAATGCCGCGGGCAAGGGCAAGCACATTGGCAATCTGGTGGGCCTGCAGGCGGGCGAAACTGTTCGCACGCTGCTGGCCGTAAGAAATCTGGAAGAAGAGGGCCGTTACATCTTCTTCGCGACGCGCAACGGAACGGTGAAGAAGACCGAACTGAAAGACTTCTCGCACGTGATGTCGCGCGGAATTATCGCCATCGGCATCGACCAGGGCGACGAACTTGTCGGCGTAACGCTGACCGACGGCCAGCAGATCGTCTTCCTCGCTTCGCACGACGGGCAGGCAATCCGCTTCGACGAAGAGAATGTTCGTCCGATGGGTCGTCCGGCATATGGCGTGCGCGGCATGAATCTCGACAAGGGCGACTACATCGTCGGCATGGCGACCACGCCAAAAGACGCCAAGCAGGCGGAAGTCGCGGCGGAGAAGATCAAGGCCGTAGCGGGAGTCGAGGCGACCGCCACCGACGAGACGCTGCCGATCAAGGGTTCGCTGATTCTGTCAGTGACGGAGAACGGCTACGGGAAGCGCACCCCAGCGGACGAATACCGACTGCAGGGACGCGGCGGGTCGGGCGTGATCAACGTGAAGACGACGGAGCGCAACGGCAAAGTGGTCGGGATTGCGCAGGTCACCGAAGAGTCCGAAGTCATGCTGATCAGCCAGTACGGCAAGATCATCCGCATGGATTCGAGCACGATTCGTGAGTCGGGGCGGGCGGCGCAGGGCGTCAGGCTGCTCTCGCTCGAACCGGGAGATCGTGTGGCTGCGGCGGTGGTGTTGGCCCCGGCGGAGGAGAATGACGGCGGCGGGACGTTGATACAGTAGCGGTCGTTGGTCGTTAGTCCTTGGTCGTTCGCTGGAAATATATGGCGCGGGCTTCTTGCCCGCGCTATCTTTTTGTCTGTGGAATCGCCTGATCTGCTTCGTTCCGAGCGTATCGCTCGCGCCTATGCATCACTCGAAGGCCTTTCCTGCGGTGATGCTTTTGGTGAGCGCTTCTTCATCGCACCCGAGCTGGCACTTTCCTTGATAGAGCAGAGGTCGATACCCGCACCGCCATGGATTTTTACCGACGACACAATGATGGCGATGTCCATTGTGTCGACGCTGCAACAGCGCGGCAGAATCGATCAGGATTATCTCGCAAAGAGTTTCGCGACGAACTATGACTCAGGGCGGGGTTATGGTCCGGCGATGCACAAATTGCTTGCGGAAATTCGACATAACCCCGGACGCTGGCGGGAAGAAGCACAGGCATTGTTCAAGGGGCAGGGCTCTTTCGGAAACGGCTCTGCCATGAGAGTGGCCCCTTTAGGCGCTTACTTTGCGGACGATTTCGACCAAATCCCCGAGCAAGCATCTCTTTCTGCGGAAACAACTCACTGTCATCGCGAGGCCGTTTCGGGCGCCATTGCGGTCGCGCTTGCGGCGGCGGAAGCCTGGCGAGCCCGTCAAGGCGGCGAACTGCCTACGCGCTCGGAGTTCCTTTCGCGGATCGCCTTGCGTTGCCCGGAAAGTATTGTGCGCCGAGGAATTGAGACAGCGGCAAACTTGCTCCTAGAAACCTCGATTGAGGAAGCAGTCCGGACGCTTGGGAATGGAAGGATCGTCTCATGCCCCGATACTGTACCTTTGCATTGTGGAGCGCTGCGGGGCACCTCTCCAGCTATGAGGATGCACTCTGGGCAACCGTGCAGGGTCTAGGGGATCGAGACACGACGTGCGCGATCGTTGGCGGAATCGTTGTGATGTACGCGGGGGTAGAGAGCATTCCACAATCTTGGCTGGACGCGAGGGAGGCTCTTCCTCACCCGCTTTTGGGCCGAGGAGGGTAGTGGTCGCACGAACACCTCGTAAATACTGGCTCTGTCACGCCACACCTAGATTCGCTGATAGCGGGCACAAGATGGTAGACTCTCGCGAATGATTTACCGCACCCGAGCGCCCCGGCCAGAGATATCGCAGTTCATCGAGACGCTCTGGTTTTATGAGGACCTCGACGTCGGTCATACCAAAGAAAAGCTCCTGCCGGACGCGAGCATGGAGCTGATCATCGACCTCAGCGAAGGCCCGAAGAAGCTCTACGACAACCGCAATGTCGACCGGTACACCGAATTCAACCAATGCTGGGTCAGCGGATTTCAGCGGCAGTACATTGTGCTGGGCGTGCAGCGCGGCGCGTCGATGATGGGAGCGCATTTCAGGACGGGCGGGGCGGCTCCGTTTTTCAATTTTCCGATCTCCGAACTTGCGGGCACGGTTGTGGAACTTGATCTGATTTGGAAGCGCGAGATTCTGGCGTTGCGAGAACAGTTGCTGGAAGCTCCAACGCCCGATCAGAAGTTTGATTTGCTGGAATCGTTTCTCATTGCCAAAGCAAAATCGCGGCTGGAGGCGGACCATACGATTTCTGCCGCGCTGGGCATGCTGAACAGCTGGCCGGTATTGCCACTGAAAGACTTGGCGTCACGGCTGGGGCTGACGCATAAGCAGATGCTCTCGCGGTTCGACTGCCGAGTTGGAGTTACACCGAAGGTGGCATCGCGGATTTTTCGATTTCAGAAAGCGGTGGGCGCTACGGCGAAGATGGAGGCGCCGCCGGACTGGTCGGATCTGGCGGTGGACTGCGGATACTACGACCAATCGCACATGATTCACGAGTTCCAGGAACTGGCCGGGCTTACGCCCACGGAATACATGCGCGGGCGCAGTCCACTTCCACTTTACGTTGTCCTCGACTGAACCGTCCTCTACTGAAGGGAAATTTCTTACAATACAGGCCTGCACGGCATCGGGCATTCTCCCATGGAACGTATTTCTTTGAACCCACTTCTTTGGAGGATGCGATGCCACATCTCAATTGGCTGGCGGTTGGTGCAGCGGGAATTTCCACGTTCGTTATCGGCGGTCTCTGGTACTCCCCGGCGGTGTTCGGCCGCGCCTGGATGTCAGCCAACAACTTCACGCAAAAAGATCTCGATCAAGGAAAGATGGCGAAGATTTTCGGGCTTTCGCTGATCTTCGCGCTGATCATGTCGGCGAACCTAGCCGCGTTTCTGGCCGACCCGAAGACGACGGCGAGTTGGGGCGCGACGGCAGGATTTCTGGCCGGATTCGGCTGGGCGACACTGGGGCTGGCGACGGTCGCGCTCTTTGAGCGACGGCCTTGGAAATACATTCTCGTGAACGGCGGGTATCTGACCGTGTCGTTTACGGTGATGGGGTTAATACTTGGGGCGTGGCGCTAGCGCGGGACAATCGTCCTTCTCCCCTGTTTGTCGTTCGCTTGAAGAGTAAGGCGCGGCGTTTGCTGGCCGCGCCTTTTGTTCTTTCAGAAAGCGCTACGGTCGCAGTTTCACCTCAATTACGCTCTCCGCCGCCTTCATCGGCACAATTCTCGTGATTTCAAAACCAGCTTTGGCGAAGAGCGCATCCCATTCGCCGCGGGTGCGCTCGCGGCCTCCGGGCATGAGCAGCATTTCGAGATCGAGCCATTTGCTCGGATGCGGCTCGGAATCCTCTGGCACTACGTTGTCGACAACCAGCAGGCGGCCCTGCTTCCGGCCAGCTTCGCTTCCCTCTAGCGCGCGGCGGCAGTTGGCGAGAATCTTCAGGCAACGCTCGTCGTTCCAGTCGTGCAGGATGTGCTGCATGTAGTAGGCGTCGGCGCCAGCCGGAATCGTCTCGAAGAAATCGCCGTGAATCATCCGGCAGCGCTCCTCCATCTTCAGTTCACAGATATGGCAGTTCGCCTCTTCGATGACGTTAGGAACGTCGAAAAGGATACCCTTCATGTTCGGGTAACGGGTGAGAACTTCGGAGAGAATGGCGCCGTGGCCGCCGGCGACGTCCATGAGCGTCTCGATGCCGGAGAAATCGTAGGCTTCGAGCAGCTTGGGAGCGAGGTGGCGGCTGAAGCAGGTCATCGCCGAGTTGAAGTCGTAGGCGACTTCGGGGCGGCTGAAGATGGCGTCAAAGGCGCTTTGTCCGCAGACCTTCTCGACAGCGGGCAGGCCGGTCGCGATGGAGTGGCTCAGCTCGCCATGAACCTGGAAGTGGAAGGGATTCGTAATCCAGAGGACCATCTCGCGCATGGAACCGGGAACGCCGGAGCGCAGAAAATACGAAGCGGGCGTGATGGCAAAAGCCTTGCCCGGGAGTTCGGAAAAGATGCCGACGCTCGATAGCAGACGCATCACACGATAGAGGGCATCTTCGTCGGAACCGGTCTCGGCCGCCAGTTGCGCAACGGGATGCGGGCCGTCGGCGAGCAGGTCGGCGATCTTGAGGCGCGCGATGGGCTGAAGGGCGGCGCTGAAGACAAGGCCCGTCGCGGATTGCATGAGGCGCTCGAAATCCTGCTGCTGCGGACGTTGAGCGGATATGGTTTCGGTGATGGCCATGTTTTGCTCCTGAGGTTTTCCCCACTTCTTGGGAGTACGATACCACGGGCGCGGGGACACTTCTGTTGGCGCGGGCTTTAGAGAGAGGTCATTGAGATGAAGCTCCGTTCACGGGAGTGCCGAAACCCGGTCGTCCCTCCGGGACTCTAATCATTTTTCCCCGACTTCCCAGCGCTAAAAGCGCTGGGCTAAGGTAGCTCGCCCCTACGGGGCTGGGACCTCTGCAGCCACCGCTGCGGCAACCACTCCATCACGCGAACAACGCGCGTGCTGGGGACCCCGGCGGGTAGCCGGCGCTACGCTTGTGATTCCTGTGACCGCGGTAACCTTTCGGTCTCCTGACAAGAGTGCTGCAATGACTCTGTTTGCTGTTGGGAGAGCTATGAACAACTTCACTGTCATCGTTGCACTGGCTGCGGCCTGGGTGCTCGTACTGATCGGCAAGCAGTTCTTGACGCGGATACTACTGCGCAAGGCCGGCCGGGCGGCGCTTGATGAAGTGGGCAAACGCGCGCTGGCGCGTGTGCCGCAGACGGCTGGGTTGACCAAGACTGAGTGGCCTGCGTGGACTCATGCCGCTGACGTCGATCGGCAGGCGACTCCTCTTCGCAACGAGGGCTTCCAAGATCTCGGGGCCTATACGGTCAACACGATTCCGGGAGTTGTGATACGGATGATGGCGCAGCCGGAAACATACGTCGCGGCGCATGTCTACGATCATCCGAAAGCGGGCAGCTGGGTTGAGTTTGTGACGCGGTACACGGATGGCAGCAGCCATTCTTTGACCAATTTGCCGCCGACAGGCATGGATCAGCCGGAGTGGTTTCGCAAGATTCAAGCCGACAAAAACACTCCCACCGACCAGCTATACCGGCAGTTTCTGACGCAGCGGCAGCAGACGGGCATTAAGCAAGTTTCGCCCGAGGAGTCGATCCGCGAGTTCAAAGACAACTATGCCAAGCTGATGGTGTGGCGGCAGGAGCGCGGGCTCACCACGAAGGAAGTTGCACACGTCACGCTGGACTGGCTGGAGAAGAAGAAAGCAGCGGGGACGACTTCGTAAATCCGAGCGGCTTTTGCCCTCCTGAACATCTTACGAATTCCTCGCCCAGGTGGATTTCGGTCGCGGAATCGCGATGGTCGTTACGGGCGTAACTTCCTGATTATCCTCTAAGCCATCTATCGTTAACCATAGAGGCACTGTGCCTCCTCCACACGTGTGCCGTTTTCCCGGCAATCGGATGGAGTTCGCCTTGTGAGCCATACTGCGTGCCGGACAAAGATCAGGAAAATACGAACGGCAATGCGGAACTCATGGCTCGGCCGATTCGTGAACTGGGGCTCAAGCTGGAGGGATCGCCAGTTGAGAAGTTTGTTGAGCAGCTCTATCGCGAACTGGAGGCGAAGCGACTGGCGAAGTTCCGGCCGGTTTGCTATTTGACCGACGAATGGGGATGCCCGTCGGGCGAGCCGATTATCGGGATCCCGTTTTACCTGGCGAATGCGGAGTTGATGCAGTTGGAAAAGCAGGCGCACGATCTGGAAGATGCGCGCGAAATCATGATGTATCTGCGGCACGAGGCCGGGCACGCATTTACCTATGCCTATAAGCTGCACAACAAGCCGGAATGGAAAGAGATGTTTGGGTCCTTCCGGCGGCCGTATCGCGATAACTACCGTCCGGCGCCATTTTCCCGCGACTATGTGCGGCACTTGCCAGGATGGTATGCGCAGAAGCATCCAGATGAAGACTTTGCTGAAACGTTTGCGGTCTGGCTAACGCCGCGCTCGAACTGGCGGAAGCGGTATCGCGGTTGGCCGGCGATAGAGAAGCTGCGGTATCTGGATCGGCTGGCACGCAAGCTGGGAAAGGCGGAACCGATGCGGCGGCGCGGCGTTACCGACATCACCGTTGACGACATGGAGATGACGGTTGCGGACTTCTATCACCGCAATGGCCGCGAGGAAGTTGCGGTGAGCGAACTGACGCCGGATACGGATTTGCGGGATTTGTTTCCCGTGTCGAAGCGGCGGAAGACAGCGGTCGAGGCGAGCGAGTTCCTGCACCAGCATCGCAAGCCTTTAATCGACAAAGTTGCGCAATGGACGGGAGCGCAGCGGTCGCTGATCAAGACGTTGGTAGACAACATCGAGAAGCGGGCGGGAGAGCTGGAACTGCGTGCAGATAAGACCAGGGGTGCCGAGCATCTGGCGGAAGTAACGGCATATGCGACTGCACTGGTGATGACATATGTTGCGAAAGGGAAGTTTATACAACCGTGACCGGCGTTGGGCGCTGGGTGTTGGGCTCGTGACTCTTTGCGCACCGCTGCGCCAGGGGCCAGCGTCTAGAGCCTAAGGTCCAGCCGCTATGGAATTTTCGATTGGGGCAACTATGAAAATCGCGTTGCTTTACGACTTGTGGAATGAAGACCCGGCTGCGGCTGCGGCGAAAGAGGAGTCAACCAACGGAAGCGGTGAGAACTCCGGCAGCTCCCGGCGCGCCAGTGCCGGTCGAAAAACTCGCAAGGTCACGAAGAAAGTAAAGAAAGAGAAGACTGATCGCGAGGAGATTTTCGAGGCACTCCAGAAACTCGGGCACGAACCGTCCCATCTCGAACTGGACGGGCGGCCGCAGTCTCTGCATTCG